>Ga0182024_10023424_pt1 | contig 11056 bp, 8 predicted proteins | sample P32metaG_FD_120480 | JGI IMG/M metagenome (GOLD analysis project Ga0182024, IMG submission 120480) | Permafrost microbial communities from Stordalen Mire, Sweden - P3-2 metaG (Illumina Assembly) | ecosystem: Environmental > Terrestrial > Soil > Wetlands > Permafrost | place: Sweden: Stordalen... | reverse complement strand
TCTTATACTCGACTCAAAGCAACACCGAGACGGCCGTCAACGGTACGATCTGGATGGGTTGCCGGTTTGGCGTCAAGGGCGTGCGCATGGATCGTTTTGTCGGCGAGCTTGATGAGCTTTTCATCGCCAACTCCGCGCTTGAGCCGCAGGAAATCTTAAAGCTGATGAACCATAACCAACTCTAGCCTTAGGCGCTCGCTATAAAAAGTCGCGCCTCGATCTTCCCATGAAAATCCCCTTCGCCATAACGCTCACCGTCGCAGTCGCACTCTCTGCCACCCATCCCGCGCGGGCGGATGATCAGGTTTCGCGTCCAAAAATCACCGGCCTTTCGCACATCGCCTTATATGTCCATGACATCGACAAAACGCGAGCGTTCTACAAGGATTTCCTTGGCTTCGCCGAGCCCTACTGGCTCAAGAACCCCGACGGCACGCTGCATCTGACATGGATTAAGATCAACGACCGCCAGACGCTCGAGCTTTTCCCCGAAAAGGAAGCTGATTCCGATCGGCTCTACCACATCGCCCTCGAAACAGACGATGCCGTGGCGATGCGCGACTATCTTGCCTCCCGGGGCATCAAGGTCCCCGCCAAAGTCGGCAAAGGAAAGATCGGCAACCTCAATTATTTCATCAACGACCCCGACGGGCACATCGTGGAGATCGTCCAATACGCTCCCTCCGGCTGGACAATGCTCTTCAAGGGCAAATTCCTGCCCGACACGCGGATCTCCAATTATATGCCGCACGCGGGAATTCTGGTTGACGACGTGGCGCGGTCCAAGAAATTCTACGAGGATATCCTCGGATTCAAGGAAATCTGGCGCGGCTCAAAAAACAAAACCACCCTCAGCTGGGTCCACGAACAAATCCCCGATGGCAAGGAATTCCTCGAATTCATGCTCTATTCGCAGCTGCCGGACCCTGATAAGAGGGGCAAGTATCATCACTTCTGCCTGGAAGTTCCCGATATCAAAGCCGCCCAGACGATCCTGAAAGATCGAGCCGCCAAAATTGGTTACTCGCGCCCGATGGAAATCGCGATCGGAATCAATCGCAAGCTCCAATTGAACGTGTATGATCCTGATGGAACCCGCGTCGAGCTGATGGAGCCATACACCATTGATCGTCGACCCCCATTGCCATCCGATGCGCCGCCGCCGGTTCATCCGTCTACTCAACCCAGCCAGGCGGATAACTCTCACTAATCAGCGGCAAGGGGTATTCCATGATGAATCGACGTGAATTGATTGCCGGCGCCGGTGTGATGGCGCTCGGCCTAGCCCTCAAACGATCGCCATTTGCTTTCGGAGCCGATACTCCACCGGACGGCCCAGCGCGCAAGGTCCTGTTCTTTTCCAAATCTTCAAACTTCGAGCATGCCGTCATCAAACGAAAAAACGGCCAGCCCAGCTACGTTGAAAAAGTCCTTGCCGGCATTGCTTCCCAGCATGGCGTGAAATTCACCTATTCCAAGGACGGCAGTTTGTTCACGCCGGATTATCTTGCCCAGTTCGACGCCTACATGTTCTACACCAGCGGAGACCTCCTGGCTGCCGGCAAGGATGGCAATCCGCCGATGACGCCCGAAGGCAAGGCCGCGTTTCTCGACGCCATCAAAAATGGCAAAGGTTTCGTCGGCGTCCATTCCGCCACCGACACCTTCCACACCGGCGAAACCGTCAAGACCGACACCAACCGTCCGCGCACCTGGCGCTATCGCAGCGCCGGCGACAAGGCCGACCCCTACGTCCGCATGATCGGCGCGGAGTTTATCATTCATAGCGTACAGCAAGTCGCACAGATGCATGTCGTCGATCCGAAATTTCCCGGCATGGAAAACCACGGCGACAGCATCCCATTCATGGATGAATGGTATTCCCTCACAGATTATTCAAGAGATCTGCACGTTCTGCTGATCCAGGAAACAGCCGGCATGATCGGCATTCCCTACAAGCGCCCGCCCTACCCCGCCACTTGGGCGCGCATGCACGGCAAGGGCCGAGTGTTCTATACCTCCATGGGCCACCGCGAGGACACATGGACAAATCCCATCTTTCAGCAAATCCTCTTCGGTGGAATTTCCTGGACCACCGGCGCTGTCGACGCCGATGTCACCCCAAATATCGAAATAGTCACCCCCGACGCCTGGAAGCTTCCCCCCTTCTCCGCGCCAGTGGCAAGCGACCCAGCCAAATACAATCCCGCAAAAGAACCGGTGGACGCGACCACGAATCCCTAAAACCACGTAAGAAAACTCCAAGAAATCGCGCTATTTTCATACGAGCGCGAGGAGCTTCGTTAGTTCACCGCCGGCGTTGGGATCGCGCATGGGTCGCGTCATGGCGCCGCGGACCGGAGCACCCAGAGCATGACATTGAGCGTCGTTCGATGATCGTTCCATTTTCCGCCACGCTTTTGCCTGGGCATCAGCCCTTTGAACAGGTTCCAGTGGCGATCTTCCAGTTCATAACGTGCCATCGCGTCCTCCCTGACGCGATAGAGTTTGACGGTTAAATCAGAATGCGCAACCTAACATGCGCCGAACCTGACGATCCGTCGGATAGAGCCTAGGCGCAGCGTGTGTTTCAAGGATAAACGGCTGCGTTCTTCTCCGTCCATGAGGGGCTTCCCAGCGGCCGGCCTCGGTACAGTCTGGTTTTTATGGTTTGCAAATCGCTTTCATTCAGCGACTGGTTCACATTTTTAATCCAATGGCTTGGACGATTCGCCGGCCAAGCCAGAGCGAAAGCCGGAGAGAGGAGGCACATGAGCCCGCCCTTCCTCTGCTGTCCATTCTGCTTAATGGACGATGTCTGTAATATCTATTGATACCGGATGAGTGGAAGTGGCGAGAGCCTTAGCAAAACAGCGGTGGATAAATGAAGGAGCAAACCAGCGACGACTTGAACTCTCCGTGGTGGAGATACGGCGTAGCGATCATATCCTCAGTGGGTTTTCTTGTTCTCAAGCTTTTACTTAGACGCTACCTGGGTGATGTAGTCCCGTTCGTTCTATTCTTTTCGGCCGTCATGTTGAGCGCATGGTTCGGCGGCATGGGGCCGGGACTTCTTGCAACGGCGCTGTGTACGCTGTTCGCTGCCGTGTACTTTATGCACCGGATCGACAGTGGAGGTGGTTTTTGGGGTGAGGCATTGCCGCCTTTCACGTTCGCTCTTGAAGGTTTTTTCATTAGTTTTCTCAGTCAATCTCGCAGGCAAGTTCTACAGGATCGCACAGCCCTTTTGATGCGGGAATGTGCGTCTCGGGCGCAGGCTGAGCAAGTTGGCAAGAGGCTCAATGACGTACTGGAAAGCATCACCGACGCCTTCATAACCCTTGATGCTGATTGGCGCATCACCTTTGCCAACCAAGCCGCCAGTAATCTTTCCCGCCTACCCCGCGAAGATTTGGTTGGCAAGAACATTTGGGAGTTATTCTCCACTACGGTGAACACCGTCCTCTACGCTCAACTCCAGAAGGCGATGGCAGAAAAAGTGACGCTGGAGTTCGAGACGAATTATCCGGGCAGAGAGTTGTGGTTACAGACCAAAGTTTATCCGTCCGAGGGGGGACTTGCCGTCTATACACGCGACATTAGCCAAAACAAAAAGGGTGAACGGGCGCTGGTGGGAAGCGAAGCACTCAACGCTGCCGTTCTGCAGAGCGCGCTGGATTGCATCATTTCGATGGACCATCACGGCAAAATCATCGAATGGAACCCGTCTGCCGAAAGAACATTCCTCTACAGACGCGAGGAGGTGATCGGTCGTGAGATGGCCGAAGTCATCATTCCGCCGCAGATGCGAGAACTGCACCGTCAGGGGCTGGCTAAATATTTGGCTACCGGTGAAGGGCCTGTGCTCGGCAAGCGAATAGAGATCACGGCAGTGCGGAAAGATGGCGGCGAATTTCCGGTGGAGTTGTCCATTACTCCCATCCCATCCGAAGGATCGCCAACCTTTACGGGCTACCTGCGAGATATCACCGATCAGAAGGACGCCGAACGGGAACGCAATCGCCTTTTGTCGGCTGAAAAGATGGCTCGACAAGACGCCGAAAATGCAAACCGTCAGAAGGATGAATTCCTCTCTGTTGTGTCGCATGAGCTTCGCACGCCCCTGAATGCGGTCCTTGGCTGGTCGCAATTACTCGACGGTGGCAACGTGACGCAGGAAGACCTGAAGGAAGGCGTGCAGGTGATCCAGCGTAACGCTCGCGCGCAAAGCCGAATCATCGAAGACATTCTCGACATGAGCCGCATCATTTCCGGAAAGGTTCGGCTTGACGTGCAGCGGGTGGACCTGCCAAACGTCATCGAGGCGGCAATCGAGTCGATGCAGCCCGCGGCAGCCGCCAAAAGTATACGACTTCAAAAAGTGCTTGACCCACAGGCTGGGCCGGTTTGGGGAGACCCGGCACGATTGCAACAGATTGTCTGGAACCTCATTTCGAACGCAATCAAGTTCACACCCAAAGAGGGTCGCGTTCGGGTGACCTTAGAACGGGTGAATTCTCATGTCGAGATAGCGATCAGCGACACCGGCGAGGGCATCAAGGCTGAATTCCTACCTTACGTTTTTGAACGGTTTCGACAGGCCGATAGTGCTCCTTCCCGGAGACACGGCGGGCTTGGTCTCGGCCTCGCTATCGTGAAACATCTGGCGGAACTGCATGGTGGCACGGTCCAAGCTCAAAGTCCCGGCGAAGGCAAGGGCGCAACATTCCGGATTGCCCTCCCTCTGACCCCCATCCATCAAGAAGATGAAAGCCGCTCGCGGCAACATCCCAAGACCGAAACTGGCAAGGCCATGGACATGCCCGCACCAAGTCTAAAGGGGATCCAGGTTTTGATCGTGGATGACGAACCGGATGCTCGCTCCGTTCTAAAGCGCATGTTGGAAGAGTGCGAGGCTGAGGTCACCGCCTGCGGCTCAACCGATGAAGCCCTCAAACTGATTGCTGAGCTGCATCCAACTGTACTTGTGAGTGACATCGGAATGCCCGACCGGGATGGCTACGATTTGATCCGGGTTCTTCGCTCCCTACCGGCTGATAAGGGCGGTCAAACACCGGCAGTGGCTCTTACCGCTTTTGCCAGGTCGGAAGACCGAACAAAGTCGATCATGGCCGGTTATGACGTTCACGTCGCCAAGCCAGTTGAGCGGAATGAACTTCGTGCAGTTGTTGCACGTTTGGCTGGGCGAAACATGAGCACATGAAATATTGCACGGCTTCGTCGCCATCGTTGTCGGTCGGGTTATGCAGCGACCAATGCCGCAGACCGGCTGCAATCAGGAGTCAGAGGTGGTGGTGCGTTTGCGGGGTATGACAATTGCAAATCCGGAACAAATCCAGAAGCGCCAGCAGCTTGGGGCGTGGGACGACAGCGCCTACGCCACGTAGGGCAACAAAAAACCCCATCCGGCAGGGATGGGGTTTTCAAGCGGGCGAAGGGGGTCGAACCCTCGACATTCACGTTGGCAACGTGACGCTCTACCACTGAGCTACGCCCGCGATCTGTTCCAAAAGTCTATAAATCGCCTCTCGCCTTTGCAAGCCGCGACCTTTGCTCCCTATCGGCTTACAGGCCCACCGTGCTGAAACCGCCATCCACGTAAATATTTTCTCCGGTCACGCCGCTCGACAGGTCGCTCAAAAGGTACACCGCGGTCTTCCCTACCTCGTCTGCGTCGATGTTTCGCTGCAGCGGGGCCTTCCGTTCCACATGAGCGAACATCTCATCGATTCCACCGACCGCCATCGCCGATAGTGTTCGCACCGGGCCGGCCGACAATGTGTTCACCCGAATTTTTTTCGGCCCAAGATCAAAGGCCAGATATCTTGCCGACGCCTCTAGTGCCGCTTTCGCGACTCCCATCACGTTATAGCCCGGGACCACCTTTTCCCCGCCCAGATACGTCAGACCGATGATCGATCCTCCATCCGGCATCAGCGGAACCGCGCCCCGCGCCAGCGCTATCAGGCTATACGCGCTGATATCCAGCGCCTGCGCAAAGGTCGCGCGCGGCGTGGATGTAAAATTCCCATACCCTTTCTGCAAATAGGCCCGGTCCGCGAACGCCAGCGAATGAACCAGGAAATCGATCTTCTCAAATCGCTCGCGTGCAGCGGCGAAAAATTTCTCGATCTGATCGTCCTTGCTTACATCTATTGGATGCAGCCATTCATCCGGAAATCCCATCTCCGCCATCGCCTTGCGCACCCGCCGTTCCGATTTTTCGGGATTGTCCATCGGTAAAAATCCAAATCCGCATTTCGCCCCCTGCTTCACCGCGTTCTGCGCGATATGGGCCGCGATGCTTCGGTCGTTGGCAATGTTGAGAATCAATCCCTTTTTCCCGGCAAGCAGGCTCATAACAACTCCTTTGATAATCGCACTCGCCCTACGGCGACGGCTACTCTCCATCCAGCTTATGCCCATAACCTTTCTGGTCAACCACCCCGCCCCGCGATAAACTGCAGACGTGCTTACCCTCCTCGTGTTGCAGGGACCGGACAAGGGGCGACGATTCGAACTCCCCGACGCGCCGGTCCTGATCGGTCGTGAGAGCAGGCAACTGCCCATCACCGACAACACTGTCAGTCGGCGTCATGCCGAGCTACTTCCCGACGATGGCAATTGGATCCTCAAGGACATGGGCAGTTCCAATGGAAGCTATGTCAATGGCGCCCGCGTCAACAACCGCTTCAATCTCAAGCTCGGCGATCAGATCCGCGTGGGCCGAACGCTCATGGTTTTCGGCGCGCAGCCCGGCGTGACCCGATCCAGCGGCGGCAATGTCGCCCTCGCCGGCATCGAAGCCGGCATGGATAGCTCGATCATGCACACGGTTGCCTCGGCGGATGATTCCATGGTCCTGGCCGTCCCCGAGCCTGCCGCCGTCGCCATGACCAATCTGAAAATCCTCTACCAGCTCGGAGCGGCGCTGGGCAGCAGCTTCGGCATTGACCAGGTCATGGAAGTCGTCATGGATCTCGTCTTCGAAAACGTCAAAGCCGATCGCGGCATCATTTTTCTCCTGAGCGAAAAGGGTGAACTCATTCCCAAAGTCGTCCGCACCAGGGAAGACGAGGCCCGCGACAACGGCAAACACAAGACCGACGACGATCGAATCACCGTTGAAACCGACCAAAAGCCACCGCCGGAAAAAATCCACGCCTCCCGCACCATTATCAACCACGTGCTCAGCAGCGGCGAAGGGGTCCTCTCAAGCAATGCAATGGCCGACCGCCGATTCTCTGCGGGCAAAAGCGTTCACAATCTCGGCATACGCAGTGCGCTGTGCGTTCCCATCAAAGCCGCCCGCTTCTCCGGTAAAAGCGAATTCGAAAACCTTGGCGTCATCTATATTGACAGCTCCGTTAAAAATTATACTTACGCCACCGATCAGCTCCGCCTTCTCACCGCGATTGGTCTCCAGGCCGGCATGGCCGTCACCAACGCCCGTCTCTACCACGCGGGCCTGCAGGCCGAGCGCCTCGCGGCCGTCGGCGAAACCACGGCCGCCCTTTCGCACTCCATCAAAAACATTCTGCAGGCGCTGCGCGGCGGCGCGGACGTGGTTGAAATGGGATTGCGTGGCGCGAATCTCACCCAGGCCGCCAAGGGGTGGCGCGTCGTCGATCGCAACCTCGAGAAAATCTACAACCTGACCATGAATCTCCTCGCGTATAGCCGCCCGCGGGAGCCAAAGCTCGAGCAAATCAATCCGAAAGTTCTCATTGAAGAATGCCTCGAGTTGATGGCGTCCGCGGCCAACGAAAAAGGCATCATGGCGGTCGCCGACGTCGAGCCGGATCACCCCGCCTTCCCCGCCGACCCCGATGGTCTGCATCAGGTTTTGATGAATCTGCTGATCAATTCCTTAGACGCCGTCGAGCCGCAGAAAGGCCTCATCCAGGTCGTGTGTCGCTACGACAGCGAGAACAAGCAAACCATCATCGAAGTCATCGACAACGGCGTCGGCGTCCCTCCCAGCATGATGAATCACATGTTCGAGCTATTTCATTCCACCAAAGGCAACCGCGGCACCGGCCTTGGTCTGGCGGTCGCCAAAAAAATCGTCGAGGAGCATGACGGCTCGATCACGGTCAAAAGCAAGCAGGGAGAAGGCGCCACCTTCACCATCCGCCTGCCTGTTGACTCGGCCACCATGTCCGACCCGTCCCACACGCACGGCCCGGCGCGCTGACTATCGCAAGATAGATATAACGAGGATTTCGCGGGAGGCGCCGCCCTGGTCAAGGCGCAGCTTGAACATGGCGTTGGGGAGCTCGGTGGGGATGGTGGCTTCGAGACTTCGATCGGCTCTGATTTGGCCAAGTCGGGTTCTCCAGTGGTTGGTTGGATGGCAGCGGGTTGGGGCGGCGGGGACAAGGCGAGGGCAGTTGGCATTGCAAACTGAACAAAACTGAACAAAACTGAACACTTTTCGCTGTTTTTTGTTAGTGTATGATAACTTATATGGATTTCAATTGAGTTGGGGCGATTCAAAGAGGACGCGCCGCGTAAACGCGGCCGCTAAACGGTAAGGGGGTTGGCGTGAGTTTCAGACATTACTCCGCGGCCCGCAACATCGGCAGAGGAATATAATATTTTCGATAATTTCTGCCGTTTCGGTACCGCGCTCCATCGGTCGCCTCAACCAGCACGGTCGCCCGGTGATGAATTCGATTTACAATTCCCGCTAATTGTTGACCTTCGAAATCAAACATCACGCGTGTTCCGATTTTGATGGCATGCCGCACCGCGGCTATCTCATGAGACGTCACCAGATCATGCCGGCTATTGGTATGCCCGAAGATATTCTTCGCGAGCATCTTAAATCGACCAGCCGAGCAATTGGAGTTTTTCCACGCCAGCATTTCCGCAAGATGAAGGATCTCATGCTCCATGATCCGCTGGAGCGATTCCAGTCGGTCGGCACAGACGATTCCTCCGACCGTCACAGGCCGGCGAATGTCCTTGAAATTCATGAACAACATACGCGTGGCGATTGCGATTTCGTATTGCGTTCGCCTGCTTCCGTTTCGCTGACGGAATACCGTGCGAATCGTCTTTCCGCCGGCGCGGGTCATGGTCGATGATAGGCGAAATCGCATTTCGGCCTGGGTCTGCGCCTTGACTTCGCGCGACAACCAGCCGCTGAAAAAAGCATCGTCATAAAGTTGGAAAAGCCGCTTGAGGTCGTCGGTGTCGATCGCATGGAAATTGGCTTCGCGCATGTCGCGCGATTCGCGGAGCATCGTCCGGTGTATTTCTGATGTCTTTGCTTTGGTCAGATCAGGAGCATTTTGAATCGCCAGAAGTTGCACGAGTCCCCTTACGAATTTTCTGCAACATCTTCACCAATCTGCTTCAATGGGTGAGCGTCCAGCACCCCAAGAATCGAAGTACCAACCCATAATTGTGGAATGACCAATTCCTCGAGCGCGAAGCCCACTGCAAGCGTGCGATGCAGCCATCGCATGCGCGGGCCCGGCGGATGAATTTCAGTTGATCGCTTTCGGGCCAGTGAAATCATAATTCTCGCCGGAATCCACAGGGAATGAAAAAAATAACCCGATCGCTCCAGCGTCCCACCCGATTCATCCGCAAGCCCTTTCACCGCGGGCCGATCATATCGCAGCTTATGCCCGTAATATTCATCGTAATTCGACCACAGTTCCTCGCGCGCCGGCACCGTAAACAACACATGACGGCAATTCCTGAACTTTTTCAAAAGAGCGCACAGAAATTTCCCCGGCTCCGCGAGGTGTTCGAGCACGTCCAGCAGTAAAATGATCCGCACTCGCCGCGAAATGTCCTCCGTCAGCGCTCCCGCTTCAACCCCTAGATGCAAAAACCCCGAGACCTCCGAGCAAAACGGCGCCGGCGTACCCGGATCGCAACCGATCGCATCCAGCCCTCGATCCCTCAGCCATTGCACTGCCATGCCGCGCCCGCATCCCACGTCAAGAATCAAATCCTGCCGTCCGTGCACCAGCGGCTGAAGGTGGCGATAAATAATTCGATGTCGCGCCAACGACCAATAGTGATATTGAATATCGTCCGGATACGGATTCTGGAATTGCTTCTGGTTGAATGCCGTCGTGGTCACCGGCGGAAAGTATTTCCAGATGAACGGCAGGTCAATCCCCCCACATCTATTTCGATCCGCCCAGATTGAATGCATCATGCACAATTTGCAGCGCCCGGTTCGCATCTTCCCTGCTGATGATGCAGCTGATCTTCACTTCACTGGTGGTGATGTTCTGAATATTGATCTTCCCGTCCGCCAGCGCCTTGAACATCCGTTGGGCCACCCCCGTATGGGTTTTCATCCCGACGCCTACCGCGCTCACCTTGGCCAGTCCGTCGTGATAGATCGGCGCGGTCTTTCCGCCCAGTTCTTTCACCAGGCGATCCACCACCGGCTTAATCTCCTGCAAATCCCCGTGCTCGACCGTGAAGCTGATGTTGGCCGTATTGTCATCCATGACGTTCTGAATGATGTCGTCCACGACGATATTCGCTGCCGCGATATCCCCGAAAATTTTGGCGGCCACTCCGGGATGATCGGGCACATTCTTCACCGTTACGCGTATGAGATCCTTCTTCAGTGCCGCGCCCGAGACAACAATGTGTTCCATGTGAGGATTCTCCGCGACAATCCAGGTTCCTTCTTTTTCGTTTTGACTGTTGCGCACGTGAATCGGGACGTTGTATTTTTTCGCAAATTCCACCGCCCGGGTCTGCAACACGCTGGCGCCCAGACCGGAAAGTTCCAGCATTTCATCATAGCTGATGCGATCGATCTTCACCGCGTTTTTGACGATCCGCGGGTCGGCCGTGAAGATTCCGTCGACATCCGTGTAGTTCTCGCAAACATCCGCTTTCAACACCGCTCCGATCGCCACCAGCGTCGCATTGCTGCCGCCGCGGCCCAGTGTTGTCGAATCCCCCTGCGCCGTGACGCCTTGAAATCCGGCGATGATCACGATCTTTCCCGCCGCCAACTGATCGAAAATCCGCTTCTGGTCGATTGATT
>Ga0182024_10023423_pt1 | contig 11056 bp, 8 predicted proteins | sample P32metaG_FD_120480 | JGI IMG/M metagenome (GOLD analysis project Ga0182024, IMG submission 120480) | Permafrost microbial communities from Stordalen Mire, Sweden - P3-2 metaG (Illumina Assembly) | ecosystem: Environmental > Terrestrial > Soil > Wetlands > Permafrost | place: Sweden: Stordalen... | reverse complement strand
TGGCCCGACGACGGGTGGCGGGGCTGGTGGGGCGACGAGCCACCATTCCAGACACCAGTGTTCGTCATGAGCCACCACCCGCACCCCACGATTGACTTTCCCAACGGGACGAGCTTCCGGTTCGTCAACGGGCCGCCGGACGAAGTACTTCGCCTCGCCCAGGAAGCCGCGGAGGGCCGCGATGTCCGCATCGGCGGAGGACCCTCGACCGTGCGCCAGTTCCTCCAGGCCGGCCTGATCGACTTCATGCACCTGGTGATCGTGCCGGTAACCCTCGGGAGCGGCGTATCCCTCTGGGAGGGATCAAGCTACCTCGAAGACCGCTTCACCATCGAGTCGGTCACCTCACCTAGCGGCCTTACTCACCAGCTGTGGAACAAAAACGACCACGTCTGAACCCCGGGTCACTATCGTCCTCCCCGCCAGACTGCCTGATCTGCACACCTCAACGGCGAGCGGCGATAATGCCCCAGGCCGCACAGAACGAAGCCTCTTTGTTGTCAAGAGCCTTTCCGGGTTTTCTTTGCCGCTGGTGCCGGACGGGTTCGTGAGTGTCCGTTCAGGCGTCGTAGGGTGGTGGCGGGCTCGGGAGTGGCCTGGCCGAAGAGCTGGTTTTCGGGGTGTGAGCCGGCCGCGCTGGCGACAGAGTCGTTCCCCGGTTGCCCTCCCGGGCCCGCTGTCCTGGCGAATGCGGCGGCCCGGCGGGCGTCGGCCTGCAGGCGGGCGTAGATGGCGTCGCTGATGCGCCGCTTGAGGGACCGGAGCGCTTCTTTGGGGGTCTTGCCCTCGGCGAGCTTGCGGTCGTTGTAGGCCCGGCCGTCGCTGTGGCGGTGGCGGATCTGGGTGACCGCGGCCATGTGGATGGCGTGGTTGAGGCGCCGGTTCCCGCGGCGGCTCAGCCGGTGGATCTTCCGGTTCCCCGAGGACACCTCGATGGGCGCGGTGCCGTTGTAGGCGGCGAAGTTGTCCCGGCTGGGGAAACGGAACGCGTCGGCGACAAAGCCGATCGCGGTGGCGGCGATGACCGGGCCGACGCCGAAGACCTCGGTGACCGTGGTGCCCGACGCGCGGACCGCCACGGCCAGTCTTTTCTTGGTGTCGCGTATCTGGGCATCGATGCGGCGCAGGTCACCGGGGAAGTCGGCGGCGAGCTCGCAGCGGGCGATCTGAATGGCTCCGGACGGCTCGATCTCCTTCAGGACACGAGCTGCCTGAGCTGCGACTATCTCCTTGGCGATGCCGCCCGGGATCAGCTCGCAGGCCGCGGCATGCAGCCGGCAGGCGACCTGGGTCCGGGTCCGGCCCAGGTCACGGTGACGCTTGGACCATACCTTGAGCACCGCCGCGTGGTTCTCCGCTGCCACCGGGCGCGGGGCCGCCGAGCGCAGCGCCGCGATGGCCACCGACCGGGCGTCGTTGGGGTCGTTCTTGTTCGTTGCCCCGGTCGCCAGCAGACGGACCCCGGCGCCCAGCTTGGGCTGCACATCGAGCACGAGCTCGCCCGCGGCCACCAGCTGCTGGGCCAGCAGGTAGCCCAGGCCCCCGGCGCCCTCCACCGCCCAGGTCCGTTCCGGCCAGGCCGCTGCCCACGCCACCAGCCGCTCGGCCTGGGCCGCTGAGGCGCGCACCCGCACCTCGCCCAGCGGCGCCTCCTTCTCACCGATCGCCACCGCGGTATGCGAGCCCTTGTGCGGGCCGGTCACCGATCATCACTGCTGCCATAACGGGCTCCTCGTCAGGTCGTTTCGGGATGGGGACCGTGGCGGCATGCCTGATTTCAGTTCCGACCGCTCGCGCCTCTTTCGAGCCAGCCACGGCGAGACCCCGCGGAGCTGGCACGTCGTTCGTAAGCCAGGACCGTCACCGGCCGGCAGGCGGTTATAGAGCCAAGCCCCGAGGGACCTCTCGACGCTACGACCAAACCGCAACGCCTACGTAGATTCTCAATCAGGCGGGTCTGAGCGCGCTTGCCCTGGTCTTGCACGTCACTCAACGTGACAACGGAAGCGGCCGTCGTGGTCGCGAGGTGTCGACGCCTGCCCGGCGGGTGTGGCCGGGCAGCTGAGGTCACCGTCGGCTGGCCGAGGTGCCTGCCGATGCCACGAACGCTCCGGGCCGCAGGGGCCATATCGTCCCTCACTGGAGTGCGTCCTATAACAGCATGACCGGCATCACGCCGGCCACGTTTGCCGCCCGTCCCGGGTTGCGCAGCGGTCAGCGTGCCGCCGGCCTGGACGGACATCGAGTCGTAGGCAGATCTCGCGGCCTGGACGGTACGCCTGCCGTTCAGGGGCGCGGACTTGGAGGAAGGGAGTGAGCATGGCTCACGTATCGAGCTTCTGACTGACAAGCCGCACGCAATTACGCGTGGACATGCTCGGGGACGCATCCGGAGAGCTACCGGCCGACGTCCTCAGGTCTGCGCGTTGCCAGGCGGAGCCGCCGCCGAGAGCGTGGACGCGAACGCGCCCACCGCGGCGCAGGAGCGTAACTCAGTGGGCGGCCTTCGTATCGCTGACCGTGGTCTGACGCCAGCCTCCGTCATGCGGCCTCGGCAGGATCCTGGCCGTACTTCGTGATCGTTACAGGCGCACCGACGCCAGGACAGCGCGCGATGTCGGGCCTGACGGTAACCAGCTTGGTAACCCGCCAGGAAACTATGCCGCTGACCTGCGGGAAGGCACCCACCCGGTCTCCGACCTCTTGCCGCCGCGCAAGAGCTACGCAGAACGCGAAATGCTCTCTGAGCTGCGGAAACACCTATCCGCACGCATCCTGGATCCCGGCCCTGTCCAGTGCCGGAAGAGCGGACCCGGGCCGGTACTGAGGTCACTAATAGGCCTCTGACCTGCGGATATATCACGAAGTGGAGCTACGGAGACTCGAACTCCGGACCTCTTGCATGCCATGAATCACTCACGCATTCCCTGACCAGGCCATATGCAGCCTGACCAGGCCATACGCTAGCTCACGCAAGCTGGGACTGGCTCAGGCAAGCATCCGCCAGCGCCATTCTGCCCCTCAGACTGCCCCTCGAAATGACCTCCCGGCGGCCGCCCGAACTACCCGATCTCACAGCCATCGAGCCTACATTCGAAGACCCCGGCAGCCAGCCGATGATGCAGCATCTGCCAGTTCCGCCGCCGGAATTGACAGCATCCACGGTCCCGCGCCGCGACGCCAGCAGAAGCTCGCGACACCCTCTCCCCCACCGCAGCCCCCAGCGCCAACCCTGCCGCTACGCAGAGTGAGAGCGCTCGGGATCCCTGATCTCCTGGCCGCGAAACAGATCGGAGCGAGTTGGTCGTCGGCTGTTCGTAATGCGGCAACCGCCCAGATCATCCGGATCGGTGCGAGGGGCAGCGAGGTCTGTCCGCCAGTCAGCTGGCATGCGTCCCTGTTCGATCTCGCCGCCGACCTTGCGGGGATCGATGCACCAATCATGGTCCTCTGCAGTGCCCGGGCGGGCTTCTCACTCCTGCCAGGGTGATCGCGCCGGGATGGTAGAAGATCGTGGTCTTGACCAGGGTCGCGAGGGACGCCCCGGCGGCGGCCAAGATCGCGTCCAGGTTGCGGAGGGCTTGTTCCGCCTGCGCCTCGATGCCTTCCGCGACAGCACCGATGGCCGGGTCGATGCCGGCCGTCCCGGAGCAGAAGACGAATCCGTTGGCGATGATCGCCTGGCTGTAAGGGCCAAGGGATGCCGGCGCCGAGTCCGTGGACACTGCCTGTCTCATCACTGGTTACCACCTATCGATTTTCGTCCCGCCGGTGACCTTACTCGGCAGGCGAACCAGCCAGGCGTCGGCTCGGCCTTCGCTGCCAGTGTCCAGCCGGTTAGGCGCAGGCGCAGATCGAGTGATCTGAGAACTCCGGTCGCGGGACGCATCCTTCCGCTCATGGGTCTTGCGTATCGGGCGGACCTGATGGTATTAGCCGTAGGTACGCCGCCGGGCGCTGGGCGGACCAGAACCAGGAGGGGAGTGCCGTGAGCTTCTCGGTCGAAGGAGACTACTTCGAGGTGTGCAACTGTGACGTCAGCTGCAACTGCGTATGGCTCGGGACCGCCACCCAGGACAACTGCGACGTCTTGCTGGCGTGGCATGTCACCAACGGCGACAAAGACGGCGTGGACCTGTCCGGTCTCAACGCCGTGATGGCCGTGCACTCGCCGAAGCGGATGACCGACGGCGGCTGGAAGGTGGCCCTGTACCTGGACGATCGCGCTTCTGCCGAGCAGTCTGAAGCCCTGGGCGCGATCTTTTCCGGGGGTGCTGGCGGCTACCTCGCCGGCCTGGGCCCGCTGATCGGCGAGGTCGCCGGGGTGGAGCCGGCGGCGATCACGTTCGAGAAGTCGGACGGCTCGCTGCACGCTGAGGTCGCGGGCGCCCTGTCGATGAGCAGCGACCAGCTGGTGGGAATGGATGGCCAGGAGCCGGCCGTGATCACCAACGCACCGTTCGGTGCCGTCCCCCAGCCCGTCCGGCAGGGCACGTCCAAAGATGTGAGCTACCACGGTCACTGGAGCGCCGATTTCACCGGAACCAACAGCTTCATCACGGACTTCCGGTACGAAGGCTGACCAGGAACCCAGCGATGGCTGACCGGGCCGGGCCCGCCGTAGCCGCGCGGCCGGTGCAGAGCCTGCCGCCGCGGCAGCTGGCCGCGCCGTGGATCGTTCTCGCCGCGCTCGCGGCTGTGGCGTGGGCGATCACCGTGGCGCAGGCCCGGAGCATGGGCAACGGGCCCGGGACCATGGGCCTGGCGCTGCTGCCCTTCCTCGGGCTGTGGGTGGTGATGATGGCCGCGATGATGCTGCCATCTGTCGCGCCGGTCGCCGTGCTGTGGACCCGCCTGATCAGGGGTGCTTCGGCCGGCCCCGGGCGGGCCGTGCGGATGAGCGCGTTCCTCAGCGGTTACCTGCTTGCCTGGGCTGCGTGCGGCGCGGTTGCCTTCGCGGCCCTCGCCGGGACCGGGCGGCTGCTCACGGCGTCCCCGGTGGCGGCGAAGTGGCTGGGCGTGGCGATCTTCATTGCCGCGGGCATCTACCAGCTCACTCCCTGGAAGGACTGGTGCCTGCGCCGTTGCCGTTCACCGATCGGCGCGCTGATGTACTACCTCGGCTTCAAGGGCCGCAGCCGCGACGTCCGCGTCGGCCTGCATCACGGAGCCACCTGCGCCGGGTGCTGCTGGGGCCTGATGATCGTGCTGATCGCGGTCGGCGTGATGAACGTGGCGGTCATGGCGGCGCTGGCGGCGGTCATCTTCGTGGAGAAACTCTGGCGCTACGGCAAGCCGTTCGGCCAGGCCGTCGGGGTGGTGCTGGTGGCGGTCGGCGTCCTGGCCATCTGGTTCCCGTGGCTGCTTCCTGGCCTGCACGTCTCCGCCATGCCGGCCATGTAAGACAAGCAGATGACCCGCGATAGGACACCGGCGCGGCAGACCAGCCCGTTCGGGGTGCGGGAGGAACGGCCAGCGAGCAACAGGGAACTGGCCCGCAGGCCAGAGGGCCTCGCGAAGCCGAGCGCCGATCATGAGCTGTGAGTCCGCCGCGGGGAAGGAGCGCCCGCCGGCCCCCGGTGTCGTCTATCCAGCCCGCCGGGTAATCCGCGCGGAACGCGGCTACTGAGGCGCTGTCGCTGCATCGCCTTCAAAGGAGGGGCCATGAGCTACGCCAGGCAGCTGCTGGACACCTACCCAGGCACCGACTTGAGCGAGCAGAACGTGACCGAGATGGTCACGTGCATCCGGCTGTGCCTGGACTGCGCCGATGTCTGCACCGCCACCATCGGGTGACAAGCCGCCAGGCGTCCTACGACGCCAACGTCACCCGGCCGCTGCTGGAGGCCCGCGTGGCCATCTGCAAGAGCTGCGGCGACGAGTGCGAGCGGCACGCCCGCCACCATGAGCACTGCCGTGGTCTGCGAGCAGGCCTGCCGCCAGCTCCTGGACGCCCTGCAATAGGAGACCGCCCGGCCGGCGCGGCCCAGCCTCAGCTTGCCGACCACGGCAGACACGGTACGGAAGCGGCGTCACACAACGATCATTCGGGCGCGTCTTGTATGCCAGCCAGCCGACCGAGACCAGCGCGCAGATCGGCTCGGCGTACGTTCTCCCTAATCTTCTCCATCACTTACCGTGATGCGGTCTGTCGGGGTAGCCCGATGCCGCCGCTGACTCGCTGCGGCGTGACTGGTCTGGAGGTCGCGGTCGGGCGAGGTGCCCGTCGATGCTGCGAGCGAACGGCCCGCCGCGCTGGCTAAATCCCGCCTGACCTGGCGCGCCCTATGCGGCATGACCGGATGTCTATTCGGCGTCGTCGCAGTCGCTAGCTCGCTTTCCATCGAGCGCCGCACGCGACGGGAGAATCGAGCGCCGTACGCGACCGGAGAGTTGCTGGATAGCCGCCGCATGAACGATCTGGCAGCCAATCCTCATGGCGCAGATGGCGGTGGCTCGGCATGCGCACACCACCGGATAAGCGCATAGCCCTGGCGCACGGTCTAGTGCCCGGCTGGGCTGTTGGCTCAGGTGCCGCGCTGGGTATATCGAGGGCGTCAGCCGGTGGCTTGAGCACGCGCTGGAAGGTGTCCCATGACCGTTCACGAGATCGCCGTCCCGGCCGAGCCGATCAGCGCGGTCATCCGCGGCCAGCTGGAAGCCAGGAGAGCAGCAGCGCGAAAGCAGTGGGAGTTCGCGACCGCCGCATGGCATGCGGCCAAGCAAGCCATGATCAAGGAGCGGCGGATCTACGACATGCTCGACTGCCTGCTCCAGGCCGGGCCCGGTCACGTGTTCGGCGCGGCGATCATCACTGAGCACAGCAGTGTCCTTCCCTGCTGCCGACACTGCCGGGCCCGCGCAAGCTCGATCACGGCCAGCTGGCCCTGCCAGGGCGACACCCATCGGTGCCCGAGGTCCGTGCGCCCCGGCGAGTCGGTCGCCCCGGTCATGACATATAAGCGAGACGACCTGCTGTGCGGCCAGCCAGGGACGATGAGCGCTGACTTCACCACCTGGACCTGCCTGCGTGGTCACGTCACCGACCAGTCGCATGCCGAGAGCGATGTCCGGCACAGTCTGGCCCACTGCATCCCCGCCACCTGCCCGTGGCCCGACCTGATCGGCTCCTCCGAAAGGACCTACTGACAAAGCTCTTTGCCAACATCGCCACTGAAGCTGACCGCACCGAGGCCATTACGAAGCTCGAAAAGTCGACGCGACCGTGCGCCACGACAGTCATCGCGGCTACGACATTGCGTTGGCGAGACGGTGGTCATGGTTAGGTGGTCTGGCGGGATCGCAGCGGCCTGCGCTGGCGCCCCCGGACGGCGACGGAGGTTCAGATGAGCGACGATGATTTCCCCGCCCCGCAGGCCAGTTTTGTGCTGACCCACTTCCTCGTGGTCTCCGACCAGGACCGGTCCCGCGAGTTCTATCAGTCGGTGTTCGGGGCGAAGGTGGTGCTGGAACGCGACCCGGTCGTCATGAAGCTGGCCAACAGCTGGCTCATCCTCAACGTGGGCGGCGGCCCGACCGATGACAAGCCCACGGTGACGCTGACGACTCCAGGCGACCCTGACCGGGCCAGCGCGTTTCTCAACATCAGGGTGGCCGACATCGGCGCGGTCTACGCGGAGTGGTCGGCGCGGGGCGCGGAGTTCCTCACCGAGCCGAAGGATCACGGCAGCGAAATCCGTGCCTACATCCGCGACCCCGATGGGCACCTGATCGAAGTCGGGCAGACGACCGGCCTGCGGAGCCCGCCCTAGCGCTGTGGTTTCGGCCGCTGCCATAAGGCCCCCCGGCATGACCCGGCGTTTCTGCGGGAAACGTCGGCTGCTTGGCGCCCGGTTGGCGGCAGATCCGGACGTTCTGGTGCCCGGTGGGCATGAATAACCATGCAAGCTGTCGGGCGATCGGAGTGGGCACTGCTGTACTGAACGTCGGTCCTGAGTTGTGCTCAAGGGCACGGTGGGCGGTCGTAAATAAGCCATAGGCGCGAAGCGCGGGCGCCTCCGGTTATGCGCCGCTGGTCAGCTGGGCTTACCTGCGAACCCGGCGCGAGTGAACATGCGGAAGCTAATTTGGCTGAACGGATCCGCGCTGCTCCGCCCCCTGACCTGCCGCCGTCTGGCGTGAGCGGATGGGCACCCGCGGCGGGGCATGGCGAGCGGGTGTGCGGTCAGCACTACCGCGGCGGTGATGCCTGCATCCTTGACGGCGGACTGGCCTGGTAGCTGAATTCCGTTATGGGATCGGTGTGGCTGAGCCTGCGTGCCGAGCTGCGGTTGCGGTGGCGGCCGCTGGCGGGCCTGGCGCTGCTGCTCGGCCTGATCGGGGGGGTAGTGCTGACGGCCGCCGCGGGCGCACGCCGCACCGAGACCGCCTATCCCCGGCTGCTGCAGTGGGCCAACGCCGCCCAGGTTCAAGTGCTCCCGCTTTCTAACGGGCACACTCCCCGGTATTTCGCCGCGCTTGCCCGGCTGCCGCAGGTGGCATCGATGTCCACGGCCTCCCTCTACCAGATAATGCTCCCGGTGCGCCGCGGCCTGCCGCAGACTGCGGTGGAGACCCTCTCCAGCTTTGATGGCGCGATGGGCGTCTCCGCCGACCGGGTCAAGATCCTGCAGGGCCGGATGTTCAGCCCCAGGGCCGCCGGCCAGGCCGTGATCGACTCGCAGCTGGCCGGCCTGGAGCACCTGCGGCCCGGCGGCATCCTGCACCTGCTCGCGGTCCCGAGCAATCCCGCGACGGGCAGCCCCGAGCCGCAGCTGGCCGTTCCGCTGGCCTTCCGGGTGTCCGCTGTCGTTGTCTTCGACACCCAGATCGTGCCCGCCACCGCGACCAACAGCGAGCCGATGGCGCTGCTCAGCCCGCCGTTCACGGACACCCCTGCGGGCACGTACTCGTTCAGTTACGGGGATTTCGCCGGCGTTCGCCTGCGGCCCGGCGCGAGCATGGCGGCTTTCCTGCAGGCCGCCAGGGCGCTAGCGAAACGCTATCCGGCCACCGGCGGCCATATCGACGTCATCAGCCTGTCTGACGAGGTCGCCGCCACGCAGCGGGCCATCCGCCCGGAGGCCGTCGCGCTGGCAGCCTTCGCCGCGCTGGCCGGCCTCATCGCGCTGGCCATCATCGGCCAGCTGCTCAGCCGCCAGCTGATCCTGGACGCGACGGAGTTCCCGATCCTGCGCGCCCTCGGGATGACCCGCGGCCGGCTCGCCGCCGTGTCCCTGGCGCGGGTGTCGGTGGTGACCGTCGCCGGAGGCGCCATCGCCGTGGCGCTTGCCGTCGCGGCCTCCCCGCTGATGCCCATCGGGCCCGCGCGCCTGGCCGAGCCAAGCCCCGGGGTCGAGGTCAACCTGGCGATCCTGGCCGCCGGCTTCGCCGGCATCGCGCTGCTGCCGCTCGCGCTGGTCGCGCCCGCAGCGTGGCGGGCCGCCACCCGGGCCCGGGGGCCGCTGGGGGCCGCCGAGCCCACGCCAGCGCGGGCCTCCCGGCTGAGTCCGGCGCTCGCGCTGGCCGGGTCGGTGACCGGCGGCATCGGGGTGCGGATGGCGTTCGAGCCCGGCCACGGCCGGACCGCCGTGCCGGTCCGCAGCGCCCTGGTCGGCACCACCGTGGCGATCGCGGCCGTGGTCGCTGCCCTGGTCTTCGGCACCAGCCTCATCGCCCTGGTCAGCACGCCGCACCGGTACGGGCAGAACTGGACCCAGGAACTGAACCTTGGATTCGCGGGTGTCCCGGCCGCGTTCGGCGCGAAGGTCCTGTCTGCCGAGCCGGCCATCACCGCGTACGCGGAAGGTGACTACGGCCAGCTCAGCATCAACGGGAAGATCGTGGCGGCGATCGGCATCAGTGCGGTCCGCGGGCACGGCTACTTCACCCTCCTCGCGGGCCGGTATCCGTCCGCGCCTGGTGAGATCGCGCTCGGAGCCCAGACCCTGCGTACCGTCCACCGCCAGCTGGGACAGACCGTGCGGGTCGTCGTCAACCAGGTGGCGACGACGGGCCAGGTGGTGCACCGAACTATGCGCATCGTCGGAGTGGCCGTTTTCCCGGCGTTCGGCCGCGGCGGCTTCACGGCCACCGACCTGGGCAACGGCGCGGCCGTCTCAGCCTCGGTGCTGTCGGAGCCCTTCGCGCAGACGCACTGCGGCTCCGGTTCCACCTGCTACAACTTCTTCCTCCTGCGCTACCGGCCCGGTACCAACCTGCGCGCCGCGGCGGCACGACTGACAACGGCGGTGACCGCCGCGGGATGCCCGCCCGGCCCGGAATCCTGCACGGTGACCGCCGACCAGCGGCCCAGCGACATCAGGAACTACATCGGCGTCCGGGACACCCCGCTTATCCTGGGCGCCGTCCTCGCCCTGCTCGCAGTCGGCACGCTCGCCCACGTTCTGCTCACCAGCGTGCGCCGCCGCCGCCGCGACCTCGCCGTCCTCAAGACCCTCGGCCTGCTCAGCTCGCAGGTGATCAGGGTGGTGTCCTGGCAGGCGAGCGCCCTGGCCATGGCAGCACTGCTCGTCGGGCTGCCGCTTGGCCTCGTCGCCGGCCGCTGGTCCTGGGCTGTCTTCGCCAGGTCCATCGGCGTCGCCAGCCACGCCGACATGCCAGTGCCGCTCATACTTCTCGCCATTCCCGCGACCCTGCTGCTGGCCAACCTCATCGCCGCAGGCCCAGGCTGGGCCGCCGCCCGGATCAGGCCCGCGCTCACCCTGCGAAGTGAATAGCGGTAGTTAGTTCACGTCAGGAGCCTTGAATCAATACAAGAGTGAGTATGCCATTGAGCGCATAAGCATGCGTGCCGACAACGCACTCAATTCGCAGAAGCGGTAACTGGTTGTCCTGTGCCCGAAACATCGGTCCCTTGCCATCGAATCCGGCCCGTTGCGTGAGCATGTCAGCGATCCGGCCCGAAGCGTCCGCAGTTGGACGGCACAGCAATCAGCGTTCACACTCTGTACCAGCATGAGCATCGTTCGATGCTCCGCGAAGGCCAGAAATGTTCGGGCCGGATCAACTGGCAAGGAACCCTCTTGAACATGAC
>Ga0182024_10023422_pt1 | contig 11056 bp, 14 predicted proteins | sample P32metaG_FD_120480 | JGI IMG/M metagenome (GOLD analysis project Ga0182024, IMG submission 120480) | Permafrost microbial communities from Stordalen Mire, Sweden - P3-2 metaG (Illumina Assembly) | ecosystem: Environmental > Terrestrial > Soil > Wetlands > Permafrost | place: Sweden: Stordalen... | reverse complement strand
TCACTCGTCCTTGCCTTCCTCGCCGTCGGCGAGGATCCGGTAGATCGCGCGTCGTGTCTCCGTCAACACCTGCTTGGCCTCGCTGATCTGCTTCTCGGTTGCCGTCTGCACGAGTTGCAGGCCCGCCATCCCGACCTGGCGCATCAGGCCGAAGAGCTCCTGCACGTCGCGCGAGACTCCATCGGCCAGGGTATCCCATGGCGCCGGTGCGTCCTGCGGACGCGCCGCAACGTGCTCACGGCCCGCGTCGGTGATCGCGAAGCGCTTGCGCCCGTCGATCTCCTCGGAGCGGATCAGCCCCTCGTCCTCGAGCTGGGCGAGCGCCGGATAGACCGAGCCGGGACTCGGGCGCCAGACGCCGTCGGAGCGCTCCTCGATCTCCTGCATGATCGTGTAGCCGTTGCGCGGCTCCTCGGCCAGCAGCAGCAGTGAGGCGGTGCGGATGTCGCCGCGGCGGGCCTTGCCGCCGTGGCGGCCGAAGCCGCGCGGCGGTCCGAAGCCGCTGGCCGGGCCGAAATCGCCGAAACCGCGCGGGCCGCGTGGCCCCCGCTCGCCCCGTTGCATCATCAGCAGGCCGCGGTATGCCTCGAATGGGCGGTGGCAGTGGCCACCGCCGGCGTAACTTCCAGTCATGTACTGCTCCTCTCTAACTTACTCATGTGACGCATCACGATATATCGCAGACATTCGGTTGTCAAGGGGTCGGCGGGCATCCGGGCGCCTGTAGGAGCTCGCCGGGATAGGGTTTGCACTCAGATGGCGCCCACGGCGATACGACCGATCGACGTCCGCCACCTCGAGCACGAGGGCGTGATCTGCTGCTATCTCGTAGGCGACGTGCTAATCGACTGCGGCCCCGCCGCCCGCGTGCCGACGCTGCTCGAGCAGCTCGGCGACACGCGCCCGCGGGTGCTGGCGCTGACACACATTCACCTCGACCACGCCGCCGCCGCCGGGACGCTGGCGGCGCTGTGGCCCGACCTCGAGGTGTGGGTGCACGAGCGCGGAGCACGGCACCTGGTCGACCCCTCGCGCCTGCTGGCAAGCGCGACGCGCCTGTACGGCGATGAGATGGAGCGGCTCTGGGGGGAGGTCCGGCCCGTGCCGGCGGCGAACGTTCGCGCGCTGGCCGGCGGCGAGAGCCTCGGCGGCCTCGAGGTCGCCTACACGCCCGGCCACGCCTCCCACCACCTCAGCTACTTCCACCCGCAGACCGCCACCGCGTTCGTCGGCGATGTTGCCGGCGTGCGCGCCGCGGGCAGCGACTATGTGCTCGCGCCGACGCCGCCGCCCGACATCGACCTCGAGGCGTGGGGGCGCTCGATCGAGCGTGTGCGCGCGTGGCGCCCGCGCGAGGTCGCGATCACGCATTTCGGCAGCTTCGAGGCGGTGGCGCAGCTGGACGCGATCGAGCGTTCGCTGGAAGCCGCCGGGCGCCGTTCGCGCGAGCTCTCGGAGGAGGAGTTCACCGCGGCTACGCAGGCCGACCTCGACGCCGACGAGCACGCCCGCGACGCCTCCGTCTATGCGCTCGGCGCGCCGCTCGACCAACTCTATGGGGGCCTCGAGCGCTACTGGTCCAAACGCGAGCAGCCGCAGTGAGCCGGACGGTCGAGCAGGCGCGCACCGCCGGACCGCTCGACGGGGTCGGCGGGCGCTGGAACGTGATCGTCCGCAACGACGATCACAACACCTTCGAGCACGTCGCGGCGACGCTCGCGCGCGTGATCCCGGGGGTGACGCTCGCACAGGGCCACAATTTCGCCGATCGCATCCACAACCGCGGCCTCGCGATCGTCTGGAGCGGGCACCGCGAGGCGGCCGAGCACTACTGGGAGCTGCTGCGCGACGCCGGCCTGACGATGGCGCCGCTCGAGCAGGGCTGAGGCGCTCGCGCCCGGCTCAGTGGCTGTTGCCCGCGCCGGCGCGGGCGACCGCGTCGCCCTCGCAGACGAGGTCGTTCCAGGCGTAGACGATCGGCACCTGGAACCAGCCCTGGGTGTAGATGCGGAAGTCGACCATCTCGGGGCCGCTCCAGAAGCGGTCCCAGTCGAGGTGGTCGTCGAACTCGAGCACCTGCAGGAACTTGTAGCGGTCGTCGCGCCCGCGATAGACGGCGTAATGCGTCGCGCCGTAGCGGACCGAGAGCGCGCTGACACGCTCGAGCTCGGCCTGCAGCTGGTCGCCGCGGAAGCCGGTCGCATACCAGGGGACGTGAACGACGCCGGCGGACATCAGCCGCGGGCCTCGGCCGCAAAGCGCCGCTCGGGGTTGGTGCTCGTGACTTTGACGCGCTGGCGGCGCATGCGGTGGACAATCGTATAGGTCCGGCGGGAGCCGACGGCAGCACCCCCCGCGTGGCGAAGCGCTAAGCCGAAGGCCCGAACGGCAACTCGACGACGATCGCGCTGGCGGCGCCGTCGCCGACGCTGAGGACCGCTCCCGGCTCTGCCTCGCGGCGCAGCAGCGCCAGCGCGATCGGGCCCAGCCGCGGCGAGGGCGCGAAGGAGCCGACCGTGCCGACCTCTCGATCGGCCAGCAGCAGCGTCGCGCCTGGCGCGACCGCCTCGCTGAGGCGCAGGCCGCGCAGGTGGCGGTTGGGCCGGCCCTTCCAGTAGAGCCGTGCGACCGTCTCCTGGCCGACGTAGCAGCCCTTGGTGTAGGAGACCGTTCGCCCGTGGATGCCGGCCTCCTGCGGCATCGTGCCCTCGTCGATCTCGATCCCGAAGCGCGGGCGACCGTGCTCGATGCGGACCGCCTCGGCGGTGGCCTCGTCGATCGCGACAGCCCCTGCGGACGCCAGCGCGGCGCTGATCGCGTCAACGTCTTCGCCGGCGCAGAGAACGTCGATCCCGAGGTCGGTGCGGATCAGGCGCGCAGCCCGCCCGGCGAGCGCTGCGGCGACGTGGTCGTGCTCGTCCGGGCCCGGCGGCTGCGAGCCCGCCAGCGCGGCGTCTGCGCCTGGGCCGATCAGCGAGAGCAGACCGCGCTCCAGGGTGCGCTTGTGCAGCTCGGCGCGGTAGCCGATCCGGTAGGTGTTGAGGGAGTCGAACAACGCCTGCAGCGAGACGCGCTCGGTGTCGAGCTCGAACTCCTCCTCCGAGCGCAGCACGCGGACCTCGGCGAGCATGCGCCCGCGGTGGGTCAGCAGCGCCGCGTCGACGCCGCCGCCGATGGGCACGGCGGCGATGTCGTTGGAGAGCAGCGAGTCGAGGAAGGCTGCCGACTCGGTGCCGCTCAGCGCGAGCTTGCCGCGCCCTGAGCGGTCGAGCAGCGCAACCGCCTCGGTCGCCGCCCGGTATTGCGGATAGTCAGTCGCGACAGCCACTTTTCGAGCATACAAGACGCTGTTTTCCTCACCTGGGGGCCCTCGCGGCGCCGCGCCGTTAGGCTTCGCTCCGATGTCACTCGCCGCCGGCTTCACGCAGATCGTCGACGGGCTCCCCGACGACTGGACCGACCTCGAGCTCGACCTGCGGATCGCCGACGAGACGCGCTACGTCGACGCCGCCGTGTTCCTCGTGGTGGCCAACGCGCAGCCCTACTCGCAGCACGACTGGCACTGGCGACTGCTCGTGGCCCACCGCTTCGGCCATGCCGCGTCAGTCGATGCCGTGCACATGGCGCTCGGCCTGCTCGACGACGCCGGGATCGACGGCGAGCTCGCGCTGCGAGAGCTGCGAAGCGGGCGCGTCCCGGTCGAGTCGGTCTGGGGGCGCCCGCAGTCGCTGCGCGAGGAGATGCGCGAGATCAACGCGCAGTAGCGAGCAGGCTCGCCAGCAGCGCCGGCCCGTCGCGGGCGATCCGCGAGCGGGGGACCGCCAGCTCCACGCCGGCTGCGAGCGCGCGGTCGCGGACGCCTGGCTCGACGTGGGCGAAGAACGCGAGCACCGGCGGGCTGGGCGGGCCGCCGGGCAGCCGCTCGATCCCGAGCCCGAGCTCGGTAAGGCACGCGTCGGCGTCGTGGGTGAGGTCGGCGACGATCGCCTGCGCCGCCGGATCGCCACGGGGCCCGAGCGTCACTTCGTGGCCGGCCGCGGTGAAGTCGGCCTGCAGGCGCGAGCCGAACAGGAGGTCATCGCTCAGTATGTGGACGAGTGCCATCGGCGTAGACGATAGGCGCGATTTGCTCCCGGGGGAATGAGAATCGCCCGGGACGGCTGTCAGTCCCCCTTCCGACGCCGTCTGCCAGTCGAGGTGATCGGGACGGTCGGATTCTGCTTTCACCGGCTTCTGCGCCCTAGCCGCGCTGAGCACGCAGGGGCCCGGAGCGATGTTCTCGATCGGGGGTCGCCAGCCTGGTCACACGACCTTCCACGAGCCAGAGCGGCCAGCGGAAGCCGGCACGCAGGTCTCGACGCCGTGGTGCGTCAGGGAAAGAGGTCCTCGGCGCGGCTGCGCAGGAGCGCCGCGGCGCCCGGGCCGTCCTGCACATGCACGTGCTGCCCGAGCCCGCGGATCAGCACGACCGGCTCGCCGGAGTCCTTCGAGCGGGCGAGGTCGGCAGCCGCGGCGACCGCGTCGGCGACCGCGATCACGCTCGCGTGCAGCTCGCGCCCGCGACGGTCGCCGCGTCCGCGCCAGTCATCGAGCGGCGGCAGGCCGGCGGCTCCGATCGCGCAGTCGAGCTGGCCGTGTCGCCAGGCGCGCCCGAAGCTGTCGGTGATCAGGACCGCGGGGCCCGCGCCGGTCAGCTCGCGCAGGCGTGCGCGCAGCTCGCGCGCCGCCGCGTCGGGGTCCAGCGGCAGCAGCACGATCGTGCCGTCGGCCGGCGAGTTGGACTCGTCGATGCCAGCGTTGGCGCAGACGAAGCCGTGGCGCGTGCGGACGATCAGGACGCCGCGCTCCGCGCGCACCAGCTCGACGGACTCGTCGAGGATCGCCTGCACGTGGCGGGCGTCCTTGCCGTTGGCGACGGCGAGCTCGCGGGCCCGCTCGCCGGGCTCGATCTCCTCGAGCCGCCGCAGGCGCCCCTGCGCCTTGGACACAGCCTTGTGCGCGATCACGATGATGTCGGTGTTGAGCAGACCCGGCGCCACCGCGGCGATCAGCGCCGCGATGTCATCGCCTGGGGCGATCTCGGGCAGACCGGGCAGCGCGCTGGCGGAGAACGTGCCCATCAGAGCTCCGCGAGCACCGCGCGCGTCGCCTGGCCGGCGCGCGCCGAGCGCAGCGCGTCGAGGTCCTCGGGTGTGTCGATGTCGAGCAACAGGCCGGGCAGCGGCTCCGCGTGCCAGGCGGCTCCGGCGGCCCGCGCGAGCGCGCGGTGGCGGGCGAAGCTGCCGGGGCCGAAGGCCGGCTCGATCGCATCCGCCGGCGCGAGCAGCAGCGCGTTGGTGCCGCTGCCGGCGCGGTCTGAGACGATCGTCACCGCCGGCGGCGATGTGGGCCGCTCGAGCAGCGTGCTCAGGGCCTGTTGGTCGAGCGCGGGGCAGTCGCCGGGGACGAGCAGCGCACGCTCAAAGCCGCCGGCGAGAGCGTGAGCGATCCCGACCAGCGCCGCCGCGCTCTGGCCCGACTCGGCCGGGTCGGGCAGCACGCCTGCTCCGCGCGCCTGCGCGAGCGCTGCGACTGCGGGCTCGTTGGTGACGACGAGGACCGCTGCGAGCTGGCGGCTGGAGCGCAGCGCGTCGAGCACGTCGGTCACCATCGCCTCGGCGAGGCGGCGGCGCTGATCGGCGCGCAGCTGCTCGGACAGGCGCGTCTTCGCGAGCTCGAAGCGCTTGACGGGGAGGATCGCGAGCGTGCGCATCAGCCGCCGTCGCGCAGCGTGTCGGCCAGCTCGAGCGTCTGCCGCGCCAGCTCGCGGCGCGCGGTCGAGCCGCCCATCCATGTGTCGCACTCATAGCTGCGCACGCCGGGGACCGGCTCGTCGGCGACGATCGCGTCGATCAGCCCGCCGTAGTGGGCGGCCACGCCGGCGGCGTCGGCGCTGTGCCCGGCCCACGCCAGGCACGCCGCGGTCGGCCCCTTCAGGACCTTGCCGCCGACGATCGGGCTGACGGCCACAACCGGCACGGTGGCGGCCTCGATCGCGGCGCGGATCTGATCGATCGCGAGGATCGGCCCGATCGAGATGATCGGGTTGGAGGGGCCGATGACGATCGCGCTGGCGGCCGCCAGCGCTGCAAGCGCCGCCGGCGCGGCGGACGCCCGCTCCGCGCCCTCGAAGCGCACGTCGTCGATCGGCGCGGCGCCGCGCTCGCCGATCAGGAACTCGTGCAGGCTCAGCGTGCGCGCCCCGCTTCGGATCGTCGTGCGCACGGGCTCGTCACTCATGGGGATCACCGCGGCGCTGATCCCGAGACCGCGCGTCAGCTCCGCCTGGGCCTCGCTCATGCTCAGCCCCGACTCGAGCAGGCGGCGGCGCTCGAGGCACAGCGCGAGGTCGCGGTCGCCCAGCGAGAACCAGATCTCGTGCCCAAGCTGCGCGAACATCTCCATCGCGTTGAAGCTGTCGCCGTCGATGCCCCAGCCGCGCTCGTCGATTCGGTCCGCCAGCCAGAAGCTGACGAGGTCCGGATCGGGTGAGACATGGGCGCCGTAGATCTCGAGGTCATCGCCGGTGTTCGCGATCACCGCGAGCTCCTCGCCGAGCAGCTCGTAGAGGCCCCGCGCCAGCTTTGCACCGCCGGTCCCTCCCGACAGCAGAGCGACGCTCACCAGAGCGTGTCGGGGAGCCCGGTCAGGCTGATCCCCGCGTGTGCCTTGTAGCGGCCGTTGACGGCGATCAGCAGCGCCGTCAACGACTCGACTATGCGCGCCATCTCGAGGCGGCCGGCGTCGACGCAGCGAAGCCCCTCGATGCGCCCGAGCAGCTCCGCCGCGCGCGCCTTGTCGGCGCGGCGGTCGCCGACGATCAGGACGTCCTCGCCGAGCGGCCGGGCAAGATCGCCGAGCGTCGCCGCGCTGACGGTGTGTAGCGCGCCGACCACAGCGACGCCGTCCGGCACGAGCTCCTGCGCCTGCTGTGCGGCCGAGCCCTGCCAGACGCCGAGCATTCGTGTCGCGCGTCCGCCCACTGACGTTGCGAGCGGGACCGTCGCGTCGATCAGGAGCTGCCCGGCGCGCATCTTCTCGCCGATGTGCGCGAGCGTCTCGTGGTGGCTTCGGAACGGGACGCTGAGGAGGACGATCTCGTTGGCTTGCGCGGCCGCGGCGTTCTCGAGTCCGCGCGCACGGGCGCCTGGGGCGGCGGCGAGCACGCGCTCGGCAGCCTCCTCGGCGCGCTCATGCTCGCGCGAGCCGATCGTCACCTCGATGCCGGTAGCTGCGAGCCGGATGGCCAGGGCGAAGCCGAGTGCACCCGACGCGCCAATGATCGTCACGGAACTGTCGGGGACGGACACGCCAGCGTGAGTATATGGGCGCCGAAACGCCGAGCTGCCGCCCCTTTGGCGAGGGGGTAGTGTCCAGCGAGATGGCAGATCTGCCGCAGCTGCGCGCCGCCGACAGCGACCGTGACCGCGCGGCCGGCGAGCTGCGCGAGCATTACGCGGTCGGGCGGCTCGACGCGAACGAGCTCGGGGAGCGCCTCGAGGCGGCGTATGCGGCGACCACTGTCGCCGAGCTCGATCGCCTGCGCGCCGACCTGCCTGACCCGCGCCCGCTGCCGGTGCCAGCGAGCGGGCGCGAGCTGGCGCGCCGGCGCATCTACCAGGACGCCGGCGCCGTCCTGATCTTCGACGCCGGCTGCGTCGCGGTCTGGGCGGCGACCGGGGCGAGCGGCTCGTTCTGGCCGCTATGGGTGATCCTCGTCTCGTCGCTGCGGCTGGCGCGCGACGCCTGGCGGCTGCTTGGACCGGCATCGCAGGCGGCGCCGGCAGTCGATGCGCGCGGCCGCCGCCGCAGGCGAGACCTCGGGTGAGCAGGCCCGGCGCGGCGTGAGCGAGGTCGACGCCGGGGCGCTGCTCGCGGTCGCATCAGATGCTGCCTCTACGGCCGGTGCACTGCTGCGCGCGCGCTTCGAGGCGGGGCCGGAGGCGCACGTGTCGAGCAAGTCGACGCCGACCGACCCCGTCAGCGAGGCGGACCTCGAGTCCCAGCGGGCGATCCGCAGGCTGCTCGGTGAACGCCGTCCCCAGGACGGCCTGCTGGCCGAGGAGGCCGGAGCCGACGAGCGCGGGACGAGCGGGCTGACCTGGATCGTCGACCCGCTCGATGGCACCGTCAACTTCCTCTACGGGATCCCGCAGTGGTGCGTGAGCGTCGCCGTGGCGGATCAGCGCGGGGCGCTCGTCGGCGTCGTCCACGACCCGATCTCCGACGAGACCTTCACCGCCGTGCGCGGCGAGCTGCCGCGGCGCAATGGGGCCGAGCTCGAGCACCGCGGCGAGCACTCGCCGCCGCTCGAGCAGTCGCTGCTCGCCACGGGCTTCTCCTACGACGCGGCGCTGCGCGCCAAGCACGGGCGCCTCATCGCGGAGCTCCTGCCGCAGGTGCGCGACATCCGCCGCTTTGGGGCCGCGGCGCTCGACCTCGCGTGGACGGCGATGGGGCGCTACGACGCCTTCTACGAGCGCGCCCTCAAGCGCTGGGACAGCGCCGCCGGGCTGCTCGTCTGCGAGTGCGCCGGGTTGAGCTCGGCGGAGATCGACGGCGGCCTCCTGGTGGCGCCGAAGGCTCTGGCGCAGCAGCTCGGGGCGATCATCTCGGCCTCGGCTGCCAGCTGGGAAGAGCCCGCGTAAGCGTCGCTCGCAGCGCGCGCGGGCTCGCTCGCGCGCGCGCCACGGCGCCTGCGCACGTCGCGACGCGCTCCGGCCGCGGACGTGTATCGTGCCCGCGCGGTGTAAAGGAGGATTGAACGTGAAGAGCAGTCTCGAGATCGCCCAGGAAGCGCAGCTCCAGCCGATCGAGCAGATCGCGGCGCGGATGGGTCTCCAGCCAGACGAAGTCGAACCGTACGGCCGCCACAAGGCGAAGGTGTCGCTGGAGGTGCTCGATCGCCTGTCCGGTGCGCCCGACGGCAAGCTGATCTGCGTCACCGCGATGACCCCGACGCCCGCGGGCGAGGGTAAGACGACGACGCTCGTCGGGCTCACGCAGGGCCTCGGGCACATCGGCAAGAACCCGATCGCGTGCCTGCGCGAGCCCTCGCTCGGGCCGGTATTCGGCGTCAAGGGCGGGGCTGCCGGCGGCGGCTACGCGCAGGTCGTGCCGATGGAGGACCTCAACCTTCATTTCACCGGCGACATCCACGCGGTGAGCGCCGCCAACAACCTGCTCGCGGCGATAATCGACTCCTCGATCCATCATGGCAACGAGCTCGGCATCGACTCGCTGCGGATCGGCTGGCGCCGGGCGATCGACATGAACGACCGCGCGCTGCGCAACCTCGTCGTGGCGCTCGGCGGCACCGCCAACGGCTATCCGCGCGAGACCGGCTTCGACATCACGGCCGCCTCGGAGGTGATGGGGATCCTCGCGGTCTCGCGCGACCTCCAGGACCTCCGCAAGCGCCTCGGCGCGATCACCGCTGCCTACACCGCTGAGGGCAAGCCGGTCACCGCTGAGGACCTCAGGGCCGGGGGCGCGATGGCGGTGCTGCTGAAGGAGGCGATCAAGCCGAACCTCGTGCAGACGCTCGAGGGGCAGCCCTGCCTGATGCACTGCGGCCCGTTCGCCAACATCGCCCACGGCAACAACTCGCTGCTGGCCGACCTGATCGGCCGCAAGGCCGCCGACTACGTCGTCACCGAGTCGGGCTTCGGCTCCGACATGGGGATGACCAAGTTCTTCGACATCGTCTGCCGGATGGGCAACCTCCAGCCGAGCGCGGTAGTCCTCGTCGTCACGGTTCGCGCGATCAAGCACCACGGCGGAGGGGACGATGACGCGGCGCTTGTGCGCGGCATGGACAACGTCAAGCGCCACCTCGCCAACGTCGCGGCCTTCGGCCTGCCCTGCGTGGTCGGCGTCAACCGCCGTGCGGGCGACAGCGACGAGGAGCTCGAGCACGCGCGCAGCCTGGCGCTCGAGGCGGGTGCGTTCGCGGCGGAGATCAACGACGGCTTCGGCAGCGGCGGCGCCGGTGCCTCGGCGCTGGCGGAGGCCGTCGTCGGCGCCTGCGAGCAGCCAAACCAGTTCGCGCCGCTCTATCCGCTGGATGCCCCGATCGCCGAGAAGATCGAGACCGTCGCCAAGCGCATCTTCCGCGCCGCCGACGTCGACTTCTCACCGCTCGCGGCGCGCAAGATCGCCCAGTTCACCGACGAGGGGCTCGACAAGCTGCCGGTCTGCATGGCAAAGACGCACCTGTCGCTCTCGCACGACGCGACGTTGCTTAACGCTCCCGAGGGCTACACGCTGCCGGTGCGCGACATCCGCGCCTACACCGGCGCCGGCTGGCTGGTGCCGCTGTGCGGCGACATCCTGCAGATGCCCGGGCTCGGCAAGAACGCCGCGGCCTACGAGATCGACATCGACGCCGAAGGGCGCACGGTCGGCCTGTTCTGAGCGCCGGCGGTCAGCCGGCGATGGACCAGCGGCCCGCCCAGAAGGCCTCGGAGAGCTCGCAGGCAACCGGGCTGAGGCGGCGCCCCTGGGCGTGCCAGCGGCGGTAGCCGGCCTCGTCGCACCAGTCGACCGCCGTGACCTCGTCGGGATCGAGGCGCAGCGCGGCGCCGGCGGGGAGCGTGCCCGCGTAGACGTAGGCGAAGTAGGTCTCGCTCGGCTGGTGCACTAGCCGGCGCTCGAGCTCCTGAAGCTCGAGCTCGACGCCGAGCTCATCGAGCAGCTCTCGGTGCGCGGCCGCGAGCGGCTGATCGCCCGAGCCGACATGGCCGGCGCAGGCGAGGTCCCAGGTCAACGGCATCACATTCTTGGCCGCGCTGCGAAGCTGCCACAGAAGCTGCTCGCCGCGGTGAACCAGGATCGCGACCTCGCGGTGGATCAGCGCCGGGTCGCGCTCAGTCTCGCGCTTGCGGGCCGTGCCGATCACGCGGTCGTCCTGATCGACAAGGTCGAGCAGCTCCTCGGGCATGTTGGCGCGGTCGGGCGAGCGGGGGCTCACGATGGCGGGATCAGCAGGTAGATGCGCGCCGGCGGCAACGGCGAC
>Ga0182024_10023421_pt1 | contig 11057 bp, 11 predicted proteins | sample P32metaG_FD_120480 | JGI IMG/M metagenome (GOLD analysis project Ga0182024, IMG submission 120480) | Permafrost microbial communities from Stordalen Mire, Sweden - P3-2 metaG (Illumina Assembly) | ecosystem: Environmental > Terrestrial > Soil > Wetlands > Permafrost | place: Sweden: Stordalen... | reverse complement strand
GCGTCAGCGTCAGTTGGTCGTAAGTCCAGGCGAATCCGGCGGTCGCATAAAACAGCCAGTTTCCGGGAGCGTACCCGATGCGGCCCCGTACGGTGCCGAACGACAGCACCGTCTCGCCATAGCTCACCGCGCCGAGCGTGGGCGACGTAAACGGCGAAGTCCCGCCAATCGAGATGCCCGCGCTATTCGGAAAGCTGGGGAACGACACGTCGGCCTCGCCACCGACGACGAGGCGGTTCGGCAGCATATAATTGTAGCCGCCCTGCAGTCCTTCGAAGAAACTTCCGGTATCTTTGAAGCCGTCGAATGGTTGAAACAGGCCAAACGAGCCGGAGAGGCCGGGTATTGGCATCGCGGTCGAGCTTGCGGTCCAATTCGAATTTCCCCAAGCGTCACCAATATGACCGCCCGCGTAGAACCCGCTCCAGTTGTAGCCGACCGAAACGCTATACGGAATCGGCGGAGCCTTGGTCACCAAGATGTCGTCGGCCGCGTGCGCTTTCTCCGCGGTTGCCAGCGCAATGCCAATGACAGCCCCCATGACGAACTTTTTCACCGTAACCCCGCCTTGCTCCTTGGCGCATTTTCAATAGTCATTGTGACATGGACATATCTTCGCCAAAGGCACTCTCATAATTCTTCAACCGAGGTATCACGATATAGCCAATGCTACATATTGGGGACGCATGTCAACTTCGTCGTCAAGTTGCGCAGCATAGCCGAGAAGACCGGATGCCCCGACGTGGCCGCTTGGCGCGAAATGAAGAGTCCGCGAGTCTTGCCACAGCGCGAAGAGCCCGCGAGCGAAGAGATACAAAAAAATCCCCAAGCATCTTCGTGCGCCTCAATGCATACGAATCGAAAGATCAAAACATCCAATCGAAGCCAGCGTCAACTTTTGTAGCTTAGAAATTAAAACAGATCGAAAGCGGTCGACGTTGATTGTGAAGTAGATCGTCACAAATCTTACATCGTCGTTGCTAGGTGCGCGAACGCTGGCAACAAATCGGTTTGGTCGACAGCGCTAGAGTTTGACCCTCCGGTCATGGAATCGCAATGAGCAAACCAACGCTCACACCAAGCGATTTCTCATGCCCTTTGCCGAAATCATAGCTATAGCTCGGCTCCAGATACCAACCGAATTTCCGTTCCGGCCACGGCCAGAGCATAAAATCGAGCACGGCCTCACCGGCAATGGAATCGGCGGATGTCCCGCCGCTCGTTGTGTGTACCCATTCCGGTCCAGCACCGAACATGAACTCAACGGTCTTGGACAACGTAAAAGGGTTTTTGAACAGGAGATCGGTGTCCCACTCCGTGCGACCACTGCCAAAATGAGACATAACGCCCGCTTCGATTTCAAGCCAGTGCTCGATAGGGGTGACTTCCACGGCTATTGTCGGGCCGAAACTGGAGCCCCCACCTTGGAGGCTCCACTCGCCCGCGCCTCCGATTTCAACGATCGCAGAGGGCTCCTTCTCCTCGCTCTGTGCCGCCCCTGCGAACAAGAGCAGCGCGGCCGTCGAGGCCAGCATCACCACCCCGCGATTGATCATTCGAACCCGTCCCTGGACACACATACCATAGCCCCCTATACTAATGGCGGTAAGGAAAACGCGATGACGCATACCATCCGCGAGAAAACCAAACTCTTGGCGCGCGTGCGGCGCATTCGCGGCCAAGTCGAAGCCATCGAGCGCGCCCTTGAAGCCGAGGTCGGCTGTGCCGACGTACTGCAAGTGATCGCCTCGGTCCGCGGCGCCGTCAACGGACTTATGGCCGAGGTGTTCGAGGACCACGTCCGCAATCACGTTTTTGCGCCGGCGCTTGCCGCCAACGAACGCGCCGAAGGTGCGGATGATCTGATGGAGGTCGTGCGCACCTATCTCAAGTGAGCCTGTCGAAAGCGAAGTGAGGGACCGATCATGGCGGAGATCATTGCGGGAGACCACAAACACGTCTTTCTTGGCGAAGGCCACGAGAAGAACGAGCGCCGCACCTGGATGGTGATCTGGCTCTGCGCGGCCATGATGATCGCAGAGATTATCGGCGGTCTGCTGTTCGGCTCAATCGCCCTGGTCGCCGATGGCTTGCATATGAGCACTCATGCCGGCGCGCTCCTGCTCGCGGCGCTCGCCTACACTTACGCTCGCAAACGCGCGGGCGATCCGAACTTCACGTTTGGCACCGGCAAGTTCGGCGATCTCGCCGGTTTTGCCAGCGCCATCATCCTCGCGATGATCGCTTTGCTTATCGGTTACGAATCCATCAGCCGTCTCTTTGCACCGGTCGCGATCCATTTCGCCGAGGCGATCCCGATTGCCAGTCTCGGCTTAGCCGTGAACATTGCCAGCGCCTGGCTGCTAGGCGGCGGCGGGCATCATCAAGGCCACGGTCGCGATCAAGGCCACAGTCACGGCCGCGCGCATGAAGGGCACGACCATGATGAGGCGCACCGCATTGCAACCGCCGCCGGGGTCGTCGTGCTCGAAGTGTTCGAGGATAGGGTGCCGCCGCGTTTCCGCCTTCGCGTCGAAGCCGGCCCCGTTTTATCGGCACACGCGGCGTCGGTTGAAACCGTGCGTCCTGATGGCACACGGCAGCTGTTCGCGATGACGGATCAAGGCGGCTATCTGGAATCGGTCGAGGAGATTTCCGAGCCGCACGCATTCACCGCCCATGTACGGATCGGCGAGCAGGATTATCCGGTCGTTTTCGAAGAGCACGAACATGCGCACGTACCGGCCGGCCGCGACAACAACATGCGCGCCGCCGTAGTCCACGTCATGGCCGATGCGGCAGTGTCGGTGCTTGTGATCACGGGCCTGTTGCTCGCGCGCGCCTTTGGCTGGCTTTGGATGGACCCGCTTGCTGGCATCATAGGCGCTGCCGTCATCGCAAGCTGGTCTTACGGCCTGATCCGGGACACCGGCGCGATCCTGCTCGACATGAACCCCGACCGGCGGATGGCGAACAATCTCCGGCAAGCCGTTGAGAGCGACGGCGACCGGATCGCCGATCTCCATCTTTGGCGCTTGGGGCCGGGGCATCTGGGAGCGATTATTTCGGTCATCACGACACAAGCCCGCGAGGCTGACTACTATCGCGCCCGGCTCGGCCGCTTCAAATCGCTGTCACATCTCACCGTCGAGGTTTTGCATAAGTCCTGATTTTCGCCCTCTATCTGCGCCGCCGTTTCGGCTTCTGTATATCTTCGACCTTTCGTTTGGCCGATGATTTCGCCGCTTCGGACGCCGCGCGATAATACGTCCACAACATGCGCGCCGCGGCGGCGCGCCAGGGCCGCCATGGATCGGCCAATGCCTGCATCTCCTTCGCGGTCGGCCGGGCCGGCAGGGCGAACGCTATTCTTGCGGCTTCCTGCAAGGCGAGATCGCCGGCCGGCCAGGCGTCGGCGTGACCAAGACAGGACAGAAGATAAATGTCGGCCGTCCACGGGCCGATGCCGTGCACGGCGGTGAGGGCGGCGTGCGCCTCTTCGGCGGCAAGCTCACCGAGGGCGGCGAGCGCCAGGTCGCCACGCGTGACGGCGCGCGCGATCGCCTTGAGTGCTCGGATTTTGGGCGCCGACAGCCCGAGCCGCGCCAATCTTGCCGGGCGCGCGCGCAGGATGGCCGTAGGCGCGAGCGGATCGAAAGCGGCGGCGAGCCGCCCCCAGATCGCGTTGGCGCTGGCGGTCGAAAGCTGTTGCGCCACGATGATGGCCGCGAGCCCGGCGAAGCCGTCCGTTCGCCGCCGCAGCGGCGGCCGTCCGGCGCTGGCAAGGAGGGCGACGAATCGCGGATCGGCTTTTCCGAGCGCGGTAAGGGCGGCGTCGAGATCGGCCTCGGTGTGGATACGGAACTGCATCATCGTGTCCGGTTGTTTCGAGGCCGATATACAAACCCTGCGCAGCGAGCTTACTTGATTGATGGAGCGGGCCTCATTGGTCAAACCTGCCAATTTTGGAAAACCAATCGTCTATGTACACCCGCGTCTTCCGTTTTGCGCCAAGCCCGAACGGGTATCTGCACCTCGGCCATGCCTATTCGGCATTGCTCAATCACGACATGGCGCGCGAAATTGGCGGGCGGCTTCTGCTGCGCATCGAGGACATCGACGCCTCGCGTTGCCGACCGGAATACGAGGCGACGATCTACGCGGATCTGCACTGGCTGGGAATTTCCTGGCAGCCAAACGTGCGGCGGCAGAGCGAGCATTTCGAGGATTATCAGGCCGCGGTGGCTAAGCTCGAAGCCGAAGGGCTCGTCTATCCAAGCTTCGAGAACCGGAGCGAAATCAGCGCGCTCGTTGCCGAGCGCGACCGGCGGGGACATTGGCCGCGTGATCCAGACGGCGTGCCGCTATATCCCGGCCGCGCACGTAAAATGCCGCGAGCCGAACGCGAGCGCCGGCGCCGAGCCGGCGAGCCATTCGCGCTCCGGCTCGCCATGGATGCGGCGGTCGCGCGTGCCGGGGTGCTCACCTGGACCGAAACCGGCCTGGGACCTCAGGGTCAAACCGGCATCGTCGCCGCCGCGCCGCAGATGTGGGGCGACGTCGTACTCGCCCGCAAGGAGGTGCCGACGAGCTATCATCTCGCGGTCGCCATCGACGACGCGCTTGAGGGCGTGACCGAGGTCGTGCGCGGGCAGGATCTGTTCCGGTCGACCAGCATTCACCGGCTGTTGCAGGCGCTGCTCGGCCTGCCGGAGCCGATCTATCATCACCACAAGCTCATCCTCGACGCCGGCGGCCGGAAGCTCTCGAAGTCCACACAAGCGACAAGCCTGCGCGAATTGCGCGCCGCGGGCGCGACGCCGCTCGATATCAGGCGCCTGGTAGGGCTCGGGCGCCAGGCGTGATGCGATTTCCGCGCCGAGCTTATTTTGTTTGATCCGCCGCCGTGCCATGCTGAGCACGGCGGGACTGTGATGGCGCGTTTAAGATCGAACAAAAAGTCGGCGGGCAAACCGGTGCGACGCCTGAAACGGCGGCGCGTGCCGCCGGCGCATCCGAAACGCACGGCCGAGGCTTCGCTTGCGGCCTACGCGCACGATATCGGCACGGCGCTCACCGGCATCCTCGCGCTCGGCGAATTACTGGCCAGCTCCAATCTGGGCGAACGCGAGCGGCGCTGGGCTTCGGGTATCAAAGGCAGCGCCGAGCATCTCGTTTCGCTCACGACATTGATGATCGATGCCGCCAAAGCCGACGCGGCGGGGATCACGCTGCGGGAGGAAGTTTTCCGGCCGCGCCATCTGATCGAAGCCCTGGCCGAATCGCTTTCCGCGCGAGCGGAGACCAAGGGCATCGCCGCCGAAATGACGGTCGCGGACGGCATGCCGGAAATGCTCTTGGGCGACGCGGTGCGGCTGCGCGCCGCGCTGGAAAATCTCATCGACAACGCGGTGAAATTTACCGAACGCGGCGGCGTGCGGTTGGAAGTGACGAAGGCGCGCGCGACGCGGGGGCGCGTCAAACTCGTCTTCGCCGTTACCGACAGCGGCATCGGACTTAAGCCCGCCGAGATCAGGCGGCTCTTCCGTCCGTTCGTGCAGGCGAATGCGGATATTGCGCGGCGCTACGGCGGGGCGGGGCTTGGGCTTGCCGTCGTCAAAGCGCTGGCGAAGCTGATGGGCGGCGATCTGACGGTCAGCAGCAGGCACGGCCGCGGTTCATCTTTTTGTTTCTCGGCGGCGTTCGCGATCGCGCCGGCCCAGGCTGCGGGAACCGCGCTCCCGCAGCAAACAGCGGCGCCGGCGCGCCGTCTCGCGGTCCTGTGTGTGGAAGACAACCCGTATGGCCGGGTCATTCTCAACACCATCCTCACCGAGCTCGGTCACCGCGCCGATTTCGCCGGCTCGGGCGAGGAGGCGGTCGCGGCCGTGACACGCGGCTTCGACGCGGTGCTCATGGACGTTACGCTTCCCGGGATTGACGGCCTTGAAGCCACGCGCCGCATCCGCGCGCTTGCTGGTGTCGCGAGCCGAACGCCGATCATCGGTATTTCCGGGCGGACCGAAGCGGGCGATGAGGAGGCCGCGCGCGCGGCCGGCATGGGCTCTTATCTCCGCAAGCCGGTGAGCCCGAGCGCGCTCAGCGAGGCGCTCGCTGTGGAGGTACCGAAGCCTATCTAGCTGGCCGCCGCGGCAACCGGCGAACTACGTTCCGACAGTTCGATGAACTCGACGGCTTGGCCGGCGTGCGCATCTTCCAGCGGCAATGCGTAGAGCACGTTCGCGCCGTTGTGCCCGATTTCTTTGAAGCCAAGGCGGGGGTAGAGATCGCGCACCAGCGCGTTCTTCGCCGTAGGAGCGTATTCGCCGACCAGCCGGCGCGCGCTGAGCGCACGGGCGCGCGCGACGACGTCGGCGAGGATCGCCTCCTCGACCTTTCGGCCCAACACGCGGCAGGACATCAACCACAGATCGATGCGCGCATCGTCTTCGGAATCGCGCGCCACAGCCACGACGCTGATGATGCCGTTGTCGCCGAATCTGTCGGTGAGCCGGTAGCAGCGCCCGAAACCGCCGCGCATAACGGCGGTAAGCTCGCCCCAATTGTAGCGCCGCGTCGTGAGATTGAATTGGTTGGTCTTGTGGATCAGCTCGATGACGCGCTCGCGCGCCGCGTCGAGCGCCGATCCTTCCATGACCATCCGCAGCCCGCGCAAGAATTCCTGATAATCGCCGGTATCGCGCTGCGCGTCCTCGCGCGCGGCGTTCTCCGTATACATGCGGTTGCGATCGCGCGATTCGCTGGTGGCATGGCGATGATCGAACAGGCCGGTGCGCTCCAGCATCGGCACCCGCTGCGCCGGATCGTCGGGCAGCTCCGGCACCGCGATGTCGGGAAAGCGCCGCCGCACTTCGGCGCGCTCGACCGGATTGTCGTCGAGGAATACGACGCCGGCCGTCGAGAGTTTGAGGCGATCGAGGATGCGCGCGAGGCTCGACGATTTCGGCTCCCAATGGATTTCCGCTGCAGCAAAATCGGCAAGACCCAGCATCATCTCGGGGCGCTTGGCGAATGCTTCGTGGACCGCGGCCGGGTCGTTCTTGCTCGCGATCGCGAGCACGATCCCTTTGGCGCGCAGCCCATTGAGAAAAGCTTGGAGCCGCAGGAAGTGTCGGCCCTTGCCCGCCGGATCGAGATCGATGCCGTCGTAGCCGTCATCGCCGACGCGTCCGCCCCAGAGCGTGTCGTCGAGATCGACGACGACGAGCTTGCAGCGCGGCGCCACCACGCCGGCGATCGCATCCGCCAAGACACCGAGCACAGCCGGCGTGCGGTCCGGATGGAACGGCAGCTTGGCGGTGTCGTAGAAGCGATCGTCGAACCAGGCCTGCGCGCCGGTCGAGCGCATCAGCGGTTCGATATCGATCAGCGTCACCCGCGGCGCGGCGACCGCCGCGCGAAGGCCATCGTTGACCGCGCGACGCCAGGCATAGACGGCGCTGGTATCGGAGATTTCGTCGGCCAGCGGTTCCGGCAACGTGACGAGGAAATGCGCGTCGGTTGTCTTCAGCGCCGCCTTGACCGCCGCGGTTACGCTCGCCACGACGGTCTCCACGCTCCGCAGCGATCCGTAGGCTAGCTCGATCGAGGTGAGCGCCAGGATGACGTGCGTTGGCGCGAAGGCGCCGAGCGGCGAGGCGCCATCGAGCAATTCGGCGCGCCATTGGTTGTACGGGCTCTCGTAGACCACGGCGGCGAGATTGCGCGCCGCCAAGGCGACGGGAAATCCGCGCGCGAGAAATTGCGTCGAAAAATTTCCGGTGAGCGCCAAGCGGATGTTCGGCCAGGACGACGATCGCGGCGGGCCAGCGGCTTCATATTCGCGCGCGCAGGCGACGAGTTGCTGCAACGTCTGCGCGGCCGCATAGCGTGCCAGAAGCAGTTCAAGCTGCGCGCCGTCAACGCTCATGGGCAAAACGCCAGGCGAAGTTCGCGTTCATGCTTGCACGCCCTTCTGCTGCAACAGCGTCACCAATTCGCTGACGTTGCGCAGATGCGCTAGCTCGTCGGTCGTCAGCGCGACACCGAGTTGCATTTCGATCTCAACCATAAGGATAATGTGCTTCAAGGAATCCCACAGCGGAACTTTCGACCCGTCGAGCTCCTCGCTCAGCACCAGATCGGGGTCGATAACGCTGCGAAAAATCGGCTCGAGCTTGCGCAGGATTGCTTCTCTGCTCAAAACGCCTGTCTCCTGTTTCGGCACGGTTTTATGCGCTGCCAAGGGCACTAACAAGCCGGTGAACAAGTGCCTCGGCAAAGCCGGCGGCTCTCGCGCGGTCAGGCCATCTGCGCAATGGTGGCTGCGCCCATTCAGCGTGAAAAGTGGAAATCAGGCGTAGCAGCACCGCGTCGGGCAAGAGCACACTCGCAGCCACGATGATCCGGTTCACCAAGCGCGGTATCACCAGCGGTTTCCCGGCCCTGAAGCCACGCCAGCCGGACTCCGCGGTTTCCGGCGCGTTGGAGCGGGCGCCAGCTTGAAAAGACGCGTTTGTCCAACGGCGAAGCGCTCAAAGAACGCCGTTCGAACGACTCCGGGGCTAAGGCACGTCACGGTTACACCGGTTCCCGATACCTCTGCCGCCAGAGCCGCGGTAAAGGATCTCACGTACGCTTTCGATGCATAGTACGTGGACATGTTTGGTCCCGGCGCATAACCGGTAATCGAGCCGACATTGAGCACGCCACCGCGGCCCCTTGCGATCATGCCCGGAAGAAAGCGAAGCGTCAGGTCCGTCAGCGCACGTATGTTGACGTCAACAAGCTTGAGATGCTCTTTCTGGTTTGATTCGGCAGCGGCTCCGAACACCCCAAATCCCGCGCTGTTCACCAGTACGTCGCAGTAGACGCCGATTTCGGAGAGTTTATTGTCGACCAATTGCCCGGCGTCGCGGTCGGCAAGGTCGACGGCGAAGGCGTGAGCTTGCACGGCGGCCCTGCCGAGTTCCGCCACGAGATCGTCGAGAGCTTCTTGCGAACGACCGAGAAGCACCATAACGGAGCCCTCGCGGGCAGCCACGCGAGCGAGCTCGCGTCCAATTCCCGACGAGGCTCCCGTCACGACAATAGCCGGCTTCATTGGGCTGGGCGTGCGCTGGGTTCGGACGAGGTTTTCACTGTAGGGGTCTCGTAGCCTGCCGCACTTCGGTTCGCGTGCCAATAAGACAATAATCGTCGCTTAGTCAGGGATGTTCTGCCACGAGTTCGATCAACCCCATGCCGGTCACGATACAGAACACTACTTTGCGGCCTTGGAACAGAATTGCCTCCTTTGGCTCCGACCAGAAGATCGCGCGCATGTCCTGATCCGCTTTTAGGGCCGCGATGGAAACAGGCAGATCCTTGGCAGCAAAGCACACGTGATAGACCAGTCCCTCTGTATGCTGCTGCAGATAGCGGTCGAGCGGTCCCTTTCCCGGCGCCTGACAGATGATCTCGACGGAAGGCATGGCAGGATGGTCGCACATGGCCAGATGCACGTTCTGCATTGGGTCATAGACCATCGCGCCGATCTGGTAGCCCAGATTGGATAGAAAGACCTGCGCTGTGGCCGGGTTTTGAACCGCGAGGCCCAAATGGTGGAATGTCAGGCCGTATTTGTTCGCAAGAGAATCAGTATTCATGTGTCGACCCTGACTTCCGCGGATCACGGCGTTGTCGCGTTAGCACAAACACGGTCTGCATCGGGTACGGTTTTATGCGCTGCCAAGGGCGCTAACAAGCCGGTGAACATGCGCCTCGGCAGGCCGGCGGCTCAAGCGGACCGGCTGTCAGGCTATTTGTGCAATGGTGTCCTTGCCCGGTCATGACTTACAATCATCAATGAACAACCAAGGTGAAACGGCCTATGTCACGTTGCGGCTTTGGCGCGAGGCGCAGATGAGTTCCAATCGTCGTTATCGGTCTGTCCCTCTGCAGCGGCGGTGGATCAACGACCTCGTGCATTTCGGCAAGAAATCGCACGTCATGGGTTACTCGTGGCGGATCAATATCGCCCCCCTGGTCGCTGCACGCGCGGCCCGGCAGCCGGCAATCGGCTGGAGCACGATCTGGATGAAGGCGTTGGCGCGCGTGGGTCAGCGCCGACCCGAGCTGCGCACGGCCTACCTGCCTTTTCCCTGGGCGCGTCTCTACATCCATCCGGAAAACGTCTGCACTGTCGTCATCGAACGGACTTGGCGGGGCGTTCCGGCGTTGTTCTTCGAACAGTTTGTCGATCCGGATAAAGAGTCGTTGGCGGCTCTCGACAATGCGCTGCACCGTATCAGGCAGGTCCCGGTCGAAAATGTCGGCAGCTTCCGCCGTCTCATCCGCTTCGCCCGCCCGCCGGTGCTCGTGCGCCGGCTGCTCTGGAGCGTTATGCTGTATTGGTCCGGGGCGCTGCGCGCGAGATATATAGGAACCTGCGCGATCAATCCGTTTCCGACCGGCGGCATCGTCACCCAATCGGCCATGCCGGTCTCGTTCATGCTGTACTATGGCCTCGTCGAGCCAAACGGCGACACGCAGATTCAGATTTTTTACGACCATCGCATCATGGACGGGGTCGAGCTTTATCGAATATTGCGCGATCTTGAGGCGACAATAAACCGTGATATCGCGGCGGAGCTGAGCGGACAGCCCGCAAGCACCGAGGCGCGACCGGCGATGGCAGCGCCATAGACCATCGCCAGCACATCGCTCAATCGCGGCTTTGCGCCGATCCTTCGACGATGCGAACCACATCGGACATGATGCGGTTTAATTCGAAATCCTTCGGCGTGTAGACCCCGGCGACGCCGGCGTCTTTCAGGGCGCTCGCATCCTGCGGCGGGATGATGCCGCCGACGACGACCGGTATGTCGTCGATGCCGGCCACCTTCATCCGCGCGATGACGTCATGCACCAGCGGCAGGTGCGAGCCGGACAGAATCGACAGGCCGACGACGTGCACGTTCTTTTCGGCCGCGGCGGCGGCGATCGCTTCCGCCGTCAGGCGGATGCCGTCATAGACCACCTCCATGCCGGCGTCGCGAGCGCGGGCGGCGATCTGT
>Ga0182024_10023420_pt1 | contig 11057 bp, 12 predicted proteins | sample P32metaG_FD_120480 | JGI IMG/M metagenome (GOLD analysis project Ga0182024, IMG submission 120480) | Permafrost microbial communities from Stordalen Mire, Sweden - P3-2 metaG (Illumina Assembly) | ecosystem: Environmental > Terrestrial > Soil > Wetlands > Permafrost | place: Sweden: Stordalen... | reverse complement strand
CGCGACTCCTCTCAGGAAAACTCCGCTTAATGCGACTCATCGAAGGCTTGGCGCGAAGATGGTCGATTTCGGAGGCTGGGATATGCCGGTGCAGTACTCCGGCCTCATCGATGAACATCGCACCGTGCGCACCGCCGTCGGACTCTTCGACGTCAGCCATATGGGCGAGATCGAAGTTCGTGGGCCGGAGGCGCTGCGGCTGGTCAATTATGTCGCGACCAACGATGCGTCGTTGTTGAAGATCGGCCAGGCTCAGTATTCCGGTCTACTCTACGAGCACGGCGGATTCGTCGACGATATTCTGGTGCACAAAGTCGCCGACGATCATTATTTTCTGTGCGTGAATGCGTCGAATCAGGATAAGGATTACGAACACATCGCGGCGCATAACACCTTCGATTGCTCGGTTGAAAACGCCGGCGCGCGCTACGCGCAGATTGCGGTGCAAGGGCCGCGAGGGCTCGATACGCTGCAAAAGTTGACTGAGGTCGAGCTGGCGCCGATCGCCTATTATCACTTCAAAGACGGCGACGTTTCGGGCACGCCCGCGCGGATCGCTCGCACTGGATATACCGGCGAGGACGGGTTCGAAATTTACCTCGCGCCGGAACAAGCTCCGCGCATTTGGGACGATTTGATGGAGGCGGGTCAGGAGTTCGGAATTAAGCCGGCCGGGCTTGGCGCGCGCAATACTTTGCGCCTGGAAGCGAAGATGGCGCTTTACGGCCACGAAATCGGCGCCAGCATCACGCCTTGGGAGGCGGATCTGGCCTGGATTGTCAAGGTCAAAAAAGGCGAGTTTATCGGGCGAAATGCGCTGATTGAGGCGAAGGAAGGCGGCCTGACACGCAAGTTAATTGGGTTCGAGATGCTGGGCCGAGGCATCGGACGCGATGGATACGAAGTGCACGTGGACGGCATTCCGGCGGGTTGGGTCACCAGTGGAGGCCCGGCTCCAACGTTGAATAAAAACATCGGGCTTTGCTATTTGCCTTTAAAACAGGCGGAAATTGGACGAACGATTCACATCATGGTGCGTAATCAACCAGTAGAAGCAGTGACGGTATCAACTCCATTTTATAAGAGACCAAAATGACCTACCCGGAAAACTTCCTCTACACAAAAGAACATGAATGGGTGCTCGTCGAAGGCGATACCGGCACGATCGGTATCACGTTCCACGCGCAAAAAGAGTTGGGCGATATCGTTTACGTCGATCTGCCGAAGGTGGGCGCGACGGCTGAGAAGGGGAAGACGATCGGTTCGGTCGAATCGGTGAAAGCGGTGAGCGATATTTTCTCGCCGGTCTCAGGCGAGGTGACCGCGGTCAACGATCTGCTGACCACGTCACCGGAAAAGCTCAACGAAGATCCGCACGGAGCGGCGTGGATGTTTAAGGTGAGGCTCGCGATGCCGGAGGAGACGAAGGAGTTGATGAAAGCTGCGGATTATGCAGGCTATGCGGGGGATGAGTAAGGGAGATTTCACGCAAAGGCGCGAAGCTCGCCAAGAAACAGCTTTTTTGCACGCAGAGACGCAGAGGGCGCGGAGAGAGACAGCGCTTATGACTCGTGAGGAGTTGGTTCGGCTTGCCGTCCTGATGAACATCGCCGATGACTATGAGGAGCCGGTGCACGTTTATCAATGCGTTTTGGAAGACCTCCGACCGTGCGGACTGGCGATAGCGCCGGAGGAGACCCAAAGGGCTCTCAGCGAACTCACTGAGTCAGGCTTAGCGAAGGCTTACCGTCTATCCAGTCGCGAGCCTTTCGCGGAAGAGTTACAGGGGCTGCCTCCATTCGATGGCTCTTACGACTATTACTTTTACATCACGGAGCAGGGGCTCCGCAGTCTCGCCGCTAGGCGCGCACGCGACGATTGGCCTCTCGATGACGAGCACGAACTTGTCCCCGGATGGCCCGGGCTGAGCGATTGATTTCTCTGCGTTCTCCGCGTCTCTGCGTGAAACTTCTTACTTCTCCGCGAACGCCTCAACCGGCGGACATGAGCACATCAAATTGCGGTCCCCATATGGATTATCGATGCGCCCCACGCTTGGCCAAAATTTCTTGGCGCGCACGAAGGGCAGCGGATAGGCCGCCTGCTGACGCGAGTAGGGATGCGGCCAATCGTCTGCTGAAACTGCTGCCGCGGTGTGCGGGGCGTTTTTTAGGACGTTGTTCTGCTTGTCGGCTTTGCCGTCGATGACCGCTTGAATTTCCGAGCGGATCGCAATCATCGCGTCGCAGAACCGGTCGAGCTCGTCTTTCGATTCGCTCTCCGTGGGCTCGATCATCAGCGTGCCGGCTACCGGGAAGGAGACCGTCGGCGCGTGGAATCCGTAATCCATCAGGCGCTTCGCCACGTCGGTTTCATCGATGCCGCTTTGGGCTTTGAGAGGACGCAGATCAAAAATCATCTCGTGAGCCACGCGGCCGTTTTCGCGCGTGTATAGCACCGGATAATGCTTTTCGAGCCTCGACTTGATGTAGTTCGCGTTCAGAATCGCGAAGCGCGTCGCGTCGGTCATTCCGTCGCCGCCCAGCATTTTGATGTAGCCGTAGGAAATCAGCAGAATGCTGGCGCTCGACCAGGGCGCCGCGGCGAGAGCGTGAATCGGGCGAGCGCCGCCAGTTTTAATCACCGGATGACCGGGCAGGTAAGGCGCCAGGTGCGCGGCGACTCCGATGGGGCCCATGCCGGGACCTCCTCCTCCGTGCGGAATCGCGAAGGTTTTGTGCAGATTGAGATGGCACACGTCAGCGCCGATGGCGGCCGGACTGGTGAGCCCGACTTGCGCGTTCATGTTGGCTCCGTCCATGTAGACCTGCCCTCCGTTCGCGTGCACGATGGCGCAGATGTCCTGAATGCTCTCTTCGAAAACGCCGTGGGTCGATGGGTACGTCACCATCAGGGCCGATAAATTGTCGCGATGCGCTTCCGCCTTCGCTTTCAGATCCGCGACGTCGATGTTGCCTTCGCTGGTGCTGGCGACGACCACGACGCGCATGCCTGCCATCACGGCGCTGGCGGGGTTCGTGCCGTGAGCCGACGCTGGGATCAGAACTACGTCACGCTTCGTGTCTCCGCGATCATGATGATAGGCTCTGATCACCATCAGGCCTGCGAATTCGCCTTGGGACCCGGCGTTTGGCTGCAGCGAAATGGCGGCGAATCCGGTGATCTCGCACAGCGTCCGCTCCAGCTCCTTGAAAATCTGTTGATATCCCGCGGCCTGATCGACAGGCACGAAGGGATGCAATTTTCCGAACTCAGGCCACGTAATCGGCAGCATTTCCGACGCCGCGTTCAGCTTCATGGTGCAGGAGCCGAGCGGGATCATCGACGTATCCAGTCCAACATCTTTCCGCTCCAGCGACCGGATGTAGCGCATCATCTGCGTTTCAGAATGGTGCGTATTGAAGACTGGATGGGCCAGGAACCCGGACGTGCGCGCGCAATCTTTTGGATACTCGGTGACGAGTCCAGCGGCTGAAAAATCAATCCGGGTGTCGGCACCCGTACCTTTGGCAAATGCCTTTACGATCGCTTCGATGTCGCGCGAATCGGTCGCCTCGTCAAGAGCAACGTTGATGGTGCCTCCGTCACGATAGCGGAAGTTGATGCGCGCCTCGAGCGCGGCCTGGCGGATCTTCTCGAGCGTGCCGGAGGGCGGTTCGAGCCGCAGAGTATCGAAAAAGATTTCGTTGCGCTGGGCGACGCCGACCTTCGCCAGTTCGCGCTCCAACAATTTTGCGAATCCATGGACGCGCGTGGCGATTGCAGCCAGGCCTTTTGGTCCGTGGTAGACCGCGTAGAAACCGGCGATGTTCGCGAGCAATGCTTGCGCGGTGCAGATATTCGAGGTCGCTTTTTCGCGGCGGATATGCTGTTCGCGGGTTTGCAGCGCCATCCGGTACGCGGGGTTGCCATGGACGTCGACCGAGACGCCGATTACGCGGCCGGGGACTTGGCGCACGAATTTCTCGCGCGTCGCGAAGAACGCCGCGTGAGGGCCGCCGTATCCGAGCGGCACTCCGAATCGCTGCGAATTTCCGAATACCACGTCGGCGCCCATTTCACCCGGGGGCTTCAACAGGGTCAGGCTCAGCAGATCGGATCCGACGGCGACCAACGTGCCCGTGCGCTTCGCTTCCGCGATAAATCCGCCGAAGTCGTGGACCAGGCCGGCTTCGTCTGGCGTCTGGAGCAGCGCGCCGAAGGCTCCGGTCAGGTCCGCTTTGCGCCAATCTCCAATGATCAGTTCGATGCCCAAGGGCTCCGCACGCCCCTTCAGGACGTCGATGGTTTGCGGAAAACAATTATCGGCGACGAAGAATTTCGAGGTGCTTTTCGAGTGCACGCGATGCAGCATAGTCATCGCTTCGGCCGCCGCGGTCGCTTCATCGAGCAGCGATGCGTTGGCGACTTCCATGCCGGTCAGATCGCGAACCACGGTCTGAAAATTGAGCAGCGCTTCGAGGCGTCCCTGCGCCATCTCGGCTTGATACGGCGTATACGGCGTGTACCAACCGGGGTTTTGGAGCACGTTGCGCAGGATGACGCTCGGCGTGATGCAGTCGGAATAACCCAGGCCTAAATACGATTTGAAAATCTGGTTGCGCGCAGCAAGCGAGCGCAACTCGCGCAGAAATTCGTGTTCGCTCTGGCCTGCGGGCACTTGAAGCGGCCTGGAAAGGCGAATCCGCTGCGGAATCGCCTGGTCCATAAGCGCGTCGAGCGAGGTAGCGCCCGTCGCTTTCAGCATCAGATCGCGTTCGGTTGGGTCAGGACCAATATGACGGGTGGAGAAGGACTCGAAGTCAAAGATCATTCGATAATTACATTTTAGGTCATGTTGCGCGCCAACACAGCAAAGCGTCCCAAACTCGCTCCCGTGTCTGAGGGGATGAGGCGCACCTTCGCGATGCTCGCCGAAGAGTTGGCCACTTGGCCCGAGGTCACCACGCGGCTGATGTTCGGGTTTCGAGCGGTGTACCGGGACGGCGTGGCGTTCGCGATGCTTCCAGATAAACGATCGCTGGAAGTTCCCGATGCGATCGCCTATAAAGAAGGCGGGAGGTGGTTGACCTTCGAAATGGAGGGTGAGGAAGGGCTTCGCGCGGCGCTGGCGGTATTGGAGAAGGCCTATGCGCGAACCGTGACAAAATGAAGGCGATCGAAGGGTTGGTGGAGGAGGCTGTTCGTTTGCTGCACGAAGAAGATGAAGCCATCAATGAGAAGATCGAGCGCGCCTTCGGTGAGTTCGAACGCGGCGAGTTTTTCACTCTGGAGCAAACCCGCGCGACGCTAGGGGAGCACAGGGCCGCCTGGATAGTTGAGAAGAACGGTGAATGAGCCGGGTCTTAGTTTCGGCACAAGCGAAGCGCTATTTGGGACTTCATCGCCAACGACAATCTTCAGGCGGCTATTCTTGGGGGGCGGAAAAGCCTGCCCGGAGGCAGGCTGCCGCCAAAATTGGCCGCCCTACAAGTGAATCATTGTCCGCTATTCTTTTGGTAGTCCCGGATTACTTTGTTCACGTAGTCTTGCGTCTCCCGGTAGGGCGGCAGACCATTGTATTTGGCGACTGCGCCGGGGCCGGCGTTGTACGCTGCCAGAGCCTTTACGACATCCCCGTCGTACTTAATCAGTAATTCCTTCAGCAGCCGAGTTCCTGCATCGATGTTCTGCTCCGTGTCGTGCGGATCGGCGTCCAGCGCTTTGGCGGTCGAAGGCATCAGCTGCATCACGCCAATGGCGCCTTTGGGAGATACCGCGCTCTGCTTCATGGCCGACTCGGCTTTGGCGACGCTGGCGACGAACGCCGGGGGCAGGGAATTGCGCGCGGCAGCCTCGCTTACTAAAATTTTGGGGTCGGTGGTCTTCGGGGTAGGAGGTGTAGCCAGGGCAGGCGCGACCGGCGCCGGAGCCGCAGCGACGTATTCTTCTTTCTCGAATCCACTAACCGAGGTTGCAGGAACCTCGATTACTCCGTCTTTGGTGAACAGTCGAACGTTGGATCCGTCCACTTCGTGCCGCTCGGCGTGTATACGAAAGCCGGTTGACAGGACGGCATATTCCCCGGCGAATGCCGGTGAGACGGCCAAAATAATAATAAAAACCTTACTTGACAAAACTTTACCCATAACATCAGACGCACTTCGAGCAGCAAACGTGCAGGTCACTTTGACGCATAGGTGGGGGCGAGCGAGATCAGCGCCAGGCCGGCTACGAACAGGACAATCATTATAAACTGCAACAATTTGACGCTCTGCGGGGAGCCCTTAAATTCGCGCCAGGCCAGCAGTCCCCATAAGGCTCCCAGAACCGGGGCGCCGTAGATTAGTCCGGAAGCGAGGGCGGGCGAGGTGCGCACGGGGGAAGGGGCGGCAGCCTCCACCAGGGCCGCTATCATTCCCACCGTCCAGATAACTCCGCCGAAAATACCCCAAAAATGTTGTTTCTTGGTGCCCCTGAAGTAGTTACGGATCTGCACCGGTTCGCCCTGGACGGGGAAGTTCACGAAGAAAGGGACGTAGAGCAAAGTAGAAAACACCATTCCGGTGGCGATCAAGCCCGCCACGCCGTAGGGACCGACGCCATTTTCTCCGAACCGGCTGGCATCGATGAGAGGAAAAACGAAACCCCAAGCGACGCCGCTCAACACGCTAAGGGTAATTCCAAGGGCGACCTTTGGAGGCCGGGCCGGGAGTTTGGTGGATGGATCAAGCATGGGCCCCGATTTGGATTTGGCTGCGACGGCATCGAGGTAGGAGTGGTAGGCGAAGATGTCAACCACGGCCGACGCCACTAACAGAACCAGGCCTCCAAACAGCAGGGCCGCGTTATTGGAGGCAGGATTCCCAATAAAATTCGTGAGCGACATCACCAGGAGCCCGATGCCAAAGGCGAGCGGAAACACGACCGTCATTCCGCATAAAGATATCGCCGCGACCAGCATGATATTTGCCAGATTCGCCACCAGGCCGGTAGCCAGAGCGAAGGCTATTTTGCGATAGCCGGCGATCAACATGTTGTCGGAGACGGTCAATTCCTGGGGGTTTGCGGATCCGAGCGCAAACACGGCGATGGCTGCGCACAGGGCTACTCCGAGGGCAAAATCATAGTAAAAAAGCTCGAAGCGCCATTTGAATACGAGCTTTTGCGTGTTCGCCCAGGAACCCCAACAGAACAAGGTGAGGATTAACAGCAGCAGGCTGGCAAGACTCGTCGCGGGAAGAATCATAAGGGGTCGGGTTTCATCGCTAAGGTTATCGTACTAAAGGTTCATCGGCTATCGGACGAAAGAGATTATATATTACACCATGACAAAAAGGAGAGAACGGTGAAAAAGATCCCAGCCCTTCTCGTCGCCTTGGTGGCTCTATCCGGCCTGACGATGGCTCAACGCCCCAAGCCGGTCTACGACCCGGAAACGAAAGAAGGATTGCTGATCCAGCATATTCAGCAGGAGACGGATCCTGCCGAAAAACTCCATTTCATGGAACAGTTTGCCATACAGTATCCGGCGAACCCCATGATCGCGTGGGTTTTCGATCAGCTTCAGCTTGCCTATATGAAAGAGAAGGCCTGGGATGACGCGATGCGGGTGGGCGAAAAGCGGGTTGCGCTGGAGCCAGATAATCTGGACGCGGCGAAGCTTTCGCTGAAGGCTGCCGAGAACAAGGCCGGCCTGGACGATATCGCAAGATGGGCCGATTCCACCTGGAAAATAGCATCGAAAATTGTTACTAAGGGCGGCCGCGACGCGGCGGATGCGGAACAGACGAAACTGTACGCGGAATCCAGCCTTTACACGATCGCGGAACAGACCCAGGACCCGTCAGCGCGACTGGGGCTGCTGCTGTCGCTTCAGGAGAGGAACCCGAAGAGTCCGTTCGTCGAGAACATTCCGGCGGAGTGCATCGCTCTTTATAAGAAGCTGAATCAGATGGACAAGGGTATGGCGCTGGCGACTCAGACGCTGGCCGAAGACCCGGATAACGTCGATGTCCTGATGGCCGTTGCCGAGCATCTGTTCGGGCGGGAGGACAGCCGCGAAAAGGTAGTCCTCACTACGGTCCACGTCATCGGCGTGTTGCAGAAGAAATCGCATCCGGTGAGTATGAGCGAAGAAGATTGGCAGCAGAAGAAAACCCAAATGCTGGGAAGCGCGAATTACATGGGAGGAGTTTCCAGCAGCTTGTGTGGGCAGCACGGCCGCGCCGATCAAATGCTTCGGGCGGCCGTGCCCTTCGTGGCGTCCGACCCGGCGCAGGAAGCGGCTTTGTACTACTTCCTCGGCCTGTCAAATTACAAACTCGCGGACAGAGATCCGGCACGGGCTCAGGACGCGGTGCGATTCTGGCGGCGTTGTGGGTCGATTAAGGGCAATTTTCAGGCGCAGGCGCTCAAGAACGTCGAGGCGACGCGCAATGAATTTAATCTGCCTTAACAGTTGGCGCAGGGCATGGCCATACCCTGCCAGAGAATTAATGCGCTGAGGATTCCGCGGATTCTTCTGCTTTTAAAGGGAAATGAGCGCCTTCCGGGACCGGCACCAGCATTTGCTCCTTGCGGTAAATCAGCGTGGACGTGTTGTAGCTGGCGATCTCGAAGCCGTGGCCGTGAGTAATGGCATCGGTGGGGCAAGCCTCGACGCAGAAACCGCAAAAAATACAGCGATTGTAGTCGATGTTATAAACTTTGGCGTAGCGTTCGCCGCCGCTGATGCGTAACTGGTCGGTGTTTTCGGCTGCTTCAATATAGATGCAATCGGCGGGGCAGGCCGCGGCGCAGAGAAAACAGGCGACGCACTTTTCCAGTCCGTTTTCATCGCGCTGCAGCTGGTGGACACCGCGGTAACGCTCCTGAAACTTCACGGGAGCTTCCGGATAATCCTCGGTAATCGTAGGCTGGAGCATTTCCATGAAGGTAATGCCCATCCCTTTTGCAATCGCCGCAGCGCCGTCGAACACGTCCGAAATTTTCGAAGACATTTCTCTTCCAATCTTAGCAGCTACCCGGCCCGGGAGCCTAGTTTTTCGAGCCTCAGCCAGCCTTCCACGCGGGTACCGATTCATCCTGACGAAATGGAGGGATCCCGGCCCGCGCGCCGATCGATTCCAGGTCACTCTTGACGAAACCTTCAGACGTTAGTGAAATGGCGCCGTCGGATTCGACTAAGAAAAGGCTCGGGACGTGCGAGATACCGAACGCATTGCTTGCCGGATAATGCTCTTCTTCGCGGTCGAGCAACGTCGGCATAGTAACGCCGAATCTCGATTGGAAGCGGCGGGTGCTATTGGCATCGTCCTGGGAGATGGCGACAATCTGGAGCGAGCCTGGTGCGATCCGCTCCAGCAAAGGAAGGGTCATCTGGCAGACTGGACAACTGATTTTATAGAAGACTAAAAGAACGGGACCTGGCGTGAGGATTTCGGCGAGGGAGCGGGAAGTCCCGTCTAGATCTTTAAGGGTGAATGGAGGGACTTTGGATCCGATGGAGAGCATGCCTAGTGGCCTGTCGCAGCATCTTGTGGGGCGGCCAATTTTGGCTGCAGCCGGATTTCATCCGGCTCTTTTTGTGGAGTGGCTGAGAATCCTGCCCGAAGGCAGGCTGCAGCCAAAATTGGCCGCCCTACAAGATGCGTTCGCCGGCGGAGCGGTGTATTAATGATTTTGCTGCGACCGGTCACTAGCGGCGTGTCCCGGCGATTTCGACAGCGCCACACGTCGACACTAATGTCGACGCGGCACGCGTGGACGCGTGCGCCACAAGGTGTGGAGACGATAAAGGAATGACTGGGAAAGCCCACTAAGTGATCGGATCTTCCTTTTCTGACTGGACGAATTGCAAAATGTCGAAGTGGCGGATTTCGCGATCCGGGAAAAAACTATTCACTGCGTCCTGCTCGTCGGAGAAGACTTCGAAGATGGTATGCAGTTTGGTCAGCAGCAGCAATTCCACGTTGCGCTTGTTGGGATTCACCAGTTTCAACGCGCCGCCGGCTTTCTTGAGAGACGTGAAGCAGATCACCAAGGCTCCCAGGCCCGTCGAATCGATGTATTCGACGTGTTCCAGATTCAGCAGGACGTTGACGTTGCCGGCGGCGGCGACGGCGCTGCACTGCTCCCGCACGGCGCTGGCCTCGCCCACGGTAAGACGGCCCTTCAGCGAAAGGATGACCACTCCTTCGCGCAAACTTTCACGAATATCGAGACTCATTAGAAGCTAGTGTACCGGACTCGGCAGGCGCAGGTTCGGCTGCCTCCGGGCCCGACGGCAGCAAAACCGTGAAGCGCGTCCCATCTCCGGCGTTGCTGGCGACGTCGATGCGCCCTCCATGCGCCTCCACGATCCAGGCGACGAAGCTCAATCCCAGGCCCAGGCCCTGAATGGCGTTGGTCTGCGCGTTGCGCACCCGGTAGAAGCGATCGAAGATGTGCGGCAAATTTTCCGCGGGAATGCCGACGCCCGTATCCTCAACCGAGATCTTGGTCCATCCCGCTTCTCTGGCCGGACCCAGGACCACGCGTACCGATCCGCCTTTCGGCGTGTATTTCACGGCATTCGACAGCAGGTTCGACAGCAACCGCTCGATCTGCATGTGATCGGCTTCGACGGGCGCGCATGGTTCGATTAACGACGTCAGTTTCACGTCTTTTTCCTCGGCTGGAATCTGGAACTGGTCCACCAGGTCGGTGACGATTTCGCTTAAGTCGACCGGAGCTTTTTGCAGCACGACCTGGCCGGATTCGGCCTGCGATAACAGTAACAGGGCGCGCACGATGCTCGAAAGTTTCTCGATATCCTCCATCGCGTTGATGATCGATTCGCGATACTGCTCCGGCGTCTCCGCGGTGAACAGGGCGACTTCCAGCTGGCCTCGAATGGCGGTAATCGGAGTGCGCATCTCGTGCGAAACGTCGGTCGAGAAACGGCGGGTCTGTTCGAAAGACTGATGGAGCCGGTCGGTCATCTGGTTGAAGCTGTCGATCAGGTGGTCAAGCTCGTCGCCCGCGCCGCGCAGAGGGATTTGCATGGTGAGGTT
>Ga0182024_10023419_pt1 | contig 11058 bp, 10 predicted proteins | sample P32metaG_FD_120480 | JGI IMG/M metagenome (GOLD analysis project Ga0182024, IMG submission 120480) | Permafrost microbial communities from Stordalen Mire, Sweden - P3-2 metaG (Illumina Assembly) | ecosystem: Environmental > Terrestrial > Soil > Wetlands > Permafrost | place: Sweden: Stordalen... | reverse complement strand
GAATCGACGAGCTGGTGCTCGAGGGTGACGTCGGGATAGTCCTTGGCAACGTCGGTGACGGCGGCGCGCCAGAGCTGCGAGACCTCAAGCACGTTGGCCTTGTCGACGGAGGTGAGTTTCTTGCGGCGCTTCTGCGCGAGTTCAAAGGCGATGCGCGCGACGCGGACGACCTCGGCGCGGGTGTAGACCATGGTGTTGTGCGCGCGCTGGGCTTCCTTGTCCCAGGCGCGGGGCTGGCCGAAGTAGAGGCCGCCGAGCAGCTCACGAACAAAGAGGATGTCGGCGCCTTCCGTCACTTCCGGGCGCAGCGGAGAGTTGCCGCTGAGCGCGGGATAGGCGATGGAGGGGCGCAGGTTGGCGAAGCCGCCAAGCGCCTGGCGGATTTGGAGAAGTCCTGCCTCGGGGCGCTTGTCCGGGGGCAGCGCGTTGAACTTGTTGTCGCCGACCGCGCCCATTAAAACGGCGTCGGATTCGAGCGCGGCCTCAAGCGTGGCCTTGGGCAGGGGCGAGCCTGTCTTGTCGATGGCGATGCCGCCGACCAGAAGCGGCACGAAGGTGAAGTCGTGCCCGCCGAACTCGGCGACAGCTTTGAGGATATTGACGGCCTCGTGGGTGACCTCGGGGCCGATGCCGTCACCGGCGAGGATGGCTATCTTGAGCTTCATTTACTGACTCCAAAAAAGAACAAAGGCTAAAGCAAAGGCTTAACACGGATCAACACAGATAAAAGCACGGATTTATTCAAGGTATTTGAGGTACAAGGCATAGCCGATGACTGCGGGTGCCCACAATACAGTTACGAACAAGAAAGACATAAAGAGCCAATTCGCTTTGGCATCTGCGAAATATTTCATAGTGACGAAAATTAAGACCATGAAGGGTCCAAATGCGATCGGCCCCTGCCAGCGCCTCACAAACTGCTGCCAGTGCGCGAGGCTTGAACCCTCGTCCTGATCTTCTGTAACTCCGAGATTTTCAATGTCTGCCATGTTCTAGTTGAACTACAGGGATCCTTCGCTGCGCTCAGGATGACGGCTTCCTTGGGTTCGGTTTCTTAACTCTTGATTCGTCTTATCGGTGCTTTTATCCGTGTCGATCTGTGTTAAGTTTTTCGTTCATGCAGTTGCTGCGGTTGCGGACTTGTCGGCGTGTATGAGGCCGAGGATGTCCTGGTCGTAGATGGTCTTCTTGCGGTCGGCGAGTTCGGTGAAGCGGTGGTAGACCGCGTCGAGCTCGGGCTTGGAGAGGTTCTGGCCGAGCTCCTGGAGGCGGCGTTCCAATGCACGGCGGCCGGAGTGTTTGCCGAGGACGAGTGAGTTGTGCGGTACGCCGACCGACTCCGGCGTCATGATCTCGTAGGTGAGCGGGTTGACCATGACGCCGTGCTGGTGGATGCCGGCGGCGTGGGCGAAGGCGTTGGCGCCGACGATGGCCTTGTTGGGCGCGGCGCCGAAGGTGATGCACTCGGCCAGCATCTGGCTCGTCGGGTAGAGCTTGTTCATCACGATGTTGTGCCGGTAGGGCAGCGAGTCGGCGGAGTAGCGCACGGTGAAGATGGCGGCCAGCTCTTCGAGCGAGGCATTGCCGGCTCGCTCGCCGATGCCGTTGATGGCGCACTCCACCTGGCGGACGCCGGCCTGCACGGAGGCGAGGGTGTTGGCGACGGCGAGGCCGAGGTCGTCATGGCAGTGCGCGGAGAGGACGATGTTCCCAATGCCCGGCACGCGCGCGCGCACGTCGAGGAACATCTGTGCGTAGTCCTGCGGCAGGCAGTAGCCGACGGTGTCGGGCAGGTTGAGCGTGGTGGCTCCGGCCTGGATGGCGACCTCGCAGACCTTGATAAGGAAGTCGCGATCGGTGCGCGTGGCGTCCTCGGGGGAGAACTCGATGTTGTCGCAATAGGACCGGGCGAGGGCGACCATCTGGGCGATCTGGTCCAGCGCCTGCTCGCGCGTGATCTTGAGCTTGGCGGCGAGGTGCAGGTCGGAGGTGGAAAGAAAGGTGTGGATGCGGGCGCGCGACGCGGGCTCGATGGAGCGCGCAGCGGCCTCGATGTCCTCGCGCTTGCAGCGGGCGAGCGAGGCGATGATCGGGCCCTTTCCATCCCTCCCGATTTCGCGCGCGATGGTGCGGATGGATTCCGAGTCGCCGTCGGAGGCGATGGCGAAGCCGGCCTCCAGGATGTCGACGCCGAGGTCCGCGATCTGGTGGGCCATGCGCAGCTTTTCGGCCGAGTGCATGGTGCAGCCGGGGGACTGCTCGCCGTCGCGCAGGGTGGTGTCGAAGAAGAAGATGTGCGGCCCCTGCTGAGGGGGCAGAGCGGCGGCTCCGTTGCTGGATGCGTCGGTTGAGGACATGGTGCGCTTCTCCGGTACTCTGTTAGGATAACGCAGGCTTATGCGGCGCTGCAGGGGTATCATTATTTCTAATTGAGGTATTCGATATACCCGGTGGGGCCGGTCGGGTGGCGCGGGAAGCGGGTTTGGAAGCAATGGACCTCTTTCAACTGGAGACGTTTCTGGCGGTGGCGGAGGAGCGCAGCTTCTCGCGCGCGGCCACGCGGCTGCACCGCACCCAGCCGGCGGTGAGCCAGGCGATCGCCAAGCTGGAAGGCGAGTTGGGCGAGACGCTGTTCGAGCGATCGTCGCGCGACGGGACGCTGACCGATGCGGGCGAAGTGCTGCGCGAGTATGCGCAGAAGCTGCTGAACCTGCGCGCTGAGTCGATGGACGCGCTGGTGGAGCTGCGGGCGCTGCATCGCGGGCGGCTGAACCTGGCGGCGAACGAATACACCTGCCTCTACCTGCTGCCCATGCTGGACGAGTTCCGGCGGACCAACCCGCGCATCAAGGTAACGGTGCAGCGCGCGCTGGCCAGCCGCATCGCGGACGATGTGCTGATGCACTCGGTGGAGATTGGCGTGCTCAGCTTCCGGCCGGACGATGCGCAGATCCGGTCGATTGCGGTCTACCGCGATGAACTGGATTTTGTGGTGCATCCGAAGAGCGCGCTGGCCAAGCAGAGCGAGGTGTCGGGCGGGGTCTCGATTCGCGAGCTGGGGCGGGAGAACTTTATCGCGCACAATATCTCTTCGCCGCAGCGGCAGAAGGTGATTGAGACCTTCAAACGGCACAAGACGCCGCTGCGCATGGGCGTGGAGCTGCCGTCGCTGGAGGCGATCAAGCGCTTTGTGGAGATGGGCAACGGGGTCGCGCTGGTGCCGGGGCTGACCGTCAAGACGGAGCTGGCCTCGGGCACGCTGGTGCGGGTGCGGGTGAAGGAGCTGCAACTGGAGCGGCGGCTGCGCCTGGTCTATCGGCGGCAGGCGAGCCTTTCGCACGCGGCCGTGGCGTTTCTCAAGATCGTGGAGACCTACGCCGCGGCGCATGGCGATCCCTATTGTTTTCAGCAGGAGCGGTGACTTCTCGGCGGGGAATGGCCGCGCCTATCAGCGGCGGCCGGCGTTGTGCCGGGCCGCGGGATTGCTGACCGGAGAGGCGTGGATGTTGATCCTGCGAAGGTGGCCTCTGAAATTTGTTTTCGCAAGTTCAAACAATTTCGGCCAGTCCTCCGTCTGTAGCGGTAGACTTGTCCGCCGGCGAAGATAGGCCGGCATTCGACACTGGAGAGAACACCATGAATACGAAGATGATTCGCAGGTTTGCCTTGCGCGCTGGCGCAGTGGCAATGTGTAGCGCCGCGCTCTGCACGGTGCCGATGATGGCGCAGGGCGGTGGCGGCGGCGGCCAGATGACCTCGGACCAGCGCGTGGACCGCGTGGACACGGCTGTGGGACCGCTTAGCGCCGACCAGAAGGCGAAGATCAAGGCGATCTATGACGTGGACCAGAAAAAGATGGCCGACCTGAGAGAAGCGCAGGACCCGGACATGCGCACTAAGATGACGGCGATGCGCGCGGATGAGAACAAGCAGATCCGCACGCTGCTGACCCCTGACCAGCAGACCAAGTTCGACGCCATGCCTCAGCGTGGCGGCCGTGGCGGCGGCGGTGGTGGCGGTGGCATGGCGCCCGCTCCTCCTCCTCAGTAGTCGCAGAGGAACAGAGCAGAAGGACAGATTGGAATCGGCGAGGCCGGGGAGGCAGTTGCTCCCCGGCCTTTCTGTGTGCGGAAGCGCCGGTAAAGGGCTGTTTTGTGCCAACCGCTGGCTCACAATGCCGGCGAGGCCGCGTCCATCAAGGGCAGCGCAAAATGAAGCAGCGGCCCGCGCCGCAAGGCCCACGAAGCCCGGGGGAGCGGGTACAATGTTGAGAGCGATCACACACCGCCATGGATTGCCGAGCGATCGGCGTCGCCTGCTCGTTGCCCGCTCTTGTGGGGACCGGGTTGCCAAACAAGCAAGAAGGGGTAGAAACGAAGCATGAAGAAGACGATGTTGTTGGGCGTGCTGATGCTCTCGGCCGCTGTAGGGTATGGGCAGGAGAGCCGGCAGGATATAAGCATCAGCGGCGACGGAATCTTCGGTCCAACCGTCCATGGCGCGGCAAACGTAAAACAGAGCATGACCGGCGCGCTGGGGGCGCTGCTCAGCTACCGCTTTATGCTGACCCCGCGCAGCGCGCTGGAGGTGAACTACAGCTTCGCGCAGGATGTACAGAAGTACTCGACCAGCTTCCAGCCGTATGCCCGGATCCACTCCCGCCAGCAGGAGATTACCGCGGCGTACGTCTTCGGCCTGACCTTCAAGCGGTATAACCCGTTTGCCGAGGCCGGCGTGGGCACCATGATCTTTACTCCGGTGCAGGACAACCGGACCAACCTGCTGGGCACCAGGACCATCAAAGGCATCGGCGGACTGTTTGGCGGGGGACTGGCCTATGAGCTGAGCCCCAGCTTCGACATCCGCGTGGAGTACCGCGGCTTCCTGACTAAGTCGCCGAACTTCGGCGAGGCGAACTTCTCCACCAACCGATACGAGTTTATCTCCATGCCGGCGGTCGGCGTGGCCTACCACTTCTAGCGCGATCCCGGCTCCTGCTTCGGTTTCGCCCCAGCGCCAAGCGGCCTGGGGCGTTGCTGTCTGGGCGTGCAGCGGCTAGCGGCGCAGGCCGCCATCGAAGTGATAGGCGACGCCCAGGGTGACGATCTGCGGATTCAGGCCGCCATTGGGAAAGCTGGTCCATTTCTGGAACTCATACTCGGCGCGAACCCTCAGTCGGGCGGTAAGCTTGACGTCCACGCCGGCGCCCCCGGCAAACATGGTGTAGTTGAGGATGGCCAGGCCCTGGGGATAGCGCAGGTTGCCGATGCCGACCATGCCCTTGGCGTAGGGGACCAGCGGGCCGTAGGTGCGGAAGTAGCGGCCGCCGATCTCATAGGTCTGCTCGCGCATCTGGTCGCCGCTGGTGCTGGAGATGGAGTGGAACTCGGCCTCGATGCCGAGGTGCGGGCGGAAGTCGAAGTCGGCGTAGGCGGTGAGGCCGGGAAAGGTTTGCTGGACGTAGTCGGGCTTGCCCATGGCATAGCCAATGCCGATCTGGGCGTCGGCGGCGCGCGAGGCGGTTGGGATGGCCTGGGCCATCAGTTGGCACGCTCCCCCGAGCAAGAACGACAAGGCAATTCGTCCGATCAAGGGAACTCCCAGGGCAAAAAGCAGGGTAATAAATAACGAGAGCGATTATATCGCTCTCGTTGGGGGATTGCAGATCGCTGGATGCGGCTGGGCCCTGCTGGGGAGTTCCACTATGGTCTCTACATCTACAGCGCGCGCCGCTTTAGTGGAAGCGGTAGGCTACGCCGACTGTGCCGATGGCGGGCGTGAGGCCGTTGTTGGCGAAGCCTGGCCAGTTCTGGTATTCGAAATCGAATGCGCGGACGGTGATGTGGTGCGGGAGGTCGACGTCGACGCCGCCACCGAGCGAGTACATGAAGGAGGTGGCATTGAACTTGCCAGGGTTGTCCTGTATCTCCTGGACAATGAAGCTGCCATAACCGATGAGGGCCTTGCCATAAGGGATGAAGCGGCCCTTGCGCCAGAAGAATCGCGGACCGGCCTCGTATGTGTCCTCGCCGAGGTCCTGCGGCGTATGGAGGGTGAGGATATGGGCGTCGGCTTCCACGCCAACGTGCGACCACAGATCGTAGTCGGCGAAGATGGAGACGCCGCCAATCCAGTCCTGACCGAAGTCGGGCTTGCCCATGGTTGCGCCGCCGCCCGCCTGGAACTGTCCGTGGCTGGTGGCGGCGGGCAATGCCTGCGCGTGGGCGATGGAAGGGATTGAGAGGATCCCGGTAAGGACTGCAATTGGGGTAAGTTTCTTCAACATTCCATCTCCATGAAAAAAGCACCGAATCTTTCACTGCATGGCGGAAGGACTGGGTTGCGATGTCAGCGTCCGGGCGGCGTGCGTCGTGTCTCGCGCCGCTCATGACGGTTGGCGGCTATTGTGGTGGCGCGGCCGGCGGGGCCGGCGGGGCAGGGGCCGGGTTGGTGTCCGCCGCAGCTGCGGGCGGCGGAGCGGCGTTGGCCGGATCGGCCTGTGCCGGGGCTGCCGGCGCGCTGGCTGCTGCTCCGGCTGCGGGGGCCGGTGCCGGCGAAGGGGGCGCGTAGTAGGAGAGCTTCAGGTAGATCGGTTCCACCTCGAACGGCATCTTGTCGCGCTCGTTGATGATCGGTTCGAAGCTGGGGTGAATCTGGATCACCTGATCGGTCCAGGGGTCGAACTTGAGGAAGCTGGCCAGCGGCATCGCCGCCTGCTGCTTGAGGTCCTTCATGTCCAGTTTGATGCCTTTGGGCAGCATGGCCGCCATCCAGAAGCTGGAGTCTTTGTCGCTCTTGACCAGCGCGTCGCCGATCATCGGTGTGTTGAGCGCGGACAGGCCCTTCAAACGCGCCTGCAACTGCTCCAGGTAGAGGCCGAAGTACTGCTCGCTGCCGGCGAGCTCCTTGGCGTTCAACAGATCCATCGCCTTCTTGGCGGCGGCCTCGTTGTCGGCGTCGGTGTGGTGCATGGGGATGCGCTCAAAGACCGAGGTGGAGGGGAAGAGCAGGCGGTCGCTGAAGGCGTACTTGGTGTCCAGGCGGTGGTCGAGGATGATGTGCGCCAGCTGGAAGGCGAGCAGGGCGTTCAGGTCGCCCATCTGCTGCGCGCCGTCGGAAGTGATGATGCTGGTGGTGTCGATCAGGCTCTTGGACAGGATGATGGTGTTGCCCACGGCGAGCGACTCCAGCGGCTCTGTGAGCAGAGTGCGGACGCGGATGGGCCGGCTGACCTGGATGTTGTTATAGACCAGGATATTGTTGGCCAGCGCCTCCAGCGTCTTGTCGAAGTCGCTGGGCGCATCCAGCAGGCCGGCCTGGAAGAGCCGCTCGATGACGTTGTCCTCGGCCTGCTGCACCCACTCGCGCTGGGCGCCGAGCGGGCTCAGGTCAGGCGCATCGTTGGAGACGTCCTGCGCGTTGACCACGCTGAGTGAGGTGTTCTCCGCATCGTCCACCGGGACCTTGAGAGCGTAGCCCCACACGTAGCTGATGGCCTTGAAGCGCAGCGTGTTGGTGGGACTTCTGGGGTCGGTCTCCTCCACATAGAACGAAGTGGGCAGCCAGAGGCCGGGCTGCACGTTGGTGCGCCAGCTGTCGAAGTGGTAGAACTCCTTGATTGATTCGATCGAGCCGGCGAAGTCACCGTTGAAGCGGACGACGTTGCCGTCGCGCGTCTCCACCCAGATGCGGCCGAAGAAGCGGCCGAACTCGTGCTTGCCGCTGGCTGGCGCGACATCAAAGACCGCGGTGGGGATGTTACCCAGAAAGTCATTGCGGATGAAGGTGAAGGTGTAGTGCTGACGGTCGAAGTCGTTCGAGTCCATCAGGATCATCTGCACGAAGCCGGACTCATGGAAGGTGAGGCGCAGGCTGCCGGAGATGCCACCCAGGGCCTTGAGCGAGCTGAGGAAGGCGAGGTGGCCCTTCTTGGCGGCGAAGTTGCCTTTGTTGTCCTTGTACTGGTCGTCGTTGATCACCTTGGAGAAGTCAACGCGCACCAGGGAGTGCTGGTCAGACTCGGGAACCTGGAACAGCAATGGATCGGGCTTCATGTTCTGGATGTAGGTCTCCACCAGCGGAGCGCGCTCCTTGACGACCTTGATGACTTCTTTCTCGCGGACGATGGCTTTGTCGATCAGTGCATTCTGCGCCGGTGTCAATTTGCGCCCCGGCATGGTGTCCTGCTGGACCTTCTTCTTGCCGAAGATGATGGCTGCGCCGGCGGGAGCGGAAGAAGCTGCGGCGAGAAGGAGCGCCAACAGCGCGGCGCCAGCGGTGGTTCGTACGCGAGAAATCATGATTTGAGGCTCCATGTCGTGGCTTCTGAGGCCATGTTCGTTAGTTCGATGTTCATACCACACTCAATGACAGGAAATCACACAAAAGAAACAGGCCGTTCGCGGGCAGGGCTTACCCCGCAAGCTGGAAGGCAACGTTGACCATGCCGTCCCAGGTGATGGGATGTCCGGCGGCATCGGTAGCCGGCTCGAACTTGGTGCTCAGGATGGCGCGCTTGGCCGACTCGTCGAGACCATGGCCGAGCCCCCGGGTGACGGCGACGATCTCTACCGCGCCCGACGGCAGGACGCGAATGTGGATGGTCACGACGCCTTCGATGTGCTCCTGGCGGGCCTCTTCGGTGTAGTCAGGCTTGGGTTTGTAGATCACCTTGGGCGCGCTGCGCTGCTCCGGCGAGGCGATCGTGGCCTGGCGCGCGGTTGGCGGCGGGGGAGCCTGGCCGAGGCTGACCGGGCCGGCGACGCGTCCGGTGGAGTTCAGCGGGCCTGTGCCTCCGGGAACGCCATGCGGAATGCCGACGACTGCGACCACGCCGTTACCTTTGATCGAGGTGCCTTCGGGGCTGCCGTTGCCGAGGACGACCTTGGAGGCCCGCGGCCCGTTGCCGTCGTTGGCGGCGTTCATGCCGGGCATGCCGCGCGCCAGGTTGACCGATGCAACCGCCGGGCCATGCAGGTTGGGAACAGGCGAGTCGGGATTGCCCAGACGGACCGCGCTGGGGTGCGCGTCGTTGTTGACCACCGAAGCTGCCTGGGGATGGCCGAGGTTGACCACCTTGGGCGCGGCCATGGCGATAATCTGCTTGGGCGGCGCGGGCGCCAGCACCGGCTTGGGCGCCTCCATCTTGACCACCGGCTGCTTGGGCAGCTCGGGCGTCTTGATCTGCGGGGTGACGATCTTCGGCTCGACCTTGGCAATCTCAGGGAGCTTGGGCGGGATGATCTTCGGCTTGGGTGGCTCGAGCTTCTTCTGCTCGATCGGGACTACCAGTTGCGTCACCTGCTTGTTGATTTCGATGGTCTGCCGCGCCGCCGCGCTGATGATAATCACCACAGCCGCGATCACGCAGTTGGCGATAATCGACGTGACGGTTGAGGCCTTGCTCTGCGTCCCCGCATCGAGCACACCGAAATGGGCGAACTGCATGCTTTTCGCCAGGTCGGGATTTGCACTGCGAAGAGGCGCTGCCATAGTCGTCGAACGGTCCTTGTTTCCGGCCACCCGTTGGGCGGCGCGATGCGGTTTAAGTATGACGCAATCTGAGACGCGGAAGTAATAGATCGCGCTTACGGTCGACCTGTCTTAGCCCTTTTCCAGCAATCGGGCCGTGCCTCAAATCGCCTCCAAATGCCTGAAAAACATCCAACTAATACCTGCTCCCAAACTCCGCCCGCCCCTCCTGCAGAATGCGGTTACTTATGTTATCGGCCGACCGGTCCGGCGATTTGACCCGAGCATACCATTCCTTGGATGCAGAACTGGTCCAAGTCATGGGAAAATGACCGACGATTATGCCTATTTCGGCACCTCTATCTGCATCTTCCGCAGGGGCTTCGATCCCATCCAGACTGCATCAACCCGGATGCGCGAGAAATCACTCTTTTGCGATGAAATTCCTATACTTTGGTTGTAGAGGGAAGCGTCTGCGCACGGGTTAGAGCCCGCTCGCACTTGGGAGCAGCATGAGAATTCTGGTGACCGGCGGGGCGGGGTACATCGGCGGCACGGTGACGCGGCGGTTGCTGGCGGGTGGGCATGGGGTGACGATCTACGACAATTTGTGCCACAGCCGGCGGACCGCGGTGGCGTCCGGAGCGGAGTTTGTAGAGGGCGATCTGGCCGACCGCGAGCTGCTGGAAGAGACGCTCCGGGCTGGAAACTTCGACGGCATAATGCACTTTGCGGCGCTGATCGAGGCGGGCGAGAGCATGGTGAGGCCGGAGATCTACTTTCGCAACAACACCGCCGGGACGCTGACGCTGCTGGAAGCGATGACGTCGACCGGGCAAAAGCGGCTGGTCTTCAGCTCGACGGCGGCCTGCTACGGCGAGCCGGAGAAGACGCCGATTCTCGAGGACGCGAAGCTGGCGCCGACCAATGCCTATGGAGAGAGCAAGCTGCTGGTGGAGCAGATGCTGGTCTGGTTCAACCGCATCCACGGGCTGCGCTATGCCAGCCTGCGCTACTTCAACGTCGCCGGCGCGATTGAGGGATACGGCGAGGCGCACGAGCCGGAGTCGCACTTAATTCCATTGATCCTGGATGTCGCGCTGGGGCGGCGCGAGAAGATCAAGATCTTCGGACAGGACTATCCGACTAAAGACGGGACCTGCGTCCGTGATTACATCCACGTGAGCGACCTGGCCGACGCCCACCTGCTGGCGCTGGCTGCTCTGGAGAAGCAGGACCGCGTGATCTACAACATCGGCAACGGGCAGGGCTTCACCGTGCGCGAGGTGATCGAGAGCGCGCGGCGGGTGACCAGCCACGCGATCCCGGTGGAGGAGTGCCCGCGGCGGGCGGGCGATCCGGCGGTGCTGGTGGCTGGCTCGGAGAAGATCAAGCGCGAACTGGGCTGGAAGCCGAGGTTCTCCGAGCTGGACGCCATTATGGCCAGCGCGTGGGAGTGGCAGCAGAAGCGCTACGCGTAGAAGACGGCGCGCCAGGGAATCGTGCAGGACCTGAGAACCAAGAAGTAGAGGGTCTGACGATGGGCAAGGTAGTCATGCGCAGGGGAAGTTCGGGCGAGGGACAGAT
>Ga0182024_10023418_pt1 | contig 11058 bp, 9 predicted proteins | sample P32metaG_FD_120480 | JGI IMG/M metagenome (GOLD analysis project Ga0182024, IMG submission 120480) | Permafrost microbial communities from Stordalen Mire, Sweden - P3-2 metaG (Illumina Assembly) | ecosystem: Environmental > Terrestrial > Soil > Wetlands > Permafrost | place: Sweden: Stordalen... | reverse complement strand
CTGAGAATCTTCGCCCTTAAGGGCGGAGAGGTTCAACGAGAGTGGCGCAGGATTGTCGTCGTACAGTACGGTGTGTTGGGTGTTCAGGTGCACGATGCCCGATTGGCTGCCGCCATGCGCGTGCACCGTGTAAGCCATATACTCACGCTGAATGTGGCAGATTTCAGCCGTTTCAGCGGTCTCACCGCCGTGCATCCCGGCAGCATCCTTTAGCTACCCCGAGTTTCACTGCGTCTTTCTTAGAGACCGCTTGCGGCCTTCCCCAACTATGGAAGGAAGCGATTGCATAAATGCATCAATCTTGGTGGGGAAGATGCCATAGCCCAGTTGTTCCGCCTCGTGTTTCAGGGCTGACAGTTCCGGCAAAGCGGTCTTCCGTTCCGAAGAAATCCGTGAAAAGGCCTGGCTTCCCCGACGAGATTTGAACCCGTGTTACCGCCGTGAAAGGGCGCTGACAGGCTGGATCACGTTGTAATTACAAGGCAGCGGTCGCTCTGCAACGCCTTGTAAGGAACGAAGGAGAACAGCAAGAAACATTTTTTGATGTACCGTTCTTGTACCGCGAGTTTTTGAACGATGTGTCAGTAGTGAACCGCTTGTGCCCACGGGGGATTACTTCCTGCTTGCTGACAATCCAAGACCAATTCGGAGAACCGACTCAGCGGAATTTGGTTCGACATTCGAATGGGGATTTCCGCCAGAGTGAGTCCGTTCGAGGTTCTCAACGACTACTTGTCCCTGAGGGGTGCCTTCCGTTGCAATTCGTCGATGAAGTTTTCGAGGAAGATGACGTGGCCGGAGTTCTGCTGGGTTGCGCCCCCAGCGTAGGTGGCCGCAACAAGGCGCTTTCCGTCGGGCGCCACGTCGTACTGAGTAGCGCCAGTGGAGGCGGAGAGTGCCGCCAAACTTACCTCTGACCACACTCGCGGCTTTTCCGCCACGAACGCGCCGGCCTTGACCGAGTAACTCGCCACCATGATCCGACCGTTAGCGAGGTCATAAAAAAACAGCTCTCGTCCGTTGCGACAGAAGATGGGCGCGGTTCCACCGGTGCTGGAGATTTGCCAGCGGCCGCCTTTGTCGGGAAACGCGCGCACGTAGACCTGGGGATTTCCCGACTCGTTGGAGGCGTATGCGAGCCAGCGACCGTCAGAGGAGAAGCTCGCGTCCCGCTCCACAAAAGGCGTTTGCAGGAACAAGTCCGGCGTCCCCGCTTTCAGCCCGTCCGCCTCGCGTTCTATCGATACGGTCCAAAGATCGAAGCCTTGTGGCCCATCCTGATGAAATGCCAGTCGTTTGCCATCGGGCGAGAAAGACGTAGCGTATTGATTGTCCTTGCTCAGTGTCAGAGAGCGTGGCTTGCCACCGCCGTCCACGCGTGTCCACCACATCCCTCGGACATTGCTATAGACAATGTGTTTACCATCGGGCGTCCACAGTGGTCTATAGTCATGTTCGCTTGTCAAGCGAGTAAGCGTGTCGCGCTGAAGGTCGTAGATCCAAATGCCGAAATTGGTCAAATCAGCGCCGTCCACCGCGAGGCGCTGTCCGTCGGGTGAGAGGTGGGGATTCTGGAAGAGCCCCGGCTTGTCCATCAAGAGCTGCACCTTTCTATCCGGCGCCAGCCATAAGATTGCCAGCCGCGTGGCATCGATCTCGGTACTCCGGTAGAGGAGTGTTCCATTGCGCGCGAAACTTAACTTGGCCGATCCGAATTGCGAAGAATAAGAAACCTGCTGTAAGACAGGCACTGGCGCGCCACTCGTCTCCACCTTCAGTGGATCGAAAGCAACCGCGAACAGAGTTCCCCGGTTCACGTACGTGAGATAGCCCTTGCCACCAGAGGTTCCCAGATACTGACCGAAAGTCCCGCCGCGCAGCAGAGTTTTCCGGTGGTGATCCGCAAGGGTGACCACCCCGATGTAGGTGTCATCTATGCCCGCGTTGGCATTTTGGACGGTGAAGAGGACTGACCGGCTGCCGGGCAGAACCTGCGGATAGCGGTGCGAGCGTTCCTCTCCCTGAAGCTCTGTGATGGGCACGGGTTTGCCGCCTTCAGAGGAAACTTGAGATAGTCCGGCGCGGGCGCCTAGACTGAGGACGATATTGCCATCCTCACCCCAATCACCGCCTGTGTAGGAGGCTCCTGTGTCGCACAAAACAATTTCGGAACCGCCCTCGACCGAGACTTTTCTCAGCTTCCCATTCGCCGTGAACCCGATCCACTGGCTATCCGGCGAGAAAAATGGGCTGGTCGCTCCTTGGGTAATGGTGAGCTCGGTAGAGCTCGCTTGATCTAGCCGCCGCGTGAAGATCCGGCCGCGAGAAAGGTAGGCAATGCGCGTGCCGTCGGGAGAGATGATAACGTCGGACCCGCCCACCGCGGTCAAATACACGTCGCGACCCAAATCCACATCCAGCCGGACCAACGGCTTGAGTTCCGGAATGCGCGTGGAGCGGTACGCGATCCACGATGTGGCTGCTGCGACCAGGGCGAGCACTCCCACGGCCATCCAGGACAGCCACGTAGGGCGTGTGGGTGGGGCGGGCGCGGTGCTTCCTCCACTGGGAGCCTGTGCAATCCACTCTAACTCGGCTTTGAGGTCGCGAGCGCTCTGCCAGCGGTTCTCGGGATCTTTCTCCAAGCAACGCCTAAGAATCCAGTCCAACGCCGGAGGCGCGACGTCCGCAATGGACGGCGCCGGACGTTCCATGATGGCGGCGATCACGGTGGCCGGAGAAACTCCATCAAAGGTGCGCTTTCCCGTGAGCATTTCATACAGCACCAGCCCGAAGGAGAAGATGTCGCTGCGGGCGTCAACCTCCGCTCCGGTGTTCTGTGCCTGCAACTGCTCCGGTGACATGTAAAAAAGCGTGCCCACGATTTCGTTTTTCCCGGTGAGCGCCATGGTGAGAGTGGCGTCGACGGGAGGGTCGGCGGATTGCCCCGCCTTGCTTGCACTGGATTTCGTCAGAGCGGTCTTTGTCTGGGCGATTTTAGCCAGGCCAAAGTCCAGCAGCTTGATGCCGCTCTTAGTGACCAGAATGTTCGCGGGCTTGAGATCGCGATGGACGATGCCCTTCTTGTGGGCAGCGTCGAGTGCATCGCAAATCTGCACCGCTTAGTTAAGAACTTGGGTGACGGGCAGAGGCCCTCGGAGTACGGTCCCTTCCACGTACTCCATGACTAGGTAATTCGGCCCCATATCATGCAACGTGCAAACGTGAGGGTGATTCAGGGAGGCTACGGCGTGGGCTTCGCGGTCGAAGCGTTCGGAGAACTGTTGGTTAGAAATCTTGACCGCGACGATGCGATCCAGGCGTGTATCGCGTGCCTTATAGACTTCGCCCATGCCGCCAGCGCCGAGAGGCGTGAGGATTTCGTACGGGCCCAACCGGGTTGCGCGTGCCAGCGGCATCGGAATCCACCAATTGTACCTTTCGGATGTGGATAGCGGGCGGATGACGGCAAGCAGGAAGTAATCCCAAGGGAAGGTTAGCCGACCACTCGTACAGAATCGTCGAGTCTCGGCCGTGGATAAGCCTTTCGCCAAGCCGACTTGTCGTTGCGAATCCTTTCGGTATACGCTCTGGTACTCACCTGCGACGCGAACGGGGCGACTTCGCCGGAGTGGCGCATGAAGGAAATGACCGCCAATGACGACTTCGAACGCTTCCGGACTGGCGCAGCGAAGTACGCCGCTTACCTCGAGACACCCGAGGGCAAATTGCGCCTCGACCTCGCCTTCGCCAATTTGCAGGACTTTCTCCCGCAAGCCACACGGTCTTTGCTAGCTCTAGATCTTGGGTGCGGTACCGGCGCCATCGCGGTGCGGCTGGCGCGACTTGGTCATCGCGTCACGTTGCTGGATGCCTCTGTACCAATGCTGGATTTCGCGAAGCGTGCAGCGCGGGAAGCAGGAGTTTCGGACAGGGTTGCGCTGAAACACGGCGATGCCACCCAATTCGCAAACTTGTTCCGGGCCGAGTCGTTTGATGTAATTCTTTGCCACAATATCCTGGAATATGTTGACGACCCGGGTGCGGTGTTGCGCAGTGCGGCTCGCGCCTTGCGAGATCCGTCCAGCGTAATCTCGGTATTGGTGCGTAACCGGGCAGGTGAGGTGTTAAAGGCCGCGATACAAGACGGGGATTTGGCTGCGACCGAGAATAATCTCACCGCTGAGTGGGGACATGAGTCCCTGTACGGAGGAAGGGTGCGGCTATTTACGGCGGAGAGCCTGCGAGCCATGCTGCTCGAATCGGCACTCGCGGTAACTGCGGAGCGTGGCGTACGTGTCATGTCGGATTACTTGCCGCCGGGGGTTTCCCGAAGTGATGAGTACAAACGGATTCTGGAGCTAGAGCGCAAGCTGGGCAGGCGACTGGAGTTTGCCGCAGTCGCTCGCTACACCCATTGCCTGGCACATCGCCCAGGTCCGGTCATGAAGGACGGTGCATGAACCACATCGTAGCCCATTCTTCGTCGCCCGGATCTCGCATGACACCTGATGCCGGTATTGCGCTCGGGCTCGGCCTTACCAACGAGTGTAATCTCGCCTGCGCCTTCTGCTACCGCGATCCAACTCGCGCGGATCGTCTCTCTCTGGATCAAGTGAAGGCAGTGATGGAACGCTTGCCCGTACGCTCGGTGAATCTCGGCACCGGTGAGAACGGCATGCATCCCGACTTCAAGGCAATCCTGGCCTACCTGCGAACGAAACCGGTCAAGCTCACCATCACTTCCAATGGTCATAGTGTTGCTGTGCTGGACGCCAATGAGCTCCGTGCCTTCCATGACATCGAGTTCTCTCTCGATTATGCCACGCAAGCGGAACAGGATGCACAGCGCGGGCGTGGCAATTGGGCACTCATCCGCCAGCAAGCAGAACGGTGTCTCACGCTGGGCATTCCTGTCACTATCATCGCGGTCATGATGAAGCCGAACTACTTGCGTTTAGCGGATGTGGCGCGAATAGCCAAACAGTTTCACGCTCCTTTGCGAGTGAATGTGTACCAAGCCGTGCGATCGGATCTTTATGCCCTCAGCTATGAAGAGTATTGGGAAGGGTTCCAGCGCCTCTTTGAGGAGACCGATGTAATCGCTATCGGCGAGCCGCTGGTTCGCGCAATGGCGGGGCTCCCACCGCTTCGGGGCGGTTGTGGCGTGAGCACTGTACGAGTGACACCAAGAGGCACGACACAGCCCTGCGTTTATTGGCCAGGAGCAGGAGAGCCGCTTTCAGACTTGATCTGCGCTGGCAAAGACATTCTGAACTCAACCCCCTTCGAGCAGGCACGGACACTTCCTCAAACCTGCAATCAGTGCGAGTTCCGCGACTCGTGCCACGGCGGATGTGCCGGACGCCGAAGCTTGCAAGGCGCACTGCTACAACCTGACGCTTATTGTCCGATCATTCGCGGGGAACGCCCGACATTGCGGATCCGCATGGCCGCAAATCGCGATCTGCCCAAACTGAGCAGTTCGTGTACTACCGTCGTGATCGCCAGGGAGTCTGATTCGTAACGAACGACATCAGCTGTGCGAATTAGTTCTGGCTTTCGTCTATTGCGCTTTCATCCAAGTATCTGATCCGGTCACCTTGACCGCCACATCCGTAAACCAGATCCGTATCGGCTTGCCATCGCCGTAGCCGCGGCGATCCGTTGAGAGAAGCAGTGGACCAGCCTTTTTCTGGCCTCCCCAGGTTGCGAAGAGAAGGCTCGGTTTCTTGGCGCCGCCGCGGTGGTAAACCCAATACTCAATGCGACCGTCTTTGCCGACATACAGTTCCCAGGTGTCGCCCGGCGTATAACCGCCGCCTTCGGCGGGATACTTTACGGCGATCAGCTCGGCCGTGCCGGGCCCTACCGGCAGGTTATACGTGCCGGTATCAATCACGGCGGGACTGGCGTCCCAGTAAGCTTTTAAGGGGAATAGAAGCGTGTAGTTGTCGTTGATGAAACCCGGGTCGACGTCGTTTTTCACGTTGTCGGGCTGGGTACCGAGCTCGGAGCGCTTGTAGGTAACTTTGACCGGCTTGCTGTCTTTATCCTTTCCTTCATACGTGACCTGGGTGGTCTTGGGCTCCCATTCCCATGAACGGGAGAGATTGAATGCACCGTATTCTATGTGCCAAGTGTAGCGGATCGCCTCGATCTTGTCCCACGAATCGAGACCGCAGGTCTTAGCCACCTTCTCGAAAATTGCCGGGCGCTCTTGCGCCCAGCAGGTTGGAGCGAGGGCCAGCACGGCAAAAGCGAGGAAACGAATCATCGTTGAACGGCCGAACTTTGTCATGGAGGGTTCTCCTTACAGTTGCGATTAGGCCATAACCGAAGGAACGGGTGTATTGGACGATGGTATTGATCGACACCTTGGTATGAGTCGTCTTGTTGATGATGATGATGCACTAACACTTCTGGATACACAAATCGTGAGCATGTGGCTGGCTTCACTCTGCCAGTCCGCTTGGGTTTTGCAGGGTGGCCGATCGGCTCCGGCGCCAAACGATGGTCGCGGCAGCCATTGCCACGCACCCGTATTCGATCAGCATGACCCAGCCATGAAGCGCCCCCCACGGACGCCCCAGTGTGCGCAAGTGCCATTGGACGTACACGGGGATAATGCTTACAGTCCAGACGATGATCAGCAGCGTCGAGGCCGACGTCAGAAACGGCAGCAGCCAGAGAAGATACCAAGGGAATACGGCGGGGGCGCACAAAAGAGATGCTGCCATGGGCCAAGCAAACATGGAGGCGAATTGCTCCGGGGACCACCCAGGTTTTGCGCTTCTTATTCTTAGCCAGGTTGCAGTCGCCAATCCAGCGAGCACTGCCAGCCCAGCTAGAATCTGCGGAGGCGCGAATCGATCGAGTGCCGCAAACACGGGACCATTGAAGCGGAAATTCTGCACATACGTACCCAGGGAGCCGACCGGAATGCGGCCGTGATTAAGAAATGGCACGTACAGAAGTCCGACCACGGCTGTGGCCAGCGCCGCGTCGCGAATGCGAACCCGCTTCCAGTAGAGGGGCAGGAGTACGACCGGCAGCAATTTCACTGCGATCGCTAGCCCAAGAGCGACGGCCGCAGCCGCTCGCCATCGACGCACTAGCGTAGCGACGGACACCACCAACAATAGCGCGCCCACAATATCAATGTGACCACTTCCCGCCACCTCAATGGCCAACAATGGGTTCCAGGCGAACGCCAGAACCAGGTGCGCTGCCTGCCGGGTACAAAGCAAGATATTGAGCAACACGAAAACAATTGCGAACTCGCAAACCACAAATGCTACTTTCAGTGCAAAGGTGGACTCCTGAATCGCGGTTACTGCGCGGAAAAAAAGCTGCGCTCCGGGTGGATATGGGCTCGCTAGATCCGGGTTGTTCAAGCTGCGGGTTTCCGGGATATGCAGCCCCTTAGCGGCAGGATCGCTGGGAACGACAATATAGGGGTTGTAGCCTAGCCTCTGCAGGCGGCCATCCCAAACATATCGATGGATATCATCATCGGCGCCCGAGGGCACCCGAAGAAATTCAATGTGCCACCCAGCAGCCAGGACGAGCCCAATGACGACAACGCGTCGGGAAAATCTTGGCGCAGCGAAAAACTCACGGATGGCGAAGAGATAGGCGATGCCCGCAAGCGTCAAAGAGGCCATGAAGTACGGTCCGCCCCTATCGCTGAAGTTGCGTGAGCCGATCGTTAGCGCCACGCACAACGTGGCGCCGAGTGTGTACACTCTCCACTCGGGGGTGACCTTCACAGTTCTCCTGTGCCCGTTCCTAATTGTGCCGCCACAAACTCCCACTCTTTAAGCCACCCCGCCGTGCGCGGTGCCCTTGCCGGAGCCAGACGCAACTCCGCTGCCAAGCGAGTCAGGTCGTCAGCTACATCAATATCGTAAAAAGGATCTGCGAAACCTACGGAGAGCTCAAGAGCTCGTGCGCGCGATAGGAGCCTCTCCAGCGCACTGCTGGTGCCGATTCCGTCGCGTGCGAACAGCGTAGGATGAGAAGTCTTTGCCCCTACGAGATAGTAGCCTCCGTCGTGGGTTGGTCCCACGACCACGTCATGTGCGGCCAGCGTTTCGAAGGCGTCTTCGAGAACAGCACGCGGCAGGTGTGGGCTGTCGCTGTTGAAGGCAATGGTGCGTCGTTGATGGTCTTCCGCGAAGTGCGCAAACACCGAAGTGAGGCCTGCGGCAAGACCCTCACCTTTCTGGGCAACTACGCTCGCTTCACCGTCCGCCAATTGCGCCAGCTCGTTAACGTCGGTGTCCGGGCACATGATGGCAACTTCCACATCGTCCAATGACCGCGCCAGCGCCAGCGTGTCGTGCAGAAGACAGCAATAGAAAGCAGTGACAGCTGCGGGAGAAAGGCTGGGCGCCAGGCGGGTCTTGACCGCGCCTGGCCTTGGTGCTTTCGCCATGATTACCAGCACACGGTCACTACCTGACGAACGCACCACCGTTTCACTTACCGATTTCATAAAATAACTTTGACCCGGACCTACGCTGACGGTGCTTTCCCCGTTCTTCGGTGCCGGAAATAATAGCGCACTATCAAGCTGAGAATGAACCAAGCCGCGCCAACTGTGCCTTTAAGCGTACCGCTGATCTTCGATTTTCCGATACGCGGGTAGTAGCTCACCGGAACTTCAACCACGCGGAATCCAGCCAGGGCGCCTTTGAGGATCATCTCAACCGCCCAGCCATAGGTGGTCTCTTCCAGGGCGAGCGCGCGTAGCACATCTGCGCGGCCGGCGCGAAACGGGCCGAGATCACTGATGTCGAGTCCATAGAGAAGCCTGATCAGGCTGGCGGCGAGACGATTACCAAACACCTGATGCCAAGGCAACGCCCCAGCCGAACGCCGCCCCAGCAGGCGGGAACCGAGCGTGATGTCCGCACGCCCCTCAGCGATTGGTGCTAAAAGAATCGGCAGTTCAGAGGGCCGATCGCTGTAGTCGCCATCAAGGAACACAACCACGTCAGGGGAATTTGCCGTAGCCAGACCCGTAAGGCACGCTCGCCCATAGCCGCGGCGGGGTTCTTGCACCACGCGGGCTCCCATTCTTGCGGCGATCTCGGGCGTCCCGTCATTCGAGTTGCTGTCCACAACGATGACTTCCGTCGTGAGATCTGACGGGAGCTCCGCTAAAACGCGCTCAATCGCCTGCGCTTCATTATGGGTGGGGATGATGACGGACACTTGCACGTGAACTTAGTCCGATCACCACCACGGCGAAGATGGCCACCGTTGGGATAGCCACGCGTCCGCGCCCCATCTCCGGCCGGCGCGGCCGATAGCGAGCCCGAGCGATGCGAGCACCGGAACCAGCAGTTCCCATATCCACGAGGTGCCCCACTCCGAAATCCAAAGGCTGCCGAGATACAAAAAAGCCACAAATGCGGCCGGTCGGGTAAGCAGACCGATGACCAGCAGGATACCGAGAGAGACCTCGGTCATGGCCTGCATAGGAGCCGCCATCGCGGCGTGGTTTGCCGCCAGGCCCATCACCGCCTTCCAGGCGGCCGGGGAGTGGCTCGCCTTGATGTAGTAATTGATCAGACCCGCGTAACCCGCCGGTGTGTAAAGGCCTTTCCCCAGATTCTCGAAAAAGACCCACACCAACATCGCGCCGATCGTCAGTCGCACGATCGCCAGACCGTTTGCTGCTTGCGGCGGGTGGGCCATTGTGGTTAAGTCACTTCGCAGTGAGGTTGCGATCGTAGTCATGGTGAACCTCGTCCAAGAGATGCTAAACCAAATTGGAATTATTCGGCAGCTTAAATCTTGTCTCAGCGAAGCTATGGGGCGAATTGTAGCTACAGTGCGTTCCTCGGCGGCCCTGACAGCTCCCGTTGGCTGCTGGCAAAATCTCGATCCATGTCCGCCGAGTAAGGAACGTCTCCATGAGGCTGCGAGTTCTCTCGTCGTTGCCGCTGCTCTTTTTTCCGGCATGCCAGTTGGCCGCCCCAGCCACTTCGAATGCCCAGGAAATTCAGCCCGCCAAGCCGCACCTTTCGCCCTACCTACAACCTAACCGTGAAGGATATTCCGTCCGGAACTAAGCGAGTGCGCGTCTGGATTCCGGCATCCTGACGCGATTTCATTGTTGCGAAATCCTCGGGGAGGAGTCTCTCAACCGCCACAGGCGATTACACTCAAAACCCATCGTGCACCGATTGTCAGCCGCTCACCGTAGGCTCCGACAGAGTTTGTGGGGACCCATCCGCGTCCCCACGGATGCCACGTATCCCGGAACCAAGGAGCCGGCGCTCGGAACCAAGTGCCGAAGGCAGCCTAAGCATGCCTACGCGTCACAGACTGGAAATTTGTGTCGTGATTTGTGTCGTAAACCCTCTCCTCCCTGCGCGTGTCGGGTGCTGTCGCTCGGGTCTAAATGAGGGCAGCGCAGAGGCGGCGGAATCGCATCTACATTGCCGCCCCTCATTATCACTCACGCTTCCCTCTTGTTGCCCGGCTACAGTCGAAGAGGAGAAATGGCATGGAAGAGGTCGCCGGTTCGATCCCGGCCAGGTCCACCGATTCTGTCCACAACCTGGACGTAATCGCCAAAACTCGGCATGAACCATCAGGGCTTGGCCGGTGCCGGAACTACGGGTGCCGCCGCCGACACGGCATGACCCGCTTCCTGGTACGGAATGTCGACCGACCCGATGCGCCCGCTCATTGCATCGCGAACCGCCAGTCGCACGCGGTGAATCCCAGATTTGGGTGCGAATTGAAAAGTCTGGGTGATGGCGTGCGAAGCCACGGCGAACTGCGGGTCATTGAGCTTCGTAACCGAGTTCTTCTGCAGGTATTGCACAGGCTGTCCCGTCCGGTCGAAGGTGCAGGCGGCGACGCTGATGCCCAGTTCGCGAGTCCCTGCTTCCGACCCAGTAAAAGTAAGCATGCGTGGATCGATGGCCAGAAAATATTTCGCCGCGCCCGCTTCGTCCGGAGGAATCGCCTTGGCCATCACCAGGATCGCCGTAGAAGTCAGCGGATCTTCACAAGCTGCCCTCTGCAGACGCGGAT
>Ga0182024_10023417_pt1 | contig 11058 bp, 9 predicted proteins | sample P32metaG_FD_120480 | JGI IMG/M metagenome (GOLD analysis project Ga0182024, IMG submission 120480) | Permafrost microbial communities from Stordalen Mire, Sweden - P3-2 metaG (Illumina Assembly) | ecosystem: Environmental > Terrestrial > Soil > Wetlands > Permafrost | place: Sweden: Stordalen... | reverse complement strand
TCGCACAATCAAACCGCATACGTGAGAGCCAGACTCATCCGCACAATCGAGCGATCCGGCGCCGCCGTGCTAAGAGTATCTAATCAATTCTCTCGGCGTCAGCTCTGCTTCGCGAAGGTGTGCTGGAGCATCTGCTGGAGTCCCTCATCGCGCTTATCCGGCGGGTAGTGGCCGAGTATATCGAGCAAGCCCGCACGGAACTCGCATGTTGCAGGCGATCCGTCCTTATTCTTCATGTGCGCCATTACCTGCTGATTAGCCGGTGTGAGGCTGGTGTAGGTTTGACTCTGCGCTGCGGTGAGTTTGCCCGCGCAATCATCAGCGCGTGCGATCGCAGCACCAGCTATCAACAATGAGATGATCCCGGCGAGCAATAGAAGTTTCATCCGTGCCTCCGCGTCCGATTCCTATCAACTTCCGACCGCTATGCATATCACGAATAGGCCGGGACGCGCTTCTGTCTGAGGCTCCCAGGCTGAGGGCTGACCATTGCGCAGGGCCGCGGAATGGGGTCAGGCAGAGGACCAAAAGAGGCGTGGAGAATTGTCGACATTTAGGGCTTAGCGGATAGGCTAACCGGCCGATTTCGAGCCGAGCGATTTTCCGGGGCGATTGCCGGTGCGCTTGTCTACAAGATACGGCTGCGCACATACTTGGTTTTCGCTACAGCGGACTGAGGAGCAGGTTGGCTCTGAATCAGCGTCCAAATGGCACCCGACCGAGCGCGGGAGAGGCGTTTTTCAACTGATCGTCGGAATCTTGGCCACCGCGTCGACCCGTGACGATTTCAGCAAATCGCTGAAGTTCTTGTGGAGTTTCGAGAGCTTCGGTGCGATTACGAATTGGCAATAGGGCAACGCGGTATTGTTGCGAAAATATTCGCGGTGGTAGTCCTCCGCTTCGTAGAACGCATCGAGCGGGCTGACCTGGGTTACGATTGGATTTCCACGCGGATCGGAGCCGTTGAGTTCCTCGATGAAAGCGTGCGCCTGCTGTTTCTGATCTTCGGTCGTGTAAAAGACCACCGAACGATATTCGGTTCCCACATCGGCGCCCTGGCGATTGAGGCTGGTGGGATCGTGCGTGGCGAAGAAAACCGTAAGCAGATTCCGATACGGAAGCCGTGCCGGATCGTATGCGATTCGGACCACTTCCGCGTGTCCGGTTTTTCCGGTGCAGACCTGCCGATAGGTCGGATTCTTGGTCGTACCCCCGGCATAACCCGGCAGTACCGATATTACGCCGTCGAGTTGTTCAAAGACCGCCTCCGTGCACCAGAAGCATCCCCCACCGAACACCGCCATCTCCGTTCGATCATTCATGATTATCCCGCTACCAGTATGCTGGCATCCGCGTCAACCCGTCGAACGACCGAGATGCATCTCGCTATTCATCTCACGCACTCATTCGGCATAGCCTCGACACTGGATTGCCTCTTTAGCTAACTTAACCATGATAATCGCGATTGGGAATTCAACTGCTCAGGACCGGCAAGAGTCCGATGATTCAGCCGGGACAGATGAAACTTCTCGCCACACCGACGACCAGGCGATGCCGCTCCCTTGGCAGGCGTCCGTCTAGCTAATCAGCGAGCGTTCAAAGCATCGGAACCGAGACTCACGGGCACACGCTGTTCGGCAGGCGCGGAAAGTGGTACGACTCTAATACATCCGCGCGCGCACCGCTTAAGCGGCCCTTGCGACGCATCAGGAGGACACAAATGGCAAATAAGGGATTTTCTCATGTCGGGCTGTCGACTCTCGACCTGGATAAAACCCGCGAGTTTTATGAAGGAATCCTGGGTTTCAAACCGGTGATAGCCGACACCATCCGGATCAAAGAGGGCGGCAAGATCCGGCATATTTTCTTCGACACCGGACGCGATCAGTTGCTCGCCTTTATGGAGCCCAGCGGAGTCCCGGGAGTCCCGGTCGAATACGACGCCGGTATCAATCGCGGCCTGGGAGTTCCGGCCGCCTTTTATCATTTTGCCTTCGAGGCCGGTTCCGAAGCGGGGCTGGAAGCCAAGCGCCAGGAACTCGCGGCCAAGGGCGTGCAGGTGACCGATATCGTCGATCACAATTGGGCGAAGTCGATCTACTTCAAAGATCCAAACGGCATCTCGCTCGAATATTGCTGCCTCGTGCGCGAATTCGTCGAGGACGACGCCAATATGCAGGATCGTTTCGAGATCTCGGTCAAGGCACTAGGACTCGACCAGCGGAACGTCACCGAAGTGACGGCCGCTCAAGCCGGCAGCTACAAGGCCAAAGCCTCCTGACGGGAACGGAAGGCACCTTCCTCGAATTGATGAAGTCGCAGGGGCTCGGAAAGGCGTCAATGGCGTTTTCCGGGCCCCTTCAATTTTGCGGCAGGCAAAAGTGCTCTGCAGCATATCGCGCACGAATTATGCAAATTCGCGGGGTGCATCAAATGAGGCCGAATCCGCACTCCACGTCACATTTGCTGTTGGGACAAATGCGGGCAAGCCGTATATTATCTTTTGCCGGTCTGAATCAGACTCGATCAACTCATTTCGAGCGAGCGCGTTTGTCGGCTAAGGAGGAAGCTTCATGCCCGATCGTTTGGGACAGCACGCCGTGGTTATCGGTGGCAGTATCGCGGGACTGATGACGGCGCGCGTGCTCACGGATTTCTTCGCACAAGTGACCGTGTTCGACCGCGACCATATCGAGGCAACGCCTGCGGTCCACAAATCCGTCCCGCAGGGCAACCATCTGCACGCCCTGATGCTGGGCGGAGAGCAGGTGCTGTCGTCGCTCTATCCAGACTTTACCGATCGGCTGCTGAAGCTCGGCGCGGTACGTTTTCGCATCGGCAAGGATGCGGCGTTCTTCTTCCCGGGCGGCAGGTCCTATACCCCCACGGGATCGGTCAGGGAGCCGCGCGACCTTGGGATTGACGGTTACAGCCAGAGCCGCGGGCTGCTCGAATATTGCGTGCGACAGTTAACGTTTGAGCTGTCGAACCTGAAGTTTGAAGGCGAGACTGCGGTTCAAGGCCTGATCTACGAGCATGGGCAGGTGCGTGGCGTCCGGCTAAATCGCGACGGCGCGCCCGCGACGGTCGAAGCCGACCTGGTGGTGGATGCGGGCGGTCGCGGATCGCACGCGCCACGATGGCTGGTCGAGATGGGCTTTCAGACCCCCGAACAAACCTCGATTGGCTGCGACTTTGCGTACACTAGCGCCAAATTTCGCAAGCCCGCCAATTACGACGCGCCCGAAAAAGTGATGTTGTTTGGCGGTCCGCCACCCAAATTCACCAATGGTGGCGGAATCGGAGAAATCGAGGACGACACCTGGATGGTGAGTCTCGCCGGGCGCTTCGGACAATATCCGCCGACCGATGTGGACGGCTTCTATGCTTTCGCGAAGTCGTTGCCGACGCGTCGCATGTACGAGCTAATCAAGGATGCCGAGCGGATTTCCGACATCTACCATCATCGGTTTCCGACCAGCGTGCAACGTCATTACGAGCGGCTGGCCGCATTTCCGGAACGATTTGTGATCCTTGGCGACGCTATCAGCAGCTTCAATCCCGTATATGGCCAGGGGATGAGCTCGGCGGCGCTCCAAGTGAGGGCGCTGCAGAACCTGCTCAGTGAGCGCGTCTCCGGATCGAAAGCGGAGGGGCTCGCAGGACTGGGTATGGCCTACTTTCCGAAGGCGGCCGAAGTTATCGCGTCGCCATGGATTCTCTCGGCGAGTTCGGATTTCGCCTATCCGCAGACCACCGGCGAGCGCCCGCCGAACATGGAGGAGGGTGCCCGTTATTTTGCTGCGCTTGATTCGATTATGGCGGAAGACCCTGACGTCCATCGCCTGGTCGTCGAGGTGTTCCAGTTGGCGCGGCCGCTATGGGATGTGACCGCCGAGCCGTTACGCAGCCGGGTGTTGGCTCGACAGGAAGAGTTGGCCCGCAAATGACGCTGCATAGCCGCGATTGAAGCGCTGAAGGATCACTCGATGATGGACCACTCGATCGAGATGAGCCCGGCGGAACAGGCGCACGCAATCGATGTCGCGCGCCAGGTCGCCCGAGTGTTTGACAAGGTTGGCGCTCGGCACGATCGCGATAACACCTTTCCCTACGAACTTGCGCCAATCTTCCGTGAGAGCGGCTTGGTCGCGCTCAACGTGCCCAAGCGCTTCGGCGGATGGGGTGCGGATATATGGACCACCGTGCGCTGCGTCGAGGAACTCGCCAAAGGCGATCCCGCATGCGCGCTCGGCTACAACATGCACCTCGGCGTCATCGGCTTTTTTCGCGGCATGTGGAGCGAGGAGCATCAGCGGCGTTACTTTCCCGGCATCGCCCGCGACGGACATATCTTCGATGGAGTCTACAGCGAGACGCGAGCGGGCATTTCGGGTCTTGCCGACACTATCGCGGTCCCTATGCGCGGCGGCGGTTATGAAGTGACCGGCCGCAAGGGTTGGGGCACGCTTTCACTCGTCGCCGATTTTCATTCGTTCACGGCGACGGTGACCGATCCCGATGGCAGTCTGCCCTCTGATCTGTCCATTAGAGCTGAGCGCGAGATGATGTTCGTCTGTCCGAAAGATGCCCCCGGCCTCCGCATCGAGAAGACCTGGGACACCATGGGCATGCGCGCAACCGGAACCGAAACCGTCGTCTTCGAGAAGGTGTTCGTGCCGGAGGCTGACCTGGTATCGAGAACCTTCAGGTCGTCGATTTATCAAACCGTCGAGTGGCAGACCCTGACCTTCGCCGCGGTCTATCTGGGGCTGGCCAGAAAGGCCTACGACGAGACCCGATCGGCCTTGATCGACAAATCCACCGGCCCGGTCGTGGGGCCCAGCACCGGACCGACAGTCGGGCCGGTCGCCGTGCGTTGCCGAGATATTCCTTATGTGCAGGCTGGCTTTGGACAGATGCAAGTCTGGATTGAAACCATGAGCGCAGTGCTGGAGCGCGCCTGCAAGGAACTGCTCAATGGCATCGATCCCACGCAGGACCGCTTCCGCCGGACGGTGTTGGTGGAGACGCCCAAGGTCGTCGCCACTGAGAATGCGATCCAGGTAGTGGATATGTGCATGCGTGTAATGGGCGGCGGCAGCTATCGCAGGGGCAACATCATCGAGCGACTTTATCGCGACGCTCGCAGCGGCCCGTTCCATCCGTTGCGCACCGACCAGCTATTCGATCTGCTGGGCAAGGCCGACCTGGGCGTCCTCGGGCCTCAATCAACCTCTCGCTAAGCAAACGCCGCGAGCAAGCGCCACGAGACAAACCTGTAAGTTCTGCAAGCGACAGGGATGCACCAGCCATCGGCTTCAATGATTAATCGCGTTCCCTGGGGAACATCATCCTCAGTAACGGGGATTGTAGAAGCTCCTTGCGATTGATAAAAATTAGTCCCATCTAACATAAGCAACTTGAGGACTTGATGTCACCAATTTTAATAATCCTGATTCTGCTCTTGCTGTTTGGCGGCGGTGGTGGTTATTACGCTTACGGTCCCGCTGGGGGATTCGGCATCGGCGGAATAATCATAATCATCCTGATCGTGATGCTGCTGACCGGCCGGCTTTAACTACCGGTTCGGCTTCAGGACATCATTGCGGCAGCGCTCGCGCCGAACACGCCATTCGGGCGCAAGCATGTCGCAAGGTCAAGCAACGTCGATCCGGGTAGGCGCCAGACCTGGGTGTTCGCGACAAAAATCTAGGCTGCGCAGTTGGTGGGGCCGCGACTCCGTAAACAGATACTTACAAAATTGGCGGCGGAGGGGGGAGGGAGTCGAACCCTCCGGCGACAGTATTAGCCGCCAGGCCGGTTTTGAAGACCGGTAGGACCACCGGGTCCTTTCCTCCTCCAAGTTTGTCCATCCTCATCGAGGACGGTGTGCTCGAAAAACATCTTTGCTTACCGAGGACTGGCTAGATAGGCGCCCGGCGGAACTCAAGCGCACTCAGCCTCGACTTGAGTTCCGCCGGGTGCAGTTTAACTAGCCGGGCGCGCACCGCGCGTTCAGCGCCAGCGCCCGCTGGCACATCTCCTATGGCTCTTTGTCGAAGACTTCCTTGGCGATGGTCGCCGCAGTTACAGCGGTTGGCCATCCCGAATAGAAGGCAAGGTGAGTGATGAGTTCGCTCAACTCGTCCTTGGTCACGCCGTTTTGCAGGGCACGTCCCAGATGACCCCGAAGCTGATCGGGCCGCTGCAAAGCGACCAGCGCAGCACAGGTAATAAGGCTGCGATCGCGCTTGGAGAGTTCCGGACGTTCCCATACATCGCCGAAAACGACCTTTTCGGTGAGATCGACTAGCTTCGGCACTACTGCACGAATTCGCTCCAAGGGTGACGATGAAGATGCTGCCATGTGATTTCCTCCCTACGATTGTCGTCCATTTTGTTGTAACGAGTCCCGTTTAATCACGGGGACAAGCGCAAGTCACGCCTTTAACCGGCTGGCGAGTAATCCCCGGGCAGAATGCTCGGCGATGGGCTCTTTCGTTCCGTTTGCGAGGAACGCGATGGAATGGATCGCGCCGAGAGCTCGGTGGACGTCGCCGTGGCGCAGCCTCTTTGCCACTGCTCCGCGACGAATCCAACACGCGTGGAAAGCCTTTGGGCCTCAATACCTTGCTCGAACTTCACGTTTGCAAACCGCCTCGGATTAGTGGGAGTCTGAATTCAAATAGACCAAAATCCCGGACTATCTCTCCCACGGGAGGAGTACGGCATCGAAAGCGGCAACTACTTGCCGTGATCGGACTGGGCGCTGGAAAGTGGCTATCCGCTATTACGAAGCGCCAAGGAATAGTGACCGCACCATCCAATGTACTAGTCCGCGTATCTGCACTAGCGCCGCCGCGCTACGAGGGTCAGATCAATGGCAAGCACTGTACAGGCGACACCAATGGGCACGCTGCGGGATCGGCCCGCTGAACGGCTTTACGCGAAACTGGAAGAGCGCATTCTCGACCGCGATCAGGTTGGCGCGAGCGATGCTTTCCATGCCCTCGTTCGAGCGGGCCGGCCGCTGCTCGAGATGGTCTCAGAAACGGTGCGCATCCATGCGCCATATACACACGTGCCGTATCACGAACGAATCGACGACGGCTACCCGAACTTCGTCAACAACGATCATTGCCTGCTGAGCGCAAGGGTGGCGCTGGATTTGCCCAAGATGCTGCCGGAGCATCTGTCGCGGCTGCCGCTGGCGCAGACCATCTGGTACATCCCCAGTGGGCTCGATATTTGGAACCAGAAACTTAACCGCGCCCCCGGGCATTATACCCGCGGCCTCAAAGGCACCAGCACCACGCCGCCAGCGCCAGTGGTTTACTGGCCGGACCAGCAGCCCCTGCGTGACTCCGGTCCGCTGAAGGAACGGCTCGGCAACTGGCTGACGCTGGTGCATCGCGGCGAAGTGATCGACGCCTACCACGCTTTCCTTGGTCTGATGGAGGAAGAGGCCAGCCGCCAGGAGGTGCTGGGCGAACTGGTGTTCGCCGGCATGATCGATGTGCAGGATCGGATGCTTTTCAACCGCTCCTACACCACCGGCCACAAGGCCTACCGGGCGCGCGCCACGGTCGAGTTGGGCGCCGCGATTGGCTGGGACAATGCTCATCATGTGGTGTACGCCGGCGCGCTGGACCTCGCCGTTGGTCCGCGATGGTATTCGAACTACGAAATGGCCTGTAATGCGGTGAAGATGTTCGTTGAAGGTAAGACTCTCCACGCGGTTCCATATACTGGGGTTTCGGAACGCGAGGCCGCGACGCTCGGCAATGTGGGGCCGGTCGCGATCGAGGATCAGACCAGGCTTATCGACCTTATATTGCGCGATCCAGAGCCGGCCTATGTCGAACCCCTCGCCGCGATGCTAAAGGGCGGAGCCAATCCGCGGCGAATCGTCGATGTGATGCAATTGGCGGCGGCTCGCATTGTGCTCGAGACCAGAGACCCCAACAATTTCTCGATGCCAATGCATTGCTATGAGTACTGCAACACTCTGGGATGGTTCTACGACCATTTCGATCATCCGCGGCGGCTGCGGCTGCTCTTCCTCGCGGCCTCGTTCCTGAATTGCACCGCTTGGCATCAAAAGAATATCGGCGATCAGTCGTCGATCACGATCGAAGCACCGGGCGGCGCTGACCGGCTTAGCCAGACTCAGTTGCTGGATCGGCTCGAAGCGGCGATGCGCGCTCTCAACGGTCCGGAGAGCGCGGCCTGGACCCGCGCTTATCTGGACAATGCCGCCGACCGCGGACCGCTCATTCAGCGCATCGCATTCGTGGCCGCCATCATGGGTAACGATACGCATAACCAGGAAATCGCCCAGGTGATGCTCGAGGATTACGCCACCAACCGTAATCGCGAGCGCGACCTGCTGCTGATCGCGGCCGCCTACCATACCGCGGCCCATCGTAAATATGGCGACCAGCTCGAGCCGAGCCGCAGGTTCGGAGAGGCGCTCGATATCGCGGACCTTCAATGACACGTCGTATCGCCTGGGACGTACCCTTATGGGATCCATCGAAGGGATCTCCCTCGTAGGCACCCAAGGCGAATCGCTGGCTCAGGAACCAGAGCCGGGCTAAGTTGGGACTCATGGTCAAGAAGACTTGTATCGAAGTCGCGCTCAACGGGGCCTCGACACGCAGGGTCCAACCTCGAATTCCAGTATTGGCGAAGGAAATCATCGACGAGGGCGTCGCATGCATCAAAGCCGGTGCTGCCGTCATCCACGCCCATACGCTGGAGCCTGATAGCGGTAAGCAGAACGGTAACGTGGACAATTGCGCCGCGTTCATGAATGGCATCCGCGAACGGGTTGACGCGATCGTTTATCCCACCATAATCGGACCTCCGAATCCCTCCAATCCGGCTTGGCTATGGGAGCCCACCGTGGAGCTGGCCAAGCGCGGGATTCTGGAATGGGGCTTTCTTGATCCGGGTTCGGTGAACTTCTGCTTTATCGACTCGGACGGGGCGCCATTGATAGGCGGTAACGGGGTTTACATCAATACCAATCCCGCCCTGGAAATTGCTGCGGGACTGGCGGCCGAGCACAAATTCCATCCGGCATACGCCTGCTATGAGCCGGGCTTCGTGCGCCAGGGAGCGCTCCTGCATCACCGTCATCCGACGATGCCGGTCCCGGTTTACCGATTCATGTTCTCCACCGGGATGACCTTCAGCTTTCCGCCTGAACCCTGGGCGGTCGAGGCCTACGTCAAATTATTGGGGCAGACTGCTCCGGGATCGCCTTGGATGGTCGCCGGACTGGCCGTCGATGTGCTCCCTTTGATTCCCACCGTAGTGGCCCTCGGCGGAGGGGTGCGGGTCGGCCTGGAAGACGCGCCTTACGGAACGCAACGCTCCAACGTCGAACTGGTCGAGGCCGCGGTCAACGCGATCCAGAAGGCCGGCAGCGAACCGGCCACGACCGCAGAGGTTCGCGCTGAGCGGGCCGCCTACAAGATGCCGGCCGGACGCGCAGGTTGAGTGGAGACGATTAGATAAGGGTCATCATGAGTAGCCATCCGCGGATACAATATCGCGACGTTCCGGGAGCCGCCGAAATCCTGACTCCCGACTTTCTCGACTTTCTAGCCGGCCTCAGCGACGCGATGCGCTCTCAGGTCGCGGCGGTGCGCACCGCGCGTGCCGAGCGCGTGCGCCAGGCGCTGCGGAACAATACGCCACCGGCATCGTTGCCGCCTGGCGAGGCCACCATCGAAACTTGGCAGGTACCGGCTCTACCTGCGACGCTTACGCTGCCGGGAATCGAGATCTCCGGGCCCGCTTCGATCGCCTCGATGATGGTTCAGGCGCTTAATCCCGGTCCTGAAGGCGAGCGCGCCGTTGGCTATCTGGACGATGACGAAGACTCGGGCGGGCACAGTCTCGCTGATACCGTTGCTGCCGCACACAACCGCAAGGCCGCGGCCGAGGGTACCCTCAGCGCCGAGGATCCGCAGCGCGGCAAGAGCTATCGAGTCGAGCCCGGTCCACTGCCTTTTTTCATGCATCGCGAGCGCGGCCTTTATCTCGACGAGCACGACTTGACGATTGATGGACAGCCAGTCGCGGCGAGCCTGCTTGGGATCGCGATGACCCTCTTTCATGCCGGACACTCGCAAGCCTCGCGTGGCGATTCGATCAACTTCTATCTCCCCAAGACCGAGTCGATTGCAGAGGTGCGGCTGTACCGCGAGATCTTCGACCACGCCCGCGCTCGCCTGCCCTATCTCGCGGGGGCTTCGATCCGCGCGATCATTCTGATCGAATCGCTCCCGGCGGCGTTCCAAATGGAAGAGCTGCTGTTCGCATTGGGACCCTATGCCGCGGGACTCAACGCCGCGCGCTGGGACTTGAAGGCCAGCCTGATCGAATATGCGATGACCAATCCCGCCGGCGTGTGGCCCGACCGCTTCGAGGTGGATATCAAGACGACCCCGTTCCTGGCCAACCTGTTTCGCCGGCTGGTTGCGGTCTGCCTGCGCCATGGGGCAGTGCCGATCGGTGGGATGGCGACCGCGCTTCCCAGTCGCGACGAAGCGGTAAACCAGCAGGCCGCGGCAGCTATCCGTGCCGACAAGGAATGGGAGGCGCGCCAGGGGTTTCGCCGCGGCTGGGTCGCGCATATCCATCATATGGCGGCCGCGGCGCAGCCGTTCGTGGAATTGGATAAAAACGGATGGAAGCCCGGGCCAGAAATGGCCGATCCGGCCAACTATCCTTTGCGTATTGAAACTCCGGCCGGCTCGATTACTGAACTCGGCACGCGCCGCAACCTGAGAACGTTGCTGGAATATCTTGAAGGATGGCTGCGGGGGCGCGGTGCCAAAGGAATCGATTCCATGGCGGGACGGCCCGGCGCGCGACCGGCGCTGATGGAGGATCTGGCCACTGCACGGATCTCGACGGCTCAAACCGCGCAGCGTCTGCTCCACGAAAGTCCCTGCCAGGATACAGGACGGCGCCATTCGCCCGCGATGGTCAAGGAGATTCTCGGCGCGGAATGTGCCGACATCCTCGCGCGACTGGGTG
>Ga0182024_10023416_pt1 | contig 11059 bp, 9 predicted proteins | sample P32metaG_FD_120480 | JGI IMG/M metagenome (GOLD analysis project Ga0182024, IMG submission 120480) | Permafrost microbial communities from Stordalen Mire, Sweden - P3-2 metaG (Illumina Assembly) | ecosystem: Environmental > Terrestrial > Soil > Wetlands > Permafrost | place: Sweden: Stordalen... | reverse complement strand
TTCGCCTTTATTAATGCGCGAATTGAAAATGTTCCATAATTCGGGCCGTTGGTTTTTTGGATCCCACTGCCCGAAAGAATCGCGGAAGGAGTAGACGCGTTCCTTGGCGCGGGATTTTTCTTCATCGCGCCGCGCCCCGCCAAACGCACACGTAAAATCACCTTCGGCTAGAGCGTCGAGCAGCGATTTGGTTTTCAGCAGCCCGCAACATTTCTGCGTGCCCAGCGTAAACGGATTCGCGCCTGCATCCAGCGCTTCCTGATTCTTGTGCACGATCAACTCCGCGCCGATTTCGCGCGCGTAGCGATCGCGAAACTCAACCATCTCCGGGAATTTATAGCTGGTATCGATATGCAGCAATGGAAACGGAATCTTTCCTGGGAAAAAAGCCTTTTGCGCGAGCCGCAACATCACCGAAGAATCTTTTCCAATCGAATACAGCATCACCGGGCGCGCAAATTCCGCGACGGCCTCACGCAGGATGTGGATGCTCTCCGCCTCCAATGCGCGGAGGTAGTTGATCCTTTGCGGCGTTAGCAGGACGGCCTTCTCGCTGGCGCCATTCGCAGCGGTCGTATTCATAGTTCCGTTGGATGTTTCAGCCATTGATATCGATTCTTACCCGTATGTTCGGTAACTTGCACGTTTGCGGCTTGCAGCCGCTAGATACAACAAAACCCACCGACCGGTTCATCAGGTGGTGGGTGCGCGTCGTTAACAGTCTGAGCCAGTCTGGCTAGTCTCGAAACTTTGCGCCGGCGTAACTACCCTCTCCACCCTGCTTCCGGGCAGGCGCGACAACCCGATGGGGCACAACAATATGCGCATGCCCCTGCGAGATGGATTCCTACTTGCATGCTCACCAGATTACCGGAATGGCCAAGCCGTCGCAAGGCGAAACTCGGCAGGCGGCTGGCCCGCTGCAAGTGCGAATGGGGTTGCGTGTCATAGGCTTCAAGCCTGTGGGTTAGGACTTGCAAGGACAAACATTTCAAGGGGTTTAGTCTTGCAAGGCCTAAACCTCACAGGTTGAAGCCTATGCCGCTAATGGCCAACACAAATGTAGCGGAGGTGGTCGGTGGTTTCGCCATTCGTAACTACGATGATCACGGAATCAGGCTTATAGGCAACGAACGATACGATTCCTGTTGAAGTTGTGTCGTCCGAGCCGGTGCAAGAATAAAGCGCGTCGGTGAAAGGGAGTTTTGTGATGGATTGCGATGCCGCCGCATTCAAATTCGCTGTGCCCCAAATAATGATCGGTAGTGTCTGAACGGATTTAGCGCAGTTTTGCCTATCTCCACTCGTATTTCCGCAAGTCTCGATATTGGCAAGTGAAGCCGTGCCCGTTGCTGCCGGGTCTATTATTGTATTCTTTCCTGCGGCGGCCGGAGCCAGATGGGTAATCGAGCCTCCAGTCGAACCGAGTAACTCTATTCCTGGAAGCCGGGAATTTAAATGCGGCGAAGTGGTGATTATCGGTTGCGCATTTCCGCCCCCAACGGAGTACATCCCCAAACTACCTCCTTCAGCCGATCCGGAAATTATTTTATCGTTGATTTGATCCGCCACCAGATTTCCTGAGGTTGCAACCATACCGAGCACCGTAAGGTTCCGAGAGTCATACGCGTTCGAAAAGATTACGCATTCGAGGGTGGCCGGGCCGCATTCGATATTCGAAGCCGTCACCGCGCTAGTGGCTCTCCGCGAGCCCATGATTAGGCAGGAATCGACATGTTCGCAATGAATGTCCGCAAAAGATCCGGATGAGTCGATCTGAATTCCGGCGGCCGGAGACGGTGCTCCCTCGGAATTAATCGTTGCACCGCGTATTCCGCGAAACGCGGCTACTTCCTTTGCGATAATTGGTACTGTCGCAGCGGAACAATTCGTGCATTTCTCGTAGTTGAGTACTTCGAGGTCTTCATACGGTCCACTATTTTGCGCGGCTGAGGTTTCCACGTCCAGCCCGGAGGCCGGGCAGTTCTCCATCAGCACGTGGCGCAAGCCGGATTCTTCCTGCGACCACACATTTTGAATTCCCGTCGCGTCCAACTTGTTGTTGCAATCCACGGTCAGGTTCTCAATTCGCACACCCATCGCAATAGGTGCGCTACCCATCTGCACGACCGATGTGGAATGTGGGAACGATGGCCCTGCCTGGATTACTGTTCCCGACGATCCAGCATCGCCGCGGCCTGATCCAAGAAGCTGGGATTTGTTGGGGACAACGATGCTGGTATTGGTAATCCATGTTCGCCGCAACAAATGAACTTCAGCAAAAACGTTCGCACGGAGAGATGCAAAGGGATTTTCTGCAAACGTTTCAGGGGAATTGTCGTATATAACGCACCCCGGTAGTGCGCAAGCCGCAAGCGCCGATGCAAGAGTCTTAAACTTAACACCATCCACCAACAGAACCTCATTCGAATTCAAGGGAAAGTTGGTTTTAGGGCGTGTGGCCGTCGTCCCTCTGCGTTGGGAGGGCGCCTCCGTATTCAAATCCTGGGCAAGGCATGCTGCTGATAACTGAATGGCTAATAATAGAAAAACGTAGGTTTTCATGTGTCTTTCCGGGGGGTTAGATTTGAAGTGCGGTGTTCCTTTACATCACTTTTGATCGATTACAAAGTGAATCTTTTCTGTTGGATGCGCTGATTGCCTAATGCGGCAGGAAACTTCGATTCAAGGAATAACAATTCGGCCTGCGATACCATTTCGATCTGGCGCAATAACGTCAGCCTGGATTTTTGAGCAGGTTGGGAAACTTACAAGAATATGGGGATTATTGCTTCTAGAGGGAATACTCTTGACACAGAAGCAGCAACTCCCTATACTTTTGCCTGCTGGACACGTGGCGATTTAAGGCAACTTGCTCCACGTAAAAAACTGCTAAAGAGTCGGACGAGCACTCAGATTAAGTTTTTTGAGCCCTCCCCCTCTTTGGCGTGGAGGGTTTTGCTTTTTAGGAACCCCCTCACACGCCGCCAAACCTGCGGCAGTTTCCCAGTCAAAATCTGGAATCGATTCGCCCGCTGCGCCATCTCAATCTATGCAGGGCGGACGCAGGAGGCCAAATGGCCGAACACTATCAGCTGAAGTGCCGTGAATGTGGGAAGCTCTGGGGAAATCAACCGCGCTCGTTTTGCGATGAATGCCTCTCGCCCCTCGAAGTGGTTTACGATCTGGAAGCAATTCGCCCCCTATTTACCCGCAAAAACATTGAAGCCGGACCCACGAATCTGTGGCGCTACAGCGCTCTGCTTCCATTGCCAGAGGACTATCAAGGAACGATCCCGACGGGTTTCACTCCGCTCGTGCAGGCGCGCCGTCTGGGCAAGCAACTCAACACCACCAATCTTTATCTGAAAAATGACGCTGTCTGCTTCCCCACCCTTTCCTTTAAGGATCGCGTGGTTGCCACAGCGCTGGCCGCAGCACGGCGGTTTGGTTTTCAGGTTGTAAGCTGCTCTTCGACCGGGAACCTTGCAAACGCAGTGGCCGCACAGGCCGCGCGTGAAGGTTTCGATGCCTGGATATTTATTCCCTCGGACCTCGAAGCCGCCAAAGTTACGGGCACCCTAGTGTTTGGCGCGAAGCTGGTGCGCATCGCAGGAAACTACGACCAAGTGAATCGGCTGTGCTCGCAAATCGCCGAGAAATACCGCTGGGGTTTCGTGAATGTGAATCTGCGCCCGTATTACGCAGAGGGATCCAAGACCGTGGGCTACGAAATTGCCGAGCAACTTGGCTGGCGCTTGCCAGACAACATTGTTTGCCCGATGGCTGGCGGCTCGCTCATCACCAAAATTCGGAAGTCATTTAATGAACTCATCACTTTGGGCTTGGTCGAAGAAAAGAAAGTGAAATTCTTTGGCGCGCAAGCCACGGGCTGCTCTCCGATTTCGGACGCAGTGAAACGCAAGCTCGAGCGGTTTGAACCGCAAAAACCACAAACCATTGCGCGTTCGCTCGCGATTGGAAATCCGGCGGACGGCTTTTACGCGGCCCGCGCGATTCGAGAAAGTGGCGGCTGGGCGGAAGATATTTCCGATCCGGAGATCGTCAAGGGCATTCAACTTCTTGCCGAAACCGAAGGAATTTTCACGGAGACAGCAGGCGGCGTGACTACCGGCGTCACCAGGAAATTGCTCGAGCAGGGATACATTAATCCGAGCGAGACCACTGTTGCGTGCATCACGGGCAACGGCTTGAAAACAATCGACGCGATTCAGCAGGAATATACGCTGACTCCTGCGATCGAGCCGCGCCTGACTGTGTTTGAAAATTTCATTAACGATCGCATGGTAGCCGTCGCAGGAAATTAGCCGTAGGAAATGAGCAGGGGTCCTTGGGAGCGCCGATCTCCCGATCGGCGTTCCCAGGTTTCAAAATTTGGAAATTAGGGAAAATAACTAAAATGAAAATTACTGTCGAAATTCCCACGGCTCTAAGGCGATTCACGGACGGCGTGCAAATACTGGAATGTAAATCAGAGACGCTGCCGGATTTGCTGGGCGAAATTGAGCAGCGCTTTCCCGCCATCACCAAACATTTGCGCGATGATTCGGGAGAGGTGCGGCGGTTCATCAACATTTATGTCAACGAGGAGGATATTCGCTTCCTTGGCGGCAATGGCTATAAATTTCGCGAGGGAGATCGCGTGCTGGTTGTGCCATCGATCGCGGGCGGAGCGCCGGAAGATGCTTGCGGATGAAGCAGATACGCTGCGTGGTACGCTGGCATGCAGCGGCGCCAAGAACTTTGGCTTGACAATTTTGGCGGCTGATTTAAGCTGGAAGTGCAATGATGACATCCATTCTCAAGGGAATTACGATTACGATGCGCACGCCCACGTGTTCCAGGGCGGCGCGGACCCCCTTGGGAGCCAAGGATTTGCAAGCGTAGCAAGACATCCTTTAAGCTCTTCGATGCGGCCCGCGAAGCCAACAGCTCGCGGGCGTTTTTGTTTATGGAGAGATTTTTTTGCGAGGTAGGACACGATGAGCACAGCGGCGCAAGAAAAAATCGATGCGGTGCAAAGCGCCGCGGAAAACTGGACCGCGGAGGACGTGGTGCGCTGGGGCCTCGCGGAGTTTCATCCGAACGCGGCAATCGCTTCGAGCTTCGGCGCGGAAGACGTAGTCCTAATCGACATTGCAGCGCGCGTGCGCCCGGACATTCGGGTCTTTACGCTGGACACCGATTTTCTGTTTGCGGAAACCTACGAGCTGATCGAAAAGATTGAAAAAAAATACGGCATCCGTGTTGAGCGCGTGAAATCTTTGTACACGCCGGAACAGCAGGCCGACAAAGTTGCGCCGAAACTTTGGACGATCGATCCGAACCAGTGCTGCGCGCTGCGCAAAGTGGAACCGCTGAAGGCAAAACTGGCGACACTGACTGCGTGGGTCACGGGCATCCGCCGCGATCAGGCGGCCACACGCGCAAACGCAAAAACAATCGAGTGGGATAAATCTTTCGGGCTCGTGAAGTGCAATCCCCTGGCGGACTGGACGTGGGACCGCGTGTGGGAATATGTGCGCGAACATGACGTGCCTTACAACCCGCTACACGAACAGAATTATCCGAGCATCGGCTGCGTGCAATGCACACGCCAAGTGCAGCCGGGAGAAGATCCACGCGCAGGCCGGTGGTCCGGCTTCGCGAAAAAGGAATGCGGGTTACACGCGCCCGAGTAACACAGGCTTCAGCCCGTGGATTTTGGTTATTGCTAGAACAAAAATCCGCAGGTTGAAACCTGCGCCACTGAAAAGCTCTGTTCGATTTTTGATTTGGATTTGAAGCGAGAAAAACGATGAGTTTATTCCCCATGTTCTTAAAACTCGAAGGGCGCCTGATCCTGATGGTGGGCGCTGGGGCCGTAGGCGAAGGAAAGATTGAAAGCCTGCTCGCGTCAGGGGCTAGTGTGCGCGTCATCGCGCCGCAGGCCACTCCTCGTGTGCGCGAATGGGCGCGCGAAGGACGCATCCAGTGGGAAGCGCGGGAATACAAGCCGTCTGATTTTGCGGGCGTGTTTATTGCGATCGCGGCGACAGGATCAACCATGCTGCACGATGAAATTTATGCGGAGGCCAAAAGCCGCGGCGTGCTTTTTAACGCAGTGGACGAGCCGGAGCGTTGCGATTTCTACTTCCCTGCCGTGGTGCGGCGCGGAGATTTGCAAATAGCCATTTCTACCGGCGGCCTGAGTCCTGCGCTCGCACAGCGCTTGCGCAAGCAGCTCGAAGAACAATTCGGCCCGGAGTGGGAAGAGTGGATCGCGAAACTCGGACGCACGCGCGACGAATTAAAAAGCATTCCGATGCCGCCGGAACAGCGCAAGAGATTACTGCATCAGTACGCGAGCCTGGATCCGAAGCCGCATTGAGCTGTTAGGGTCCTTGTAGCGTCCGCCTTTAGGCGGACACTTTGGTGCCAAGCATATGCTCGCCTGAAGGCGAGCGCTACGGGAAACGATCGAGATGTTGGGTTGGAGTTGGAATTAATCTGGAGTTATCAACGAAATGGCGGGGAAAGTTTATCTTGTGGGCGCTGGGCCCGGCGATCCGGAACTGTTGACGCGCAAGGCGTGGCGCGTTTTGCAGTCCGCGGATATCGTTCTGCACGATGATCTTGTGCCGCGGGCTATTTTGTCAGTCCTTCCCGTGACAGCGCAGGTAGTGAACGTGGGAAAACGCTGCGGCGCGAAGGGCATTTCGCAGGACGAGATTAATGCGTTGATGGTGCAACAGGCGCGCGAGGGAAAAATTGTCGCGCGACTCAAGAGCGGCGACCCAATGTTATTTGGGCGCGCGGGTGAAGAAATGGAAGCGCTGCGTGCAGCGGGCACAGACTTTGAAATCATTCCGGGAGTCACGGCGGCGCTGGGCGCTGCTGCTTCCGCCCAAATTTCTCTCACGGACCGGCGGCACGCATCGCGCGTTGTATTCGTTACGGCGCATCGCGAAAGCGGCACCGGCCTGCGCAACGAAGGGCACATTGCGGCGGACACGACGTATGTGATCTACATGCCCGGCCATCGCTTTGCCGAACTCGCAACGGAATTGCAAGCAGCGGGAATCGGCGCGGAAATTCCGTGCGCCGTGATTTCACGAGCGACAACTACGGACGAGACGATTTTTCGCACGACGGTTGGGAAGCTACAGGAATGTCCGGCAGCGGCATCACCATCGCTGCTGGTGGTGGGCATCGTTGCGGGCATCGTCGCACGAGAAACGTCCGCGCACGATGTTCCGTTTTCAAGCCATGCGAACGAAGAAATTTTGCAGATGGCTCAGCAGCATCCATACCATGATCTCCACGGGAGGGGTAGTGTCGAATAAAAAAGTGCGGGTTGGAATTCTAGGCGCGACCGGAATGGTCGGCCAACGGTTTGTGCAAATGCTGGAGCACCATCCGAATTTTGAGATTACAGCCCTGGCAGCGTCGGACCGTTCGCAAGGGAAAACGTACGGCGAGGCGTGTACCTGGCGGCTGGTGGGCGATATGCCGGCCTTCGCCAAGTCGATGGTCGTGCAGCCGCCGCAGCCGCCGCTGGAATGCGACGTGCTGGTTTCGAGCTTGCCCTCGGATGTAGCGCGATCATCGGAAGAAGCCTTTGCGCGCGCCGGATATCCCGTCATTAGCAACGCATCCTCATTCCGCATGGATGAGGATGTTCCCCTCTTAATTCCTGAAATTAATTCTGACCATTTAAAGGTGCTGGACAGGCAAAAAAGAGAGCGCGGATTCTCGACAGGCTACATCGTTACGAATCCGAATTGCTCGACGATCATCATGGCGCTGGCCCTTGCGCCTCTGCACAATCAATTCGGAATTGAAGCAGTGATTGCAACCACGCTGCAAGCCGTCTCCGGCGCTGGATATCCCGGGGTGCCGTCACTCGATGTCGTCGACAACGTGCTTCCCTTCATCGACGGCGAAGAGCCGAAGATGGAAAGCGAGACGCGCAAAATCCTGGGCACGCTTGGAAAAACATCGTTTGAGAACGCGGCATTTCCGGTGAGCGCGCAATGCCATCGCGTGAATGTGGCGGATGGCCACATGGTGGCCGTGCGCGTAAAGCTCGCAAAGCGCGCCTCGATTGAAGAAGTTCGCGAGGCGTTCGCGTCCTACACCTCGGTGCCACAGGAATTGAAATTGCACACCGCGCCGAAACATCCCGTTCTGGTGCGCGACGAAAAAGACAGGCCGCAACCGCGCATGGATCGCGATGCAGGCGGCGGCATGAGCGTGACTGTCGGGCGGCTCTTTCCGGACAGCGTGTTCGATTATCGTTTCGTGGTTCTGGGACACAACACAATTCGAGGCGCTGCCGGAGCGGCCATTTTGAATGCGGAATTGCTATGCGCACGCGGCCTGTTGCACGGTAAATCGACGCATGAAAACGCGACTCCTGCCGAAGCGAGGATGCGATGAGCCGTCCGATTCAGGTGATGAAATTCGGCGGCACGTCGGTTGGCAGCGCGGATCGCATTCGCAGCGCGGCAACGATTGCGGCGCAGGCATCGAAGGATCGCGCCGTAGTCGTGGTAGTTTCCGCCATGTCGGGCGTAACGAACATGCTGATCGCCGCCGCCGGAAAATCCGCAACGGGCGATGAAGCAGCGGCTGAAGCGCTCACCAGATCGCTGCAGGAAAAACATCACGAAGCCATCGCCAAGCTGATTTCCGATCCAGAAAACCGGCGGCAGCTACTTTCCGAAATTGACGCGTTGATTGAACGCGCGGCAAATTATTGCCGCGGCTGCGCGCTCCTCGGCGAACTTTCTCCTCGTGCGCTCGATGTGATTGCCGGAACGGGCGAACGCCTCACCGCACGAATGACTGCTGCGGTGCTGCGTGAAATGGGCCATCGCGGCGTCGCACTCGATGCCACAGAATTAATTGTGACGGACGATGTTCACGGCGGCGCGCGGCCGCTCTCCGATCCTACGAGAACCAAAACACAGGCGACGCTTCTTCCCTTGCTCGAAGCGAACGGAATTCCTGTCGTGACCGGATATGTTGCCGCTACTGCAAAAGGCATTCCCACGACGCTCGGTCGCGGCGGATCGGATTATTCCGCGACGATTTTGGGAGCGGCGCTCGATGCCAGTGAAGTGATTATCTGGACGGATGTGAATGGCGTGCTTACGGCGGACCCGCGCATGGTTCCCAACGCTGCCACACTTGACGAAGTTTCCTACACCGAAGCGGGCGAACTCGCGTTCTTCGGCGCAAAAGTCCTTCATCCGATGACGTTGCGCCCGGTGATTGAAAGCGCAATTCCCGTGTGGATTCGAGACAGCTTCCATCCTGACCTTGTGGGAACAAAAATTACGCAATCCGTAAAGCCCGCGCCGCAAGGCGTGAAGGCCGTCACCGCAACCCGCGACGTCGCCATGATCGCCATTGCTGGACCCGGAATTATTGGCGTGCCGGATATCGCCGCGCGCATTTTCACGGCGACCGCGTCGGTCCACGCAAGCATTGTGATGATCTCGCAGTCCTCCTCGCAGGACAGCATTTGCTTCGTGGTCCAGGCCGCTGACGCAACACGCACGGAAGAGGCCCTTCGCGCCGCCCTCTATAATGATGTGCACCAGCATGATCTCGAACACATTAAGGTCAATCGCAACGTCGCCATCGTCGCGGCCGTCGGCGAAAATATGGCTGGAACGCCAGGTATCGCGGGCCGCGTTTTCAGCACGCTCGGCAAAGAATCCATCAACATCATCGCTATCGCACAGGGGTCCTCCGAGTACAACATTTCGTTCCTCGTGGAATCGAGCGGAATGGAAAAAGCCGTGAAGGCCCTGCACCAGGCGTTCGGCCTCGGCAAGCAGGAAAAAAGTGACGATGCGCGCACCACAGTGCAGGTAACGTCGTAAGCGAAGTCCCGGAGGGACAAAATATCGTAGCCCACCACGGAAGTGGTGGGTAGTCACGCGCTATAAAAATTCAGCCCCGCAGGGGCGGCACATTTGTTTGACCGTGTGTGCCGCCGCTACGGGGCTCTTTTATTTCGACGCTCGTCCCACCACTTCCGTGGTGGGCTACGTTCTTTCGTCCCTCCGGGACTTTCCTGTATTTCGATCAGGCGCGCGTAAAGGTTGCATTACCGGGATCGGCTGCGGCGGTTACCTTTGCAGGGCCATTCGCGGATAAATGTTCAAGGATTAGGTAGACGCTTTCGGCGGAATCTTCAGCACCGATTGCGGCGGCAATTTGCATGGCGGTTTGCGGCGTCCCGGAAAGGGCTGCGTGCGCTTTCGCCTGCAGGCTGAGCACAGATGCGGCGGCATTCTTCCCTGCCTCGACCCCGGGCTGATTATACGCGTTGATGTGAATTAGCGATGCGTAGAGGCCCACGGCGCGCTCGAATAAAGCGATCAGCGCGCCAATGGTGCGCGCATCCACGCGGCGCACAGTGATCGTCATGGACTGGCGATCGTTTCCGTACAACGCCTCTCGCGTGCCGATATAAAAACCGTCCAGATAATCTCCGGTTGTAACGCCGGGCTCGACTTCGAGCGGCGATCCGCCGGATTCGAGAACGCGCACAAACGTAACGAAAAAATTATTCACGCCGTCGCGCAATTGCTGGACAAAAGCGTGCTGGTCCGTGGAACCCTTATTTCCATAGACCGCAATTCCCTGCTCGACGCGCTTGCCGTCCAGATCCAATTGTTTGCCGAGCGACTCCATCACCAGTTGCTGCAAATAACGGCTGAAGAGGAGCAATCGGTCTTTGTACGGCAGCACGACCATGTCCTTCTTGCCTTTTCCGTCCGTCGCCACGTACCACATCAGGGCCATTAAAGCCGCTGGATTGCGCGGCGTTTCATGAACGCGCGTGGCCGCATCGCAGGCCGCTGCTCCCGCGAGCATGCGCACAATGTCGATCCCCTGCAACGCTGCGGGAAGCAAACCCACTGCGGAAAGTTCACTCGTCCTGCCGCCCACCCAATCGAACATGGGAATGCGCGCGAGCCATTTTTCCGAAGCCGCCAGTTTATCGAGGTGCGAACCACCCATCGTGACCGCAACGGCG
>Ga0182024_10023415_pt1 | contig 11060 bp, 9 predicted proteins | sample P32metaG_FD_120480 | JGI IMG/M metagenome (GOLD analysis project Ga0182024, IMG submission 120480) | Permafrost microbial communities from Stordalen Mire, Sweden - P3-2 metaG (Illumina Assembly) | ecosystem: Environmental > Terrestrial > Soil > Wetlands > Permafrost | place: Sweden: Stordalen... | reverse complement strand
CGGTTAGTCACGGGCTTGGGAAAGGCAGGGTCGCCTCGCCGAGGCGACCGCCCCAGTGAGAACCACCCTCGGACGGCTCGGCGAGCCGTCCCTACCATCCCTGACTGACGCATTACGGGAAAAATGCCTTGAAATGACGAATGACGATGGACAGTGGGACATTGATTCGTCATCAGGACTTCGTCATTTGTCATTTTTTCCATAACGTTAATTTCCCGGTTCAATATTGTAGCTGTCCACGACAATTTTGGGCGTTACCGCGCCGGGGTCGCTGACGATGTGGCAGACCGTGCGGGTCATAAACTCCCCGGTGATCTCGTAATTGGTGCAAATATTCTCGACGGTGGCAGATGCGATGGGAGTGGAATACAAGCTTTGCGCCGCCGGTTTGAGGGATTGGCCCCATGAATATATGACAAATTGCGGCATGCCCAGTTTAAGCAGGGACAATGTCTGCTGCGGAATCCGTTCCACCATCTCATCATTGGTAAAAGAAGCGCCTGCTAGGAATGGCGAATTTACAGTTAATGTGGGTGCCTGCAAAATGTCCCCGATTTTGTGAAATAGGCCGTTGGTGTTGTAATTGGGGTTCATTCGCGCCTGATTAATTCCCCAGGCGGTTCCGTTGGTGTAATCCATCAAGGTGTAAACGTTGTTCCCATATCCCAAAGTGGGATCGATGCTTGGAAGGATGGGGGTTCCCCCTGTGGTATTGGTCATGGCGATGACTCCGGCGAAAACCGCGGCCCAGGCGGCGGCATTCGTTTGGTTGACGGACAGCAGGCCGCGTGCGGCATTGTCATTGGGAACAGCCGTGAAAAGATCGACGATCGACCAATCGTTGGTCGGATACGTGAAAGGCGAGTTGACCCAGGCCGAACTATTGAGCGATGGCGTGCTCCACCCCGCTCCCAAGGTAATATTATCTGGTTTCAAATAAATCGTTTGCCAGGGAGTTCCGCGATGGACCCGTCCCACCCAGCCCACGCCGGGAAACAGGTTCGTCGGAAACTGCCAGTTGTCAGAAGCCATCATTCTGCTAGCGCTGGTCATTCCGGGATCCTGGAAAACTATATTGTTAAAATTTAGCGCGGCATCCACGTACCGCGCCGTCTCCGCTCCAAGGCTTGACGACCATGGCTGAGGTATGAACGGATTGTCAGAGGACCAAACATTTGAGGCATACCCTTGAGCATAGCCCGGCCAGGTCAGGTCCCCGAGTGTGTAATGAACCAATGGATCACACGCCATCAAACTATTTGAGATTACATAATTCGCATAGGGGCCGATGACATTGTACAGTGGCGGGGTCATTGCCGTTGGAGTCGTGAACTGGCCGGAAGTTGCCGGATCGCCCTTTCCTATCCCCGTAATGTCCGCCGTAAACGTCGGATTTCCGTTAAAACACGCGTTGATCTGGAAAAGCGCGCCATTGGGAATTCCCCCACTGCCGTTGTCGTTCGCGGGATTGACCGTCCACCAGTTTGCGTTTGTTGAATTAGGGTAGTCAAACGGGTCGGCAGAATTTGTTTGTAAAAACTGGGTGATGGGAAACGAGCTTCCAAAGGGGCCCACGTTTACAAAATCCAGAAGATTCGCATTAGCGGAAAACGGATTCCCGTCAAAAAGAGCATAGTAGAGGTGATTGGTCACGCTTACCGTCCAGTAATGGGTGGGATAAGTTATGAATTGGGTTTTATCTCCAGACAGATAGGTTTGATTGGAGCTTGTACTGTAGTATGGCAGGGAGATAAAATTTTGATTGGCCTCGGAAAAGTAGCTGTAGGGCAGGGAGATAAAATTGGTCTGTAAGAAAGTTTGGAATGGAGTCCCTGTTAACGTTCCTGGCCATGCGCTGCCAATGGACGTGAATGCGGGATTGGTGATATTAATATTGATGCCTAATAAATAGTTATTTGTTACAGTAACCGTGATATAATTGCTCGCGACAACGTACATTCCGTTCGGGCTCGAACAGATGAAGGTATTGGTGTAAGGGTTCCAGGCGTCCATGCCACAAATATTGGAAACCGACATTTCGTAAAATTGATTCGTATATTTAGGACGAGAAGTGAGGTACAGATTGGTATTGGCAGGATTGGGGTACCTGATGAAATGCAGCGCCCGCTGATAGAAGACCCGGTATTGATAACTATATTGATTAAACTCGGGAAGCCCTTTGACGGCTCCGACAACCCAGGGAACCCCCCAAATATTGTCGTTCGGCAAAATCGTCGTGTTGGTCAGGTCTTTGAAGCCTGACGGGAAACCGGATGGGAGACTTATTTGGGAATAAGCATTGTTCGTAACCTGAACAAAGTTTGTAATGTAGATGTTGCTTACGACGTTTCCACTGGACAAAGTCACCGAGAATTGGGGGCGAAAGATAAGAGGATGGTTGTTAGTGTTGGGGTACGCTGCGGCGTAAATATTCGCGGCCATCTGCAACATGCGATGGACTTGCTCATTATAGGTGATGCCTGGGTTGGTCGCTGCGTAAACGGGAATGTTTGTAATTCCGAACGTGGCCATTGTAAAGTTGGATGGTGTGTTGATTGGGATATAAAATTGCCCTGCAGCGTTTGTCACGTAGTTGGTGAAAGTAAAGACCTGTGAACGAAGCAGCAAGTCGGCGGCGTTGGTAAAAAAGCCGATTGCATTATTCGTCCAAAGAAGGAGGTTGGTGGGCATTGGGGTAAACCCGCCGTAGGGGGTAAAGGGGCCGGCTTGTATCTGCGCAGTGTTGTCGTAGTTGATGTTGACCTTGGTGCGCAACATGGACGGTGGCGCAACGTTTGTGGCTATCGGCAAGAAGCTGTTTGTAAAAGGAGTGTTGGAATACACATAAACTCCATATTCCGGGGTGGAACTGGTCCCGATGCAGTCAAGCAGCCGTTGAAAAGTGTAGCGGTTAGTGGTATCAAGCAACGCACCCGCCCAGAGCAAGTTAGACGCGAAATATGGGCCAGTTTTGGTAGTGTCAAAGAGGTCCTGGACGTCATAAAACATGTTCGAGTTGTAGCCGCCAGGCCACTGATTGAGTGCGGGAGGGCTTCCGACATAGTCGAACTGGGGACTTAGAAGGCTTGTGCTGTTTTCTCCTGTGCCGTATTCGTCGATATTGTTTATTAGAGGACTTCCATTCGGGATTCCGAGGGCAACGGCAAGGTCTTCCGGATAAGTGACGGCATTATATCCGTAACGAAAGGCAAGAAACTGCGAGGCATCAAAGAAGACGCCTCCGCCGGGTCCACCGTTGATGGTACTGTATGAGGGGACGTAAACGTAAGGGTTAGCAGCATAGATCGGATTCGTTTGGTACACCGGACTGATGTCATTGATTAGTGCAGCCAAGTTAAGTTCCCATGAGCCGACGCCCTGATCGCGAGTAAAAGCGTCCTCTGCCATATTAGGCAATCCAACGCTGCCACTGCTGGCTTTGAATTTGGAGTAATTGTGGATGAAATTCCAATCGAGCGTTTTGCCGATGGGTAAGACCATGAAGGCGTAGCGGCCGATGAATGGATTCATGAATGAATGATTGGTCTCAGGGTATTTGAGGACGCCAATCCATTCCGGCTCGCCGTTAACAGGGTCGAAAACTCCGGTATTGGGACTGCCGTTTGGAAGAATGTCTTGCACCGAGCCATTTGTTTCAAAGCGGCCGTTGCGGTTGATGTCCACCCAGAAGCGAAAGTCAGTCGCCGGTTGCGTTTGGTTCCAGTTGGTCGCGATAAAGACAGGCGGACGCGGATCGTAAAAAAGATTGGCGATATTGGAGGCCCACTGGGGATTAAGGGAGCCGGGGGTCGCATTGGTGATGAGAGTGTCGTAATTGACGTTGCCTGGGTCATAGCCGGGCTCGGCGGCGTAGCCGTTTGGATTGATATAATTGTGGGAGGCCGAGTAGTCGTAATTCAAGATATCGTTGTTCGTCATCATCTGGGCGATGATTTGGGCTTGGGCGCGGGCCAGGGCGGCGTCGCTCATGGACCGGGCGGTATCGACGTCCAGCGTGGTGGTCGCGGCGTCTTTATCCCTGCTGGTCATGGCCAGAAAGGCGACGGTAAGGAAGGTGATGACCGAAAGCATCAGCAACGTGATGACGAGAGCGATGGCGCGTTCGGGGCAGCGCGGCCCGGCGCTATTCTGCGTTGGAATGTGTTTTCTCAAGTTCATGGCGTTGCGGCAAGAACGGATGGCGCCGCGGGAATGATGATATGCTGGCGAAAGATTTCGACCTGGCCGACACAAGTGGTCAGGTATTGTTCGGCGGCGGCAGTAGCGCCCGATGTAAATAATGCCCTGGCGTGCTCGAAGGCTTCCGGTTCCAAGACCCCTAGCTCGATGTCTATGGAATGGGGCAAATAGTTTGTTTGATACGTCGCGACTGGGAGCGTCGGGAACTGCAATATGGTGGGATATTGAAGAGGGCCATTAGGGGAAAGCAGTTGATTGGTGTCCTCATTTCCATCTGAATCGTAAGCCGTGATTTTTAAATGAACGACGCCATCCACAACGCGATGAAAATTGGTAAAATTGTTCGCCACGGAGTACTGAAAATTGGAAAAGAGCATATTGTTGGTGAGGGGCGCGGTGGTATTGGTGACGTATCGATAGAGCGTGCCAACGCCAGGATAAGGGACGCCGCTGCTGTTGGTAAACCAATTGCTGACGCAATAGCCGATGCCGAGCCAGGTGTTGTTGGTTTGCACCAGGGCAAAAACATCCTCCAATTGATTGACGCGAAAAGGAACGAGAACATTGTTGTCGTTATAGTTGGATTGGTTAAGGTCATTGAAATACACCCATTGCCAATACAAGTAGGTCGGGTATGGCGGCAGGGAATTTACAGCGGCATAAGGATTATACACATTAGTGAAATGGGGGTCAGACAATTGCGTCAGATCGGACGCGATCATATCAATGACGGCGCGGCCGGCATCGGTGACGGTGGTTTGCTTGATGCCGGTTTTAAAGGCCTTTTGGGTTTGGATGAGCATGGCGGTCAAGCCCAGGACAATGAAGGCGAGCATGGCGGTGGAAACGAGCATTTCCAAAATCGTCAGGGCGCGGCGGGAGCGCACGGGCCGGGACGAAATATTTTTTGGAAGGGCTGTTTTCACAAGTTGTTCGTGTAAACCTGGGGTTGAAAAAACCAAAGTTGATAAACCCCGGTGTTGGTGGCCAGCAGATGCGAACAGATCAGGCTGCGATACGTTTGGCGGCCCGGCCCGACGCTCCCATTGGGGAGAACCGGCCACGCAAATCTGAGGCGCACTTCGTGCAAATTGACCGCCATGAGGTTTGTGTAGTTCAAGGCGAGATTGGCGGAAGTGGAGGGAGCATAAACGGGAGTGTAGCCAGTGTCGAAATTCCAAGGGTCTATTTCCACGGACATCTGGTAGCGGAAAGCCGTGAGGCCGTTGGAACCGCTTTGTTGGGTGGCGGCTCCGGTCATGGCGCGAACAATGGCCGTCACCTCGTTGGTTTGGCCGAGAGCAACTGGGCGGGTATCGAATTCCGGCGTGCCCAACAAGCCGATGATGTTCATGTCATTGGTCAGGTAAGGATTTTCGCCCCCGGGAACAAGGTTGGGATTGGTATTTGTAACGGCGATTCCGTCGCTAAGATTACTTATGATAATCGATTCCACGTAGCCAGTGAGAAGGCTGTTATTGGTGCGCATTTCGCCGTTGCGGATGGCGTTGAGAAAATAGGGGGCGTCCTGGCTGATCATCGTTTGTTCACGATTGTCTTTTTGCACATTCATGCCGCGGGGCAACACGCCAATGATGGCCACCAAGGCAAAGCCAATGACCCCCACCGCAATGGCGATCTCGATCATGGTGAATCCAGCTTGGCTGCGCCGGAGAAGTGGACGCGATAACACGTTAAAAAACAACTGCTTACCGTAGGAGACGATGTAAGGAGTCTCAAATTTCCTCGGAAATAAGGCCCGAATCAGAGACTCGTTACCTCGTCTCCTACTTTTTAAACGGGTTGATAAGGGGCAACATGTTGCTGCTCCGTTGCATTGCGTGTTGCCAGCTAAGTCATTGACTATAAGGACTTTTTGCCGTGTTGCCGATTTTTCAGACCTATCTATCAATCGTGCTTTGTGGCCGGTCTCCGAATTTCTGGATTGGGATGGAAGGGGGATTCTCATCAGAATTGGTTCCGTTCGATTTTGGCGCGGGCGGTGAGCCAATCGATGTGGATCAGGTAGGCATTGTTGCTGGCGTTGCCGGGCGGGGTCTCGACCAGATTGACGGGTTGAGGCGTGCCATCGGTGTTCGTGAGGAACAGCGCGCTGCCGCTGGTCAGCGAGATAAACTGGTCCGTATTGGTCGAAAGCCGGCCACTTGGCGTAAAACAAATGTAGGGCAAAATATTGCTGTTGGCCGTAAAGGTGGACGGAAACGGAAAAAGAATGTTGGTGGGAAAAGGCGTTACGGGCCAGATGTTGGTCAGGCCACTGGTCGTGTTCGTAGTGGTGATCCAATTTGTCGAGCCTGGACCCTGGGCGTTGGTAAATTGGAAGGGAGAAATATAAATGCCCTGCGGCAAGGTTTTCCATGTTCCATTCAGGAGATAGTGGACATTGGATCTGCCCGGCTGATCACCCACGGAACGCAAAGCAATCAAAGCGTAGGCGGAATATTGATGGGCAAAGAGATTCGCAACTTGCTGATTTGTCCAAAAGCCCCCGGGAGCGCCACTGGCATAGATATTGGTCGTGTCATTCGTCCAAAAGCTGGCGGGAAGGAAAACCATGCAGACCTCTGAACGGTTGACCAAGGCACGCTGGCGGGCGAGGGCGACGTCGTCGAGCAATTGGCGGGTGGCGGCGGTGATGGCGTTGCCCTTGGTAAGACCACCGAGGTGAGGCAAAGCCATCGCGGCCATCAAGCCAATAATGCCGACGACGAGCAGCAGTTCGAGAATGGTGAAAGCGCGGAAAGACGAACGCGACCGCTGGGATTGGAAACCACAAAGCCCCCTTTGGCGCAGTGGTCTCGGCAGGCAGGCACGAATATGGCCATTCTGTCTTAATATTTTTCGCTGTGCTCGAAAAGGCACCGACAACTCGCCGGGACATTCCCACCATTCCACTGGCAGCCGTTGCCAGGCGGCGTTGCGATGCAGATGGTTGGTGTTCGCGGAATTCATTACCAGTTGCCGTTCGTTGTGATGATGAGGGCGCCATTCTTGGTGCCGGTCACGTATTCGGCCCATAAATCGTAACCTTGGAGATTGTGCCGATTGGTCGAGGAGGCGTCGTAATGCCAAAAGTTGGCGGGTTGCGTTCCGTCTTGATTTGGAGTGGTGGAAAGAATAACCGGTACAATCAGGCCTTTGAGCAGTGGCACCGCATCATAGTTGGTATATTCCTTGCCCTGGGGACCCGTTTGGAAAAAATTATGCGGCTCGTCCGTGTTTGCGTTTGCAACGGCGGTACGACCGTAGAGTAATTGAAAAGTCGCCATTGGCACGTTGGTGCCGTCAAAAGTTGTGATGGTTCCGGCATACAGGCCCGTGGTATTGTTCACCGAGCCTGTCAACTCGTATAGCAAAGGATTCGTCGAGGCCACCACATCGTAATTCGAAAAGGCGACAGGGGATGTAACGCTGAGGGTGGCCAGATTGGTATTGTCCGGCGGGAAAAAATTGAGTTTGGAATGATAGTCATTAATCATGAGCATCAGGCCGCTCTTGTCGGCATTGACCTGTGCGTTTCTTTTGGCGGCTTGGGCGCCGCTGTTCATATTGATAACTAGCGCGGCGACTATGCCAATGATGGCGATGACCACCAGCATCTCAATCAGCGTAAAGGCGTGTCTCTTGCTCATATTATCCGTTCAGTTCGCGTCCGCTCGTTTGCGAACGCAGGTTGATTTGGGTTTCGCGCATTTCCTGTTCCATTCTTTCGCTGAGCCATTGCTTGATCATGCTTTGGTAATTGAGATAGCGGGACCGGGCCAGGCGTTTGATGCGGGCGAGCATGCGCGGGTCCATCCGCAACGTAATGGTGATGGAGTCGGAGAGTTCGCTGCCGGCGGCAACGGAACTTTCCATGAGGCGGACCTCCACGCGGGTTTCGGCCCAGTAGGCGGCTTCCGCTTCTTCGCGATCGAAGAGAGGAACTTCTTCCCAATTGGTAATGGCATTCATAGGCATGTTTATGGGGCCAGGGTTTGAGTGACTTTGCGCTCATAAAAAAAGCGGTCTTCGGATTCGAAAGGACGGGCAAAGATGACGCGGGCTTGTTTGCCGTTGGTGCGAAAGACGGTGAAAACACCAAGACCATTGGCGGCCATGCCGAGATTGAAAAAGCGCGCCTGCACGGCGAAGCGCGGGGAATCCGGCATTAAACGCACAGCGAAAGGGTCTTCGAAAGATTCCTCAATGATCTGAAGAGTCAATGAGCGATCCAAATTGAATGGAGGATTGTTCCAATCAAAATCCATATAATCGGTAAATTAAAAGGCCATGCAATGTCATTACAATGTATTTACCCCTCTCCATTCCGGGCGTCAAGGGGTAATTTTTTGGTAAGCGACTCACAAAATGTCCAGAATTTCGGAGAGGTTTTGCTAAATATGAGTCAAAATGGTAATGGCCGCTTTTGCGCGGCTTTCAAATTTTCAACTGTTTGGCCAGTCCTTATCCCGCCAAAAAGAACAATTGCGCCAGCGAATGCCAGGCGCGGGAATTAGCGGTGTTTTTGGGACTGGAAAGTGTGCCTTGAAAGACTGTTTCAACACGCCGGAAATGGGCTTTCAACTGCGTTGCAAAAGCGGTTCTCATTGGCCAGGCGAATTGGGCGGATACGTTTTCATCAGTTCCTCAAGCCATTGAAAAAGTGTGGCCAGGATTGGCGCAAATGGCTCTTCCAGCTCCTGCGGATACACAATATTTAGAACGTCTTCGTTGGGATCGCGCCAGCCGAATTGCGAATAGCGCAGCATCTTGACCGATTCCAAACCCGCGCGGACGGTGGCAAGGGCGGCGGCGCGGTCTACCACGTCAAAAAGGCAAATGGTTTGGCTGCCGTGACAGATAATAATAGTGCTGTCCTGATCGGTGGCGAAGTTGTTTTCCTTTGAGGGTTGGGCTTTGCACAAATTCCCGCCGTCGCGCAACGGCGCGGCTATGGCCTTTTCAAGCGTGGCTTCAAAGGCCCTGGCCGTCTTGGGCTGGAGGGAAAAAAGGCTGCTCAGATCAATCTTGACGCAAATCTGTGTTGGCAATCCTGTTGGCAATTCGAGTGTGTTCATGGTCAGCGTTGGTTGTTGATGTTGCCGCTGTCGAGGCGATATTGGTGGTTTGACAGTGTGCGCTCCACATCGTCAAGACGGCGTTTGATGTCGGAATGGCCTGCAAGCGCCGGATGCTGCGAAAGACTTTCCAGCAACACGGTGGCCTGATCTAAAAGCGCCTGATGCTCTTCCTGCCCCATTTGTCCGGTTTGAATTCTGGTCTGAGCCTGCGCTACGGTTCGTTGCAACTGGCTGGCATCGACGCCAACCAGGCGCGGGTCTTCCTGGCCGGAGCGGCTATGGATCATCCAGTCTGGACCGCGCTCTTGCTGCTTGTAGTAATCGGCCATTTCGCTGGCGGCGCGGGTTTGGGCGGCGGCGTTGTGGAGCGGGATGAGGGCGGCGGCTTCGGCCTTGGCGGCGGCGAGGTCGCCAGTGAGCTTGCGCAATTCCGATCCGAGATCATGGGCTTCCTTGGCGGCGTCGGCGTATTGCTGCTTGGCGTATTCGTAATCTGATTTGGCGGTTTCAGCGGCGGTGCCGAGCGGGACGGCCTTTTTTTCCTCCTGCTTGATGCTGTGTTGCAAGGCGACCATTTGAGATTGCATTGAGTCAACCGCATTTTTCCGCGCTTCCATTTCCACGCGCTCTGGGCTTTTAATTGGCGACATCAAATCTTTGGCGTGATCGTCCAGCCAATCCTGGTTTTTCTGCGCGAGTGATTTTGTGTCTTCCAGATTCTTTTTGTCCTGTTCAATTTTGCTGTCGTTGGCCTGTTTTGCGGCATTGGCTTCGTCGGCTTTCCTTTTGGCGGCGTCAACTTGCATTCCCTCCATGTTGGCATTGCCGATGGCTGTATTCTGCTCTGTTTGGCGCGTGCCGAGTTGCGCCTGAATCGCGGCTACCTTGGCGTTGAGATGTTCCTGAAATTCGCTTTCATCCAGTTCGAGCTTGAGCTTGATGGCTTGGGGCTTGCTGATTGCGCCCAGTTTTTCGGCCAGGTCAATTCGGGCGGCGCGAAGATCGTCCTCAGACTTTGCCACTTCAGCCTGTGTGTCTGCCAGGGATTTCAGCCGTTCGATCAATTCGTCTGTTTTTTGTTTTAACGTCTCTTGAGCTTCGGTGGTCCGATCAATTTCGTATTTCCAGACGTTATAGGAGATGGCCGATTTGTCGGCGGCTTCGCGGTTTTTATCCACCACATCGCTGGCCGCGCCCGCGCCAGTGGAGAGGTCAGCAAGCGAGGACACGAGATCGTCCAGGCTGGCTTTAAACGCGATTGCAGCGAGCGCGACAATGCCGAGAGTAGCGGTAAAGCTGTCGCCCATGAAACGACCAAAACGTTCGAGGCCGGGGAATTGCGTGCCAACGGTGCGGATGATGGCATGGAGGCCGTGCATCTTAATCCCGGCCTTTTCGGCTTTGTCGCCAACCTCGTCAACCACTTTTCCAGTAGCATGGTCAAGGGTATTTTTAATATCAGAATCCACCCGTTTATCCATCGCCGATTGAAGCACTTTGGACGCGCCGGTCAGGGTTTTGAGCCTGGCTTCGGCTTCGTCGTAGGCCTGGCCGAGCTTTTTTGCTTCGGCGATGTTTAATTTTAAAGACTCAATCGCTTGATTGACGCCCGCCAGATCGGCTTGCGTTTTGATGGCGACGGAGAATTCTGCTCGATGTCAGTAACCTCCGGCAGAGCCGGAGGCTTGAAATAGCGTGAACCGCTCAAAGCGGTTGTTTGTTCCGTTAGCCGCTCAAAGCGGCATCAGCGTAAGTTGATCCAAACGCTGGTCTTCG
>Ga0182024_10023414_pt1 | contig 11060 bp, 7 predicted proteins | sample P32metaG_FD_120480 | JGI IMG/M metagenome (GOLD analysis project Ga0182024, IMG submission 120480) | Permafrost microbial communities from Stordalen Mire, Sweden - P3-2 metaG (Illumina Assembly) | ecosystem: Environmental > Terrestrial > Soil > Wetlands > Permafrost | place: Sweden: Stordalen... | reverse complement strand
GAGACCCAGACCATCCTCAGCCGAATGGGCGCGGATGTGGAACTTCGCCGTTATCCCGGGATGCCGCACACAATCATTGATGACGAACTCGATGCCTGCCGGAAGTTGCTGCAGCGTGTCGTTTCTCCCGACCAAACGGGTCGGTAATCGGCCCGCAAGCTGTTGTTCAAATTAGTGATTCTCGACTAAAGCGTTTCACGGCATACTATGTGACCAAGGAACCCATGACGACGCCCGCAAAATCGATCCCCGGAATCCACCATGTCACGGCAATCACCGGGGACGCGCAGAAGAACATCGACTTCTATTGCGGCGTGCTGGGATTGCGGCTCGTGAAACTGACCGTGAACTTCGACGACCCGGGCAGCTATCACCTCTACTATGGCGATGAACTCGGTCGGCCCGGGACAATTCTAACCTTCTTCGCCTGGGCAGGGGCACATCGCGGCAAAGTCGGGCCGCCGCAGGTGACTGCCACAGCGTTCTCCGTTCCGTCGAGCGCGTTCGACTATTGGTCCAGGCGATTAAAGGAAAAGGGTGTCGAGCCACAATCCGCCGCCGACCGCTTCGGCGAGCGCGTCCTTGGCTTTGCCGACCCCGATGGAATGCCGCTGGAAATCATCGGCTCGCCGCAGCCCAAGGGACAGCCCTGGGCATCGGGTCCGATTCCTGCCGAGAATGCCATTCGCGGATTCCACGGCATCACGATCTCGGAAGAGGGATACGAGAAAACAACCAAGCTCCTGACCGACGTCATGGGCTTCAAGGCAGGGGCGAGTGAGCAGAATCGCTTTCGCTATCAAGCCGCCGCGGGCGATGGGTTTGCTTCCACGGTTGATCTGCTTTGCGTGCCGGACGGGCGTCATGGAGCAATGGGCGCGGGCGTCGTCCATCACGTCGCGTTTCGAACGAAAGATGATGCGCAGCAGCGGGCCTGGCACGGGGAGATCGCCGCCCACGGATTAAATGTCTCGCCGGTAATGGACCGCACGTATTTTCATTCGATCTATTATCGCGAGCCGGGCGGCGTGCTTTTTGAGATCGCCACGGACAGTCCCGGATTCACCGCCGACCAGCCCGCTGCCGAATTCGGCAAAAAGCTGATGCTGCCCCCATGGCTCGAGCCGCACCGCGCCGAGATCGAGCGGATTGTGCCGCCCGTGCGTTTGCCGTAACTCAACGAAATTCTGCCAGAGAGAGGTGAAGGATGTCTCAAATTCTAGGCCCCGGAACTCCGGCCCCGGATTTCTCGCTGCATGTCACGCCCGATCAAAAACTGTCCCTCAGTGAACTGCGCGGAAATCCGGTGATTCTTGCCTTTTATCCCGCCGATTTTAGCCCGGTCTGCGGCGACCAGATGGCGCTTTACAACGAAATTCTTTCAGAGTTCAAGAAGCACGGCGCGGAACTGCTTGGCATTTCGGTTGATGGAGTCTGGTGCCACGATGAGTTCGCAAAAAACCGGCACCTGCATTTCCCGCTGCTGGCCGATTTCGAGCCCAAGGGTGAGATCGCCAGGAAATACGGCGCGTACCGGCACGGCGACGGGTTTTGCGAACGCGCTTTGTTTGTGATCGACAAGAACGGGACGATCCGCTGGAGTTACATTTCGCCAGTGGCCGTCAATCCCGGCGCCGACGGAATTCTCCAGGCGCTGGAAGAACTTCCAAAGTAATGGAGGAGTCATGGCCCTTTTGAAAATACCTATAACGTCGGACGATCACATCCAGGGTGATGAAAAAGCCCCGATCACCCTGGTCGAATATGGCGACTACGAGTGCCCGCACTGCGGACGCGCCTACCCGATCGTCAAACGCGTGCAAAAGCATTTCGGCAAGCGACTCATGTTCGTGTTTCGGAACTTCCCGCTGCAGGAGATTCACCCGAACGCCGAAAGCGCCGCCGAGGCCGCCGAGTTTGCCGCTGCGCACGAACGATTCTGGGAAATGCACGATGCCATCTTCGAAAACCAGGCTGATTTGAGCCTGCCTCGACTGCTTGAACTGGCAAAAACGCTGCGACTATCCGTCCCGGATCTCCGCAATGCGCTGACGGGCCGCCAGTATGCATCGCGCGTCCGGGACGACTTCCTCGGCGGCGTTCGCAGCGGGGTCAACGGCACTCCGACCTTTTTCATAAATGGGAACCGCCATGATGGGCCCTTCGACTTTGATGACCTCGTCGCGGCCATCGAGGCCTTCGCTGAATAAGCGGCCATCGTTTCCACTATCGAAAAAGGAATTCTGATGCGCGCCGTCGTCGTTCGCCAGTTTGGTGACCCCAGGCAATTGAAAGTCGAAGAGATCCCGACGCCCGAGCCGCGCGATGGCGACGTGCTCGTCGAGGTCAAGGCGGCGGCGATCAACCCCAGTGACGTGAAGAATGTCGCCGGCGTTATGCACGGCACAACGCTCCCGCGAATCCCCGGCCGTGATTTTGCCGGAATCATCGTCCGCGGCCCGAGCGATCTCGTCGGCCGTGAAGTCTGGGGCACCGGCGGCGACATCGGTTTCACGCGGGATGGCTCACATGCACAGTACCTGCTCATATCAAGAGCAGCCGTAACGCCCAAGCCCACATCGCTGTCGATGGAGGCAGCCGGTTCCGCCGGCCTAACCTTCGTCACGGCATGGTCAGCCATGGTGACGGCGGCCGGAGTCTCCTCCGGCGACACAGCGGTCATCATCGGCGCCGCCGGAGGCGTGGGTTCGGCGGCCGTTCAAATCGCCGCGTCGCGCGGGGCTCACGTCATTGGCGTTGTGCGCTCAGACGATGATTCCCCAGCGGCCCGTCAGAGCGGCGCCGTCGAAGTGATTAATTCTCGCTCGGCAAACATCGTTGATGCCGTTCAGTCGCTCACCAACAATCACGGGGCGAACGTCGTCTTCGACACCAGCGGCATGATGTTCGCCGAAGCCGTCGAAATCACCGGAATGAACGGGAGAATTCCGATTATCTCAGCCCCAGCCGACGGAAAAACAACCTTCAACCTTCGCAATATATATCGCAAAATGCAGCGCATTCTTGGCGTCGATACCCGCCCCATGGACGCTGTCGCCTGCGCAAAACTTCTTGCGCAGATGACTCCCGACTTTGCCTCGGGACGTTTCACGGCAAAGCCGGGCAAACCCTATCCTCTCAGCGATGCGGTTGCAGCATATGAAGAAGCCGCCCGTGGCGGACGAATCATTCTCCGTCCGGATCGTTAGGCGGAAGCACCGTAAATAAAAAAACCGCGGGGGTTAACCCGCGGCTTTTGCATCTCACACTCTCCGAAATCGCAAACTTATACAGATCGCCGACGGCGCCCCAGGACGCCCATTCCTGCAATCAGGAGCAGGCTGGCCGACGCCGGCTCCGGAACATCCGCCATCAACCCATTAGCGGCCGCAAAAGCATCGATCGCGGCGTAGTCGGCGGCGGGCAACTGTATGGCCGCTCCACTGGCGGTTTTGCCGAGGTTGCCGACGAGCGCCGTGAAGTCGCTGCCGGTGACCGAGCCGTCATAGTCGAAATCACCCTTGTCCCACGCCGTCACTGACTTGCCCAGGTTTCCGACGAGCGCGGTGAAGTCGCTGCCAGTGACCGAACCGTCGAGATCCGCATCGCCGAGAAGCGTGTATCTGACTTCGATCTGGCCGGAGGAGAGACCCGCGACGACGCCGTCGGCTCCATCGGCATAGCCCAGGGCGTAGTGGCTGTTGGCAGGCAGAGCGGCGGTTGAACTGCTGATGCCGCCGACTCCGTTCCACAATCCGCCGTTACGTCCGTTGATCAGGTAGCTGCGGATCGTTGCATCGGCCGTGGCCTGCGTGCCCGGGACATAATCGACTTTGAGGATATTGTTGGTCAGGTCCAACACGCTGGTCCCGTCGATGGCAAGACCCGCAACTTCACTCCCCGCGGCATTGGAACTGTTCAAAAACTGAACCGTTGCACCATGATCGACCGCAAGGGCAACGTGATGACCCGCCGTCGCTCCCGTGCCGGAGAACGGATCAACGGTGCCGCCAATCTGCACGGTGCCGTTGGAAACCTCGAAGCCGGCCCCGGTGGAAACATTCACCGCCCCGCCGGTCTTGGCAAAGGTAATCGTGCTGGGGCCGGTCTTCTGCAGATTATATGCGTACCAATTGGTGGTGCTGGAACCCGTCAATTGCGTGTTCACAACCGCCACATCGCTCGCGCCGATCACCGTGGACCCATCGCTTTGCTTGGCCATGACCAGATTCAGCGGAACGATCGCCCCAGTGACCGGAGCCTGCTGAGTGGCTGAAACCTGATCGCCCAGATTGCTGTAGTCCTGACCGTTGTTATTGTCGACCACGACCGCGTCGTTCATGTCAACAACACCGTCCTGGTTCACGTCGCTCTTGTTGAACGTGTTGGCGCCGCTCGGGTCATAGCTGAATTCAGCCAAGCCGGAGACGGGATCGATTACCTGCGCGCTGGTAATGGGATTGGTGACGGGAGTCGCCCCAGAGGGAACGCTTGCCCCCTCCAGAATCGCGCGCCCGGACTGCCGGATATAGAGATCCGCTCCGGTGGTTCCAACGCTGGTGTTGAGATAATCCATGGCCGCGTTCTTATCCAGAACGCCGGTTTGATAGTTCTTCGCACTGAGGCGGTCGGTGCCGGTGTTGTCGGACAGAGCCGCGCCATTAGCCATGGCAACCAGGTCCGCTCCGTCGAAATGCCCGTCACCGGTATAGTCGCCCATGACAATGAGATCGCCCTTTGTGAGCGTAGTGTGCGCGACGCCCAACGCGTCGGTATAGGAAACTGCCGTCCCGTTGAGGATTCCGTTCGTTCCACCAGCGATGCCATTGTTATCGCCGGCGGAGGTGAATTCACTGCCTGGCACGCTGGCGCCGACGGCTTGGTCCGCGGTGATCAGAGCGCGGTCGGCAGAAAGGGCCGACTTCACGGCGGCGTTGTAGTCGCGCACGCCGTTTTGATTGAAATTGCCGAATAGGTAGTTGTTGTTGGTGATATTGATCGCACCGCCATTGAAGAAGTTCTTGGCGAAGGTGCTGCCCTTGCCGCCGTAGGTGCTGCCGGTACCCGTCGTCGGTTCCTGCGTCGTCAAATCGGGCAACGCGCTCGGGCCGTACCCGCCCGGGGCGGAATACAGGTTGTACAACGTCTGGTCGAAGCTTCCGCCGTTGCCGGGAAGATTGGACTGGCTCTGAATCGACCCGGTATCAACCGCGCCGGCGGCCGAGTTGTTCAGACCCTGGCCATCCTGATTCTTAAACACCTGCATGAGCTGCGGAATGATGTAACCTTGCGAGAGCAGGCCGTCGGCCGGATTGGCCGGGCTGCTTGCGGTGGTGGCCGTGGCAACGGAAGTAGCGGTGTTATTGAGTATTGCGACGACATCGCCGCTCGAATCGTCCCCCTGGATCGTCCCATGGATAAGCTGAGCGCCATTGGCGCCAGTTTGGACGAAACTGTTGTTATAGGCGGCGACACTGCTCATGTCTTTGATCGTAAAAACCTCTTCCTGCTGGTATAGAGCAAATGTGCCGTTGCTGATCGTGGCAAAGTTGGGGCTCACATAGGGGGATGTCCCGTTCGCGCTATCGCTGTAGTTCAGGACGCGCACCGGATTGGCAACACCCTGCGTGTCATTACCGCCCGCATCGTTGATGGAAAGCGTGCCCACCGCCATTCGATTATTCTGAACCGTCGGACGGAGCTGCGCCCCACCCGCGGTCTTGTTCGAAAAGCGCTGGGCCGGTCCGATCGATTCCTGATCAAAAACAGCGTTGTTGACGCCGTTGGGCAGGTTGCCATTGCCATTGTCGTTATGCCCGGATGCAAAGGAAGGGTCGACGCCGACGTTATTGGCAAAGTCGTTACGTGTGCCGGAGCCGGTGTCGCGCGTCGTCATGTTGAAACTGGCGCCATTCTGAAGTCGGCTCTCCGTGTCAAGCCAATCCGCATCGCTTCGGTCGATCTGCGTTAGGCCTGTTCCAGGATTCGACACCAAGGGCGTCGCCGTGATGGCGACCAGGGTGTTATTGATGTTTCCGAGCCCGCCCTTGGCGGCGTTGTTCCATGGTCCCACGCCAAAATCGGTGCCTTGCGGCGCGCGCGGGTTCTGCGCCGTTGCCGAGGCGTTTATCAGCGATGGTGACTGATATGTCTGCCTGCTTCCGGGGGTTCCGAGGGACGCAAGCGGCAGCGCCGAGTTGCCGGCCCCGTAACCCAGGTCATTTGGATTGCTGTTAAAAGAGGAATTCGCGGAGCCCACGTCGGACTGAGGGACGCCGGTGGACACCGGGGTGTAACTGTTGGTTTGGTTGCCATAGTCATTCTTAAAGGCCTGCTGCGGAACTTCGTCTGAGAGCGCGAATTGAACGGCATTCTGTCCGCCGTTCTGGTTCACCCCAGCTTGGTTAAAGGTTGGGGTTGGGTTGCTGGCGCCGCCGGGAGTCCAAAGCGAAGTTTCGCCGGGCGTGGCCGATTGTCCCACGCCCGTGCCATAAAAATTGCCGAGGGTCAGGCCATTGCCTGCGTTCGCGCCGGTTGTCGCATTGAACGCCGCCCCTGCGGTCACGCCGCTGGCGCCAATCTGATTGTAATTGAGCCACACCGCGTTGCCGCCCTCGGGGTTTCGGTCAACATTCGCGGTGACGTATGGAATCGAAGTAGATGGGATTCCGCTGGCCGGCGCATAATCCGAATTCGTGTAGAGCTGATCGTTCACCAATTCCAGCGGCCCTTCGACCGCTCCAGATTCGTGGTAGACAAACTGGATCGCGGCGGTTTGATCCGTCGGCGATCCCGTGACCGACGTGGTGTTGTTCTTAGGCGCCAACTGATAGGAAACGCCGGGACCGCCGTTCGCCATCCAATAATTCACGCCTCCGTCCCCCGCGGGCGGGTAGGTGTTCCCGTCGATGCTCAGCGTCGTGCCGGGTTGAATATCCGTGAACGTGTTCGTCTTGGCCACGATCCAGTTCTTCAGCGCGGTTGAACCGGCCGCCGAAATGACGATCTGGCCCGCAGCGACATTTGATTGGCCAAAAGCACTGGAGACCATCGCCAGCGATGCGGCTGACACCGCGGCCAAAATGTTGACGCGACTTCTGAATGCGCGATTGGAATTCATGATTCTCTCCCTTTAGCAGAATCCCCTTGAAGGGGACTTGCCCAAAAAAGCCATGCGCCACTGACAAAATTGCAGCAGTCCACACAGCACTCGTTCCCAAGGGGACGCCGTCCCCACGATCGTGTCTCAACACGATCAGCAATCAGCGGCACATCGCCGCTTTACATTTTTCAATCCATTATCGATCAGCGGCCACGGCGGGTCATCGCGGGATGATGATGTCCGTGCCCGGGTTCAAGCTGAAAACCTGGTCGCCCCACTCCCATGGAGCCAAGGTCTCCGCAAGGTTCTTATTTTCCACATGACCATCACAGTAAAGGAAATTCGTCGTACGCATGTCCCAGCCATTGACGAGCGTCCGACTGCCATGATTGCGGCCGACCCAATCCAACGACGTCACCGCCTGCCCAATCCCGCCTATGCTGGCGACCGAGGGATCCCCAGCGATGTCCTTCTTCTGAACGCGGATGAGATTTTTCCCGCCAAGGTTGCCCGCCAGGGCAAGGTCCAACGCGCTGGGAGTTCCCATGCCAACGATCTGCATAAACCCGCTCACCGGACGGTGGCTCTTGCACACAAATGTTCCGGAACCGTCATCGGATGCGGCGCTGACGACGTGCCAGTCCTGATTAAATTCGGTTACGAGAATCGTGCTGGCCGAATGCGTGACGGCGCTGGCCCTGACGAACTGGAATGTCCTGAGCGCGCCCTGAAAGCCAATGACGAATTTATTTCGACCCATGATTGCTTCGTTGGCGGTGTATGCCAGACGAGGGGCCTGATAGTCGACTGCGGCGCCGGCAGGAGTATTGGCGATATCAGCAGGATCGTTGGCTTGGCCGGGATCGAGGTTGGCCGAATAGGTATCCGAAGCCGGAAGGCCGCCTTGATTGATCGTCGGGCACTGGAACGCCTCCCACCCGAACGTGCTTTGATAAATATTTTGCGTACCGACCAGGTCTTTGCGGCCATATAAAAAACTGGACCAGTGGATGTAGCCGTTCAGAGCCTGCCCCGGAGACTCGCTGCCCGGGACGCCGGGAGTCCAGGTTTGACCAACCGCTCCTGGCGGGCCTGCATAGTAGTATGAAACCGGATAATATCCGCTGTAATCCACCAGATACTGCGCGAGTCCCTGCCCGATCGTCCGAAGATTGCTCTCGCATTTGACCGTATTGGCCGATTCCCTCGCCTTAGACAGCGCCGGCAGGAGAATCCCAACCAACAGTGCGATAATTCCAATAACAACCAGAAGTTCGACGAGTGTAAACGCTCTTTGCCGCATTCGATCCATGATCGCTCCTAAACGGGCGCGGCCTCCAGGCCACGCTGTCCTGTCACCGATGGTTCACAATTCATCTGTAACCTTCGCCGATCATCCCTGTCTGACCCGGCGACGGACGGTGATGACTTGCACATCTTCGGCAGCGAGCGTTAGCGTTAGTCCCTCAGAATAGATAGGAATTCGCTAAATCTCAGTACCGCCGCGGCCGACCACACATCGGCCAACGCATTTTCTCCCCAGCGCGAACATCACAGCGGGCAATCGTCAAGATTGGGTTTCCAAGATGCGATGATTCGGTGAATGTTCTGTTAGCGCGGGGGTGACAAATCCAAACCGCCGTGTACTCTGCGGCCATGAATTGGATCGGTAGCTGGATTCGAGGCGACTCCGTCGCCGACGGAATGGCGATCCTGGCGCTCGCCGTCACGGTCGGACTGTTTCTCGGCGCAATCTCCGTCCGTCGCATGAAGCTCGGCATCTCCGGCGTCCTTTTTTCAGCACTGCTCTTCGGACAGATCGGATTAACCATCGACCCAAAGGTGCTTCAATTCCTGCGCGACTTTGCCCTGATCCTGTTTATGTACGCGATCGGCCTTCAGGTCGGGCCTGGGTTCATCTCGTCCCTGCGCACCGAAGGGCTGCGGCTCAACGTCTTGTCAGTGGCTGTTCTGGTGCTCGGCGCGGTAATGGCGGCGATCGTTGGCCGAACCCTTGAACCGACGACCTCCGCCGGACTGTACACCGGCGCATTTACGACCACTCCAGGCCTCGCCGCGGCTCAGGAAACCCTTCGCCGATCCCTGTCCGGAGTTGACGAAAACGAGACCGCCGCCCGCACCGGGCTTGCATACACTATTACTTATCCGTTCGGCGTCATCGGGCCGGTGCTGGTCATCATAGCGCTGCGTCGGGTGTTTCGCGTCCGGTTGCAGGACGAAAAAGACGCGCTGGCCGCCGCGGAAGGCAGGCGTCGCCCGCCCATTGAAACACTGGACTTTGAAGTCACTCAGCTCGCCTGCGCCGGTAGGCCGCTACGGAATCACCCGCTGCTTCGGGACAACAACATTGTTTTCAGCAGAATGCTGCGCGGCGATATGCTGACCATCCCGACGGGTGAGACCCAGATTCAGGTCGGCGACGTCTACCGCGCAGTGGGACAGCGTGAGCAACTTGCGGAATTGGTATTGGCTATGGGCCACCCCAGCGCTGTCGATCTTGGCAGCGTCGCCGGCGACGTTAAACGGATGGAACTGGTCGTTACCCGTACGCAGGTTCTCCGCCGTCCCCTGCGGGAACTGGATCTGATGCGCCGGACCGGCGTCACCATTGCCCGCGTGAATCGGGCCGGCGTTAATCTCGTTCCCAATGCTTCGCTGCGCCTCGCGTTTGCCGACAAGGTCACCGTCGTCGGACCCGAAGCCGGCCTCAAAATGGTGGAGGCGGAACTTGGCAACTGCCCGGAAACTCTCAATAGGCCGCGATTGGTTCCGATCTTTCTCGGCATCGTGCTGGGCGTACTTGTCGGTAGCATCCCGCTGAAATTCCCCGGCCTGAATGCCACGCTCCGCATCGGCCTAGCCGGCGGGCCGCTCCTCGCCGCCATCGCCCTCTCACAATTCGGCAACATCGGATCGATCGTCTGGTACATGCCGACCTCGGCGAACCAACTCTTCCGCGACTTCGGCCTGGCCGTCTTTCTCGCCTGCGTCGGTTTGCAATCCGGTGACCATTTTTTGCAGCACGCCATTCAGGGCTCGGGGCTGGCGCTGCTGCTCTGGGGCGCTGCCATAACGGTGGTGCCCGTTTTCATCGTTGGATGCTTCGCTCGCTTCGTGATGCGAATCAACTTCATCACGCTCAGCGGCTGGGTGGCCGGCGCGATGACCAGCTCGCCCGCGCTCCTCTTCGCGGGCGAAATGTCCGCGTCCGACGCGCCGGCAATTGCGTATGCCGCCGTCGCCCCGCTCGCGACGCTGGTGCCGATCCTTTGCGCGCAGATTCTGGCCATAGCCATTCGATGATGCGCGTGGCCGTGACAAACTTTGAATCGATGAATCTCCTGTGATAAAAGTCAATCATGGATTACGTACAGCTGGGAAAAACAGGCCTCAGAGTTTCGCGCATCTGTCTCGGCTGCATGAGCTACGGCCTGCCCGAGCGCGGAAACCACCTCTGGACCCTGAACGAGGATCAGAGCCGGCCGTTCATCAAGAAGGCGCTCGAAGCCGGCATTAATTTCTTCGACACCGCCAATGTCTATTCCGACGGCACCAGCGAGGAAATCGTCGGGCGCGCGCTGCGCGACTTCGCCAAACGGGATGAAGTGGTGCTCGCCACCAAAGTCCACGGCCCGATGCGAAAGGACCCCAACGGCCGCGGCCTGTCGCGGAAAGCGATCCTCACGGAGATCGACCACAGCCTGCGCCGCCTTGGCACAGACTATGTTGACCTCTACCAGACTCACCGCTGGGACTATTTGACCCCGATCGAAGAAACGCTCGAAGCGCTGCACGATGTGGTGAAGGCCGGAAAGGCTCGCTACGTCGGCGCCAGCAGCATGTACGCCTGGCAGTTCTGCAAAGCTCTCTACGTGGCTGACTTGCACGGCTGGACGCGCTTCGTTTCCATGCAGAACCACTACAATCTTCTCTACCG
>Ga0182024_10023413_pt1 | contig 11061 bp, 10 predicted proteins | sample P32metaG_FD_120480 | JGI IMG/M metagenome (GOLD analysis project Ga0182024, IMG submission 120480) | Permafrost microbial communities from Stordalen Mire, Sweden - P3-2 metaG (Illumina Assembly) | ecosystem: Environmental > Terrestrial > Soil > Wetlands > Permafrost | place: Sweden: Stordalen... | reverse complement strand
GCGGCTCGAACCCGGCCGCATCCGCGAAGGCGCGGCTCCTTGCATCGAGGCGGGTGCGGGTGTCGGCCCAGGTCGCGGCGGTGACGAAGGTCACCGGCACGATCGGGCTCGCGCTGCTGCCGGGAGGGACGAAGAGGGCGGATATCGCGGAATCGGGCATGGTTTTGAGCTAGCACGGCCTCCCGGCGGGGTGAAGCAAAGCCCGGCGCGGCCTCAGCGGTGCGGGGTTAACCAACTGTTAGGGTTAACGTTTTATTGCTGCAGCGAGAGGGGCGGCACGGCCCGCCGACGCAGAGCCCGTGATGATTTCGCGTTCAAACCTTTCCGCCAGCGCGCGCCCGTTGGTCACCATCGCGGCGGCGGTCATTTTGGCCGGCGCGGTCGCGGGTTGCGCCAGCACACATTCGGCCGAGACCGGATCGCTCGCCACCCCTGCCGCGGCCAGCGAGGACGACTGGCGCAAAGCCGCCCAGGCCTGGGGCGAGCGCTACCAGGCCAATCCGGCCGATCCGCAGGTGGCGATCCATTATGCGCAGGCATTGCGCTCGAGCGGCCAGCGCGCCCAGGCGGTCGCGGTGCTCGAGCAGGCCTCGCTGCACAATGCCAAGAACATGGAAGTGCTCGGCGCCTATGGTCGCGCGCTTGCCGATGTCGGCGATTATCAGCAGGCGCTCGATGTGCTGGGGCGCGCCCATGCGCCGGACCGTCCGGACTGGCGCATCCTGTCGGCGCAGGGAGCGGTGCTCGACCAGATGGGGCGCCACGAAGACGCGCAACGCTACTACGAGACCGCGCTCAAGATCGTGCCCGACGAGCCGACGGTGCTGTCCAATCTCGGGCTTTCCTACGCGCTGTCCAAGCAGCTGCCGCGCGCCGAAGCGCTCCTCAAGCGCGCCGCCGCCGGCCAGCGCGTCGATCCGCGGGTGCGGCAGAACCTGGCGCTGGTGGTCGGGCTGCAGGGCCGCTTCGCGGAAGCGGAAGCGATTGCCCGCGCCGACCTGCCGGCCGAGGAGGCCTCCGCCAACGTGGCCTATCTGCGCGAAATGCTGTCGCGCCAAAGCGACGCGCAGATTCGCGACCCGACCCGCCGCCCGACCGACGCCGGCAAGGGCTAGCACGCAGCCCATTGCGCCTGCGCCGTAGGGCGCAATCGCTTTATTGCGCCGTTAGCCTCGCCACCGGGCGCCATTGCCCGCAGCCTCGCCAAGCGGCGCAATAAAGCGATTGCGCCCCACCAATCAGTCAATGACGCGATTGCGCCCTACCATCCGTCAATGCTGGACGGCCATCACGCGGATCGCGGCTGGGCCGAGAATGACCACGAACAGCACCGGCAGGAAGAACACGATCATCGGCACCGTCAGCTTCGGCGGCAAGGAGGCGGCCTTCTTCTCGGCTTCCGACATGCGCATGTCGCGGTTCTCCTGCGCCATGACGCGCAGCGTCGTCGCCATCGGGGTGCCGTAGCGTTCGGCCTGCTGCAAGGCCATGCATACCGACTTGACGCCCTCCAGATTGGTGCGGATGGCGAGATTCTGGTAGGCCTGACGTCGGTCCTGCAGATAGGACAGCTCCGCCGTCGTCAGCGTGAGCTCCTCGGCGAGCGGGATCGATTGCGTGCCGATCTCGGCCGCCACCCGCTTGAACCCGGCCTCCACCGACATGCCGGACTCGACGCAGATCAGCAGCAGGTCGAGCGCGTCGGGGAACGCCCGCTTGATCGAGAGCTGGCGATGCTGAATCCGGTTCTTCAGGAACAGGCTCGGCACATGCATGCCCAGATAGGCGGCGCCGAGACAGAGCCCCACTTTCAGCGTCGGCGGCTGGTCGAGATCGATAATGACGAAGACGTAAAGCGCCGTGAACACCAGCATGACGGCCGGCATCAGCATGCGGAAGAACAGATAGGTCACGTAGGGCGCCTGACCGCGGTAGCCCGCCTGCACCAGCATGGCGCGCGCGGTTTCCTGGCCCACCCACTTGTTCAGGTTGAACTGGTCGACGATCGACTGCATGTACTGCTTGGGCGAGCGCCGCAGCGCGACCTTCTCGCCGCGCGCGAGCCGCTCGCGCTCGCGCTGGCGCAGCTGCTCGCGCTCGAGCGCCACCGATTTCATCCGCTTGGTCAGCGAGTCGGTCGCCAACAGCGGCATGGTCAGCGTGATCACGGTCGCGACCGCCGCGATCGCCGCAAACAGCATGGTCAGCACGCGCGGATTGGAGACGGCGTCGATCAGGATTTCGAACATGGCATCACATCGTACAAAGCTAGAAGTCGAAGTTGATCATCTTGCGCATCACCAGCACGCCCAGCAGCATCCAGGTCCCGCAGGCCGCCATCATCATGCGGCCGAGCGACTCGGTCCACAGCAGCTCGATATATTGGGGACTGGTGATGTAGACGAGCAGCATCACTCCGGGCGGCAGGCAGCCGATGATCATCGCCGAGGCCTTGGCCTCCATCGACATGGCTTGAATCTTCGCCTTCATCTTCTTGCGGTCGCGCAGCACGCGGGAGAGGTTGCCGAGCGCCTCCGAGAGGTTGCCGCCGGCCTTTTGCTGGATCGAGATCACGATCCCGAAGAAGTTCGCCTCCGGCACCGGAATGCGCTCGTACAGCTTGGCGCAGGCATCGCCGAGCGGCAGGCCGAACGACTGGGTCTCGACGATCGCGCGGAATTCGCTGCGCACCGGTTCCGGAGAATCGTTGACGATGACCCTGATGCTGTCGAGCAGCGGCAGCCCGGCCTTGATGCCGCGAACGATGACGTCGACGGCGTCGGGAAAGGCCTTGAGGAAGTTCGCCTCGCGGCGCTTCTTGAGAAACTTGAGGATCCACAGCGGCAGGCCGAAGGAGGCGGCGAAGGCCATCCCGGCCGCGCCCAGGAGACCGGCATCGAGACCGAGCGCGCCCAGGAAGCCGAGCACGCCGAGGATCCCGCTGATGATGAGGAATTTGCGCTTCGACCAGGACAGCCCCGCCTGCCCAATCCGCACCGAGAGGGGCGGCGACTTGGCCTTGGAGCGGCGCTGCTCGATGTCCTTCAAGCTGCTTTCGACCTGCTCGCGCCGGGATTTCGGGTTGCCGGCGCGCTGTGCGCTGGGACGCACCGGGACGCCGGTGCGCGTCATCGTCTCCTGGCGTTTCGCCACCTTTCGTTCACCGGTCAATAGCGGATAGACGAACACCCAGGCGACACCCCCGATCGAGGCCGTCACCAGGAAGAATAGAGCGATCATTTGCATCTGCATGCTTGCACCACCGTCAGAGTCTGGCTTGATCGGTCGCGATCTCGGCGGCATCGAGCGCGGCGGCCAGCCGCTGCTCCTCGCCGTAGTAGCGCGCCCGCTCCCAGAAGCGCGGGCGGCCGATGCCGGTCGAGCGGTGGCGGCCGATGATGTTGCCGTCGGCGTCCTCGCCCACCATGTCGTAGAGGAACAAATCCTGGGTGATGATGACGTCGCCTTCCATCCCCAGCACCTCGGTGATGTGGGTGATGCGGCGGGAGCCGTCGCGCAGGCGCGCGCCCTGGACCACCACGTCCACCGAGGCGCAGATCATCTCGCGGATGGTGCGCGAGGGCAGCGCAAATCCGCCCATCGTGATCATCGATTCGAGGCGCGAGAGCGCCTCGCGCGGGTTGTTGGCATGCAGCGTGCCCATGGATCCGTCGTGACCGGTATTCATGGCCTGCAGCAGGTCGAACGCCTCGGGTCCGCGCACCTCGCCGACGATGATGCGCTCGGGCCGCATGCGCAGGCAGTTGCGCACCAGATCGCGCATGCTGATCTGCCCTTCGCCTTCGAGATTGGGCGGCCGCGTCTCCAGCCGCACCACGTGCGACTGCTGCAGCTGCAGCTCGGCCGCGTCCTCGCAGGTGATGATGCGCTCGTCGTCGTCGATATAGCGGGTCAGGCAGTTGAGCAGCGTGGTCTTGCCGGAGCCGGTGCCGCCCGAAATGAGGGTGTTGACCCGGCAGCGGCCGATCACCTTCAGGATCTCGCCGCCCTCGGGCGTGATGGTGCCGAACTTGATCAGCTGCTCGAGCGTGAGCTTGTCCTTCTTGAACTTGCGGATGGTGAGCGCCGGGCCGTCGATCGCGAGCGGCGGCACGATGACGTTGACGCGCGAGCCGTCCGGCAGGCGCGCGTCGCAGATCGGCGAGGATTCGTCGACCCGCCGGCCGATCTGGCTGACGATGCGCTGGCAGATGTTGAGGAGCTGCTGGTTGTCGCGAAAGCGGATGCCGGTGCGCTGGATCTTGCCTTTGACCTCGATGAAGGTCGTGCCGGAGCCGTTCACCATGATGTCGGCGATGTCGTCGCGCGCCAGCAGCGGTTCCAGCGGCCCGTAGCCCAGCACGTCGTTGCAGATATCGTCGAGCAGTTCCTCCTGCTCGGAGATCGACATCACGATGTTCTTGATCGCGATGATCTCGTTGATGATGTCGCGGATCTCCTCGCGCGCCGAATCGGCGTCGAGCTTGGCGAGCTGTCCGAGATCGATGGCCTCGATCAAGGCGCCGAAGATCGCTCCCTTGGTATCGTAATAGGCGTCGGTGTGGCGCGAGTCGGTGGCGGTCGGGGCGATCGGCCGCTGCGCGCCGCCACTCTGCCGGCCCGCCGTCGGGGCGGCAACCAGCGGCGCGCCAAGGCCGACGGAGGGGATCGGAGAGCGGCCGCCCTCGACGACGTTGGCGGCCTTGGCGGGCGGATGCGCCTCCGGTTCCGGCGCCGGCTGCAGCGGCGGCGCGGCGGCCACGCGTTGCACCGGCGCGTCCGGCGTCTTGACGGGGGTATCGGGGCCCGATGTGCTACGCTTTCCGAACACGCGACGATCTCCGGCCTTGCCTGCGCTACCGCTTCAGCAGCTTGCCGATGAACGGCGGCAGCAGCCCCGGGCGGGCCTTCTTCGAGTCCATCCGGCCGGTCAGGCTCTGCGCCAGCTGGCGAAAAATCTCGGCCACCCGGTGCGAGGACGACAGCTCGGCGATCATCTGGCCGTTATTGGCGGCGGTGCCGAACACCTGCGGGTCGAACGGGATGATCGCGGCGGGTTCGTCCTCGAGCGCCTTGGCGAAATCGGCGGGCTTGATCTCGGGCCGCTTGGCCATCCCGATCTGGTTGAGGCAGTAACGCGGCCGGCGGTCGTTGGGCCGCGCCGCCTTGAGCAGATCGAGCAGGTTCTTGGCATTGCGCAGATTGGCCAGATCGGGGCCGGCGACGACCAGGATATCGTCGGCGCCGATGAGCGTCTTCTTCGTCCATCCGGACCACTGGTGCGGAACGTCGAGCACGATGCACGGCACCGTCGCGCGCAACGAATCGACGATGGGATCGAAAGCCTCGGGGGAGAAGTCGTAGACCCGGTCGAGCGTGGCGGGCGCCGCCAGCAGGCTCAAATGGTCGGTGCATTTCGACAACAGCCGGTCGATGAACGCATTGTCGATGCGGTCCGGCGTGAACACCGCGTCGGCGATGCCCTGCGGCGGATCTTGATTATAGTCGAGACCGGCGGTCCCGAAGCCCAGATCGAGGTCGGCCACCACGGTGTCGAGGCGCAACTCCCGGGCGACCGCCCATGCGACGTTGTGGGCGATGGTGGACGCGCCGATGCCGCCCTTGGCGCCAATGACGGCGATGATACGTCCGACTGCCTTGGCGTCGGGCGCCGAAAACAGGCCGCAGATGGAGCGGACGACGTCGATCGTGCCGATCGGCGCGATCAGATAGTCGTTGACGCCGCGCCGTACCAGATCGCGATAGAGCACCACATCGTTGACGTGGCCGATCACCACGACCCGGGTCCCGGCGTCGCACACCTCGGCCAGCGAATCGAGACCGTCGAGAATCTCGTTGTTGCGATTCTCCGTCTCGATGACGATGACGTTCGGCGTCGGCGAGCTCCGATAGGCCTCGATTGCAGCGGTGATGCCGCCCATCTGGATCTTCAGATGCGCCTTGCCGAGGCGGCGGTCCTCGCCGGCGCCCTGCACGGCGGCCGCGGTCTCGACCGTCTCGCAAAAAGCCTGCACCGACACCCGCGGTGCCGGTGCGATGTGCTCGGTGATGGCCGGCTCGGAGGCGACGGCCTCATCCGGCTCGGCTTGGAACGCTTGCGTAATCATTTGCCGACATCGCTGATCTTGCCTTCGTTGGGATTGGGATAGATGGTCTGGGTGCTGATGCCCGACCGGTATCTTTCAAGAACCGTGGTTCGACGCGGCGAGTAGGAGGGATCCTCGGCGCGCGGCTGCACCAGGTCGGCCGGATTATCCACCTGAGCCGCCAGGTTGTGCTGGGAGGCGCAGCCGAAATTCCAGTATTCGAGATTTTCACTGTGCTCGCGGTCGATGGTGGGGCCGAGATCGTGCGGCCACATCCCGCAAGGCCCGGCGCTCGCGACCATCCTGGGATAGTTGAGCCGTAGCGTCGCCAGCGTGCGCGGATCCTCCGGTCGATACGGACGCACCGCGATGTCCTGCGGCGCCACGCCCATATTGGTCAGGATCGAGCGAACTTCCTGCAGCGCATTGGCGGCGGCCGCCTCGTTGCTGGTTCCCGTCGGCAGATCGATGATGATCCCGCCGGCTGCTTCGCGGCGCCAGGTATGCTCGAAGCCGATGACGTCGGCGCGCTGCTGGAGCGTCAGTTCTCCGCGCCTGGTGCCGATGAAGAGCTCGACCGTGTGGACGCCCTCCCGGATGGCGATCGGGTGGCGTTGGCGGGAATCATGCGGGACCTCGCGGATTGCGGCCTGGTCGCTGACGCAGCCCGCGAGCATCACGGCGCAGCCGACGGTCGCCAGCAACCGGGCGGCGAGGGTCCGGTTCGGGATTGCGGCTGAACGAGGCGTTGAGCTCATCGGTGGTGCTCCGTGGCGGCCGTCAATCGAGAATGAAGCCGTAGTTGCCTTGGTAGGTGCGCTTGGGATCGGCGTTGCCCGGAACGCCGTAGATACGGTTGAGATTGCCCAGCAGCACCGTTGCCGGATCGCTGGCATCGGCAAAGCCGTCGTCGGGCCGCGCCAGGTTCTTCTGCGCCACGGCGCGCACCACATAGGGCGTCGCGATAATCACAAGCTCGGTCTGGTTATTGACGTAATCGCGGCTCTTGAACAGCGCGCCCAGAACAGGCAGCTGCATCAGTCCTGGAAAACCGCTGATGGTTTGCTTGCTCTGCTCCTGGATCATGCCGGCCATGGCGAGCGAGCCGCCCGACGCCACCTCCAGGGTGGTCTCGGCGCGACGGGTTCTGACCCCGGGCACGCCATTGACGGTAAGGGTCGGGTCGATCTCGGAGACTTCCGTCTTCACGTTCATGCTGATGCGGCCTTCCGACAGCACCACCGGCGTGAACGCCAGGGCGACGCCGAACGGCTTGAACTGGGGCTGCGCGGGCGTGGTGGTGGGTCCCACCTGCACCGGCGGGGGAATCGGGAACTCGCCGCCGGCGAGAAACGACGCCGATTCGCCCGAGATCGCGGTGAGGGTCGGCTCGGCCAATGTGTGGACTACGCCGGCTTGCTCCATGGCGCGCATCGTGGCCGTGACCGACTTGAACGTGCCGGAAAAGGAATTGGGAGTAGAACTGCCATTGTTCAGCTGCCCCCCATTGGCCGGGAACGGATTAACGTTGTTGAGATTGAGCGTCGCCGGCCCGGCGGTGAATGTGCCGTTGAGGTCGATGCCCAGCTGCTTGATCACGTTGCGCTGCATTTCCGCGACCGTGACCTTGATCATGATCTGGTCGCGGCCGCGGACCGTGATGGCATTCACGATCCTGCCGCCGTCCTGCACGATCCCGGCGGTCCCGACCCCGAGGAGCCGCGCCGCGATGTCGAAGGCCATTTGGGCTTCGGCGGAACTGGCGACATTGCCGGTCAGCAGGATGCCGTCCCCGACGGCGTCGATCTGGATATCGGATGTCGGCAGCGCCTGCTTGACGGCGGCGCGGATGCCGTTGAGATCGCGCTTGACCGCGATGTCAAAACCGCCGATCTGGCGGCCTTCGGCATCGAAGAAGTAGATATTGGTCTGGCCCACGGCCGCCCCGATGATGAAGGCGCGGCGCGCCGAGCGGACGACCGCATTGGCGATCTTGGGATCGGCGATCAGCACGTCCTTGATGTCGCGCGGCAAGTCGATCACCACCGATTTTCCGACGCCGAGCGAGATGAAGCGCGAATTCACGTCGCTGCCCACCACGTCGATTCCTTGCGCGGCACCTGGCGCATTGGTCTCGGCGAGGCGCTGATCGCTGGCAATGGAAGGGCTGATCGCGCCGATCCCGAGCGTCGTGATCGATGCCAGCAATATGGTTCGGATCAGCTTCGTTCTTGCCATGTTGCGGTCCCTCGTCGACTTTTTCAGTGCGGGCGCGGACGTCCTGGTGCTGCGAAAGCATCGGGTTGCAGTGGTAGCGGCAGCCGGATTCGTGGTTGGAACAGGCCGCCGGTTCGCGAGGCGCCGCGGGTCGATCAGCGCCCGCTGCGCCGCCGGCCCGAGCGACGTCGCGCTATCGACCACTGCCACCTGCTGGCCGTTCGCCTTCTCGACCATAGGAGCGAGGGCGGGCACGATGCTACGCGCGGCTTTCATACGCTCACTTTCCACCTGACGCGGCGACCGGGAATCTTGGGGCTTGAAGCAAATCCGAAAGGATGCTCCGTCGGCTTAGTGGTCGCGCCTGCATGATCTCAGCAGGTAAACGTCAAAGCATGGTTAATAAGGCGTATCCAAATCGAGTTAATGTCTGGTAGACGCACTTGAGCTTCGCGGCCGGCGCGAAGCATCTCCCGTTACAGGCCGATGGCCTTCATCCATGGCGTCTCGGGGTAGACCAGCAGCGCGGCGCCCGCGAGCGCGATGCCATAGGGGACATCGCCACCCTGCCGGTGCAGCCGCTGCGCCCAGAACTGGCCGGCCAGCAATCCCGGCAGCGGCACCAGCCGGAACTCGATCAGCAGCAGGGTCAGCGCGCCGCCGAGCAGCGAAGCATAGACCAGATAGTTCAGGAGGTGGTCGAAACCCAGCCACAGGGCGGTGGCGGCGGCAAGCTTGGCATCGCCGCCGCCGATCCAGCCGCGCGCGAAGAAGCCGAAGGAAACAACGAGCACGGCGGCGCCGGCGCCGGCATGGGAGAGGACCTCGGTCATCGCCATCCCGCTCATCAATGCGAGCGCGAAGAAGCCGCCGAGGAGGACGATCGATACCCGGTTGGAAATCGTCATGGTGAGAAGGTCGCTCGCGGCAGCGAAGGCCATGACGGTCGGAAACAGTGTCAATCTGACCAAATCGATGAGCATGATTCAGTCCCTCCACCAGAACGCTCGGCAGCCGCGGGCGGTCGACCGCGCCGGGCAATCTAGCGCCGCGGTCATTGCGGATCGGTTAGCGTCCGCGCGAAGGTTGCCGCGGCGACCGCGAGGCCAAAGCGGAAAGGCTCCGGCCATGGGCCGGAGCCTTCCGATAGGAGTCGACAGATGCCGTTACGCCGCGGGGGCGAGAGCGGTCTGGACGCTTCCCAAAGTTGCCTTCAGGTTGGTGCCGAGACCCTGCACGACGGCGATGATCGCGACTGAGATGCCGGCAGCGATGAGACCGTATTCGATGGCGGTCGCTCCCGATTCATCATTTGCAAAGCGCTTTACAAGTTTCGTCATATTGAGCTCCATTGGTCCACACGTGGCTGTCTGAGCGTGATCCCGGAGCCGTTAGTGTTATGGCTGATCCGGGACCGCAGCCGGACCCTATAGCTGCACCCCTTGCGGGGGGGTTAATCTCCACTGCAAAATCCGCAGCATTCGGTCGAATAACCCATGTAGTTAACAGCTTGTCTATTTCGTATATCATGATTAATAATGTACTTATCCAATATCATCAAAAGTATTTGTCTTTGTTCCGCAGAGTATACTACAACTATTGTCATTCATGCCATCTTAAGCGCCGTAAGCGAGCATCGCTGACGATGCAGCCGTGAGGAAAAGATGCCCGGTGCCGCCGACACCTTTCATGCCGTGGCCGCGATGGCGACGCCGTACCTGCTGTCGCTGTTGCTGATCGGATCCGGCCTGATGCTGGAGCGCATCCGCCCGGTGCGCCGGTTGCCGGGCCGCGCCGCGATCTTCAACGTGGTTTATATGATCGCATCCACCTTCCTCCAGGGCGTCATCTCGCCGCTCGTTTTGGCCGGGACCGCGATCGTGGTGAGGGCGTTCGGCGGCGGCCTGGTGGTTCTGCCTGCGGAAGGTCTTGGTCTCGTCCCGGCCGCTGTCGCCTATATTCTCACGCTCGATCTCTTTGAATACCTCTTCCACCGGGCGCAACACGCCGTCCCGGCGCTCTGGGCGATGCATTCCCTCCATCACAGCGATCCGGCGATGAACGTCTCGACCACGAGCCGTCATTTCTGGCTTGAGCAGGTGATCAAGTCGTTCACGATCTATCTGGCCGCGTCATTGATCTTCGCGGCATCGCCGCTCATCATCTTCATCTATGCTGCGGTGTCGTATTACAATTTCTTTTCTCACATGAACCTGCGGGTCGGATTTGGCCGATTTGTCTTGCTGAATTCACCACAATATCATCGCATCCATCATTCATCGCAGCTCTCCCACCGGGACAGGAATTTCGCCGGGCTGTTTCCCATTTTTGACGTCATCGGCGGGACTCATTACCTGCCGTCGGCGGATGAATATCCGGCGACCGGGCTCGACGACGGCGACTGCCCGGTCAACCTCGCGGAGGCTATCGCGTGGCCCGCCCGCGGCGTGCTTCGCCGCAGTCTGCGCCCACCTGCATCGGCGCAATCGCCGTTCATCCCGTCTTAAGCCCACCGCGATATCCCGGGAGGGGTACGCGAGTCGCGCCGGCGTTCAGGTCGTTTCCATGTCCGAGGAATTCACCGCGCTCATCCACAGCATCAGCGCGACCCTCTTCAAGCTGGTGCCGGTTACGATCGCTCTCGGGCTCGTGTTCGCGGTCCTGTCATTCTTCTGGGCATGCAATCCGGATCGTCCGTGGTGGCGGAAACGCCAGCTGGTCACCGATCTTTGCTATT
>Ga0182024_10023412_pt1 | contig 11062 bp, 10 predicted proteins | sample P32metaG_FD_120480 | JGI IMG/M metagenome (GOLD analysis project Ga0182024, IMG submission 120480) | Permafrost microbial communities from Stordalen Mire, Sweden - P3-2 metaG (Illumina Assembly) | ecosystem: Environmental > Terrestrial > Soil > Wetlands > Permafrost | place: Sweden: Stordalen... | reverse complement strand
GCCGTTCAGCCCGAAGGCCGCAATACCACGCATTTCTCCGTGGTCGACAGTTTTGGCAACGCGGTGTCCAACACCTATACGCTGAACTTCAGTTACGGCGTCGGGCTTGTCGCCGAGGGCACCGGCATCATTCTCAACAACGAGCTCGACGATTTTGCCGTGAAGCCGGATGCGCCGAACGCCTACGGTCTCATCGGCTACGAAGCCAATGCACCGGGGCCGGGCAAGCGGCCGCTGTCGTCGATGACGCCGACCATCGTGCTCAAAGACGGCAAGCCGTTCCTGGTCACCGGCTCGCCGGGCGGCAGCCGCATCATCACCGCGGTGCTGCAGGTGGTGGTCGACGTGATCGACCGCGGCATGGACATCGCGAGCGCGGAATCGGCGCCGCGCATTCACAATCAATGGATGCCCGACCAGGTGTTCGCCGAGCCCGGCGTCTCGCCCGATCTGATCGCGGCGCTGCAAGCGCGCGGCGACAAGGTCGTGCCGACCGGGAAGTTTACCTCGGTCAATTCCATCGTCGTCACGCCGGAAGGGTTCGCCGGCGCCGCCGATCCGCGCACCCACGGCGGGCTCGCGGTCGGCTTCTAACTTTTATTTCGGTTCCAGCCCCGCTGCCTTGGCCACCTTGGCCCATTTGTCGATCTCGCTGCGCAGATGCGTGCCGAGCTGTTCGGGCGAGCCGCCGACCAGGCGGAAGCCGAGTTTGGTCGCGCGCTCCTTCATGTCGGGGTCGGCGAGGATTTTATTGGTGTCGGCATTGATTTTGCCGATGATCTCGCGCGGCGTGCCGGCCGGCGCGAACAGCGCGTACCAGCTGGTGTCGTTGCCATAGGCCACGCCAAGCTCGTCGAAGGTCGGCACGTCGGGCAGCTGCGCGGCGCGCGTGGGTCCGGACACCGCGAGCGCGCGCAGCTTGCCGGCCTGGATGTGACCGATCGAGCCGCCGAGCGTCGTCAGCCACACCGAAATCCGCCCCGCAGAGACATCGGTCACGGCCTGACTGAAGGAATTATATGGCACGTGCTGCAAGGTGATGCCGGTGACTTCGCTGAACAGTGTCGAGGCGAGCTGGCCGCTCGAGCCGATGCCGAGCGAGGCGTAAGTGAGTTCGCCTGGATGCGCTTTGGCGTAATCGACGATTTCCTGGACCGAATGGAAGGCTGAGTCCGCCGGCACCATCAAGGCGTCCTGGCCGGTCGCCACGAGGATCACCGGCGCAAAACTTTTGACCGGGTCAAAATTCGCCGAAGGCGCGATCGTTACGTTCGCCGCCATGAACTGGCCGCCGAAAACGATGGTGTAGCCGTCGGGCGCGGCCTGCGCCGCCATCGACGAGCCGACCGTGCCGCCGGCGCCGGCGCGGTTCTCGATGAACACCGACTGACCCCATAGGGTGGAGAGCTTGTCGGTGAGGATGCGGCCGAGGGTGTCGATGCTGCCGCCGGGTGCAAAGGGAATGATCAGGCGGACGGGATGATCCGGGAAAGTTTCGGCGCGGGCCGGCGCTACCAGCAAGGCGCCAAACGTCAACGCGGCAATCAGCCCGCTCGACCTCACGACACCCTCCCGGTTTCGCACGTCACTGCCGCGCATTCTTCACCGTCGACGCCAGGACGACAATGACGATGGCGCAGAGCGCCACCGGCGCGAAGCTCGCGACCGGCATGGCCGTGAAATCCCACAGCCAGCCGCCGACGATCGACAGCAGCATGGCGCAACTGTAACTGATGGTGAACATGCCGGCCGAGGTGCGGTGTACGTCGTCGGGCGCGCTTAGCATCGACGGCAGCGCCAGCGCCAGGATCAGGGTCAGCGCGTCGGTGAAGCCGAGCAGCCCTGCGAAGACGACGATCCCCACGCCATGCGACACCACCATGCCGATGAGCGCGAGCAGCGACGCCAGCCCGCTCGCCGCATAGGCCCACGGCCGCGTCACCAGCGATCCGGCTAAACCCAGCATCAAAAACGCCGCCGGCAATTGGCCGAGATTGAGCGCCGTGAGCGCGGCGCCGACCAGGTCGGGACGGCCTTGCGCGATCACATAATCGGGCAGGAACGCGTTGCTGACGAAATAGATCGCGTTGACGCTGCCGAGGATCAGCCCGAGCTGCCAGATCAGCGGCCGCCGCCAATCGGGCCACCACCGGGTGTTGGCCGCGGGCGCGGTGTTTTCGGCGCCATAGAGTCGTTTTGCATAGACTGCAACGATGACCGCAGTCAGCAAAACCGGAATCGCCCAGATCGCGAAACTCAAACGCCAACTGCCATCGACCGCGGGCAGAACCAGGGGAATGGTCAGCGCCGCGGGCAAAATTTCGCCGATGAGAAGCCCGGTGGTGTAGACCGCCGTCGCGAAACCGATGCGCGCGGGAAACCAGGCGCGCACCAGCGGCGGCAATATCGGCTGCATGATCGCGACGCCCGCCGCCATAACGACGGTCGAGGCAAACAGAAACGCCGCCTCCGGCACGGCGCCGCGCGCCGCGCCGCCGAGCGCCGTGAGCAGCAAGCCGACCAGCAAAGCGGGAATGAGGCCGGCCCGCGCGATCAACAGCGAGCCCGGCACCGCCGCGATCGCAAACAGCATGGGCGGCAGGCTCGACAGCCAGCCGATCTGCGTCTCGGACAGATGAAGGTCGGCGTGCAGAGCGGGAATGACCGGCGGCGTCGCCAGCACGGTAATCCGCAGACACGCGCCGGACAGCCAGAGCAGGAGGAGGGGGGTGGCGCGCGCAAGAGCCGATTGTGAAGGCTGATTTCCCACATTAGTCCCGGTGGGGAAAATGAAAATCAGCCTAAACGCGTCCGAGCAAATTTGGCAAGACAATCGATGCCACGACGTCTTAGCTGATGAGGGATGCGACCGCCCGTCTTCGGTCCCTGCGCGACCGCAAGATATATCTCCATCCTTGGTTGCATCACGAGCCTGGTCTGCGGTAGGGTTCGACGACGGAATGGGCATGTTGGGGCTCGGTGCGATGGAAACTCAGACTGTCGTTAAGACCCCTCACGATACTTTCTCCGAATGGGCGACGGTCATTGGCGTCGGCATATTCGCAACCGGTTTATCGCAACCCGATCTCCTACAGCTGCCGTTTCGTGTTTTACTTACGAACGAAACCTTGCCGTCGAGTGATACAAATACACATGTGATGTCGCTGTTTTTCTTCATCGGAATGCTGCCGTGGTCGCTGAAAGTACTTCCCGGAATTCTTCTCGATAGCGTTCCGTTCTTTGGAACCCGGCGCCGCTACTACCTTATCGTTGGCGCCCTGGGGGCGAGCCTGCTGTGGCTGCTGCTTGCGGTGGTTCCGCGAACTTTTGCGACACTGGCCGCGGTCTGCTTCTGCATGAACGTGTTCCTTGTTATTGCAAGTTCGGCCGGCGGCGCGCTTTACGTGGAAGCGGGGGACCGTTTGGCGATAACCGACCGCCTAACGTCAGTCCGGCTTTGGGTTGACAACTTCAACTCGCTGGTCGCCGGCGCATTTTCCGGCTTACTCGCCAGGGCGTCTTTCACGGCTTTTGCGGTGTCGGTCGCCGTCGTTCCCCTGACTCTGGTGCCGATTGCGTGGCGGCTTGTGAAAGAACCGCAAGCCGCGAAATATCAACATTCCACGCTGCAGGACGCGTGGACAAACATAAAAATCGTTGTCCGGACGCGCGATGTGTGGATCGCATTTGCCTTTCTATGTTTCATCTGCGCCCTGCAATCGTTCTTGTCGCCGCTATATAAGCATCAGATCGACAAGCTCCACTTCGAAATAGTAACAATCGGCATTCTGCAGAGCGTATCGGGCTTCGGCGGAATCTTGGGCGCGTTTCTTTATGGCGTTGTGCGTCGTAAATGGAATTTGCGAACCTGGCTTTTGCTGGGAGTGGCTTGCGCCTGCATGGATCCATTTCTTTATCTGTTCTATACATCGCTGTGTACGGCGATTCCCATCGATTTTATGCACGGCTTGCTCGATGTCATGACTGCTTTGGCGATGTTTGAGCTGGCGGCCCGCGCGACACCCGCCAACGTTGCCGCTCTGGGATTCGCGTTCATTGCCAGCGCCTGGAATACTGGCATTCCGTTGGGAGATAACATTGCGGCAGCGTTGACCGACTATTACAAACTAGGCTTTCCGGAGGTCATGGCTGTATTTTCTTGCGCGGCGGTGCTGGCATTTCCCGCAGTGCTGCTGCTGCCGGGCCGTCTGGTGGCGGACCCGCCCGCCTCCAGCCAAACGACGTGACTCAATCGTTCTTCCTTTGCAGAACGAGCAATCCGAATCGGAATCGATCTTGGAGCCGTTCGCTTGGAAGAGTTGCTTCAGTGACGACGTCAACCTTTGCAGTGCCCTTTTAGTCGCCCAGCGCGATGCTCGAGGACGCTTCCGCGACTCCTCAACAGTCGTTGCTTTAAGGGGGGACTTAGGCGTCTTGCATCAGTTGGCGTTCTTTTGCACGGCGAAAAGTCCGACGTCGTACGGCTCATTGCATTTAACCAATTCGGCGTCGACGTTGAAATCGTTTGCTCGAAGATACTGTTTGAATTTATCGAAACGATAACGCCGCACCCGGGCAAAGGCCTTGTTACCAGCGCTGACGGTAAGAAGTTGAGTGCCTGGGATCGGGTTTTCCCGCTCGGTGAGAGAAACCTTAACTAGATTGCTGAAATGCTGCACGATTTCCGCCGTCGAAATGTCGAGGTACCGCGCGGCGCCATGGGCAAAGAACCATTTTTTGCCAAAAGACCAATCACTGGTGTCGACATCGCCGACGACTGCCGCCGTATCATCCTTCACGATCGATACGTCCAGCATGAATCTGTCTTCAGGCGCGAGGTACAACTTGAGTTGACCAAGGAAGTCGGGCTCAAGCTTGTCCAGGTTTCCGAATGTATTTCCGAACAAACCGAATAGATATGGGCCTTTGGCGTATTCTCGCACTTGCTGCGAAACGAATTTGAAGTTCTCCTCGAAGTCTGCAAGCAGGCCTACGGGGATTCGAATTCTGTCTGACAGTGAATTAACAGCCGCCCAAAGCAGGCCGTCGCTGACGTCAACTGGAATGCACTGCGCGGTGGGCTCTCCTGAGAGCAACTCCAATGCGACTTTATCGTCTAATTCGGCGTCACCCGGGCCAAGGGAGACATAGGTTCGAAATTCCGGCCCATAGTTTTTTAACATTTTCGAGATTTTGTCTGAAAGCTCGTTGCGCTCCAGATCCTTATCCACTTGCTCCTTTGCTATTTTCAACCAAGCGCGCGCACCGTCGGTACCGAGATACATGGCGCGCATGCGCCAGTCGGGAGGTAAACTGTCCCCCTTTATCTGGAAAGTAGCCAGTTCGGGATGGCAGATCACCCGTAGGGAAGCGCGGGCATCAGAAATGCGGTCTTCTTTGAATTCTTTCGCGAAGTGGGACGCCAGAGCTTCTGCGGTCCCTTCGATGTTTCTCTTGTCAAGCTGCTGAAAGGTCAAGCCCAACATATCTGATGGCAGTGCCACACCTCTCTCACCGACCATAACGCTGCGGTAAAGGCCGAGGCGATTGGCGAATAGCCCATACTCGAGGATGACGTTGTCGCGTGGCCGGTCGCCTTCTTTGCCTCGGTACCAGACTCTATCGTCCTTAGTGGCAATAAATATCGCCGCATCGACCGACCTGGATTGGCGATTATCTCGAAAGAAATATGCTTGATGAGTGTGCGGGAACGGCGGAGAAAATCAAAAAAGCGACGCCGTATTGCAAATATTTGGTCGTTGCTGAATATCTGAAAATGGACGATGCGAGTCCAGAAATCTCGTTGATTGACGAAATCTACGTTCTTCGAAAACAGAGAAACTCGGCGCGGCTGGAGCGTGATTTTGTGCCAAACCCAATCTACGCGGAGTTGGTCGTCGAGATTTATACTGACTGCGTGGCCCATCTTAAAAGAATTTGGTGGGACCCGGAGTCTGGATTCAAGGTAGGGAAAGTATTTAATTTTCCGCGCTAGCCGCCCCGTTGACCTTGGCGCGTTCGACTTCTTGTGCCCGCCCATCTTCTCCTTGTCAGGGGCTGCGGGTCCGCTCTGGCCGGACCCGCGCCGCCTTCTCGCTCAGCATCGGACCAGTGGCATATCCCTTGCGGCTGTTGACACCGTGGGGAACATCCGACGCCGTTGGCTTCCACGACGCGCCCCCGTTGACCTTGGCGCGTTCGACTTCCCACGCCAAAACGTCGGCGAGCTTCCAACGCCGTGCGCTAGTCTTGCCGCCGAACTGAATGGGCTTCGGAAAATTGGCGTCTTTGAGTCGCCGCTCGATCCACATCCGCGAGCACGCGAAATGCTCGCAGACTTGGCCGATGGTTATGTAGCGACTGTCGTCGCTGACGCAGATTCGACGCGGTACTGTAGCGACTGCGGTCGCCATGATGATCCTCGCAAACAGGACGCGAGCGCAGAGCGCGCACGTCACACGGATTTAATTTTCCGGGTTTGCGAGGGGGTTTGTTCGCCGGGACCGCTTTCCCAGCTTCGTCTAGGGCGCGCGGAGCGGTTCACTCCGGGTGCTACCGGGGGTCTAGGCGCTGCACGGTGGAGGCCCTACGATGCCTTGCGTGGCTGACATAGACGCCGTCACGCGCCGGCACAAGATTAACGCGCGGCGTCCGGCAAACATCCGCAGCGCGTGGTTACCGTTCGAAATTTTCGACTTTCTTTCTGTGCTCTAAATCCGCGTGACGCTGCTGTGCGACGTGACGTGGCTCGACCGCTTTCGATTCCGCGACGACCGTGTGTAGGGGGATACAATCCGCGGGCATTGTCGCCATGGTTAATTCCGACCCCATACCTCGGCGGTCCTACCTCGACGGCTACCCGACGACCCAATCACCCAATGGTTTCAACGAGTGCACAACACGGACGCGGACGTGTTCGTCGAGGAGGGTGCAAAATCAACGTTGAGGATCGGCCGCTGGTAAACAGATCGTTAAGAAAGATGGTTAATGACCCGCCAAATTGCCGCGTGGCCCTGGTCCATCACGGGGTGCCCGATGTGCAATGTGTGCCGTTTGCGAGGTACCGGGTGGCAGGTCAGCTTAGAACCCGGAACCTCAACCCGGAACCTCAACAAGCCCTTATAATTCAGCTATATCTCTCTTTAAGGTTCCAGGTAGCAGGCAGCATAAGATAAATCGCTCGATGAATTTTAGAGCGACCTGAAAATGACCTGGAACCCCGGAACCGGAACCTTAACAGCCGCTCAGTCGGCCAGCCCCTAACCACTGTCCCGCACCCGAGCCGCACGTTCCAAAATCCGGTAGCTATCGTCGGCACTCATGACGCCGGCTCCATGAAGTCGTACATGGCCTCGTCATCGTTGGCGGCGACCGGCGACTTGCCGGTACGGTCGGCTCGGTACATCGCCGCAACCTCGTCAGGCCAACGGGCAGCGGTGCCATTGATGGCCCACAAGCGGATGGAGCGGCCGGCGATTTTCGCCTTCACACCTATCGTCGCGCCCAATTCCTTCTTGAGCCATTTCGCAATCTGCACTGTCGGATTGCGCGACGACTGCTCGCGCATGACGTGCTGCGGGATCAGCGGGATTATGTCGGCTTCGATATTGACGACTCGGCGGGTGAACGGATCGTTCTCCCGCTCGCTGTCCAGCCACGCGATCAGCGGCTTCTTGTTGTAGTCGATCATGGTGGCCTTGGCGTCGGTGATCGGCGCTTCACCGAGTGCGGTGTAGCTGCCGAGCTTGCGGTGCTTGAGTTGGTACGCGATGGCACCGAGCGCGCGCAAGTCGGGGTTGTCGTTATCGACCATCGGCATCAGCTTCGCGAAGTAGCCGGCGTTGATCTTCGCCAACTTGTCGGCGATGGTGACCAGCGTTTCCGCAATGGCCCAACGTCGATCACCCGGCAGCAACGCCAGCGCGTCGGTGTGGTTGCTCACCCCGAGCATGGCCGAATAGCTCGGCACCTTGAACGCCGAAATGTTTTTGATGTTCACTTCGATCACCGGCTCGGTGATAATGTCGCGCAACGTTCCTTCCACATCCTTCTTGCCGACCTGCATCAATTCCTCGATCAGGATCAGCTTGGCTTGAGCGGCCCATGCGTTAAAGTCGCCATTGAGCGAAGAATTCTTTGGTCGTTGTGTGTTTTGGAGTCCAACCAAATGTTCTAACACGCGCGCGATGTAGCTCTTGCCGGTGCCGAACGTCTCACCGACCAGCAACAGCGCGTGCATCGGCTTCTTGTCTTGGTTCTGATAAACCCATGCGAGCCAATTCAGGACGAGGTTGCGCGTCGCGTCGTCGGGGAACAGCCAAAGAAGATGTGCATCCCATAGCCGCGTGTCGCCCTTGGCGGCGATCACCTTCGACGGTCGCCATGTGTTGTAGGATCGTCCATTGAATTCGAGCGCACCCGGCGTGAACGTCATCGCGTCGAACTGCGCCATGCGCGGGTACTTGAACAGCACCTTCGATATAGATGGACCTTGCGCCAGTATTCGATTGTACGCCGAGTCGAACTGCGCCACGTCCCATTGCTTCGACGGATCGCAGCGGTCGATGAACCGCTTGGTGCCGATGCACCATACCCACCGACTGCAAAGTTGTTTGATGTTCCGAACATCTTCTTCCGGGTCGAGTGCTTCCAACGGTGTCACGTTCACCGATTTGCTAAAGCCTTCCATCCTGACGAGTTGCATCACCGCGTCGTCATCTTCGGCGTCGTCGTCGGTATCTTCGGAACCGGGTGAGGGGGTGCCCGGATCGCGAAAATTTACGACGTTCTCTCCCGGCAGTGCCGGACCGCATTCGACTTTCTCTTGTAGCTCGGCGCACGCGAATTCGATTTGCTCGGACGTAAGATCGGCAGGACTGCGCACTTTGCTCGGGTCGAAATCATCGACGCCTAGCGCGCGCTCGAAGATGTAGTTCCAGGCTTCGGCGTCCGGATAGCGGCGTCGGATTTCCGCCATAAGCTTGCGCACCGTGGCGGTCGTCTTGACTTGGGGTGGGGTGTTCTTTAGATTCTTGGACATGGCGCGGTCCTTTCCCGTGTCATCGGTCGGTCGGGCGCTAGTCACGCCGCGAACCTTTTAGGAAACGGCTCGCCTCGTCAGCGGGCCGTTTTCATTTGTTGGTTACGCAGAATTCGGACGAAAAGCAAATTCCGTCAGGATGTTATCAGTTGTTAGTAACGCCTTGCACAGATGCTTTACGCAAGGTCGCCTGCGGTCACGCTGCGCTCGACGTCTGCGCCTTTGTGCCTCGAATAAACTCGGCTCATATCCGCCACTCCGCTCGCTCGAATTCCGCTAGGGTCTTTTTCAGTTCACGAATTTTGCGCATCATCTTCTCGACCCTCGACGCATCGCCCTTGCGCCGAAAACGCCAAAGCACCATCACCTTTCGGTGTATCTCGGCGCGCAACGCCGCTGTCTCGGTGCTTATGGCGATCACGCTACGCGAAATCCGCCGGGCGGCTTCGGCTTCGGTTTGCCGCCTGCGAACGACGTGTCCAGGCTCGGTGCGGGCTTCGCGTAGCTCATTGCGGCCGGCGGACGAGGTTCGGCTGGCTTCGGTACTTCATACGCTCTGGGGTGATCGCGGATCGTCGGCGTCGGGGCCGGAAGTTGTCGCGGTGCTCGGTCCGGCACGTCATCAGGTTGGTCGATAGTCCGCATGTCTTTGAAGATTTGAACCTCACCTTCGGGTTTGCGCTTCGATGCGAACGGCGCGTTACGCTCACGAATGGCAGTGAGCCGCGTTTCCAAATCTTCGCGAAGTCCAACCTTCGACGATTGTCGTTCTTGTTGGTCACCATGAAGGACGAGAACACCGCCGCTCACTTGCGTATCAACTGCACGCTTCTCGGCGACGTTCCAAATATCGCCCATAAGCGCCTTCAAACCTTGAAGGCGCAATTGCGCCGGAACGTGTTCCTTGACGGTGAGAATGATGCGCGCACCATCCTCGTCGTGAGCGTAGGGCCAATCGGTATAATTGCCGAACGTCTCCGCGTCTCGCTTGTTGTCGTACTCGGCAATCGCTTTTGCGTCGATCACGTATTGAAATCGGCCGCCTTCGATAACTGGCCGTTCAATCCCATTCAGGTCCTCACGGGCCTGAGCGTCGAGATTGAGGGCGTGAATGCGTCGGCTTAGCTCCATCGCTTCATGGAAGAACAGCGGCGGACTGTCCTCTGAGTCGTCGGGCCATCCTTCGACGATGTACTTGCTGTCGAATACTCCATTGGCCTTGTCCGCTGCGGAGTTGCGCGCCCACGTCCAGATAGTTTTGCTACCCTCCGGGATACCAATCAACTTGCCGGCGGCGGTAACGGATGGATGCTCGCACAGCCGATTGAGGATCAGCTTCGCGTTCTCCGCGGACCAATGAGACATGACGTGCACTCCGACAAAACCATATGAGTTAGATCGTTCTTAGAAGTCGCTTCACATTTCGCTCAGCAACTTGGGTCGGATGCCGCCTCTGCCATTGTTCAAATTCTTGTCGAATACATCGCCCGGACGTGAGCGCCGATAGCCGCGGCCCATTTGCTTGCGCAGATAGCGGTCGCTCGCACCCGCGCCGCCGTCCAGGCCGCTCACGCGGTCGATGTAACTGCCGCGCGCTCGGTTCACAGGCGGCGGCGATGGAAGTCGGCCTTCCCGTACCGCCTTCATCGTTTCACCGACTTGTTTGACGCAATCCTCTCGGCTCGGCTGCGCATTGCTGCCGGCGGCGAATGTCTGGATTGCCTTGGCGAGTACGTCACGCGCACGGCGTTGGGAGTTGCCGAGCGACACCACGTCGGCCCGAGCTTGGGCAATCTGTTGGTTCAATTTCACGATGCTGTCGAGCACTTGGTCGCGCGTGAATTCGGGAACCTCTGGCGTGGCTTCGACCGACTCGGCGTCTGCATCCGGCGGGACCAGCGGCGCACGTTGGGCCTGACGATGCTTCGCGAACGCCGCGGCCTCTGCCTCGCCTTCCGCTTCCGCTACCGCTTCCGCAGTGGCAACCGTGATGCCCATGAATTCGAGCATGTTGGCAAGCTC
>Ga0182024_10023411_pt1 | contig 11062 bp, 10 predicted proteins | sample P32metaG_FD_120480 | JGI IMG/M metagenome (GOLD analysis project Ga0182024, IMG submission 120480) | Permafrost microbial communities from Stordalen Mire, Sweden - P3-2 metaG (Illumina Assembly) | ecosystem: Environmental > Terrestrial > Soil > Wetlands > Permafrost | place: Sweden: Stordalen... | reverse complement strand
CGGGCGGCGCCCATTTGCCGGACCTGATCGTATTTCGCCGGCACAAATTGGAGTGGCACAGCCGCCGCTGGACCGGCCGCGACGCGGAGGCGGCCGTTGAATTGGGCCGCCGTGGGCGGACCGCAATTGCCTTCTTTGCAGGTCATGAAACCGATCAAGCCGGCAATCGGATAATCGCCTGACTGAGCGTCAGCCGAAACGGTAATCGGCACGGTCCAGCTCACTTCGCGCGCGTGATAACGGATCGATTGCTCGGCAAACATTTTGGTCGCCGGTTCGGTGCTCGGCGCGGGCCGGCCGAAGCTGAATTGGGCGCTCGGCTCCAGCTCGACCAAAGTCGGCTTGGGATTGCCAGGCTCGTCGGGATCGTGATCGGCCAGGGCGTAAATGTGCCAGGGCTCCGCCGGGGTGGCCGTCAAAACGAGTTGGGCCTTGCCCCCCGAAGCCACGACGCCAGGCTCGATTCGGCCGCGGATCGAAACGTTCGCAGTCCGAAATACTTCGCTCCCGGCCGGCGGCTCACCCAAGCTCGTGGCGGAACCCGGCGTTGCGGCGGGCTTGGTTGCCGGCGCGGGATTGGAAGGAGGCCCCGACTTGGACGCCAGGACCGTGCGGCCCGGAACCGCACCCGAGCTAGTCCCCGCCGAAACACCGGTTGCCACGAATTTATAATCTTTCGGCGGCAAGCAACTTTCCGCGCAGAGCTGGGCGTAGACGGACCCGGCGATTTCGAGCCGCGTCGGATCGACGCCGGCTGCGAATTCGATCGGAGCCTGCCAGGTGACCCGGCCGGTGTGCTCTTCAACCTTCAGCCCGGGCCAAATATCGGCATACTCGTGGACCTCGGGGGCGGGACTGACGGTGAAGTCGCCCAGCAGCCGGAAATCGCTGGAGGGGGGTAATTTGATTTTGCTGCGAATGGGGCCATTGGCGGCTTGCGTGATCGAGTAGGTATGCCAGCCCGGGGCAATCTGGGCGGTGATCACAAGCTTCGCCGGTCGTTTGCCTTCGGCTGGCTCGACCGCCGCTTTCAAAGTCAGCTTGGCCGAGTCCTGCGCATCGGCCGCGCCAGCCCCAGCGAATTTGCCCGTCAGCGATTCGATTTGCGCGTCGGCGTGGGTCGCCCAATCTCCCAGCCCCAGCGCTCCGCAGAGCAGCAGGGCGGCGAGCAACACAAATCGGCGATGCATGGGTGGCTCTTCAGAGACGAACAGGTGAGTACGAGACAAGCGCGCGAGGCAGCGCTGGTCGGAGCATCGCAATTTTATCGTTATTCGCTCACAACGGTCAATCTGGTCAATCTAAATGGAATCGCCAAAATAACCGGATCGGGCCAGCCTGCAAGCGTTGAGGTCCGTGTTCTGCGTTATTGCAGATGGCAGCATTTCGCTGCGCGTGCGAAGCCTTTTCGCCTCGCCTAAGGATCGATTCGGCGGCAACCTTGCCCCAAGCGACACTTTTTTGTCTCGGGCGTCGCCCCAACCGACTTTGCCTGTCTTTCCGGCGCTTCCGCTAGGGCGCAATCAGCCGGGCCAGCCGCGCAATGCCTGTGTCGAGACGGCTTTCGATTGCAGCAGGCGAACTAAAAACTCGCCGATCGACATAGATCCACTCGATCCATTCCAGGCCGCTCAGCAGGACCCCCGAGCGGTCGAACGCCGTGACCAACCGCCGCTCGTCGGGCAATAGCGGTCGACAGCGGTCGTAGGCGGCCAGACCGATTTGCCAGCCGGTGGCATCGTCGGCCACCAAACTGCCAAGCAGTCGCGCGATGTCGCCTGCCACCGTGTCGGCGCGCATGCCACCAAAGTCGACGATCCCGGTCACCGAGTCGGCGAGAAACAAGACGTGGTCGTGCCAGACGTCGCCGATGCAGGGCTGGATCGGAACCTCGAGCGGAACGGCAGAGGCGAGCGTTTGCCCCACGCGATCGGCCGCCAAACGGACCAGTTGCACCAGCCGCGTGGCCCGCTCGGCCAGTGCGGGCCACTTTCCCGGCTGAATGGCGGCTGCCAGCCGGTCCAACTCCCCCGCTCGCAGGGCAACGAGCCGATCGCGCCTTTGAAGCAGCCGCGGCGAAGGGAGGAGTCTATTCTCGGCCAGAGGAAAGCTGGCCGCCGCCAAATGGAACCGAGCTAGCGCCGCGAGTGCCGACCGCAAACGGGCCTCGCTGGGCGAGGCGTGATAATCAGCCACGCCGGGCATCCAAGGCTCGAGCTGCCAGAGCGCGCCCTGGTGCTCGACAAAGCCGGCGTGGTCGTCAGCTTCCAATGGCAACGGACTGAGTTCGAAACCCTCGACGTTGACATGCCAAAGCACGGCCTGAATGAATTGCAATCGCTCGACTGTCGGGTATTCGGGGGGCCAGCGCCGCAGGCAAAGCAGGCCTCGCGGCGTCGTCAGCCGCCAGAATCGGGCACCGCTGAACCCGCCGGCCCCCTGCAGGCATTCGACACGGCTCGGCCGGCAGTTGGCCGGGTAACGGGCCAGCACCGGGGCATACTCCGACGTGTTTGCCATGCGTAACACCTGGGCAATTCCCTGCGTCTCAACTTTTGGCGGCTCCGCCTGCGATCGCTTGGATTTTGCGGTACTTTCAGGCTCGACCAACCACCCGCCTCAACTTGAGCGGCGATCGGCGCGAACCGTTGGATTGTGGCGGCCAGCGTGTGCCGATTGCTGGCATGATCGCCCCCGGACGGCGTCGGTCAAACGCCTGGTTGGTGCGCGGCCGCACGATGGTCGCCAGCGTGACCTTCGTTCCGAGGCGTGATCTATTGTGTCTCACGACGCGAACGATCCCGCACGATCCGTAGCCTTGCCTGCGCGACCTGATGGTCGGGTTCCAGTTCCAGCACGCGCTGATACATCGAAATTGCAAGCTCAACTTTTCCGACGAGCACGAGTCGATCCGCAATCTCGCATAAGAGATCGGGCTGCTCAGGCGTCAGCTCATCCGCAGCCGCGTAGTGTTCCAGCGCGATGCGCGGGTTGGTGTCGAAACATTGCCTTGCCACCACGCAATGCATGCTTGCCAAATCGATCGGCTTGAGGCCCGGATGTGGGCGCGCAAGCAGGTCTGTGACATGCATCGACCAGTCGTTGGAGTTCCACTGATCGAGTGGTTTGAGCAGACGGTCGGGAACCGACAACAGCACGCTTGCGAGCACAACTCCAGCCAAGATCGTCAGGGCGGCGCCAATCCTGACCAGATCGGGCATTTGGCCGCGCGGCGATACCACCCCATCCGATCCTTCTTCCAGCGCTGCCCGCCCGTTGCCAACGCAGTACAGCAGAAGAGACACAAACGCGATGACCACCGGCACGACGCGCAGCAGCGTGCTGGCCGTCAGGTACCGCATCGGCGTTCGCGGCGCTAGAAAATAGGGCGTGGGAAGGAAGTTGGCCAGCAGGACCACAAACGCGATCCGCAACAACCAGCGCAGCTCCGCGCGTTCCTCTCCTTGAGACATCCACCATAAAACTGGCAACGTCGGCAAGAGCATCGCATAGTGATACTCATAGACCGGGTAGCAGCAGAGGAAGTATGACAGAAGAGACAACATGAACGTCGCGATCGTTACGTGGATCCGCCGCCGCCGCGACGCAAGGAAAAGCGGAAGAGTGCTCATCGCCAAAATCGCCAGCACGGGCAGCTTCAACAGCAGCGTTGAAACAGGCGCGCCGGTAAGGCGACACAGATACATCGGCAGGCAGTAGATTTCCGTGTTTTCGTCCAGTTCGAATTCCTCGGTGAACACCAGCGAATAGCTTGAATTCGGTGAAGAAGACGCATTGATCAAGTTCAGCCAATGAATCCCGTTGTAGCCGCCGGAATTCAGCTCGGGCATCAACAGAAACAGCGCGGATATCGTCGCATACGCCGCAAGTGGCAGAATCAACGCCCGCCGGGTCTCGCGTGCCGCGAACAAGACCGGCAGGGTCAAGAGAGCCAGGGGCTTGGAGAGCAGCGAGACGAGCAAGCCGATCTGTACCATTCGCAACGAGCGCGTCGAACCCTGCTCGTCGCGCTCCATGCCCACCAATCCTCCCAACATCAATGCGGCGGCCAGGACTAGCCAGACGTGCATCTGTGCATTCCACAACATCAGATAGGTCGGCAGCGAGCAAAACAATGCAAACAGGGTGAAGGCCCGCAGCAGCCGTCCCTCGAACTGGCAGGCGATTGCACCGGCACCCGTCGCCAGCAGCGCGAGAGAGACCCCGACAAACGCGCCATAGGCATTCCATGGTGCTAACACTGAGGTCCACGACCCGACTGCCGCGGCAAGGATCGGGTGGGTGAAAAACGTCGTGGCGTAAGGCCCGTAGTTGTCCAACTCGGTGAGATAGATGTTGCTTCCGGAAATCAAATTGCGGAAGCCGCGCGGCGTGCTGAAAAAGTCGAGTCCGATCAGCCCGTGGCTCGCTCCATTGACGAAGCGGTCCAGAAACCTTTCGCGTAGCGACAAAATCATCGCCAAGGTCCAAACCTCAACGGCGATCAGCATCGTGCTGCCCCAAACCTGGCCGGCGTTCGACGTATGGCGTGGACCGACCGAGAACTTGTCGCGCGCCGCCTCGATCATTGCTGCTTTCTCACCAAGTTCGGTCGCAAGCACGTTTGGCCGCCGACGCCGGTGCACCGGGCGCATCGATCCAAACGGAAATGGCCAAGTTTTGTAATAACGCGTGCCCCCCAGGTTGTCCAGCGCGCGGCCGGCTTTTTTACCCAGTGGGTCGCCTGCGACGCCGGCTTCGGGCTTGTGAGAGCGAAAATGCCGCGCCTTGGCAGGGTTTCGGCCGCGACTTTCGGGACTGCCGGGGCCATCCTGCCAAAGTCGAACCATGATACAATCGTTGGAGTGGAAACCGACGACGCCGGAGCGATGACCGACATGCGAATGGTGGTGGCAATTATCCAACCGACGAAACTCAGCGCCGTACAAGAGGCGCTGGCCAAAATCGGCGTGACGCGGATGACGGTTTGCGATGCGCAGGGCTACGCCCGGCAACGCGGTAGGACCGCCACGTATCGCGGCAACGAATATCAAAACAACCTTCTCCGCAAGCTCGCGCTGGAGATTGTCGTCAACGAGGATTTTCTGGACCGCACGATCGATACGTTGATGACGGTCGGTCGGACCGGGCCGGAAGGGAACATCGGCGACGGCAAAATCTTCGTCATGCCCGCGATCGAAGCCATCGAGATCGGACTCGGCGTTCGCGGCCCGGAGGCGGTGTAAGCGAGAGGCTGGAAGTTACCGGCTTGAGGTTTGGATGTCCGCTGTTTTGCTTTCAACCGATTTGTTGGGCATGTCCAAAATCACAGGGGCGGCCCAGCGCGCGGGTTGCCGGTTGGCGGTCGCGGCCAGCGGCGGCGACCTGGTCGCGCGGCTGACGGCGGCGCCGGCCCGACTGGTGGCGATCGACCTGACGACAACGCGGATCGATTTGGCGCCTCTCATCGCCGAGTTGCGAGCGCTGGCCGAGCCGCCGGCAGCGGTGTTGGCCTTCGGGCCCCACGTACACGAAGAACGGCTGCAAAGCGCGCGGGACGCCGGCTGCGATGCCGTGCTGTCGCGTGGGCAGTTTCATGCCACGGCCGACGCAATCTTTGGCCAGTACGCCGATTGAGCCTGCCAGCGCGCGGCGCAGCGGGTTCGGCGGGCCGCGTTAGTCCAGACCCCCTTCTTCTTGAAGGAGCGAGTGCTGCAGCAGGTCGATTTCCTTGCGGCTATGCGCATCGATTTGCTCCAACAAGGCGTTGAGCTCTTGCGAGACTTGTTCGCAATGTTCGACGTCGGTGGTGGAAAGCCGCTCCAACCGGGCGGTGGTGCGCCGCAACCGGCGGCGAAAGTCGTCGTGCTCGGTCCGCAGCGAGTCGACTTGGGCAGTGAACTCCGGCCGACATTCGCGCACGACTTCCATATAGCCGTCATCCTCCTCCAAAGCCATCAGCCGTTCGAGATGGCGCTGGAACGACTCGGTCATGAATCGCAAGCTGGAAAGTTGGCGAGACAAGTCTTGCCCGCGCGACGTCCACTGCAGGAGAGCGCGCAGCGCGCTTTCCAGGTGGCTGAGCATTTCATGCTCGATCAACATTTGTTCGGAGATGGCTTTGTGTTGCATCGTTCTCCCCTTTCCCAACGCGGATCTCAGAGCGCACGCCGCACCCCTCTGTTATTCTACGCTTTTTCCGTCCTCTTTTGTGCCCGGGAGGGCGGCTTCGTAAGATGGGAATTAGCCGGGGGGCGTTTCTCGCTCAGTTGCCTCGGACGCGAGGGATCTGGGACTCGTTGGTAAAACCCTGCAATGGCTGTGCTATGACTCAACCGATCCAAGGCGCCCGGCGGGTGATGGAAACGACCGATCCGGACACGGTCAACCAATATCTGCGGTTTGGCTGGAAACTGATCAACCAGTACGTCGTTCAGTCGCGCAGTGATGCCTTGCCGGTCGTCACCTACGTATTGGCGTCGATTCGCACTCTCGAAGAGACCAAGGAGGTGGTCACGCTGACCGATACCGGCGAGGTGAACGCGTATCTGGCCTTGGGATGGCGGTTGCTCGACAAGTATGTCAGCGGCGAGATTGAAGGTCCACGGCACGAATCGCTCCATTTCGTCCTGGCCTGGCAACAAGAAGATACGCCGGTCAAACCGGGAAGCGAGGCCAGCCAGGTCGCCAGCGAACTTGCCCGACATCTGGCCGTCGAGATCGAACTGGACCGAGATTGAGTTCGGGAGTCCAACGGGGTGGGAAGTCGCCGCCAGGCAAAGCTATAATGCAGCAGAGCGATAACTTGGGCGCACTCGATTAGCGCGTCGCACCTCTCACCCTCCACATTCCTCGCCAGGTCAATTGTATGGGCACTCCGGTATCACGGCGACAGTTGTTAGCCACGGGCGTGGCTGGGGCAATCGCCGCGCCGGCGACCGTGGGCCGCGCAGCCGAAGGAACGGCCGAGAGCGCCGCCCTCAGCGCCAAGCCAGTCCCCCCCGCCTTTCGCTATTGCCTCAATACCGCCACGCTCCGCGGTCAGAAATTGGCGATCACCGAAGTCGTCGCCATTGCCCACCGAGCCGGCTATCAAGGGATTGAACCCTGGATCGACGAGCTCGATCAACTGGTAGCCGCCGGCGGTTCGCTAAAAGATTTGGGCAAGCAGCTTGCCGATTCCGGGCTCAAAGTCGAAAGCGCCATCGGCTTTGCCCAGTGGTGCGTGGACGATCCTGTCGAGCGGAAAAAAGGTCTGGAAGAAGCCCGCCGCACGATGGGATTGGTGGCCGAGATCGGCGGTACGCGGATCGCCGCTCCGCCGGCCGGTGCCAGGGAAAAAAAGATCGACGCGGGCGTGCTCGGTGAGCGTTACGCCGCGTTGCTTGAGCTGGGCGAGCGGATGGGAGTGGTGCCGATCGCGGAGATTTGGGGGCCATCGTCGACGATGAGCCGCCTGGGCGAAGTTGCCCAGATCGCCATCGACAGCGGCCGTGCAAACGCTTGCATCCTGCCCGACATCTATCACCTGTACAAAGGGGGCTCGGGCTACACCGGCCTGGGCCTGCTGGCCAGCCACACGGTCCCCGTGATTCACATGAACGACTACCCGGCGGTGCCCGGCCGCAGCGAGATTACCGACGCGGCGCGGGTCTATCCGGGCGATGGCGTAGCCCCCTGGGGGGAGATTTTGGCGGCTTTGCGAGCGATGGGATTCGCCGGCGCGTTGTCGCTGGAGCTGTTCAACCGCGACTATTGGCAACAAGATCCGCTGGGAATCGCCTTAACTGGTCTGGCCAAGATGAAGGCGGTGATGGAAAACATAGCCTGAGGCAGTCCGCTCGACTGGCGGGCCAGTGGAATGCCGGTTTCGCTGTTGACGGATTCGTTCGTACTCGACGACGGAGGGGCCGCGATGGACATGGAAGGTTCGTACATTTGTGATTCCTGTGGCGAGGAGATCGTCATCCCGGTCGATCTTTCGGCAGGCCAACACCAGGAATACGTCGAAGACTGCCCGGTGTGTTGCCACCCCAACGTGATCGTGGTGGAATGCGACAGCAGCGGCAACGTGATGGTTGCCGCGATGCCGGAGTGAGCCTGCCCAGAGGTCGGGCTGCTTTTGCAGCATTCCCGCGCGCCGCTTAGCCATGCGAGGCGTGAAGGCGGCCGGTGTGCTCGGCGCCGTCGAGCAGTCCGTCGCGCATGCGCAGAATGCGATTGGCCCGTTCGGCAATGTCGGGCTCGTGCGTGACCATGATGATGGTCTTGCCAGCCCGATTGAGCGCTTCGAGGATCTGCATGATTTCCTCGCCCGTCGCGGTGTCGAGGTTGCCCGTGGGCTCGTCCGCCAGGATGACGCGCGGGTTATTGACCAGGGCCCGGGCGATCGCGACGCGTTGCTGCTGTCCGCCCGAGAGCTGGAAAGGACGATGATCGAGGCGGTCGCCGAGGCCGACGAGTTCGGCCATTTCGATGCAGCGCTGGCGTGCTTCGCGGTTGATCTGGCCTTGGTAGTAGAGGGGCAGCTCGATGTTTTCGACGACGGTCAATTGGGCAATCAGGTTGTAGGCCTGGAAAATAAAGCCGAGATGTCGGCTGCGAATCTCGGAGAGTTCGTCATCGCTGAGGATCGAGACGTCGCGGCCGGCGAGAATGTATTGCCCGGCGGTCGGCCGATCGAGACAGCCGAGCAGATTGAGCAGCGTGCTTTTGCCCGATCCCGAGGCGCCCATGATGGCGACAAAATCTCCCTCGGGAAAATCGATCGACACGCCGCGCAGGGCGCGGACGACGCCGCCCCCCAGGTGGTAGTCCTTCGTCAGATCGATCACACTGGCCGAGAGTTGCATGGGACTATTCGTGCCGCAGGGCTTCGATAGGATCCATCAAGGCCGCCCGCCGCGCCGGATACAAACCGAACACGACTCCCACGGCCACCGAAATCAAAAAGGCCGCCGCCACGCTCCAGGCCGCCAGGCGAGGTTGAAGCTGCTGGATGTTGCTGGGGAGCGAAGCAAACACGTCGGGTTTGAGCGTGCGAGCCAACCAGCGCACCAGTTCGACCGCCGGTTCGCAGCAAAACCCGAGCAAGACTCCCAACAGGCCGCCGGTGGCCGAGAGGACGATGGTTTCGCTCAAAAACTGCTGAACGATGTCTCGCTGTTTGGCACCCAGCGCGCGGCGAATGCCGATCTCACGCGTTCGCTCGGTCACCGTGGCCAGCATGATGTTCATGATGCCGATGCCGCCGACCAAGAGCGCGATGCTGGCGATCAGCACCAGCAGGACGTTGAACATCATTTGCAATACTTGCGCTTGACGCAACAGTTCCTTGGGTACGATCACTTCATAGTCGATGTTGGTGTGAAACTTTTCCAGCAACGTTTTGACGACGTCGGCGGTTTTGTCGACGTCGTCCAGGCTGTCGACCGTGGCCGTGATCTGGCTGAGCTGCACCTCCTCGGCCTCGAAACTGCCGGCACGCGCCGAGACGACGCGATCGCCGATGCGCCACCGTAGCGTGTCCAACGGGATATAAATGTCCCGATTGTAGTTCTGCCCCGAAAAGCTGCCGCCAACGTTGCCGCTCGACATGCGGTGTTCGGTCTCGCCGACGACGACGTAGGCCTTATTGTCGATCTGCACCCTTTCACCGAGCGGGTTTTCGCCGGGGAACAGCGTCCTGGCGGTTTCCTCCGCCAGTACGCAAACGTTTTCGGAATGCTCTCCGTCGTAATCGGAAATGAACCGGCCACGAGCCAGCGACAGATTGGCCAGTTCCAAATAGGTCGGCGTGCAACCGACCAAACGGACGTCGAGTTTCCGGTCGAGATAATAGGCCTCCTTGCGGATCTCGCGTAGCGGGGTCGCTACGCGGACGGTGGGAATCTTGGCAATCCGCCGCAAGTCGTCGCGCAAGAGGCCGTATTGCAAAACGCTGAAAAACCGGCTGCCGGTGCTACGCTTCGTATCGGTCGTCGGCTTGACGTTGTGGATGATGATGTTGTTGGCGCCGAGTTCCTTGATCTGTTGCTGGGCCTGATAGCTGACGCCTTCCCCCAGCGCCACCAGCCAGATCACGGCGGTCACGCCGATCAAAATGCCGAGCACCGCCAGCCCCGAGCGCAGCTTGTGGAGCAGCAGGCTTTTGAGTCCCAAGCGCAGGGTTTGGAAGAATCGGGGCGACACGGGCTGGAGCTAGCCTCGGAGTGGATAGAGAGAGACGGATTCAAACCAAGCAGGCGCCGGTCGCGGCGCGCGCAAGAGCGGTGCTCACGGGCCACCGGGACCGCCACCCTCGGCTTCCATTTTCCGGCGGCGAGCCGCGGCCGCGGCGGCTTCCTTGGCATCGATGAAGCCATCGCCGTTGGTGTCGATCTTGTCGAAGCGTGCCTGCATCGGCTCGGGGGCTTCCTCGCGGCTGACTTTCTTGTCGCCGTCCTTGTCGAATTCCATGATATTCATCCGCGGGCGGCCCGAACCGCGGCCACCCCGTTTGCCTCCCTCGTCGCCAGCACCGGCTTCCGGCCCGGTTCCCTTTCCCGCAGCGTCCGGCGGGGGCGCATCGCCGAATCTCCGTTTGACGTCGTCGGCCGGTTTGCCGTCGTCATCGTCGCGTGCTTCGGCCACGATGGCGCGTGGATTGAGGATCACGACGTCGCCTTCGACCAGCCCGTCTTTCACTTCGATGTCAATGTTGTTGCTCATTCCCAAAACGACGGGCCGGCGCTTGTGACTGCTGCCCGAGAGGACCCAGCAATAGGTGCGCCCTCCCTGTTCAACAATGGCTTCGACCGGGACGGTCAACACGCCACTGAGCTCGGAAACCAGAATCTCGACGACGGCGGTCATGCCGGGGCGCAAACCGGACGACTCGCCGGTGATCTTCACGATCGTGGCGTATTCCTTCACGGTGGAGAGGAATGGATTCGGTTCGGGCTGGTTGGCCACCGAGGCGACTGTCCCCTGAAATTCGCGATCTTGCACTTTCAGGTTGGCCCGCATGCCGATGCGTAGCTGGTCGACTTTCGATTCGTGGACGGGGATTTTGACCTGCATG
>Ga0182024_10023409_pt1 | contig 11063 bp, 9 predicted proteins | sample P32metaG_FD_120480 | JGI IMG/M metagenome (GOLD analysis project Ga0182024, IMG submission 120480) | Permafrost microbial communities from Stordalen Mire, Sweden - P3-2 metaG (Illumina Assembly) | ecosystem: Environmental > Terrestrial > Soil > Wetlands > Permafrost | place: Sweden: Stordalen... | reverse complement strand
CAAGTCGATCGTTCTCCGCTTCTTCCGCGCCGGGCCGCTCGGCAAGTCGATCGGGAGGAACGATCGACTTGCCCACGCGCTGCGCGTGAGCTTCGGGAGGAACGATCGACTTGCCGAGGCGCTGCGCGTGAGCGTCGGGACGAACGATCGACTTGCCGAGCGGAACGACCCACTTGCCCGGCGGAACGATCGACTCGCCGAGGGGAACGATCGATTTGCCGGCGCACTCTCTCCGCTCTCTCGTGCGCGCTCTAAAGAGCAAGGAACACCACGGGCTCACTCCAATCCCCGATCCCCGCGCTCGTGCGCGCTCTCACTCGAAATCGGTAGAAGCGCCCGGGAGTGAGCGCGTCGATCGTCGTGCTCGCTTGCATCGTGTCCGGGAGCGCCGACCACTCCGCCGCTCCTTCGGCGTACTGCCATGCATAGGCGGCACGCTTGCCCGCAAACGGAGCGGTCACACGGACCGCGCCGGACACCGGCCCCGGGACGGCGGCCGCGGCCTGTTTGGGGTGGACGCCTCTCCTCTTCACAGCGAGGCCCGAGCTCACGATCACGCGTGCGGCCTCGGTGGCGTCGAGCCCGCTCGCGACGAACTGGACGTACGAGCGGAGCCTCTGGAGTTGCAAGCAGACGCGGGCAAGGCAAGCGTCGCGAGCGCTGGCCGACCCCAGAGTCCGCGACAGGACAGCCGCCTGCGCGCGCGCGAGCGAGTCGATATCGGACTGCACGGTAGAGAGGGGAAGCGTCGGCTCGGGGAGATCGGGATTGCCGTCCATCGAGAGCACGACGTGCTGGGCGAAGGCGACGACGTCATTGATTCGTTTGGCGAGCTTGAGAACCGCGACAGGAGCGACCATGGGGACCTCGGTCGGAGCGCTCGTTTCCCCGGCACCGCGCCGGGGCTGACCGAGCCCTCCTATCCATGCGGAAGAGAGCCCCGAACGGGTCGGAGCGGTCGCAAGTGTCGCAAGTGGTCGGAGCGGTCGGTTACAGAGGCTCGCGAGTACAGTCTCAGCGGACGCGACGACGGCCGTTCGATGTCCTACCGCGCGACCCGTCCCACCGTGCTCGTGGTCGTGAAGTAGACCGCGTCGTCCACGGCCAGCGCGAACGGATAGTCGAGGCCGCTCGCGAGCGTCCGCACGCCGCCACCTCCCGTGCTCACAGCGAGGACTGACCCGCCGGCGACGCTCGTGGTGAAGTAGACCTCATCGCCGTCCACGGCCAGCTTGGCCGGATTGTCGAGGTTCGAGGCGAGCGTGACGACGGCGCCGCCGCTCGCGCCCATGCCGAGCACCTGCCCGCCGAAGGCGCTCCCGGAGGCGATCCAGTAGAGCGACGTGCCGGCGGACGCGAGATCGCTGGGGGTGAGCGACGCGTCGTGCCAAATGGACTTGGGCGTGCCGCCGGAGGACGCGACCTGGAGGATGGAGGCGCCGTCCGTTCCCTTCGCGAGCAGGTACAGGGTGGTTCCGATACTGGTCATCGCGACCGGGCTGAGATCCCCGGCGTCCGCGCCGAGCGACGCGAGCATGGAGACGTGGTCGGTCGAGCTGGAGGCGGAGAACACGTCGAGACTCGATCCATTGCTACCGGTCCAGTAGAGAATCCCCTCGTCGACGGCCATCGGCAGCGGCGGCGACTGGCCGGCCGCGATGCGGCTGAAGGCGGTGCTCCCGAGGTCGTAGGCGTCGACGGTCCCAACGCCCGTGTTCCCTTCCACGAAGAACAGCGTCGTGTCGAACAGCGCAAGCTCGCGGGGGCTCGTCAGGCCGTCGATCACCTCCGTCCGCGCGCCACCTTCGCGGGGCACGCTCTCGATGCCACCCGTTCCGCTCGACGCGTCGCCTACGAGCGCTCCGGTGCTCGCGACCTGTGCCGTCGTCCAGTAGACCGTGCTCGGACCCAGCGCGATGGCCCGAGGCGAGACGACGCCCGTCGCGAGCGTAACGAGGCCGGAGCCTGGACCGACCACAGTGCTATCGACCAAGGACGCATCGAAGCCGCCACCATTATGCACCCCGACGGCGGCCGACCCGACGGTAGGGGGTGCCGCGCCTTCCTGACCGCAGGCCACCACGAAGGCGTAGGGGGCAGCAACGAGGAGCATGATCGGCGACCAGATTCTGAGGCGCATGAGGAGAAGCATGGCGCTCCCCGTGCTCCGGGTCACATTTTCACTGCGTTTTCCGACGACACGCATGAGGCATCGCACGAGCCGGGCCCCCGGCTCAGTGGGTCAGGTCGACGGTGCGGAACGTCCGCATGACGGTTCCGGCAGCATCGAAGCCGTCACGTTCGCTCGTCCACAGGGGCGCCTTCACCTCGTGCAGGCTTCGCCGGACCATCGCGCGGCGCCGGGCGATCTCGGGCGGCGCCTCCGTCGTGTCGGTCGGAACGCTCGCGAGCGCGCGGCGGGCGAGGACGCTCGCGTCGCGGCCAAGCGCGGTCCACCAGCGCGGTGGCGCGCCCGTCTTGGAAACCATCTCGCGAACGTCGACGGCGCGCGGGTCGTCCTTCGAGACCGATGCAAGCGGCACGACGCCCGCCGCGACCGTCAGGACACGAACCCCGGCGCGCGGGCGCTCCGACGTCTCCGACGCCTCCAGCGCGAGGCCGACGACCGCTTTCCGTGAGAGGCGCGCGAGGCCGTGGAACAGGTCGTCCGCGCACGCCGGAGAGCCCGCAACGATCCACCCCGAGATGCCCGCCTTTTCCCACGCGGCGAACGGGAAACGCGACTCGCCCGCGGAGGAGAACGCCGTGTCACACGCGGTCGGGGCTCCGTTCGCGGCTCCGGCGTCGTTCCGGTCGCTCACGCCGGCAAGGCTCACCGTCGCCTCCGTGTCCGCAATCGTAGCAATCGACGTGGCGGAGCGCGCCGACCCGGACCCAGTCGGTATCGCACTGAGCGCCGCCGTGAGCAGCGCCAGCTCGGACCGCCAGTCCTCGCCGACGGTGAACCCCGACCCGTCCGGCGTCCCATTCCCCTGGGACGGCATCGCGAGCGTGATGACGCTGATCGACGAGCTCCTGCTCCATGCGAGCGCCTCGTCGGCCGTCTGCGAATCGAGCGCGGTGACGATGACGCTCGCGCCTTCGCCAGCGACCTCCTCGAGGCTCGCGCGGAGGCGATCCTTGTCCCCTCCGTCGTCGCGGGTGACCAGGCGGACCGCATCCTGGCGTGGCCCGGCGCCATGCTCATCGTGCGCGAGGTCGAGCGCCCAGAGAACGCCACGCAGAACGTCGGCAGCTTCGTCGCGCAGATCCGCGGAGCTCGTCGGCAGCACGAGCCCCACGGTGCGCCCCGCCACGTTCCCCAGGCCGCGTTTGCTCGTCGCGAGGCGGCTCAGGGCGCTCGACATCTCTTCACCGAGGACGGGCGTACCCTCGTCCGCGTCCAGCAGCCACCGCGCGAGCGCCGCGTCTCCGCGCTCGACCGCAATCTGTCCGAGCCGCTCGCCGACGAGCCGTTCGATGGCGACGCCGTACCCGTGAGACTCGCCGCGCTTCCCGCTCGCGCGCATGTCCTGGAGCGACCCGCGAAGCGCCGCTTCGGGCACGGCGCCCAGCGCGACGGCCACTTTCGCCTCCGACGCCGCGCGGTCTTCCTCGGTCGCGCCGCGGAGCCAACCGTCCATGTACGCGATCGCCTCGTACGGCTCACGCGCCTCGAGGGCGTCGAAGGTGAGCTCTTCCTGGAGCAGCGCGCGGGCGCGGCCGTCGACCATCTTCCCGACGATCGGCCGCAAGAGCCCGAAGGCGACCTCCGGCTGGTGGTGGTAGCGGAGCAGCTTGGCGTTGGCGACGATGTAGAGGTCGTGCGTGGAGCCTTGGGCGGGCGGATTGCTGCTCTCGAGCAGGCGGTCGGCGCGAGCCCAGTCTGCAGGCGGATCCATGAGCGAGAGAATCCAATAGACGCGCGCCACAGGGACGAGGCCGTCCTTGGGAAAGGTCTGGATGAAGGCTTCGAGGTCGTGACGGAGCGCGGGGCGGTCGTTCGGCTCGTTCCGCAACCAGACGGAGCGTAGGTGCTCGAAGACGCGACTCGCAGCGGTCGTGTCCGCAAGGCTCGCGGTCGGCCTGACGTTGACGGCTTCGCCGCGCTTGCACGAGGAAAGGAACGCCAGGAGCACGGTCATGCACGCAAGCCCGAGCGGCCCGAGCGGCAACGCGGCGCGCCGGCCGTTGCCTTGACGTAACCCCTCGCGGTCTCCTACTACGTAGCTGCCTTGAGCGCCCCCGCGACCGCCGTTTCGCCTGCCGAAAGCAGCGGCGCCGATCGTGGTTCGCGGCGCACGGCGTCGCTGAAGAAGTGGCAGTCGCTCACGGGCGTCGTCCCGCTCGGAATCTTCCTCCTCGAGCACCTCTGGACGAACGCCAAAGCGCTGCAGGGCGCGGAAGCGTTCAATGGCGCGGTCGCTGACCTTCAGGCAATCCCTCTCCTGCCCGTCCTCGAGCTGTTCGGCATCTTCCTGCCGCTCGCCTTCCACTCCCTTTACGGGATCTACCTGGCGATTCGAGGGCGGCAAGATTCGCTCCAGCACACGTACGCGAACGACTCGCTTTACCTTCTCCAGCGCGTGTCTGGCGTGCTGGCGTTCGCCTTCATCCTTTACCACCTGGCCACCATCTGGCTGCAGAAGTTGCTCTATGGCCTGTCGCCCGACGCGTTCTATCAAACGCTGGAGGCGCAGCTGTCCTCCACGCACTGGGGCGTCCCGTGGGCGGCGCTCTTCTACGTCATCGGGCTCGCGGCGACGGTCTTTCACTTCGCGAACGGCATTCCCCCCTTTTGCATCGCCTGGCGCCTCACGGTGACGACGAATGCGCAACGGCGCGTCGCCATCGCGTCGTGGGTTCTCGGCGGGTTCCTCTTCTGTCTCGGGACCGACACCGTCATCTTCTTCGCGACGGGCTCGCGTTTCTTCCCGGCAAGCTGGACCCGATCGCCGCACGCCGCGACGATGCCTTGCCCCGCGACGAGCGGAGCTCTCCTGGCTCCCGCGCCTCCCGCGCCTCCCGCGCCTCCAGCGCCTCCGTAGCCTCGCCTCGGTTCTGCCCCTAAGGATTCCTCATGGCCGCGAAAAGCGTCACCCTCAGTACGTCCGGCAAGGTAAGGCGCGTCGCTGTCGTCGGCGGCGGACTTGCGGGGCTGATGACGACGATCAAGCTCTGCGAGGCAGGGGTTCCGGTCGATCTCTTCTCGCTCGTGCCGGTGAAGCGGTCTCACTCCGTGTGTGCGCAGGGGGGCATCAACGCCAGCGTCAACACGAAGGGCGAGGGTGATTCGCCGCAGGTCCACCTCGAAGAGACCGTGTACGGCGGCGACTTCCTCGCGAACCAACCCCCGGTGAAGGGCATGGCCGACGCGGCGGCCGGCATCGTCTTCATGCTCGATCGAATGGGCGTGCCCTTCAACCGGACGCCCGAGGGGCTGCTCGATTTTCGGCGGTTCGGCGGGACGCTGTTTCACCGGACGGCGTTTGCGGGCGCGACGACCGGTCAGCAGCTCCTCTATGCGCTCGACGAGCAGGTGCGCCGCTTCGAAACGATCGACTTCGAGGACGACAAGGGGCGCGTCATCCCGGGCGAGCGCATGGTGCGGAAGCTCGAGCTCTGGGACTTCCTCAGCCTCGTACAGGATGACAACGGTGTCACGCGCGGCCTCGTCGCGCAGGACGTGAAGTCGATGGAGATCCGCGCATTCCCGGCGGACGTCGTGTGCCTGGCGACCGGTGGCCCGGGCATCGTCTTCGGGCGTTCGACCAACAGCGTGATCAACACCGGAACGGCGGCGAGCGCGGTCTACCAGCAGGGGGCCTGCTACGCGAACGGAGAGCACATCCAGGTGCATCCGACGGCCATCCCGGGAGCCGACAAGCTGCGCCTCATCTCGGAGAGCGCGCGCGGCGAAGGAGGCCGCGTGTGGGTGCCACGCGACCCGAAGGAGCAGCGCCGCGGGCGCGACGTCCCGGAGAAGGATCGCGACTATTTCCTGGAAGAGAAGTACCCGGGCTACGGCAACCTCGTGCCGCGCGACATCGCGAGCCGCGAGCTATTCCTCAAGTGCTTCCACGAGCGCGCCGGGGTCTTCAACCCTAAGAGCGGCAAGAACGAGAACGAGGTCTACCTCGACCTCACGCACCTGCCGACGGACATGCTGAGGAAGAAGCTCGCCGGCATCCTCGAGATCTACGAGAAGTTCGTCGGCGAAGACCCGTACGAGAACCCGATGCGCGTCTTCCCCGCCGTGCACTACTCGATGGGCGGCCTCTGGGTCGACTTCGAGCGCGCGGCCGATGGCGGCCTCGTCACGGGGTCTCCCCGAAACCAGGCGACCAATCTCGAAGGGCTCTACGCGGCCGGCGAGGTCGACTACCAGTACCATGGTGCCAACCGGCTTGGCGCCAACTCCCTCCTCTCGTGCATCTACGCGGGCATGGTGACCGGGCCTGCGATGGCTACGTACCGGCAGAACCTCGCGCGCAGCTCGTGGGACCTGCCGAGCGGTCTCTTCGAGAAGGCCGAGCGTCGCGAACGGGAGAAGTACGAGGCGATCCTGAAGCTCGACGGCGACGAGAACCCGTACCGCATCCACGAGGAGCTCGGGAACATGATGCTCCTGGACGTGACCATCGAGCGTCACAACGACAAGCTCGACGCGGTCCTCTCGAAGATCGAGGACCTCGACGGGCGGACTCGCCGGGTCAAGGTGACCGACACGAGCGGGCACTCGAACCAGGGGTCGGCGTTCGTGCGGCACCTCCGGAACATGATCGTCCTCGCTCGCGTCATTGCGCAGGGCGCGCGGAACCGTGACGAGTCGCGCGGCGCGCACTTCAAGCCGGAGTTCAAGGAGCGCGACGACAAGAACTGGCTGCGGACGACGATGGCGCTCCACAAGAGCGGCGGCGGCAAGGAGGGGCACGACGGCATCAGCTACGTCCGCGGCCTCGACTACTCCCTGGCGGGGCAGAAGGTCCACGTGACCGACCAGATCGACATCAGCCTCGTGAAGCCGCGACCTCGTCGGTACGAAACGGCAGGCGCGGCGAGCGCAGCCGCCACCGGCGAGATGAAGAAGGGCGACGAGACGAAGCCGGCCAAGGCCGCGTCGCCGGCATAGTACGGAGATCCACGATGGCCACGAAGACCATATCGCTCAAGATTCAGCGCCAGGACTCGGGCGACCGCGCGGAGACCAAGCGATGGGAAGAGTTCCACGTCGACTGGCACCCACGCATGAACGTCATCAGCGCGCTCATGGAGATCCGGAAGAACCCGGTGACCGCGAGCGGTCAGACCGTGGCGCCGGTCGTGTGGGAGTCGGTGTGCCTCGAGGAGGTGTGCGGGTCGTGCACGATGATCGTCAACGGCAAGGTGCGCCAGGCGTGCACGGCGCTCATCGATCACATCGCACCGAACGGCGAGACGGTCACCCTGCAGCCGATGACGAAGTTCCCGCTCGTGCGCGACCTGGTCGTCGACCGCTCGCGCATGTTCAATGACCTGAAGAAGGTGAAGGCGTGGGTCCAGCTGGATGGCACGCACGAGCTCGGGGCGGGGCCGCGGCAGTCGCAGGAGAACCAGGAGGAGGCCTACCCGCTCTCGCGCTGCATGACGTGCGGCTGCTGTCTCGAGGCGTGTCCGCAGGTCAACGACCGGTCGAGCTTCATCGGACCGGCGGCCATCAACCAGGTGCGCCTGTTCAATCTCCACCCGAGCGGAAAGATGCATGCAAAGGAGCGCCTCGAGTCGCTCATGGGTGAGGGGGGCGTCGCGGACTGCGGCAAGGCGCAGAACTGCGTGGTGGCTTGCCCCAAGGAGATCCCGCTCGTGGACTCGATCGCCGCGATGGGGCGCGCTACGACGAAGCAGCTCCTCTTCGGATGGCTGCTCAAGTAGCTCGCGTAGCCCCCGTCAGCCGCCGTCGCGCACCGCCCATGCCCACACGAACCTTCCTTGCTGTCATCATCCTCGCGGCGACGTCGGTCGCGTGCGGGGACAACTCGTTCCAGGTCCAGCAAGCTCCGGAGTTTCCGAGTGCCGCGGGAGCGCACATCTCGGTCTTCGGCGTCTACAAGGACGGCCGCCTGGCGCCAGAAGCGTGGGACCCATTGCGCGTTCACCTCGCGCCGCTCTTCGGGGCGCCCGCGTGCGAGGCTGGCTACCCCGATATCGTGACGGCATCAGGCACACCGGTGCTCCAGGCGATCGACGACTACAGCCGCTCCAATGGAGTCACCGACGAGCTGCTCGATCGCCTCTCGTCCGCGGCGAAAGGTGATTTCGTCTTGCTCGTCACGGAGACGGGCCGTCCGGGTGTGAAGCCCGATACATCGGAGCCGTCGTCTGCAGGGGCGGGACCGGCGACGCTGCGCGCGGGAGGTCCGCACGGTGGACGGGCCCCCGCACAAACGCGAAAGCCCGTGCCCGACGCGAGCACCTTCGAAGCGGTCGCGCTGCTCTTCTCGGTTCACGCGCACAAGACGGTCGGCGCCATTCGAATGAGCTATTCCGGGGCGTCGTTCGACGACGCGATGCAGGGTTTCTTCCTGCGGCTCGGGAGCGAGCTGCCGGGGGCCGCGTGTGAAGGGTGGAAGGGAGACCTCCACCTCGACGTGTCCGATATCCGCAAGCTCGATACCGAATAGGCACTCCTCGGCCTCCGTGGCGGGACGTCACGCCCCGAGCTCGCGCTCCAACCGTCGACGACCGCCGTGTCGAACGCTACCGTGATCGAAACCGATACCCGACGCCGCGCACGGTTTCGACAGCGGCCGCGTGAGCACCGAGCTTGTCCCTAATGCGACTCACCAGAACATCGACGATGTTCGAGTCGCTCGACGCGGTCGACCCCACGCACGATGCGAGCGTCCGGCGCGTTACCACGTTGCCGGCGCTCGCGATGAGCGCGACGAAGACGTCGTATTCGCTCAGCGTAAGCGCGACGCGGTCGCCGCCGACGAGGACGCGCCTTCGAACCGGATCGACGACGAACTGGCCAGCGCGCAAGACTCCGCCCCGCGTCGAGAGCCGCATCAGCGCGAACGCGCGAGCCGACAGCTCGTCGACTTCGAACGGGATGCTCATGAACTCATCGGCGCCCGCGCGGAGCGCTGCCGTCCGCAGCGCCAGTGGAGTCGGACCACTGATTGCGAGGAGAGGCACCCCCGTTCGCGCGTCATCCACCTTTCCGCACAAGAGCGCGTCGTCCTCTGTCCACGACGAGCGCGCGACGACGATCAGGTGGGTCTCGCCCCCGGCGAACGCAGCCACGGCGTCGAGCTCGACGATGTCAACTTCGTCGGCGATGGAAGCTAAGAGATCAAGAGCGAACGGGAGGGAGCGGTCCGCAGCCTCCAGTAAGACGATCCGCACGGTGCGCGCGCCCATACAAGAGTCGCACCAACGACCGAGCTAAGGCGTCGCGCCCGCCGGATGCCATTTGCGCGCAAAGCGGCGAGACGCGGTGCCCCGAAGTCACGCGGTGACTGGGACATGGCTTCCCGTAGCGCGATCACGGACGATGAACGGCCGTTAATTCAATTCATTAACGTGGATTCATACTCGTCGCCGACGACACCATAGCGAGGCATCTTGACGCACTCGCGCGGCCCATTCCGCGAGCGTCTCCAGCGGCACGCGGCTTGCTCAAGGGTGGCGTCCGAATGTCAGATCACGCGGAGTCTTTCTTCATGTCTGGCTCGAAGCACTGGGTCGCCAGCTTCCCCGACCTCGTCGATCAATGGGACCATGTTCGCAACGGCGGACTGTCTCCGCACGACCTCAGCGCGGGCTCGGGTCGACGGGTTTGGTGGGTTTGCCCTCTTGGACCGGATCATCGTTGGCGCGCGAAGCCCAATAACCGGACGTACGGCGCCGGCTGTCCGTTCTGCGCGAACCGACGGGTCTCGGTGACGAACAGTCTCGCGACGCTCTTCCCAGCGCTCGCCGCGGAATGGCATCCCGACGGGAACGGGAAGCTCACGCCGGAGAGCGTGGTGGCCACGGCCACTCGCATCGGTCTCTGGCGATGTCCGCGAGACGCCCGCCATGTCTTCCGTGCAAGCGTACGCGATCGGACGCGAGCGCTCTCGGACTGCCCCTTCTGCATGAATCACCGCGCTGCCGAGTCCAACAACCTCGCGCGCCTTCACCCGCGCGTCGCAGCCGAGTGGGACCAAGACATGAACGGCGCACTCACCCCTGAGCAGGTCGTCCCCGGGGCACGTCGCCGGGTCTTCTGGCGCTGCGCCGCGTGTACCCATGTGTGGTGCGCAACCGTCGCCAACCGGGTGTCGCGGGCATCGGGTTGCCCCTGCTGCGCGCGTCACCGAGTCCTCGAGCGGCATCGCCTTCTCGACACCTAAGAGCCAAATGATTCAGAGACTCGTCGCCACCGCGCTGCGAATGCGCGCGATCGTGTTTTCGATGGTGGTCGTCGTCATCATCGCCGGCCTCGCCGCGTACCACCGGCTGGACATCGAAGCCTACCCGAACCCATGCCCACCGCTGGTCGAGATCATCGTCCAGCCTGTGGGCTGGAGCGCCGAGGAGGTCGAGCGCTACGTCACGATCCCCATGGAGGTCGGCATCGCCGGAATGAAAGGGCTCGACCACGTGAGGAGCCAGTCGCTCTTCGAGCTGGCGGACATCAAGTGCTACTTCAAATGGGGCTTCGACTACTGGGCGGTCCGCCAGGAGGTCATCAACCGCCTTCAGTTCATTCAGCTCCCGACCGGGCTCACCGGGTCCCTCTCCCCGTGGAACGCCATCGGCGAGGTGTATCGCTACACGCTGACGGGCAAGGGGTACACCGTCCGTGACCTGAAAACGGCCGAGGACTGGATCATGGAGCGTCAGTGGCGCCAGGTCGATGGGGTCATCGACGTGACGAGCTTCGGCGGCGAGACGAAGGAGTACCACGTCGAGGTCGACCCGTTCCGGCTGCGCGGCCAAGGGGTGACGCTCTCGCAGGTCACGACGGCCATCGGCAACGCGAACCAGAATGTCGGCGGCGGACGCGTCGTGATCGGCGAGCAGTCGTACAACAT
>Ga0182024_10023408_pt1 | contig 11063 bp, 8 predicted proteins | sample P32metaG_FD_120480 | JGI IMG/M metagenome (GOLD analysis project Ga0182024, IMG submission 120480) | Permafrost microbial communities from Stordalen Mire, Sweden - P3-2 metaG (Illumina Assembly) | ecosystem: Environmental > Terrestrial > Soil > Wetlands > Permafrost | place: Sweden: Stordalen... | reverse complement strand
GTCGGGAACACCGCCCGGGTCGATAACCCCAGTCACCTCAGGGTCCTCGACTTTCTCAGTGTCCGCGTTGTTCGCGGCGGTGACCCTGACGAAGTCGGCATCCACCCTGGCACCCGAAGCGCACACCAACGACACCTTTACCCTCACGGCAACGAACGCCGGACCGTCGAGCAGCGGAGCGGTCGTCGTCACTGACGTCCTGCCAACTGGCCTCGCCTACGTCTCCTCGATGCCTGCAACCGGGTCCGTGGTGGTCTCGGGTCAAACGGTGACCTGGACCATCCCCAACCTGGGCTCACCCGGGGGGGACCAGTCGACGCTCTCGCTCATCGTCTCGATCAACACGACCGCGGCCGTCAGCAACACGGCGACATTCATCCAGACGACGCCGAATGGCTCGGGCGGACACACGGGCTCGTCGAATACGGTCACGTTGACGCCGACCTACGCAGTTATCGCTCTCGCCAAGACAGTGAGCGATTCCTCACCGTCGGCGGGGTCCGACGATACCTACACCATCACTGTCAAGAACGAGGGTCCGGGTACCGCTGAGGGAGTGATGGTTACGGATCCGCTCCCGAGCGGCATCTCCCTTGTCTCCGCCAACGAGTCAGAGGGACACGTGATCACCGAAACCGGCAGCACTACCACGGTCGTGTGGCAGGTCGGGACCCTGGCGAACCAAGTATCTGAGGTCCTGCACGTCGTGGTACGTGTAACTGCCACGGCAGGGACGATCGTGAATACCGCCAATGTGGTGTCCTCGACGTTCGATCCGAGCGGCCGGATCGAGACCGCGGCGGCAATGGCGACAGTGGCAGCCGCCGGGGCCACCACGTCGGTGCCTCCCACCACGGCTTCGCCGCCACACTCTGGCCCACTTCCATTTACCGGGACTGACGCCGTTCGGGAGATGGGACTGGCGCTGCTCGCCCTCGGCTTCGGTGGTCTCCTCCTGTTTGGCGCCCGGCGCCGGGTGCGCCCGGCCCGTCGGCACTCTCGCGTTCCGCGTTGACGGGCAGCCCAAGCGAGCAGGGGCGTGAGAACACCAAATAGACGCTGTAGCATGATCGATCCCTGGCTGATCTTGGCCGTCGCTGCCGCTCTGTCGGCGTGTTCGAGCGAATCGCCCAGGTCCGGCTCCGCTGCGCCGACCGGATCTGTTGCGCCGACCGGATCTGTTACCCCGACCGTGGCGTCCCTTCCCGCCAACGCCCGTGAGAACGTCACCACGTTCGGGTTCTGCGGTCGAGATCCGGCAGGTATATGGGTGTGGGACGGTGCGGTGACGAACAGGAGCAAGCAGCGTCACACGTACACGATCATCGTGGACTTCACCGATGGTGCAGCCACGGTCGAAGACACGAAGATTGTCAGTGTGCCATCCGTACCCCCAGGAGGGACCGCTACCTGGTCAGTCCGCGGCGCGGCAGACCTGGCGGGTATCCGATGTGTAATCAGGACGGCCCGCCCGTCATAGTTTCAGCGTCGGATGGGCCGCCCAAATACCGCCTCTGAGCCGATCCAAAGAGTTCCGGCGCCCGCTTTGGGATGAGGTGCAGTACGTTCGTGGCAGCAACGGGCAAGGGCCGGAGGCGCACCATGGCTAGTCAGACGATGAGAGATGTCAAGGCTCTCATGTTCGATCGTCGGCGGGATGTGGTCGGTGGCCCACCTCCGACAGTCGAGGAACTGAGAGCCGGATTCTACGAGACCATGGCCGCGCTGCCGCCGGGGCCGGGCGCACGTTTCGAAGCGGTCGATGCGGGGGGTGTCGCTGCTGAGTCGGGCGTGCTCGAGGCGGAGATCGAGGTCCGGGGGACTTTGTACTACTTGCACGGAGGTGGCTACTTCGAGGGGTCGCCGACTACTCACCGGAGGTTGGTCACCTCCTTGTGCCTGGCCGCCGGATTGCGCGGCCTGAGCGTCGACTACCGCCTCGCTCCTGAGTTTCCCTTCCCCGCCGCCGTCGATGACGCTCTCGCCGGCTACCGATGGCTGATCGATGCAGGAGGCGAAGACCCGGAGCGAGTGGTCGTGGCCGGCGACTCGGCGGGCGCGGGCCTCAGTGCCGCGTTGCTCATAGCCCTGCGCGACGCAGGCGACCCGCTCCCGGCGGGGGCTTACTTAATATCGCCCTGGACCGACTTGGCAGGCACAGGCGACTCGATGCGAACCCGGGCCGACGCCGACCCGATGATCGACCCAAACCAGATGGCAGGGACCGCGGCCCGCTACGTCCCTGACGGTGACTTACGGAACCCCCTGGTCAGCCCCCTCTACGCCGAACTGGATGGTCTGCCCCCGCTGCTGGTCCATGTGGGCGACGCCGAGGTGCTCCTCGACGACGCCACCCGGTTCGTCGAGCGTTCCCGCCTCGCCGGCGTGCCAGTCGAGTCAGAGGTGTGGCCGGAGGCTTTCCACGTCTTCCAAATGCTCGCCGGCATGCTGCCCGAGGCTGACGAGGCGATTGCTCGCGCTGGCGCCTGGATCACCGAACGTCTCACCGCCGGAGCGAGGTGTCATCCATGATCGAGCTGCCCAAAGTGATGCCGGCCGCGGTGTACAGACGCCCGGGCGATGTCGTGGTCGAAGAGCGCCCGGTGCCGAGTCCGGCTGTCGCCGAGGTCCTCCTGGAAGTCGATCATTGCGGCATCTGCGGATCGGACATTCACATGCTCCTCGACGGTTGGGCCGACAAACCCGGCCGGGTGGCTGGCCACGAGTTCACCGGAACCATCGTCGCCCTAGGCGCAGGCGTCGATGCCTGGTCCATCGGTGAGATGGTGGTGGGCGGAACGTCACCCAAGTGCGGTCGGTGCCGTCGATGCCTGGAGGGCAAGCCTTCCCAATGCGAGATCGGCGATGGGCCTGTGGCAGACAGCCACGACGGAGCCTTTGCCCGCTATGTGCTGGTGCAAGCGGCGGCGCTCCTGCGTCTGCCTGCTGGTCTCACTTCCCGCGAGGCGGCGCTGGCCGAACCGCTTGCGGTCGCCTTGCACGGCATCACCCGATCCGGTGCGACTCCCGGTGACACCGTGATGGTCATGGGCGTCGGCCCCATCGGCGCCCTTTCGATCGCGGCCTTGGTGGCCGCGGGTATAGGCCCGGTTATCGCCGTGGAGCCTGGGAAGCGGCGCCAAAAGCTGGCCCGCCAGCTCGGGGCGGCCGAAGCGCTCGACCCGGCCGAGCTCGAGCAGTTCCCCCGGTGGGAGCCGGATCGCGTTCCCGATCGTGGAGTCCATGTGGTGCTCGAGTGCTCGGGCAAGAAGAGCGCGATGGAGTCCGGCTTACACCAGCTGCGCCGGGGCGGGACTCTGGTCCTGGTGGGTGCTGGGATGGAGCAACCTACTTTCGACCCCAACCGCATCATCTTGAATGAGCTGACGGTGTGCGGGTCGTACATCTACGACAAAGGCGGCTTCGAGCGAGCCCTCGAGCTGCTCGGCTCGGATGGGTTCCCCACCGAGGTGTTGATCGAGACCGATGATGTGCCGCTCGATCGGATATCCGAAGCCCTGGCAGGACTGGCCGATGGCCGCTTGGCGGGCAAAGTGATGGTGGTGCCGCGACTTTCCGCGGGGGTTATCGCTCAACCCGCAGGAACCGGCCGCGAAGACGGGAACGGAGAAGGAGCCCGAACGTGACGCATCCCTATTACCCGAGCGGCAACCCGCGCTTCAATCACGTGGCCATGAGCATGCCGGCTGATTTGCTGGACCAGTCTAATCGCGCCCATATCTGTCGGTTCTGGCACGAGGTATTCGGCTTCGACGAGATCGAGGTGATGACCCAGGACCGTCAGCGGCTCATCCTGTCGTGCGTGCACTGGGACCAGTTTCTCTTCCTCATCGCGGATGACGACCCGATGCGCTGCCCGCGTATGGACCACTTCGGGTTCTCCGTGGGATCTCTGGAAGAGTTGATGGGTGTCCAGGCGAGGGCCGTCGCTTTCAGGGAACGCGACGATCGCGTTGATCTCATCGACCTCCACGTCGATGATCAGAAGGTCGTCAAGATCCATTCGCTATATGTCAAGTACGTCCTTCCCATGATGTGCGAGGTCCAGTGGTGGGAGTTCGCAGCCTGACCGAGCCGAGTCATCTGGCGGCGAGCACGTACGAAGCGTCCGCGAGGGCGAGGATCTCGGCCCGATCGTCGGACAGGACGAATCCGGCAGCGATCGTCGCGTCGATCGAGGCCGTGAAGCGCTCGATGTACTCGCTTCGACCTCCCGGGTAACACCTGGCCAAGGTCTCCGGATCGAATTCGTCGGTCTTGCCGAAGAGGAAGGCGAAACTCTCGCCGGTCTGTCCGATGCCGGACAAGGTCGCGATTGGCACATCAACCCACGGGGTCCGAATGCCGCCGGTCGCGTTGCCGTGCCCATCGACGACGAGATTGCCCCCTTCGTCGTCGAGGAGGAGTCGGGGTGCCTTGGGAGGCGCAGAGCCACCGGCAGCCCAACGCACCAGGTGGTCGAGGGCAGCTTGGCCGATGTAGTGCTGCTGGGGGCCGGAGTTTATGGGGGTGTTGGTGTTGCCCATGATCAGCTCTGTTGTCGGTCGCATCAGGTCGGCCAGACGCGCCGGTGTGAGGGTCCCGTCGTCGTAGTTGCTGGCCGCGAGCAGGTAAGTATCGCCGTGGGCTGCACCGGCGATCTCCCAGAGCCGAATGTGATCGCCGTCGGGCTGGGCGGGAAGTCTTCCGCCGAGCACGATCACGTCCGTCTCGCTTTGCAGGACCAGGACCGGAACGCGAGCGTCCTCGCGGATCCGTACCGGTCGGTTCGATAGGGAGCGAGCCGCTTCGCCGAGGTCGCTTCGTGAGCTGACGAATGAACCTTCGATGGAGGCGGCAGTGCCGGGACGACCATGGACGAGGAAGGCGTCGAAGGCTTGCGCCTCTGAGTCGATGGCGTTGATATAGGTGACGAGGAAGGCGGCCGATTGCGACTCGCCGGCAGCGATCAGGCTGGTCGGGACCAGGCCCCCGAGCGCCGATTCGCCCTCCGGCGAGCCAAGCAGCTCGCCTACCTGGGTGAAGATATCGAAGGACCACCGGTCTCCGGGATGGACGAGCCCGCCGTATCGGTCCGGGGCCAACAGCTTGAGGTGGAAGCTTTCGACCAGCCCGCCGCCGTCTATCCCGGCCTTCTGGGTCGACACCCCAACCCAGGCGTGGCCACGGGCCATCAGATGACGGTGCAGAAACATCCAGTCGGGACCAGCGTCGACTCCGCCGGACACGTTGTTCCACTCCACCAGCACTGCGCCGCTGAAGCGCGCGGGGTCGGTAGGCGTGCGGACGACGATTCGGGACACGTAAGGCGCTTCGGAGTCCACTTGGACGCGCCAACCGCTCTCGGCGGCCGCCGCGTCGACGAGGGCGAACGACTCGGCGACGCCCTCTATCAGAAACTCGTGCTCCTCGTAACCCAAAGCGGCAAGGTCATAGAACCCCGCCGGCATCGGGCCGCTACCGGGCATCGCCCGCACCGTGGGTCGGCGTGTTCGCGCCGCCATAGACTGTCACGCTCCCCTCTTTGGGCAAGCACCCCTGCCGCGCCGTCAGCCTACCGACCCTCCCGGTTCGACGTCGACGCGCGCTTCGTTCGTGCCAAGCTGTGGGACATGACCAAGGGTTCCATCCTCATTACTGGTGCTTCCACGGGGATCGGTGAGGCATGCACACTCCACTTCGCAGGTCTCGGATGGCAGGTGTTCGCCGGGGTTCGCCGTGACCAGGACGGTGATCGGCTCAAGGCCAGCGCCGATGGTCTCGTACTGCCCGTCGAAATGGACGTGACCGATCTGGCTTCGGTTGAGCGTGGGGTAAAGGCGATCGGAGCCGAGCTGAACGGCGCCGGTTTGACCGCCCTGGTCAACAACGCCGGCATTGCCGTTGGCGGGCCGGTGGAGTACGTCCCGTTGGAGGAGTGGAGGCGACAGCTGGAAGTAAATGTCATCGGCCAGATTGCCGTCACGCAAGCCGTGCTGCCGATGCTTCGCCGTTCGGGCGCTCGGGGACGCATCGTCTTCATGGGATCGATCGGTGGCCGAATGGCGTCGCCGCTGATCGCTCCCTATAGCGCGTCGAAGCACGCCATCGAAGCCATCGGCGAGGCCATGCGCCACGAGCTCGCCTCTACAGGGATCCGGACCGTGGTGATCGAACCCGGTGCCGTTCGGACGCCGATTTGGGACAAGGGCCAGTCGGCGGCTGACGACATCGAGGCCAGCATGCCGCCCGAGGCGCTAGAGCGGTACGGCTCAGCGGTCTCCGACCTCCGGCGGGCCATGACCTTTCAGGCGCGCACCGGAGTCGGACCCGAAGTCGTGGCTCGTGTTGTGGAGAAGGCCGTGACCAGCTCACGGCCGCGGCCCCGCTATCTGGTGGGGCGTGACGCGAAGATGATGGCAACCGTGGCCCGGTTGCTCCCCGATGGCGTGCGCGACGCAACCATGAGACGGGTGATGGGACTCGCGGTTCGGTAAGGAGTCCGCTCAGAGGGGCTGTCGGCGGGAGAGAATCGACAGCGATTACGCGGCGGCGAGTGGCCGGAGCCAGGATATGGCGTGGCGCGAAACTTCCGGGTGCGGCTGCTGGGCGATCTACAGGTCGATGGTCTCGATCCGGGCCGTCTTGGCCGCCGCCAAGTCCGCACTCTGCTCAAGATACTGGCCCTTAATCACGACCAGCCCGTCGCGTTGGAGAGGCTGGTCGACTGCCTGTGGGGCGACAAGCCTCCGGGCCGACCGAGCGATCAGGTTTCGGTGCTGGCGAGCCGGCTGCGCCGTGTCGCAGGCGCCGATCGTGTCAAGCGAACGGACGCCGGTTACTCATTAGCGGTCGACTGGTTGGACCTCGACGCTCTCGAGGACTATGCGGTCCAGGCGGAGAGCCGCCTAGGAGCAGGTGCGGTGGGGGCAGCGCGGGCGGCGGCGTCGGCGGGCCTGTCCCTCGTGCGGGGACCGCTGCTCGCCGACGAGCCCGACTCCTGGTGGGCGGACGCCGAGCGCTCGGTTGCCGATCGGATCATCTCGCGACTGCACCATTCGGCATCGGCGGCCGCTTTGGCCGCGGGCGACTGGTCGGGAGCAGCCGAGATGGCCAGCCGGGAGCTGGTCGCAGACCCCTACGACGAGCAGGGGCTGCTGGTCCTGATGGAAGCTCTGGCCCGATCGGGCCGTCCCGCCTCTGCGCTGGCCGAATACGCCGAGGCTCGCGAGCGGTTTGCCGAGGACTTGGGAGTCAGCCCGTCAGCGGAGACCGAGGCGCTGCACACCGCCATCCTCCTGGACGAGTTGCCAGCCGCCGTCGGCAATGTTGGATGGGTCTCTGGCGGCGCAGACGAGCTGCCCGGACGTGAGGAGGCGATCCGAGAGCTGGACTCGCTAATCGATCGCGCCGGGTTGGGCCATGGTCAGGTCGGGCTCGTCGAAGGGGAGGCCGGGATAGGCAAATCGCGGCTTCTGCAGGTGTGGTCGCGGCGGGCCGCAGCCCAGGGGGCACGGGTGCTGTCCGTCGCGTGCGACGAACTCGGCCGGGCCTTGCCGCTGCAGCCTCTGCTCGACGTCATTGATGTCCTGATGCGCCAGGGGGTACAAGGAGCGGAGGAGGTGCTCGGCCCCGATGTAGCCGTGTTGGGACCTCTGCTCGGCGTGAACGCCCAGCCCGCCGACGCGAGTCAGGTCGCCGCAGTCACCGACCCAGGCGCCGGTCAGGCGCTTGTGTTCGCGGCGCTGTTCAGCGTGTTGCGCCGGCAGTCGGAGAGCAGCGAGCCCTTCGTTCTCATAATTGACGACATCCACTTGGCCGACAGCGCGACCCTGACCTGGCTGGGTCAGGCCGTCCGGCGCTTCGCGGACGACCGTGTGGCGGTCGTCGTCGCTCGCCGAGTAGAGGAAGCCGACCCCCCTCTATCAGGGGTGACTTCCATCCCGTTGGGTCTGCTCGATCTCGAAGCAACTGCGGCGATCGTCGGCGCCGATCGTGCTTCGGAGCTGTACGAACGCAGTGGTGGGCACCCCTTGTTCTTGGTCGAGCTGGCTGCGACGGGCGTGGATCGAGAGCTTCCAGCGAGCGTTCGAGAAGCGGTCGAGGAACGATGCGCCCGGGCCGGCGTAGCGGCCGCCACGCTGCGAGCAGCGGCGGTGATCGGCCCGGAAGTGGACCTCGACCTCCTGGCGGCCGTTACCGCGGCAGCTCCTGGCGTTCTGCTGGACCACCTCGAGGAGGGAGTGCGCCGCCGGTTCCTGGTGGAGGACGGCCCGGTGTTCGTATTCGCCCACGCCCTGGTGCGGGAGGCTTTGGCGTCCGTCGTGGGAGCGTCGCGGGCCGCCTACATCCACCGGGAAGCGGCCCGGGCCCTTGGGGCTCGACCGGCTCCCGACCCGCTCGCAGTCGCGCGCCACGCTCGCCTCGGTGGCGAGTTGGGATACGCGTCGGTCATGTTGGTGGCAGCGGCTCGAATGGCGGTCGCCCGATTCGACCAGGACGAGGCCTTGCGCCTCCTCGATCAAGCGGTCGCCCTCGACGATACGGCCGGCGCCCGCGTGGAACGGGCCCGTGTTCACTCGATGCTGGCCAACTACAACCTTGCGTCCGAAGACATCGAGGCCGCCCGAGCCCGGGGCGCTGGATCCGAGGTGTTGGAAGTAGCCGCCTGGTCGGAGCACTTCCAACGCCGATTCGACCAGGCGCTGACTCTGGCCGACTTGGGAGCGCGAGACGCGGTAAACGTCGATTTACGCACGAGCTGCCTGGCGCTGGGAGGATGGGTTTCACTTGCAGTCGGCGACCTTCACGGCGCCGAATCCCGCCTGGAGGGGGCGGTGGGGGAAGCCCCAGAGGCCATCGGCAGGCTGGTGGAGGCGTGGCTGGCTTGGCTGCGGATGAACCAGGGCCACCCGGAGGAGACATTGCGGCTGGTCCGACCAGAAGTCGGCAGGGGACTTGCCGCGTACCGGTTCCCGAACGCTTACGCCCTGATGGCGGCGACGATGGCCTTGGCGATGTTGGGACGAGCCGACGAGGCGTTGGAGACGCTCGATGCGCTCGAAGCCGACGTGGCGCGGATGGGGGCCCGGCGCTGGTCGCCTCGCCCTCTCAACCTACGCGGATGGATCCTCCGCAACCTGGGCGAGTCCGACGAGGCCGATGAGCTCAATCAGGCGGCGATCGAGGAGGCCCGACCCCAGGGCTTGGCCGAGCCGATCGCCAACGGACTGCTCGACCTTGCGTCCGGGCGCTTGCTGGCCGGCGAGCTGGACGGCGCCCGAACCTTGCTCGACGAGGCGGACCGACTCGGTGAGATCGAGCACGCGTTCCGGTGGCGCCACCAGCTGCGGGGCCGTTTGATCCGGGCCCGACTCGACTTCGCGCTCGAGGAGGCCGAGGCGGCTCTTGTCGGAGCCGAGTCTCTCGCTGCGGATGCCGCAGACCTTGGCGCTCCCCGCTACGAGGTGCAGGCCCGCTTGGTGGCGGCCATGGCTGCACGCCGGATGGAGGGCCATGTCGAACTTGATGACGTCGGCTCGCTCCTGGGGCGCCTCGACGATGTGGCCGGCCTCGAAGCTTGGTGGATCACCGCTGAGGTGGCGCGGGCGTTCGATGTCGAGGCATGGAATCAACTGGCGGGACGCCGGGTCGCTGCGCTGAGGGGGCGCGCCGGACCCTACTCGTCCGCTTTGGATCGGTCCGCTGCTCAGCGGATCCGGTAAGCGCCGACCCGGCTGGTCAGAATGATCACCGCCGGGCGCCAGCCGTCGATGTGCGGGGAGGCCGCGGCCAGCGCCTGACGGGTGACCTGCGCTCGTCTGGAAACGTCCAACTTCGCGACCCACGGCGCGATGTGAGGCATGCCGAGCCGGTAGGCGATGACTGAGCCTGGTTGCCGGACGCCCAGATCCTCATCGCGCCCGGAGACGCTCACGGCTACCAGGCCCGCTTGGATGGCGGCCGCGGCGAGCCGGGTGGGAGAGCCGGATATCGGCTCTACTTCCTTCTTCAGGGCTATGTACCAGTCCGGAGGGACCCAGCCCCAGGAGGTGATGACAGAGTCGATCGCAGACTTCACCGGGTCGGGTTTCCCGACGGCCCAAGTAGAGGCCAGCACAGTCCCGCCGGGCCGCACGATCCGGGCCAGCTCCGTCAGGGCCTGGGCAGGGTCCAGGTGGTTGAGAAGGAACCCTGCTAGCGCGGCGTCGAATGCGCGGTCCGGGAACGGTAGGGCGAGCGCATCGGCCGCGACGCCAGGCCAACAGTGCGTGCCCTGGTATGCGACCATGCAAAACGTTCGGTCAGCGGCCACGACGCGGGCGCCGCAGGCGACGGCGGCTTCGGCTATGGCCCCGGTGCCGCTGCCAACGTCGAGGACCAGGCGCCCGCTCAGCGACACCGGCGAAGCTTCCACGAGGACGCGGGCGAGGGGCCGGTATATATGACTAGGGCCCGCCTCCCATCGTGAGGCCAGCCCGTCATAAGCGGTTGCTAGAGCCATCGGGCGCCCTCGACTGCCCGTGCCTGCCACCATGTCAACTCCGGCCCTGGGCCGCCCAGTGCCTTTTCCCATCCGAACTGGACCATGGCTCCGAGCAGCTCAATCGCGACCGCAGCCTCCCACCAGTCTCCTGTGCGGATCCCGTGGCGCTCGAGGGCTGCGCGGTAGGTAGCAACCGCGGCATCCTTGCTTTCGGGCAACAGGTCGGCGTTGAGAGCCAGATACCAGGACAGGTCGGCTATCGGTGACGCCTCTCCCGGTACCTCCCCAAAGTCCAGCAGGATGGTTCGACCGTCGACATGGGCACCCAAGTTGGCGGCTTTCCAGTCGCCGTGCACCAACGTGTGGGGTATCCGTTCGAGGGCGGCGACCAGGGGTGCCGGGTCATCGAGTAGCGGCAGCAGGAGATCGGCCAGATCGGGCGCCACTTCGGGTAGCCGGGCCCAACCGTCGGCCATGACCCCGGGTACTACAGCCGTCGACCCGCGGGCAGCTTCAGCGCGGGCCACGGCAGGCGAGAACATCAAATAGCGGGTGGTCAAGGGAGTGAACCCGATGT
>Ga0182024_10023407_pt1 | contig 11064 bp, 7 predicted proteins | sample P32metaG_FD_120480 | JGI IMG/M metagenome (GOLD analysis project Ga0182024, IMG submission 120480) | Permafrost microbial communities from Stordalen Mire, Sweden - P3-2 metaG (Illumina Assembly) | ecosystem: Environmental > Terrestrial > Soil > Wetlands > Permafrost | place: Sweden: Stordalen... | reverse complement strand
GAGCAGGTCACGCAAACGAAGTGCACCCTGATCGACATGAGTCCAACCGGTTGCGAGATTGCCGTCGAAACGTTTGAGGATTCAGACGGGCAAAGAAAGCGAGAGCTGTCGTCACATGTCCAGACGCTCGCCCGCGAACCGGACAACTCGAAGGATGGCGCCAACTTTCGCAGCGAAATGGAACGTGCAGCGGCCGAGTCGGTCACTGTTGCCGCGGGTACATTCAAGGCAAAGGTGTTCGAACACATCGTGCCGTACAACACCGGTCAGACAAAGAAGACCAAGATCTGGTTTTCCGCAGACGTCCCCGGCGGCAACGTAAAAACCGAAGTCTCCGAAGGGCGACTCGACGACCTGAAAATTACGCTAAAAACCGAGCTCATCGCCGTCGACAAGAAGTGACTATCCCCAGCCTTCGTTAAACCGCATTCCGATCTTCGCGAGAAAGTTCGCGGCGTTATCGTGATAGAGCTTCTGCAACACGTCATCGGGCAGGGCTAAGCCGCGAAGAATTGGTTGTTGATCCACCGGCAGATCGGGATCGAGAATCGGCGTTTGGCCGATGTAGGCGGTTTCCCACAATTTGCGATGGACCCAGAATCGGCTGGCGAGGAAATCGAAGCCGCGGTCGTCGCCGCTGACCTGATCCGAGCCGAAGAGGATGCGGTCCTGATTGCGAACGAAGAACTCGCGGGCCGGGTCGCGGCGGGCGCTGATTTCACGAGCCATCCAGCGCGTCGCGCTGCAGTCGAGCATCAGCTGCGGATACGTGTCGAGCAAGTATTGCAGCCTCGGCAGGTCTTCCGGGTTGCCGCCGAGATGCGCGCCGATCCACGGTACTTGCGGATATTCGTGCAGCAATCCTTCCCACATCGCAAAGTGCTCGTCGTGCGTGCCGAAGCGCGCGGTGTCGAGGTATTTGCCGCGATACCACAGTTCCGGATCGCCGATGTGGGTCATGATCGCCATCTGGTGATCGACCGCGAATTGAAACAGCGGTTTGTGAGCGGGGTGATCGAGCCGGCGCTTGCGCATGTCCATCGTTCCCGGCGCGGCGTGAAACTTCATGATCCGGCTGCCGAGGTTGTAGAACGATTCGAGGCGCCCCAGCCAGTCGTCCACCCAGTTCACGGGCTCAACGCGAAACTGCGGCACGGCGATGAAATGAATCCGGCTGCCGAAGTCGCGCAACAATTCCACGACATCTTCCAGCGGCGTCATGCTCAGGAACTGATCGATGCCGTAATGATCCGCCGCCGCGAACCAGTCTTCGGCGTGACGCCGGCCAAATAGGTGGCAGTGAAAATCAATCACTTGGCCGCGAACCTTCGGCCGCGGCATCGGCTTGCGAAAGTCGACACCAGTTCGGTTGTATTCAGGCAGCGTTGACGTTTGCGTCTCGGTGGCGGTGGTGGTCATCAGTGATGCCTTGAACAGTCTTATCAAGCAAATCGTCGGCGCGAGTCTGTCGGCTCAAAAAATCGATTACTTTCGATTGTATGCCGCGTTCTTCGGATCGGCCGCAAGCTGGCATCGGTTTCATCAAATCTGCATGGAATAGCCGTCACCGGCGGCATTACGGACAGCAAGCCCGTTAAGCCTGACGACCTGCGGGAATCGGATTGACTGGGCAGCATGCGGAATGCGTGAATCGTATATCAGCATCACGGAGATCATGATGAAAACCGCAAACAAAACCAGCGTTCAGATCAAGGACCGATCGTCAACCTCGCTTGCCCTGAATCGGGCCGCCAATCGGTGCGTGAAACCGATGACTGAAGCGCTGGAAGCACGGACGCTTTACTCTGTCTTTAGTGTCACCAGCAATGCCGACGACGGCCCTGGCAGTCTTCGCCAGGCGATTATTGCCTCGAACACCGCCGGCGGTTCGAACACCATTACGTTCAACCTGTGCGCCGGTCAGACGACGATCATCGTGGCGTCAGCCCTTCCCGCGGTAACAACACCGACCTTTATTAATGGAACGAGCGAGCCCGGATACGCTGGAACGCCGCTCATCATGATCAGCGGCAGCGCACTGTTGGGCGATGTGCCGAATAACGGCCTGACTATTTCCGCCAGTAACAGCACCGTGAGCGGCCTGTCGATTACCAGCTTCTTCGATGGCGCTGCCGTCGAGATGACCGGCAATAACGACGTTGTCGATACCGACTTCCTCGGCGTCGACACCACCGGAGGCACGCCCAGCACCTTCCCCATCTCAACTGGCTTCGCCGACGCGAACCTGCTCGGCGTCAGCGCCGACGGAACCAACGGCATCGTTCGCAACAGCCTGCTCTCGAACAACTTCACGAGCGGCGTGAAGGTTACGGGCAACGGCACGCAGGTTTACAACGACAAGATTGGCACGGATGTTACCGGCGCCGTCGCTCTCGGAAACCTGGGCGACGGCGTTCTCGTGGTCGGGGCGGCCAACGTCAACATCGGCGTGTCGCCCAATAACTGCGGATACGGCGGATGCGGGTACGGTGGCTGCGGCCCGTCGCCGGTTGTGACGCACAACATCATTTCGAATAACTCGGGCGATGGCGTTCGCCTGGTTAATCCCGGCGCTAACGACAACATCGCCGGCAACTACGTCGGCACCGACGTCACCGGCATCTTCGCGATGGCCAACTTCGGCAACGGCATCGACGTGTCGAATACGTCGGTACTCGGCGCCAATGACGGCGTCACCATCGGCGGCTTCACTGTGAGCAGCAGAAACGTGATCGGCACCAACTTCGGCGACGGCATCGAGCTGCACGATGTCTCGGGCACGTCGATCATGTCCAACTACATCGGCACCGACATGACGGGAAAAGCGGCGTTGCCCAATGGTGGTGACGGCGTCCACGTGGTGGGCGAGTCGTCATCGACAAGCGTCGGCGGATGGTGCAACACGGGTAACGTCATCTCCGGAAACTTCGGAGACGGTGTAGAGTTTGACACCGACAGCACCACCACTGGCAACACCATCTCAGGCAACTTCATCGGCACCGACATCAGCGGCAGATTCGCGGTTCCCAACTTTGGCGACGGCGTCAGCGCATCGAACAACATCCAGATCGGCACCTGCTTTGGCGGCAATCTGATTTCCGGCAACCTCTTCAACGGCATCGAGCTGACCGGAAACTCAAACACCGTCGCGTACAACCGCATCGGGATGATGTTCAGCGGCACCACCGTCGGTCTCGGTAACGGATTGAGCGGCGTACTGGTGGATGGCGCTCACAACGTGGTCGGAACGACAAGCGCTGCGAATATCATCGGATTTAACGTCGGCAATGGCGTCACCATCGGTCTGTCGCAGTCTGATACCGCGGCCATCGACGACTCGGTTCGAGGCAACTCGATTTTCGATGATGGTGGTCTCGGCATTGATCTGGGCGACGACGGCGAGAACGCCAACACCCCGGGCGTTCATGTCGGGCCGGATATGGACCTGAATCACCCGATGCTGACTTCGGCGATTCGCTCGAACGGCAAAGTTACGATCCAGGGCACCTACAACGGCGCGGTACTTTCTGCCTACAGCATCGATCTCTATGCCAACCAGGTAGCCGATGCGAGCGGGTACGGCGAAGGCCAGTACTACCTCGGCACGATCAAGATCACGACCGACGCCAACGGCAACGCCTCGTTCAATGTCACGGTCAATGACGTGCCGGCCGGGTGGTCATATGTTACCGCTACCGCCACCAACGCCGCGGGTGATACCTCGGAGTTCAGCAACGATGATTTGATCACCAACTCATCGAGCAGCGGCTCCGGTTGCGGCGCTAGCAACAATGGTGGTGGTTCCTGCGGAAGCAGCTGCAGCAGCGGCAGTTCGTGCAGCGGCGGTTCATCCAATAGCGGCTCGTGCAATACCGGGTCATCCAGCGGCGGATCGTGCAACACTGGCTCGTCCGGCGATGGCTCCTGCGGCGGGGGCGGGGGCTGCAACTAATTTCTAACGACGTCTCCTTTGAGCTCTTCACCCGATGTCGCAGGCCGCGGAACTTATTCCGCGGCTTGCGGTCGTCATGGAGATTACACGGTCATGCCGGCTTGCTCGTCGGTCTGCATCTGGGCACGCATCGCTTCCCATTGATCGATGGTGATCATCGCCTCGCGGGCTTGCGATCCCTTGTAGTCGCCGACGATTCCCGCGGCGGCCATCGCTTCGATGAGACGCGACGCCCGGCTGTAGCCGATCGTCAGCCGGCGCTGCAGCAGGCTGACGCTGCCGCGCTTGGTTTCCAGAACCACGCGAACGGCGTCGTCGAAGAGATCGTCCTTCGCCGCCTCTTCGTCGATGGTGCCGGTCGTTTTGATCTGCACCAGCTCGGGTTCGTATTGCGCCTCGGCCAGCGTCTTTAGCGTCTTGACGCTGTCGCGAATTTCTTTGTCGTCGATGAATGTGCCTTGACCGCGCATCGGCTTGCTCGCGCCGGGAGGCATGAACAGCATGTCGCCCTGGCCCAGCAGCAGCTCGGCGCCGTTTTGATCGAGCACGATTCGGCTGTCCATCTTGCTGCCGACGCGGAACGCGATCTTGCTCGGCATGTTCGCCTTGATCAGACCCGTGACGACTGTCGCCTGCGGGCGCTGCGTGGCGAGAATCAGGTGAATGCCGACGGCGCGCGCTTTCTGCGCCAGGCGCACGATAAAGCTTTCAACTTCCTTGCCGCTGGTCATCATCAAGTCAGCCAGCTCGTCGACGATGATCACAATGTACGGCAGCTTCTTCGGGACCTTCGCTTCTTCTTCTGGCGTCGCTGGATTGAACCGCTGCACGAGCTCTTCGTGGCCGAGGGAGTTGTAGTCTTTGAGGTTTCGCACGCCGGCCTCGGCCAGCAGGTCGTAGCGTTCGTCCATCTTCTCGCACGCCCATTCCAGCACGCTGGTCGCGCGGGCGGCGTCATTGATGACGGGGCACATCAAGTGCGGGATGTCTTTGAACGCGGCCATCTCGACGACCTTCGGGTCGATGAGGATAAGCTTCACCATGTCGGGGCGCTGCATATACATCACCGACATGATGATTGAGTTGATGCAGACCGATTTGCCGGAGCCTGTGGTGCCGGCGATCAGACAGTGGGGCATGCGCGTCAGATCGGTGACGAGCGCCTCGCCGCTGGCGTCTTTGCCAAGATACAGCGGTATCTGGAATTTCTGAGACTCCGCCGGAGCCGTCTGCATCAATTCCTTCAGGCGCACTTTTTCTTTGTCCGCGTTGGGAACTTCGATGCCGACGGTGCTTTTGCCCGGCACTGGCGCGACGATGCGGACGCTCTCGGCTTTCAACGCGCGCATGATGTCATTTGACAGCTGTGTGATCGCTGACACGCGAATGCCCGGCGCGAGGCTGATCTCGTACATCGTGATAACCGGGCCGGTGTCAATCTCGACGACCTGGGCATCAATGCTGAATTCGCGCAATGCGTGTTCGAGGATTCCGGCTTGCTCGCGGACGAATGTCTCGCGCACCTCGGTGTATCCATATTCGGCGTCAGCCAGGCAATCCCACGGCGGAAGCTGGTAATCGCCCAGTTCCTTCGGCGGGGGCGGGGCGGTTTGCCGCGGCTTAATCAGGTTTGGAAGGTTGACAACGATGTTGAGCTTGGGCGGCGGGAGAGCAGCCGGCTCCTGCGCCACGGCCGGTACTGCTTCCGCCGGTTTCTTTTCCGCAACGATCTCGGCCGCCTCGGATGGGGTGGGATCGGATTCGTCGTCGTGCGCGGTATCGGCCGCCGCGACTTCCGGTTCGTCATCCTGATACGACAGATCGATCAGATCGTCATCGCCATCAAGTTCCGCATTCCCGGCGACGACCAATGCCGGGGAGAGTGGTGCTATCGGCCCGGCCGGTTTCGCGGCGGCCGTCGCTTTGTCGATCTTGATCGACTTTTTCTTGCCAATGGCGAGCGGATCGACAGCGGGCTTATCGCCGCGAATTCTTGCGAGGATTGCATCCTTTGTGATGAATCCGGGCAAGGATGGCAGGCTCGGAAGGGCGTCGAATCTCCACTTGATATTGGGCGCTTTCTGGCGAATGGTGATGATCGCGCCGCTGACGACGCCGGGCGTGCGAAGCACCAGATCATCGGCGGCCAGGAGTAGGCCGACGAGTGCGGTTGTTGCGAGAATCAGTCGCGTGCCGACGGTGCTGAAGTAGTGCTGAAGAACGGTGGCGGTGCTGATGCCGACGATCCCGCCGCGGCCTTCAGGGAAGCCGTCGTAAGAGCCCGGCTTGAAATGATGCACGGCCGACGCGAACGCGGCGATCAGCAGTATCAGGCCCAATCCGCGCATCCACAGATCGCCGATCTTGCTGCCGCACATCGTCAGGACGAGGCAGACGCCGGTGAAGAACATCGCCGGGAACGCGCCTTGGCCGACGGTCAGGAAGACGTAATATGAAGTGAACGCGCCGACGCGGCCGCAGAGATTCTGAATCGGTGGATAGGGGTAGACCGCGTGGCTCGGCCAGTCGTTGTAGTGAAAGCTGCCGAGCGCCACGAGCAGAAAAACCCAGCCGCCGGCGGCGAGGAACAAAAGAATGCTGCGCGTTGAGGTTGAGCGTTCCATAGTTCGTTGCGTCTTCAACTTCCCGTATGCCCGAAGCCGCCGGCGCCGCGGGCCGTCTCATCCAGCTCATCGACTTCCACCAGCTCAACCGGCGGAATCGGGGCGATGATCATCTGCGCGATGCGCATGCCCGGCTCGATGACAAACGGCACGCTGCCATGATTCATCAACGGCACGTGTACTTGGCCGCGATAGTCGGCATCGATCGTGCCCGGCGTATTCACCGGCGCTACGCCGTGCTTGCTCGCCAGCCCGCTGCGCGGCCGAATCTGCGCCTCGTAGCCCGGTGGAATCGCCATCGCGAATCCACACGGCACCAGGCGAATCTCGCCCGGAGCCAACGTCACGGCCGTTTCCAGCGCCGCCTGCACATCAAAGCCGGCGGCGTGCTCGGTCATCTTCTTCGGCAAGGGCAGGCCCAAGCCTGTCCCCAACCGCTTTATCCTTACAGTTATCGGGCGAGTCATCGGGAATTCTCCATTGAGATTGCCGCATGGCACGAGCAATCTTAAAGTTCAGCTAAGTTGTGGTCTAATCAGCGAATAACGAGTGGCATCGAGCGATTAGTGTCGCGGCAAATCGCGGCTTTGATTGCATGGGCAATCGCTCCGCGCGTCCGTCCGGCCAGAGGAGCGTTGCCGCAACATCACCGCTGTCCATTGTTCCGGCGGGGTTGAAGACAATCATGTCGAGTTGCTTTGCGATGAGTTTTTTCCGAGCGCGGTCGGTGCCGACGGGCAGCGAAGTTGGATCGCCTAAGTAGCCGGTCGATTCGTGTCCGCGTTGGGCAGCCAAGGCTAATTCCACGTCGTCTTGCGTCACGTATCCAAGTTCGACCAGTATTTTGCCAGCAAGGCCGCCAAGCTTTTTCTGAATGTCGAGCGCCTCGATCACTTGCTCGCGGGTGATCTTGCCCATCTTTGTCAAAACACGGCCGATTGGACGACCAACAAGTTCGGCCACCGCGCGCGGCAATGTCTCCAGACTGAACCCAACTGTTCGCTGGTTCGGACTCTTGAGTTTTGAAGCATCCGAGAGAATGTCTTCGGTCGGCTCACATTCGATGATTAGGCCGTCGGCGCGGGATAGCTTTCCGTCAGATACGTGCGTTGGCCGAAAATCCGCGACGGCGGCGGCCATGATCAACAAGTCGTGATTCGGAAACTCCTCCAGAACCAGCGTGTGCATCATCGCCGCGGTTAGAACGTTGGTACGACGACTGACTTCGGGAATCAGGATGGAAACAGGACCGGCGATCAAAGTAACGACATCACCGGCGTCCATCGCGGCCTGCGCGATCGCCGCCCCCATTCGCCCGCTGCTACGATTGCCGATGTATCGCACCGCATCGATTGGCTCGTGGGTTGGACCGGCAGTCAAAAGAATCTTCATCGTCGGAGAATCTTACTCCAACACTTGTCGGTTTTGCTGAGCTTAGCGGACAGGAGCTCAATAGTTCTCTGCCACCATGCCACATTCGGGGCATTGAACCGGCGTGGCGCGAATGTCGTACCCGCAGCGAGCGCAGATGCCCGGCCTGCGTTTGCTCGCTGGGTCCGAAATCAACCACTTTCCAAAAGCTCAAAGCCCAATGAGGGCGATGCCGGCTCCGGATAAGAAGATCAACGCACCTTCAAGTGTCATCAGCGCCATCGAGAAGTCATATGAAATGGGAAGTCCGAACAGCGTCTGCGTCGCGCTAAGGCTAAGAGAGGGATGATGTTCGAGCAACATGATCCATGAAACGATCTGTATCCCGAGGCAAATCAGAAACATCGTCCGCAGTCTCATGTCGGTATTTTACCGCAGCGCGCCGCCGCCGAAGCTTTCGGGGCCGAGGCTGGCGACAAATTCCGGATACCCGGGCGCGCCGGTTTCGGGAATATCGAGGCCGGCGAATTCGATTTCCGCGGATACCCGGGCACTGCCGGTGATGCGGTTGACCAGCCAGAAGGTGATCACGGTGCCCGCCATCGCGAGCGCGATGATTGCAGCGACGGCGATTGCTTGAACGACCAGTTGCCCGGCGCCGCCGCCGTAGAGAAGACCACGCACCGAGTCATTGCCATCCGCGAGGAGTCCGACGGCAAGCATTCCCCATGCCCCGGCAAAGCCGTGCACGCTGGCGACGCCGACCGGATCGTCCACGCCCCGTCGCTCGATAAACAGCACCGCGACGACAGCGAGAATTCCACCGATCATGCCGATGGTCAGGGCCGCGCCGGGCGCGACAAAAGCGCATCCGGCGCTGATCGACACGAGTCCCGCAAGCAAGCCGTTGCAGGTGAGTGACGGATCGGGACGACCGAATCGAAACCACATGTACGCCGCCGCTCCCACCGCGCCGCCGGCACCGGCCAGAAGTGTATTGACGGCAACGAGAGGCGCTTGGTCATCATTGCTCAGGAATGATCGGGAAGTGGTAAAGCCGAGCCAGGCGAACGCGACGATCATCGTTCCAACCATCACCATCGGCACGTGGTGGCCGAGAATGGGTCGCGGCGATCCCTGAACGTCGAACTTTCCATATCGCGGCCTGATAATAATCGCGCCGATGAGACCGATCGTTCCACCCAGCAGATGTACGGCCCCCGCCCCGGCGTAGTCGACCGCGCCGTGCGCCAAATGCAGATGGGCACCCAACTGACTGAGCCATCCCCCAGTCCAGAGCCAGCAGGCGGCCAGCGGGTAAAGCACTCCGCCGATTGCAACTGCCAACCCAACATGTGCTTTCAGGCTCAGTCGTTCAACCATTGCACCGAGGGGAACGATCAGGGCGATGACGGCGGAATTGGCCGCGATCAGAAACCAGCAGAGCGCCGCCGGGTCATGTTGCATCCCGTGCAGGAAGAAGCCGCGATGATGCGCGAAAATCCAGCCGGCGGTTGATGGCGTTGAAGGATCGGCGCCGGCCAGAGCGAAACCGACTACGAAAAAGCTGAGCAGGGCGACGGCGCCCGTTAAAGTATGGCCGATCATCGTGTGAGCGGCGTTCTTAGCGCGTCCCAAGCCGGTTGCGATCAACGCCAGTCCAGCCGGCATTAAAACGGTCAAGATCCCCGCCAGGAGAGCCAAGCTCATATTCCTCCAGTTGCACGCGTCGGCGTGCGGCAATTTCTACCCGAAAGCCGCCGCTTCCGCGCAACGCCGAACGGCCGGCGTCAATTCGCCGGCCGTTCGAGTTAGTCAACAACGAGAATCTCAAAACCTCACGCGTTCACAGCGGTCGCCGGCGAGCTGACCATGATGGTCTTGCCGGTCTTCTTGCTCCTCATCGTGAAGTAGATAGCACCATAAATGCCCCATATTGCCGCGAATGCGAGCGCACAGTATGGCTCTTTGACGCTCATTCCAGGCACCGAGAAGGGGCCGATGAGGTAGAAGAGCATGCACCCGAGGTTGGCCAGCAGGCCGAAGATCGGGATGACCATGTGCTTCAATCCGTTGAACATGTGGTGTTCGCGGAAAGCCACAATCGCCACGATACAAGTCATCATGTAGAGCAGGAACGTTCCGAAGTTGCTGATCAGCGTGATAATCAGCATGCTTGCCGGAATCTTGACCGCCGTCGCGTTGTGAAACAGGCCGAACTTGTACCAGAGATTTGTGGGGAGCCCAGCGATCGTCGCATCGGTCTGTGCCCCGGGGCCACAGAAGTTAAAGAGAACCCCAAAGACCCCGATGACGGCGGAGATCGTCGCCAAGGTCCAGATCGCTCGGTGAGGAGTGAGGTTCTTGCCGTGGAGCAGTCCGAAGTGGTTAGGAACTTCTTCGTCGCGGCCCATGGCGTAGGTCACGCGTGCACCGGTGCTCATGCAGCTCAGCGTGGTGCCGATCAGTGCCAGGAAGACCGTAATGGATTGGATCATCATGAACCACCAACCGGCATTGGCGGTGCCGAACGCCCAAGCGCCCACGAGCTGCATCATGTCACCAATCGGGGCCGATGACGATGCCGCGTTGCCTTGTATTTGGTAGGCACTGCTGACGAAGTAATTGGCGGCAAAGTATTCAAAGAGGTAGCAGAAGCCGCCTTGGATCAGCAGAGAGAGAATAACGGCCTTGGGAATGTCCTTCTTCGCGTTCTTTGCTTCTTCGCCCATTGAGGTGACGGACTCAAAACCGACCAGGATGAGAATGGCCACGCAGGCCTGAATGAACATGAAATTGAATTTGTGCGGGGCGATGACCGATTTGGCAGACTCGTGGTACTGCGCGGTAGTGACGCCCTTGTCATCAGTAAGGATGCCGCCCTTGTAGGAGATGGTGAAAGGCTCAGAAACGGCCTTGGCAGCACCCGCAGGGAGAGCTGCAGGAAGCTTACCATCCTTGTCAGTCGGGATCACGATGGGATTGCCGTCAGCGCCGTTAACAATTGCGCCCTTGGCATCCGCCACGACATAAACCGGGACCGAAGCGCCGCTGGGATCAACCTTCGGCAGCGTGGCGCTGGGATCCTGGATTTGCTTGGTCGCGTCTTTCGGATCG
>Ga0182024_10023406_pt1 | contig 11064 bp, 7 predicted proteins | sample P32metaG_FD_120480 | JGI IMG/M metagenome (GOLD analysis project Ga0182024, IMG submission 120480) | Permafrost microbial communities from Stordalen Mire, Sweden - P3-2 metaG (Illumina Assembly) | ecosystem: Environmental > Terrestrial > Soil > Wetlands > Permafrost | place: Sweden: Stordalen... | reverse complement strand
TGCCTTTGATTTCCCTTTGTTCACCGCACATTTTTAATCGTACATCCCGCGCACGAACCAACTCCTGCACGCCGCATCGTAATAAACGCAATACAAACCCGCGCGCATGTGCGCTTTCACATCCTGCACCGGCGCAATCGCATGCATATGCGCCGGCACATTCACCGATACACTCGTATTCCCGCCATCAAACTGAATCTCCAAATCCCATTCCTCCTGCTGCCACGCATCCTCCCGCCACCAATCCCCCGAAATTCGCCAAGGCCCGGACGCCGTCACCACGCGCCCATACAAACCGCGAAAAAATATTTTTGCCGGGTGCCCTTCGCGCAATTCCACTCGTGCCGCCAAACGCGGCCGAAAAATCCGGCAACCCGTCGCCGGCCTGCGCGCAGCAGGCTCGCCTCGAGACACAAATTTCTTGCCCGCCTTTCCCCGCGCTTTCGTTTCATTCATCTGCGGGAAAAACCGGTTCATCCGAAATTCTCCTGGGCGATGTGTATCCGTCAATTCCGGCGAACCGATATTCGCGTTGCCCACCAGCTTTGCCAGCCGCGCCACGGTCAGTTCCAGTTTTTCAGGGTCCGGAGAATTGGGCACAAATAATCCGTGCTGCGTCGAGCGCGGCCGCGCCGGGTCCGCTCCCAGCGTAATTTTCACGATCCCACCCGGCGGAGGATCCGCCTGCAACTGCAAGCGCAGCAATTTCAAAAGCATCTTGGAATCGCGCATGGGCACCGGCAGATTCAAAACCTTCTCGTACGTTTTCGCCGCGTCTTTACAATTCGCGGAAACAGAAAAATCCTGGGCTTGCGTGGTAACCCGAGAATTTTTGTGGGTCGTGGCTTTAGCCACGACATTTGCCCGCATTTTCAGTTCGGCTTTAGCCGCTGAAGTTCCGCTCTGGCCGTTGCCATCAGCGGCTTTGACTCCCGCAGCGCGAAGTTCATTTTTTTCTCCAAATCGTTTCACCGGAACATTATCATTCAGACTTTGCTCCTCCTTCTCAAAAGCATCCCCTAAATCAAATCGCACACGAATCGCCGCAGCGCTCAACGCCCGCGCCGCCAAACGCGCGCACACCTGATCCAGCAATCGCCCCAGCACGAACGCCAAAGGCTCCAGCTCCTCCACCGCATCATCCAACTCCATCTCTTCTTCCAAAATCTCCGCCGGTTCGGCCAACACCAACGAACGCGCATGCGCCCCGCGCGCCAGTTCCTGCAAACGCACTCCTTCCTGCCCCAATCGTTCTGACAATTCCAGCACCGGCAGCGCTCCCAGCGCCGCGCACGTTCGTATGCCCCAGCGCTCCAGCGTTTCCAAAGCTTCCGCCGAAGGCGCGAGCGTCTGCACCGGCAAACCGCTCAGGTGCTGCGCTTCCTCTCCCTCCGGAATCACGGTAATTCCCGCAAAGCCGCGCGCCGCGTGCACGGCTACTTCCAAGTTCGCGGATACCGCCACGTGCACGCGCAAACGCAGCTCCGCCGCGCGCCGCGCAAATTCCCGCGCGATATTTTCCTCCGCGCCAAATAAAGAATTCAGCCCGGCCAGATCCACCAGAATCGTGTCCTGCGCGTGATCTTCCACGCGCGGAGACATGGACCATCCCAGATCGAGCAATGCCGCATGCGCCGCCTTCTCCTGCGCGCGCGAACGCCGCCGGATTTCCACCCCGCACAATTGCGCCTGCGTTTGCGCCATCCCTAATTGAATTCCCGCGCGCCACGCCGCATCGTTCGCCGCCACCACGTTAATCAACGGCGCAGTCCCATCCACCAGCGCCACGGCCTTTTCACGGTCACGCAATTCACCCTCAGCGCGCAGCACTGCCTGCACCATGAAATTCGCAACGTGAATAGCAGCAAACGCCATATTTTTTCGAATGCACGGCCCCATCCGGCAAAATCACCGCCAGATTTCGCAACAACAGTTATTTCCGCTTGGCTGGAATCGGCAGGCTGAAAAAATCCAAATCCATCCGCGTCTTAAAAATTCCTTCGCTGGCCGCCCGCGACTCCGCGGCAAAACCGCCGCGCAAAAATACTTCGCTCCCTCTCTGCATGCGCGAACGCGACACTTCCCCCCGCGCGCTCCGCCCTTCGAGCAGCCATCCCCAAGGCAGCCGCGAATAATCCGCAACACCCTCCACCGGCATCCGCGACCAACCAGCCGCTCCCGCTTCCAGCCGCAATCCCAACGAAGCACAGCTCTTCGCGTTCGACTCCTGCTCCAGCAGCACCAGAATCGTCGGCGTATCTTCCACCGCGCGCCGAAACCGGAACCAGGAATCCAGCGGCACATGCCGCACCAACCGCGGCGCAATATCGCTCAGGTCCACGGCAATCAATCCGAAGCCTCCGCCCTGCAACAGCAGATCCGTAGCGCGCAGCGTCTGCTCCACATTCCGGCAGCGCACCCACAATAATTTCCGCAGTTCCACTCCGGCCGCTTCCGCCGAATGCGGATCGAAAGCGTCGCCTCCATCAATCAGCGCGCAGGCTTCTTCCTGCGCGGTGCGCGCGCTCAAAGCCGAAAGCAGCAAACTGGTGCGCCCCGAACACGACGGCCCGAAAATTTCCGTCAACGCCCCGCGCGGCAACCCTCCGGTCAATAAATCAATTTCCGGAATGCCGCTGGAAACGGTGACCACCTCCTGGCGGTCGCGATAGTTGAACGGCGCAACCACGCGCCCCGCCAGAGCGAGTTCCACCTTCGAGCGCAGCGCGGCAAAGTTGGCAGCCATGGTCGGGTCGGTTATCAGCGTGCAAAAGCGCCACCCAAATCTTCGCTTTTTGTTCGCCTAGAGGAATTTTCCACCACTCCCCCGCGATTGTCAATCACCCGTAGGCCAAGGTTTTGACATTGTAGCGGCCACCTTTAGGTGGGCGCAGTTGATTTCCGTAGCGCCGGCGTCCCGCCGGCTCTGTTGCCTTTGAATTTGTAGCGGCCGCCTGCTTTTTAGGCGGGCGTAGTTGACTTTGCTTTTGAATCTGCAGTGTACGTTTGAAGTAGCCCTAAATTCGCGCGATGCCGTTCCCATCACCCCAACGAAAACGCCGCGCTAGCCCAGCGCCGTAGGCGCGGCATAAGTTAGCCCAGCGCGGAAGCGCTGGGGAAAACGTCGCGCGAAGCGCGTTCCATTCGCGGTGCATTTACCGCGAGCTTTTGAGTTGCTCGCTCCTAACCTAGCTCGCCCCGCTCGCCGCACTGCAGCCTAGCTCGCACCCGCGGCCGAGGAATAAAAACCAAAGCGTCGCCCGTACGCTTCGATTGCGTTTCTTGCAGTCATGGCGAACTTCTGTGGAAGTTGTCGAGATCAGTGCATGGCCCGTAATGCGATTTCGTCATTCGTTCAGCGGAACGCTTTTTCCTTGAGTTCAGAGTATTATGCGGACGTCGCCAGACTGCTATCTATCGGTGGAGGCGGGGATGCGCCGTTTATGCGGGATGTTCCTCACCTTGCTGTTCATTTTCCCTCGATTTTTGGATGCACAAGAAACACACCACCACGCCGCACCTGAAAAACTGGGGGCAGTATCCTTCCCGACTTCCTGCCGACCCGAAGTTCAACAACAATTCGACAGAGGCGTGGCGTTGCTCCATTCATTTGCGTATGCAGCCGCCGCGAATGCGTTCCAGAGTGTTGCAGACCAGGATCCCGGGTGTGCGATGGCACATTGGGGCATTGCCATGGCGTACTTCCAGCAACTCTGGGACCCTCCTCTTTCGCCTACCACCATTCCGACTGCCCAGCGGGAAATCCAGCTGGCAGAACAAGCCAAAACAAGCACGGAACGCGAACGAAAATTCATCAGTGCGCTCAGCTTGATTTATCAGGATCCTGACACCGTTGCGTATCGCACACGGACGCTGAACTACGAACGTGCTATGAAAGACTTGGCGGCGCAATACCCGAAGGATGAAGAGGCGCAAGTGTTTTACGCGCTGGCGCTTCTGGCCAACGCGTCTCCGGCAGATAAATCGCACGCGAATCAAAAAGAGGCGGCGGATTTGCTCGAGCCGCTTTACCGCGTTTACCCACAGCACCCGGGCATCCCACACTACCTCATCCATGCTTATGACAGTGCGGAACTTGCATCAAAAGGTCTGCCTGCGGCAAGAGACTACGCGAAAATTGCTCCTTCAGCGCCGCATGCATTACACATGCCATCACATATTTTTACACGCCTCGGCTTGTGGGAAGACTCCATCGCTTCCAATGCTGCTGCCTGGAATGCAGCGCATCTTCAGGGCGACATAGGAGAAGAACTGCACGCGATGGATTATCTGGAGTACGCCTACCTGCAAATGGGCCGCGATTCGGAAGCAGCACAGGTCGTCCAACAACTAAAAGGCATGTCCGGCCTGGATACCGCAGATTTCAAGGCGGGGTACGCAGCTACCGCAATCCCCATTCGCTATGCCGTTGAGCGGGGTCAATGGGCCGACGCTGCTAGCATTGTTCCTCCGACGGGAGTCCCGCCCCAGATCACGGCGACTGCAGTCTGGGCTCGCGGGCTAGGACTCGATCGGAGCGGACATTCTGCAGCGGCTCAGCTGGAAGCTGACCGATTACGGAAAATCGAATCGCAACTTCGTGCGTCGGGAAACGACTATTGGGCTAGTCAGGTAAACATAATGCTCCGTGAACTCACAGCCTGGTTGGCCCAATCGGCTGGTAAGTCTGCGGAAGCCGTGACTGTGATGCGCGAGGCAGCCGACGAGGAGGATGCGGAGGAGAAACTTCCAGTTACGCCAGGCCCGATTCTTCCGGCCCGCGAACAGCTTGCTAACATGCTTCTGGAACAGGGTCGCCCAGACGACGCATCCAAGGAATTTGCGACGGCACTCCAGAATGCCCCCGGACGCCGTGGCGCTTTGCAGGGCGCGGCGCGCGCCGCCGAACTATCCGGCCATAAATAGAAACCCATAACTATGTTTACATGCTGGTATTCCTGACCACTCGCCCGTCAACTTCTATTAACGCCGTTACCGAAAAAGTGAAATGCGTGTCATCCCGAACGGAGTCCCGCGCTTTTTCTTTCCCGCCGCAGTTTGGTGGGCGCGGGACGCAGCGAGAGATCTGCGTTTTGCGGAAACGGCGAGTGAGTCTTTGTAGGTCGTGGCTTCAGCCGCTGAAGTACCGATTTTGTTTCATCGCTCGTCTTTCGTCACCCATTTCACCTCCGTGGGAATCGGAGCCGCGCTCAGTTGCAACAATAACTGTTGGGGATTGTCCGCTACGATCATCAATTCTCTGTGGGAAGGCCGCAGAAATCCTTCCGCGGCCGCATGCGCAGTCAAGGACAGCAGCGCGTCGTAATAACCAGCCACGTTCAATACGCCGCAAGGCTTTTGATGCATCCCCAGCTGCAACCAGGTCACCACCTCGCAAAATTCTTCCCAGCTTCCAAATCCCCCGTGCAACAGAACGAATGCATCCGCCAGATCGCTCATCAACGTCTTGCGCTCGTGCATGGACTCGACGACGTGCAGCTCAGTCAATCCGCTGTGCGCAATTTCCTTCTCCACCAAAGCTCGGGGCATAACCCCGATTGCTTCACCCCCAGCCTCCAACACAGAATCAGCCAGCGCGCCCATCAGCCCCACTCGCGCTCCGCCGTACACCAGCCCGATCCCCGAACCAGCCAGCAGACGCCCCAGCTGCGCCGCCGCTTGCCCATACTCCGGCCGCACTCCCAGGCTCGATCCACAGAACACACAAATTCTTTTGATTAAACGCGCAGACATTCTTCCTTCTCGCCCGAAAGCAGCCCTCATTAAATAACGATTGGCATAAGAAACCGACGTCGCGAAGGCGGATGATACCACCGCATCCATGGCTGCAGAAGTTGTGCAAGCTTCGAGTAATGGGTCAGTTTCCGATTACGCGACGCAATATAAAAGGGCGCGCCTTTTGGAGTAGGGTTTTGAGTGTCCGGCTCGAACCCACGAGCTTGCGCGCGGTTACCTGACGATCAACACGGATCTGGTACGGGTCATGACTCGCGTGAAGGCGATCTATCGGAGTTGGGGGATTCCCTGTGCGGGGAAGCAGGTGTATGCAGAACGCTATCGACCGGAGTGGCTCGGCAAGATCCAGGAGGCCGGCGTGCGCCGCCGGGCGGCGTTCTACTACCAGCAGCTCGATGCCTTGCGGTCCTTGCGCCAGGAAGTGCGGTGCGAGCTGCTGGCCGAGGCTCAGAAGCACGGTGCCACAACCACATGCTTTTTCAGTTTGTTACGTTGTTGGAGGCGTGACCAGCCTGAGTTTTTGTACCACGGTGAATGAGAGAGTCTAAATCACTTGATCGGACTGATCGGACCGGCTTTTTTGTACCAACCCTAGGATGAGTTTTCGGCTGCTGGCATCCCAATGAAATCGCGGCTAGCCGCGATTTCATTGGCGAACTCGTTCGGTGGTTACGAATGCCGCGCCAATTTTTGCGAAATCTCTAGGTTCGTTAACCACAAGGAGCGATCTCTTCTCAAGTACCGCCGATACTCGCCTCGTGATTAGCTCTTGGGAATATCGGTGCGGTTCCACCATCCACCGCCGAGGGCTTGAAAGAGCGCAGCGGTATCGGCATAACGATTTGCCTGCGCTTGAACGAGATTAATCACGGCTTGCTGATAGGCTTGTTCGGCGCTTAGGAGCGCCAGGTAATTGGCGTAGCCGGATTGATACTGCTTCTTTGACAGATCAAGCGTCACAGCCGCAGCATCTTTTGCGGCTGCCGCGGCCTTCAACGCATCGGCGTCCTGTTGCAGGGCATTCAGCGTGTCCGCGACATTCTGAAACGCGGTCAATACCGTGCTGCGATATTGTCCGGAGGCCTGCGTATAAGCGGCCTTCGCGGCGCGCTCGCGGTGAAGCAGGGTGCCTCCGTCAAAGATGGGTTGCGCGACGCTTGCGCCTACATCCCAAAAGCCCGTTCCGCCCTCGAATAGATGGCCGAGCACCACTGCCATGCTGCCGGCATCGGCGGTCAGCGCAAAGTTCGGCAGCCGATTCGCAATCGCGATTCCAATCTGGGCGCTCGCGGAATGCAAGTTTTCCTCGGCTTGGCGCACATCCGGACGCTGCTCCACAAGCTGCGAAGGAAGGCTCAGCGGCAGTTCCTGCGGCAATTGCAAACTCGACAGCTCAAACTTTTCAGGCGGATCCTGGTTCGGAAATCCGCCCGACAGCACAGCAAGCAGATCACGTTGCTGGGCCAACTGCTTCAGCAGGGGCGGCAACGTGGCAGCTACTTGCGCGAGCTGCGATTCCTGCGCCGCCACGTCTAGTCTGCTGACATATCCGTTGGCGTACTGGTGGCGCAAAATCTCTAGCTCATCGGTATTGATGGTGATCAGTTCATGAGTCGCGTCAATCTGCGCGCGCAGCGACGCTTCTTGAATGGCGCCGGCGACGACGTTGGAGCTCAGCGTGATATGCGTTGCGGTCAGCGCGAAACGAGCCTGTTGTTCCTGCGCTCCAAGCGATTCCACGGTTCGCCGGTTGAGCCCGAAAACGTCGGGCACAAACGAAACGCTCACTTCCGGGGTGTAGAGGCTGTAATTCAACGCGCTGGTGTTGGTAACCGGCGAAATGTCACCGGATGACTTCGCGCGCGTCGCCGAAAAGCCGCCGTTAACACTGGGATAGTAAGCACCCCGCTGAGCCAGCACATTCTCCCGTGCCACGAGTAGTGCCGCTTGTGCGGCCTTGAGGTCGGGATTCGTTTTGAGCGAGCGCTCGATCAAATCGTTCAGCGGCTGCGAGTGAAACAGCGTCCACCACTCTGCCGGAATGTCGCGCCCGTCAACAAGCTGTTGCGCTTCTCCGCCAGTGACGTTGGCGGTGCTACTGGTAGTCGAAATTGGAGCAGGCGTGTAGCCGGCGCCGGCAGGAGCAACAGGCTTCTTGAAGTTTGGGCCAACGGCGCAACCGCCGGCGAGAAGCAAGACGAAGGCCGCAGCGCAGCGGCGGAAGCGCGATTTGTGAGTGAGCACCATGCGAATCAATTCCCTGTGCGCTTGCGGTTCATATGCGTGCCGTCGAGCGCCGCGGTATTTTTGGAATTTGAATTTCCCACTCCACCAACGATTGCGGGGTTAGGTCCGCGTTGGCGCACATTGCTGAGTGATGGCACGGCGGCCCTCACGGCACTTGACGCGTGATTCGAGGGCGCGTGGTTGACCGCTTCGTTTCGGGCCAATCCGTTCTTTGCGGCATCTGCGTGCTTGTCGGAACCAGGACTATGAGAATTTTTAGAATCTTCGCATGCGGACCGTTCGCGCCTCTTCGTAAGCTCGTTACGGCGGCTTGGTTTGCTCAGGCTCGCGTTGGCAGCCGGTGCTTTGTTGCCCGAAACTTTAGGATGGTTTTTTTGATCATCTGAAGTTTTTCCGATGTGCGTTCGGTCGCCAGCCAGAGCGGCATGATCGACCTCACGCGAATGATTGCCCCCAGTATCCGCGGTACTCCGGTTAGACGTTTGTTGTGCTGCCGTAACAGATTGGCCCGCGCCAGTTGCACCGACCACCGATGCAGCGTAGCCCAGCGTCAGAAAAACCAGACCGATGGCCCTCATTTTGTCGCCCCTGACGGCGCGCGATGGTGTGGCTCCAGAAATATCATCCTCAGCGCTGGCACAGCCACGAGCAGCATGATGGGACCAACCAGCATGCCTCCGACGATCACGGTGGCCAGCGGACGCTGCACCTGGCTGCCAATGCCCGTGGAAATTGCCGCAGGCAGTAGGCCAATGCAGGCCGAAAGCGCCGTCATCAGCAAGGGGCGCATGCGAGTGGAGGCAGCGCGGAACATCGCCTCCTCGGCCGCGAAGCCGTGTTGCCTTTCCTGGTTGTAAAAAGTAATCATCAGGATGCCGTCCATCACCGACACGCCGAAGAGCGAAACGAAGCCGATGGCGGCCGAGATGCTGAAATTGAGTCCGGAGAGATATAGCGCGAGTATCCCGCCAACAATCGCGTCGGGGATGCCCGCGAGCGCCAAAAGGCAGTCACGCAAATTATTGAACAAGGTGTAGAGCAGCCCGATGATCAGCACCAGGCTGATCGGCACAATAATTTCCAGGCGTTTCTTGGCCTCCTGAAGGTCTCCGAACTCTCCAGCCCAAATCAGCCGGTATCCAGGCGGAAGTTTCACGTTTGTCGCGATTCGCTTCTGAGCTTCCTCGACGGTGCCGCCCAGGTCGCGGCCGCGCACACTGAACTTCACCGGGATGAAACGCTGCACGCCTTCGTGATAAATCCACGCGGCTCCCGTATCCAAGGTGATGATGGCCAGTTCGCTTAACGGAATATAGGCATTGGCGCCGCTCGAGGTTTGATAGCCCACTTTGATGTTGCGGATTGTTTCGATGCCGTCGCGATATTCCGGTGTATAACGGACAACCAAGTCGAACTGCCGGTCGCCCTCCAAAACTGAAGTCGCTGTTGCTCCGCCCATCGCCGCTTGAACGATTGAGTTGACATCGCCAGAGTTCAGCCCGTAGCGCGCGGCCTTGGCGCGATCCACCTTGATGTTCAGGTTCGGCTGGCCGAGCACTGGGAAAACCCCCAGGTCCGCAATGCCGCGCACCTGATTCATCTGGTCCCGGACCTGATTGGCTAGCCGAGTCAACACTTCCAGGTTAGGCCCGACGATCTTGACCGAATTGACGCCTTTGACGCCGGAGATTCCTTCCTCGATGTTGTCCTCAATATATTGCGAGAAATTGAAGACGACGCCTGGCAACTCGTTGTTAAACTCCGATTGAATTTGGTCGGTCAGCTTGTCCTTGGTTATTCCTCTTGGCCATTCGTCAAAAGGCTTGAGCGGTGCGAACAATTCGACATTCGAGAATGGTGAGGCATCGCTGCCGTCGTCCGGCCGGCCATGTTGGGAAACCACAGTGATGACTTCGGGATGTCTGAGCAGAATCTCGCGCATTTTTCTCGACGCCGCCTCGCCGTCTTCCAGCGAAAGCGTGGCCGGCATGGAAGCGCGAATCCAAAAATTGCCTTCTTCCAAGTGCGGAAGAAACTCACTGCCGAGTCGCGGCGCGATCAGAAAAAATGTTCCCAGAGATAATGCAAGTTCGATTCCCACCACAAGGGCGCGGTGACGCAGCGAAAAATGCAGCGTAGGCGTGTAAATCCGATGCAACACTCGGACCACAAGCGTTTCCGCTTCCTTCACACGCTCCGGCAGCAGCATGGAAGCGATCACGGGCGTGATGGTGAAGGTTGCCAGCAAAGCCCCGGCCAGCGCGTAGCCATACGTGCGCGCCATGGGGCCGAAAATCTGGCCCTCGACTCCCTGCATGGTGAACAGCGGCACGAAACCCGCGACGGTAATGAGCGCGGAGAATAGAACCGCCTTGTCCACCTGAATCGCGCTGATCAAAATCAGCCGCAAACGATCCGTCCATCCGTGGCCTGGCGCCAGATGCTCGCCCTCAGTGTCTTGCGTCGGATCTGGCCCCCAGGCACCTGCTGCCAGGCGTTGCAGCAGACCGTGCCTTTCCTCCGGGCTTTTCTGAAAATTGCGAAAAACATTTTCGACGAGGATCACCGCCGAATCCACAATGATGCCGAAATCCACCGCACCCACCGACAGCAGGTTCGCGCTTTCCCCCATAAGCACCAGCAAAATAGTGGCGAAGAACAGCGCGAACGGAATGTTCAATCCAACGATCGTCGCACTGCGGAGATTGCCCAGGAAAATCCATTGAATCAAGAAGACCAGCAAACATCCGAATATCAGGTTGCGCAGAACTGTGTGCGTGGTGAGGGCGATCAGTGAAGAGCGGTCATAAAATGGAACAACTTTGACTCCCGGCGGCAGGCTCCCATCGTGATTCAGCTTCACGATGGCCTCTTCGACCTTGGGAATCATGTCGGCGGTCTGCTCGGTGCGCCGCATTACCACGATCGCTCCGACGACATCATCCTGGCGGTCGCGGCCCAGAATGCCGAGTCTCGGTCGGTAGCCGATCGAAACCTTCCCCACATCCTTCACCAATACCGGGACACCGTTGACTTGATTGAGGACTACATTCTCGATGT
>Ga0182024_10023405_pt1 | contig 11064 bp, 7 predicted proteins | sample P32metaG_FD_120480 | JGI IMG/M metagenome (GOLD analysis project Ga0182024, IMG submission 120480) | Permafrost microbial communities from Stordalen Mire, Sweden - P3-2 metaG (Illumina Assembly) | ecosystem: Environmental > Terrestrial > Soil > Wetlands > Permafrost | place: Sweden: Stordalen... | reverse complement strand
TGAGATACGGCCGCTACTCTTCAAAGGCATAAAAAAGAATGGACAATTGTCTGTTGGAATAAATTCGTCTGGCTGAAAGGGCGCCTTGATCTTTGTCGCAAACGGTTCGACGGCAGCGCCTCCGGGAGCCCATAAGACCTTGTAGCCACGCTGCTTTGATATGGACGTTAGTTTGGCAATGTCTTCCTTCGAGAAGGCTGTCTGGCAGACCAGGAGGTCTCCCACAAAATGCTCGCCCTCTCTGTATGGTGCTGCCACCAACATCATATTCTCGCCCGGATTTTGCACGCCTGCTTCGAGCAGCGCCGCCTTCGCCACAACGATGAGCCGCATCAGCTGTCCGGGCTCATTCTCATCTCCCCAACGCAGAAAGGAGAGAATGCCGTTTGGAGCCAGATGTTTGAGATACAAGGAAAAGGCGTCTTTTGTGTAGAGAACGCTTTCCGTCAACATGAGAGCGCCTGAGGAAGAGGCCGCCCAGGTATCGACCAATGAGCATTGAATCAGTCCATATTTTTGTCCCGACCTGGCCAGCCAATTGCGCGCTTCGTCGCTCTCGATGTTGACACCAGGTTTGGTGGCAAGTTGCCCGACAAAATCGGCATATCGCCTTTTTACCATATCTACGATGGCCGGATTGACTTCTAGTCCATCTATCTTCTTTTGCCCGAATAACAGCCCGGTCAAGACATCTCTGCCACCACCGACTCCGATGACAAATAGACTTTGCCCGGGGCGCATGTAATTGCCAAGGGCCGTAACGTCTTCTTTTAGCGGGATCAGTTGCGCATCGCTGGCGGTGCCACTGATCATCACCGTCATCGCTCCAAAATCAATGTAAATGCCTTTTTGTGGCACTTCAGGTCCTTCACTGACATTTATCTTCGACCAGGTGACAAGAGGTACAGACAGCGTCGTAGCTGCCACTCTGCCGATCGGACTCCACTTAACATACTCGACGACGCCCTTGGCGTTTAGCGTATCTTTTTGCAGTGGTAGTGCCAGCGATACCAGACATATTCCAAGGCTTACTAATGCCAAGATTCCACCTGCACCGCCTTTGGAGGCATCTTGGCCGGATGCCCGGCGAAACAACATGGCCGCGACACAGGCTAATAGTCCGGTAATCAGCACCATCGACTGGGCGTTCAGATAGCTCAAACCGACTACGAAAAGTGGACAGCTGAGACCTGCGGCAATCAGATCGGCACTGTAAAGCTTACCCACATCGCAGAATCTGGACAAACAAAGACTAACCACAATCCCGGAAAAAAGGAATGGGATTGAGAAAAGCACAAACGACAGAGCTATCCATCCGAAGGGGCCAAGCAACTGCAATGAAGCTGCAATGGCGGATTGAAAAAGGCAAAGAACAGGGATGCTCAAGGCAAAGAAACATGAGCACTTATAGAGCACCTTGTAAACAACTTGAGGATCCATGGGAATGCGGATAAAGGCGATGATGGCACCGAGCGTCATGCCGAACATCGTCAAGGACACCATCATGAAGGCAAAATGGTAACCGATACTGGCGCTGAACAGCCGCGTCAGCATCAGCTCCAGGAGAACCGATGCCATGGCGCTAGCAGCTAGTCCCAGTCGCAGTGCCAAGTTGGATCGGGCGAGTGGCTCATTGCCAGGGGAATCCAAATAGTGCTCCTTGAAACAGCTGCCGCCAAGGCTGCCATTATAGACTTCGAACGCTGTCAGAGGGTGAAAGCTAGAACCTCGTGGAACACAAGTAGGCGCAGCTGCGTCGAATATAAGTCTGTAGTACCTATCGAGTACGGAGCTTAAACATGGAGATCGCTGATTCCGCTGATTCAGGACTGACCGGCTCCGCTTACACTTTGTCTGCGCTTGACCGACGCAGATGGAACCTGCTGGATGCGGTTACGGTTGTAGCTAAGGGATCGATTCCCTGTACTTTGTTCAGCGAAGTCAATATGGGTTGGGCTGAGAAACTGCGAGAACAATTCGCGGCAAAAAATTGCAAGTTAACGGTTACAGCCATTCTCCTGAAGGCCATTGGCACAGCGCAGAGCAGATATCCTCTGTCCGGTGGAGTGATTATGCCTGGTGGACGGATTGCAACCTTCGACGACATAACGGCAGGTTTTACGGTCGAAAGGTTTGTTCAACAGAAGCCAGTTCTGTTTTTCGGCACGATCAAGAAACCTAATGAAAAGTCGTTGCCTCAAATAATGACAGAACTTTATGCATATAGCCAAGAGTCTGTTGACGAACATCCCGTGTTGAAAATCCAAGAACACTTTTCTCAAATGCCGTGGCTTGTCCGTCAGCTGATTCTGTGGGTGGGGATGCGATTTCCACAAGTCCGTCAGAAGTATATAGGGGCGACATTCGGACTGACTTCGCTGGGCAAATATGGTATCAAAACGGGGACAGGGCCCACCATCTGTGCTGCCAACTTTGCTGTGGGAGTTGTAGAACAAAGATTGGTAGCCGACAAAGGAATTGCAATCATCCAGCCGATGATGACTTTGTCGCTGTTCTTCGATCGGCGGGTAATCAACGAAGCGCAGGCGGCGAAACTTCAGCAGGAAGTTGTGTCCCTCATTGAAGGCCGATTGAACAAATGTCTTGAAGACGATGAAAGATTGCAAGATTCAAACGTGCATTTTCATACTCGCAAATCGCATCAACGGTCTGCATGATGAGCGCAGGCGTCCTGCCTGCATGATTAACCCGGGAGCGCAGGCGTCCCGCCTGCATGATTAAACTAATCTTGCACAGCCATCCGTATGTATGGTATAATTGTAAATGCGCAACGGGCGCAACTTTCAAGCCTTACCCCCGCTCTTAATGGGTGAATCAAACTCGTGCGCAACCAATACGCCGAGCTGCATTGCCATTCAGCATTTTCTTTTTTAGACGGAGCATCGATTCCGGAAGAACTTGTTGCTCGCGCGAAAAACATTGGGCTCAGTGCTCTGGCGCTGACAGATCATGATGATCTGGGCGGTGTTGTCCGTTTTGCCAGTGCCGCCAGAGAGCTTTCCTTTGACGCAATTATCGGCGCCGAGCTGACCCTTGAAGATGATTCCCATCTGATTCTTTTGGCTGAAGATGTCCAGGGTTATAAAAATTTGTGCCATTTGATCACGCATGCTCGATCCAATTGCATGCGCGGCAGTCCGCGAGTTGCTTATGCAAAACTTTCTCAGCGCACGCAAGGGTTGATTGCTCTGTCAGGTTGTCCTCATGGAAAAATCCCTTCTGCTCTGGCTCTTGGTGATTATGCTCAGGCCAAAAAAACTGTTTTCCAGTTTCAGGAATTATTTGCTGATCGCTTTTATTTGGAATTATGGAATCACTATTTGCATCAAGAATCTGTAATCGGTAGTCATCTGATCGATCTTGCCAGAGATCTTTCGGTACCGTATGTGGTGACCAATAATGTTCACTATGCCGGGCCGGAAAAGCGAATTATCCACGATGTTTTGACATGTCTTCGCCATGAAGTGACTCTGGCCAATGCCGGGCGCCGTCTGCGCCCGAATGCCAGCTGGTATCTCAAGTCTGCCGACGAGATGGCGCATCTATGGCGACATTATCCAGATGGAATCAAAAATACTCTTGTGGTGGCGCAGCGGTGTCAATTCAGGCTGGGGCTTTTAAAGCCACCACTTCCGGATTTTCAAATTCCGCCGGAATATTTAGACGACTTGTCTGACCTGGAAGACAATAGATCGCAGCGACATAGCAAATTATTGGAGAGGCTGGTCTGGGAAGGCGCGGCTGAGCGCTATCACGATTTATCCGAAAAACATATCAAACAGCTCAATCACGAACTGAGCATGATCACAGGTTTGGGGTTGGCACCATATTTCCTCATTATGTGGGATATTGTGCGCTATGCCCGCAGCCTCGGCATCGCCGTGCAGGGGCGCGGCTCTGCTGCCAATTCAGCCGTTTGTTATTGCTTGTTTATTACCGCCGTTGATCCAATCGGCATGGATCTTCTCTTTGAACGATTTTTGTCGGAGGGAAGAAATGAGCCACCCGATATCGATCTTGATATCGCTCATCAAGAACGCGAGAAAGTATTGCAGTACGTATACGAGAAGTACGGTCGCGATCATGCTGCTATGGTCTGTGAAGTGATTACTTATCGTGGACGCTCAGCTGTGCGCGATGCCGCTCGGGTGCTCGGGTTTTCTCAAGAGCAAGCCGACAAGCTGTCTTCTGAATCACATTATTATGAAGCTGAGCAAGCGGCGCAATGCCTCACCGCCGGTGGTGCTGCTGCCGCTGGAGTGGATATACAGGATCAGCGGGTGCAACTGTTGATCAAAGTGGTGGCAGGGTTGCACCAACTGCCACGCCATCGCTCCATTCACGTGGGCGGTTTTGTTCTGTCGGGAGAGCCGCTTGGTGACGTCGTTCCCATTGAACCGGCGGCCATGGATGGTCGCACCGTTATTCAATGGGATAAAGACGATCTCGATCTGGCCGGCTTGATCAAAATCGATCTGCTTGGTTTGGGCATGCTCACCATGATTCAAGAAGGTTTGAAGCTGGTCAAGAAGCATCGCGATTTCGAGATCGATCTGGGTCAGCTGAACATGAGCGATCCTGCCATATACGGCATGTTGCGGGCGGCCGACACGGTCGGACTTTTCCAGGTCGAATCAAGAGCGCAAATGAGCATTTTGCCGAAATTGAATCCAACTTGCTTTTACGACATCATTGTCTCGATTGCTCTGGTTCGCCCCGGCCCGATCCAGGGAAATATAATCCATCCCTATCTGCGCAGAAGGCGCGGTGAAGAGACTGTTTCCTATCTGCACCCGTCGCTGGAACCGATATTGAAACGCACTTTAGGCGTACCTCTTTTTCAGGAACAAGGCATGAGACTGGCTGTGGTGGCAGCTGGATTCACTCCCTCACAGGCGGATAATTTACGCCGGGTGATGAGTCACAAACGTTCTCAAGAAAAAATGGATCTGCTCTGTGTTGATCTGGCGCGCGGCATGCAAGCAAATGATTTTTCTGAGGAAGCGGTAAAAACTATCACTCATCAACTGAGAGCTTTTGCTAATTATGGATTTCCTGAAAGTCATGCTGCTTCTTTTTCTTTGCTTGTTTATGCATCAGCATATTTGAAACTTTATTTCCCGCCCGAATTCTATTGCGCTATTTTGAATGCGCAACCGATGGGATTTTACAGTCCAGGCACTCTAATTAGAGATGCTATGCGGCATGGCGTTGAGGTGCGCCCTGCCGATTTAGCTGAAAGTTTTTGGAATTGCACGCTCGAAAGAAAGGATACTGATTTTGCTTTGCGCGTGGGCATTCGATTTGTTCAGGGGTTAGGATCGCGTGCGAAAGCGGCTTTAGAAAATGCCTGGACCGATGGTGGCAGATTCACTTCTTTTGATGATGTTTTGAAGCGCAGTAATTTGACAGTCGCTGAATTGAAAACTTTAGCCAGAGCCGGAGCTTTTGAGTCATTGCACCCCGGTCGCAGAAAGGCGCTCTGGGACACGCTTGCACGCCTGAATAAAAAACGCGAGACGCCCTTGCTTGATCTTTTATCTAAGACTGAGAAAGAGGATCCAATTCAGGAAATGAACAGTCTGGAAGAAATGGTGGCAGATTACAAAACGATGGGTCTTTCGACCGAAAATCATCCGATGTCATTTTATAGAGAATGGGCCAGACAAAAAGGAATAAGAAGCTGTCAGGATTTAAAAACAGAAGAGCACAATAAAGTGGTGACGGTAGCAGGAGGTGTGATCTGCCGCCAGCGCCCAGAAACAGCAAAGGGGTTTGTGTTCTTGACACTGGAAGATGAAACAGGAATGGCAAATGTAATTGTCAAACCACAAATATTGGAACAGTACAGAAAGCCATTGCTAAAAGCGTATTACCTGTCCATAAAAGGTAAGCTGCAGTCGGAACAAGGTGTGATCAACGTGATTGCTCAACATATAGAGGAGTTGCCGTTATTGGAAGGAAATCCAACTGTGCCGGCGCGAAACTTTCATTAATCCGCCCGATCAGGATTGACGGAACAATCAGGCATATCTCTGGGTCTGAGTGAACGATGCTGATCCTAAATCGTTATACGTTATACGTATGACGTAATACGATCGGCTGATGAGATTGCCGTGCGCCCGGATCGAAATCCAATCAGTCCGCCGATCGTCGATGCGCCTACAGCAGCCAAAGTTATAAATGCAGCGGACAGCAATGCGTGCCAGCCCAAACTCGGGCCGATGCCCAACGAATCCAAAATCAGACAGATGATGTTAGCTGAGATGTTCAGCAAATTGGCAATAGCGATGGGAAGGGTAGCTGTTGCCGCAATCAAGACGGCGGCACTACGAGTGTGGGCTTTACCGAAACGAGCCGCCCAGCCTCCTGCCAAGGCAATCAAGCCCGCATAAAGCGCCAATTCCAGCAAAAAGTTTGCCGAATCCGCCAATACGAAAACTGCCGCAGCCATGGATACACTGGCAAACACCGCGCAGGCAACAAGGGGCAATATGCGTATTCGCAGCCGCAGTGCCGAATACGTGCGCTCGCCGAACCAGATTCCAAAGGCATTGAAGAGCAGACCGGCACCAATCCATAACGTGGCGGCAAAAAGGCTGTCTTCGAACATGTTCCCCCATATGTCCAAGCCAATCAAAGTGCCTAGCATGACAAAGCTGCCAACGGACAACCAGCGCTGCGTTCCGCCCCAGGCCTTCTTGGTCCAACCAAATGCCAGCCCGAAGAACAATGGCATAATCAGGAACATCAAAGAAAAATCTGCACAGATTCCCTGGTTTGCGCCATCAGGTTGCCCAAACAGACTGTCCACCAATTTGTAGCCCCAGTCATAACCAAGGTGTACAGCCATGGTGCCAGTGAAGGCAAGGACCGCCGCAACTGAGATGGCTGCAACCAAGCCCATGGACGGTAGAGTTTTCAGTTGAGCATTCAGTTGAGCATTCGGTTGATTTTGAGATGCAGCAATTGATGTCGTTCTAAATGCATCACAAGCCGGAAGCCAGACACTCTCAGGGGCGTGAGGGTCGCCGACAATACGTGTAGTCGCGGCTTGCTTGTATTCAGTTCTTTGACTCATGACATCTTTCTTGTGATGAATGACAACTTCAAAGGTTCTAAATCCAGAGACTCCGTTCATTCGTTTATGTTGCCGTCTGTTCAAAACATTTTTTGAAATTAGTCTGAAAATTTTGAACCTTTATCGATCTCATTACGTTTATATATATGTGAGACGAAATTTTCCGAGCTTGTTTGGGGAGATAGGTTCGGAAAGTTACGACACACTTAAGCGCATAACGACTGCACCTTCTGACCTTCACCTGTTCTTCCGCAATGCAGTCGAAACAGTTTGCTGGGATTCTCAATCTCAGCAAGCTTTGTGCGCGAGATTTATCACATGTAGCCCAGTGAGTTTTATTTTCTGCCCGGCCATTTTCCAGCATTCCATTTTTTGTAGTAATTCATTGCTTTTTCTTCGGAGATTTCATCCGATTTTTCGTCAAATTTTCCCTTGAGGATTTCATCTACAAGCGGGAATTGCATGTTTGGGCGCCAGCTGCCATCACTCAACAGCAAATAAACGTCTTCCCATTCTTGATCTTCGATGTGATCTTGATGTAACGCTGCTCCTGGTTATCCGTTAAATGGGGGAAAGGTCATAATAAAGTGACTGGGGTCAAATAAAGGGAGGAGTGATGGGCTATGAAATCGAGGCAATCATTGCAAAGACCGATACTCTCGCCTTGTTGTCGCGATCCTGCAAAAACGCTCAAGTAATTTCCTTGAAACAAGGTTTTGGTCTGATACCACTTATCGATGAACTGTTCGACGAATGGCAATCTGTTCGCTCTCAGCATAAGGCCGATCCTTTTACTGGGTTTTCTAGACTATCCTCCGCTGTCGCTGATCAGCTGAGGGAGCTATCAAAGTCAGGTCAGGTTGCCTATATTGAAGCAGAGTTTTTTGGAGGCGTAGGCGGACAATCGTCAGTAGCGTGGACCAATAATAGAGTGAGCTTTGGACCAGAACATACGCAAGACGCTATCAACCAGGTATTACGCCACTTGGGAGTAGTAAATGCAGCGCATGATGAGTTTGATACCCTGGGTCTGGGTCAAAACCGGCATACTGAGAGATGGGGTCAGCCAAAGCGTGTGCCATAGTCATTTTGCCAAAGCCCTTTTGCCAAAATCCTTTGGCCAGGATCCGGGTCGGGTGGGTTGGTGACATTACTTAGCAGCTGGGTATGGTGAAATTATTCTGGCGGTTCTGGTGTAGTCATGGTCGGTGAGCCAAGTCAATCTGTTAGCAAAACTGCCCTTGTGCTTTCCGCTTACTGTTGCGTGGCGGTTTTAGTGGCAAAGCCGTGCTTGGCACAACACCATACGTCCACAACTCACAAATCCACTGTTCAAGGTAAGCAACCCGCGCACAAGCCGGCCACGCAAAATCAGATGATGATGATGCTCGATCAGGTTGAGACCGGCCATGCACAACCGCCAGCTCAAAACGCTGGTCACGGGTCTAGCAGGATGGGCAGCGCCCAGGGTGCAGCGCCCAGGCTGGGGGGAATGGGTCGCCCATCGATGGGCGCCATTGGTGCGATGGGCGCGATGGGCGCCATAGGCGGTGGAGCGATGCTTCATAGGGGCATGACTGGCGGCATGACTGGCGGGGGAGGGCAATCGCAATTCCTCCAGAAGCTGAAGCAGAAGTTTTCAATGATGCAAGGCATGCAGGGCGGTGGGGCACCGATGGGCGGAGCCCCGATGGGTGGGGCTGCCGGCGCCCTGGGGAGGATGCCGATGGGCCAACAGGGCATGCCGATGGGGGCTGGCGGCGGTGGGATGCAGTCACAGGCGTCCATGCACCATTTTACCCCTGGGTCTATACTCAACAGGGCATCCGGCACCACTGGCGGTTCAGGCATGTCCACGCCGGCTGCCGCGGCGCCAGCGACCACCGGTAAAAGCAATATGAGCGATCTCGAACGTCAAATGGAGCAACAGTACGGTCGTTGATCTACACTGGCGCCGATTATTGGGACTTTTTGCTGCCGAGGGCAAAATAATTTCTCTCAGGACACAACTTTGCCACAATTTACACATAAGATGCGCAGGATTCGAGTCTGCCACCACCCTGCGAGACTGCCCAAATGTTACCAACCACTACTGCTTCCACCTATCCTCAGATCGCCAACCTTGTTGGTGTAGATGACCGGACTTCCTATGATCTGTGTAAAGTCGATAATTTTGTCGGTCGATCAATTGAGAACGACATTGTCCTGTGTGACGATGTGTCGATGTCTCGAAGGCATGCCTGCATCTCAAGGATCGACCACATGTACTATTTGCGCGATCTGAAAAGTTCCAATGGGACTCTGCTCAATGGGCTGGTGGTGGAAGGAATAGTGCCATTGAAACAGAACGACGAAATCTATTTTGGACGTAGCCGATATTTGTTCGATCCCACCTTAATAAAGTTGCATGAGACGCCCCCATTTGGTGCCAGCGTCGAAGAAACGGTCATTTTGCCTGCATCGCCATGGCTACGACGCAAGACCTTTTGGCACCATCTCAAGACACAGGCTCGCAAACTGATTGCCGGGCTGGAAAAACAAAAGAACTGCTTGCCATCAAGAGAGTCTCTGCTCAGCGCCGTGCAGCGCTAACCATCGCGTAAGTAAAGCCTGGCTAGGCTACGATGGGTTGCCTTGTGGACCCTATCCTGTTACACCAAATTTGGTGAGGTTTCTGGAAGATGGTGATCTGGGTCAAACCGTTGTTGGGTAAAGCTTTCAGCCCAGATTGTGTTTTTTGAGATCTACACCAAATTTGGTGTAACGACATAGGTGACTATCAGAGAGGGCAACAGGCGAGACGCCTCCCCTGGTAAGTGAGCCTGTCGATCACGGAGCAGTATGGGCGAACTCTTGCACTGCGTAAACAGCTCCATCTTTACCTCGCGCCACGCCTATGCCGACACAGGCGTGATTGGGGTCGAGAATATTACTGCGATGATTCTGTTGATTGGCCGGCTCGTTCATCATTGATTGCTCGCACATTTCAACCATCTCGCGCATGGTATTCGGGCGTTGTTGATACGACAGATTCTCATAGGTACCACATTTGATACCAGCGCGATTGGCTCGTTCTTGGGGGCCAACTCCGTCTGGATCGACGTGAGCGAAGTAACCGCGCTTTGCCATGTCGTCTGCCTTCTCTTTCGCCAGGCTGGCAAGTGTGCCGTTGGCCTGGATTGGCGGACTGCCGTTTTTCTGCCGATCGCGATTGACGAGCTCGATCATGTAACTTTCGCACGCAGGAATGCCAACTGCATCACTGGCGAATTTCTCGCCTGAGTTAGCTGGATGACCTGCATCACGGGTATCAGACATGGGAACTGTGAAATGGGCAAATCTGGGAAAATTTACGCTGGCATTATACAGTTGCAATCCCTTTTCGCTCGGGTGCACAAACACTGCATGCCCCGGTCCAGGCTCACCTGGTCCTAACACTCTATCTGCATCTGCGGCGGTTTGAATCACTCGATTATTAATTGAGAACAAAACATCTCCTGCCTGCAAGCCCATACCGGCTGCGAAACCAGAAGGTATAACACTGCGCAAAAGCAATCCTCGATTTGTGCCGGTGGCAGAGACAACATATGCTGCCACTCCTGATGCGCTTAAGCAGTAGGACTGCTGCTCGTTTTTGGACACCTCAAAAATCTGTTTCCTCGGTTGCGCATGTTGTGCCTGCTTACTACTCTTGTATGCAGTTGCGATTTCTGAGTGCCATGTAGAACAAAACATGATGGCCGTTAAAGCGCAAGCAAGAATGTAAAATCTGGGTCTCACTGGTTTGAAGAAAGCTCATTCTTGTCGGGTGGATGGTCAATGGTGACAAAGCGTCTCCTGCGGTTGATTATATTGACAAGAACGGGTGTGATTACCGCCGCATATACGATCGTGACAGCAATGATTCCAAAACTCAGCTTCAATCCTCGCACCACTTTTATCGCGGTTGACTGAGAATGTTG
>Ga0182024_10023404_pt1 | contig 11064 bp, 6 predicted proteins | sample P32metaG_FD_120480 | JGI IMG/M metagenome (GOLD analysis project Ga0182024, IMG submission 120480) | Permafrost microbial communities from Stordalen Mire, Sweden - P3-2 metaG (Illumina Assembly) | ecosystem: Environmental > Terrestrial > Soil > Wetlands > Permafrost | place: Sweden: Stordalen... | reverse complement strand
TTCCTGAACCACAGGCAGCAGGTCGGTCTCAAATCCCTCGCGCTCCACCAGGTTGTACTTTGGCTGTAGTGAGATGTAGCTCACCAGCCCGTTGTCCTTGCTGGTCTCGAGCGCTTTGGCCAGTCGTGCGCCGCTGTAATTCGAAGCACCGATATGCCGCACCTTGCCTTGCCGTACCAGCTTATCGAAGGCGGCTAGAGTTTCTTCGAGCGGCGTCTCCTCGTCGTCTTTGTGAGCCTGGTATAGGTCGATATAGTCGGTCTGCAGGCGCCGTAGCGAGTCCTCGACGGCCTGCTGGATGTAGGCGGGTTTCAGCCCTTGTTTGCCTTCACCCATATCAATGCCGAGCTTGGTGGCCACGATCACGTTGCTGCGCTTGTCTCCTTTCGCCAGCCATTTGCCCAGGATTGTTTCGGACTCGCCACCCTTGTGGCCCGGCATCCAGCGCGAGTACACATCGGCGGTGTCGATAAAATTCAGGCCAGCCTCGAGTGCCGCATCCAGTTGGCGGAACGAGTCTGCTTCCGACAAAGTCCAGCCGAAGACGTTTCCACCGAGACAAAGTACCGGAACTTCCAAATCCGATTTACCTAGCTTGACGCGCTGCATCGCAATCTCCTTGTTCCTATGATGTGCGAAACGCGCGGCTTGACGCAAACTGGCTTGGGGCCGCACTAGACCGGGTGTAGAAGCTTCTTAAGTCAGCTTCCTTTTGACCTGGGCGCGGGCCGATTTTCTGCCGTGGGACCTGGCGGAATGCTTGCTGTAGCTCGCGACCCGCAGCGTGGCTGAGGACCGTGTTTTGGGCCGGTACTCAACCGGAGGACGGAGGATCGCCTCCACTCGCTGTTCTGCCGCGACGGGCTCGTGATTGTAGTCCGGATCAAACATGGCGATGACGGTGGCGGCGCGCACCGTATAGCGTCTTGCCCATTGGCTGTCGATCAGCGTGCTCTGCACGGTCCGCCAATGCTCTGGGTCCGTCTCCATGTAACCGTCAAGTAGCGGCAGTTCGCGAAAGCCGTTTTCATCGTTCAACGCGCCTAGAAATTCGACGAACGCTTGCAGATTTGTACCCATCTGAAACACCAACTGGGTCAGTGCCATCTGCTGCGGCCCGGTGAGCCTGCCGAAACACCGGCAGTAGCCCTTTGCGTTGTAGACCGCTTGTATAGCCGAGATGCGCAGCAGCCGCGTGGCCTCTTCTTCCGTGAGCTGTGGCGTCAGGGTGTGCCGGATCACCTTTCGGCGATACTGCTTCGCCGTCCATCTATTTGCATCCCGGTCAAACTGATCGAGGATTTGCTGCAGCCGCTCCAGAGAAAGCCCGGCAGCTTGCCAAAGCTGGGCCGACGAAGGCTCGACGAACAAATGTGGATTGAGGGGATCAAACTGCGGGTGCGGCGTCGCCTGCACGTCGAGACTGAACCCAGCGCCAATGAGCGGCCGGCGGGTATTCGGGTCAGGATAAGCTGCCAGTACCCAACCCTCATGCTGATGGTCGCGAAGGATAGCCATCAACTGGAACAGGCTGAACTTGATGTCGGAGTCTCTGAAATCCAGGAGTTCCTGCGCTCCAATTCCAGAATCAGAAAGCGGGGATTGCACCGGAAGCAAGAGCTCCCCAGCCGACGGCGCCGGGTTTTGGGCGGAAGCGGAAGCCACCGCAAGGACCAGTAGTGGAAGAAACGAACGCATCTTTCAGGGCACTTCCGGGCAATATCGTGTGCAATACACAATGACTGAAAATCCGCCAATAAACAATGACGGAAAAGTACCAGCCAGGAGCAAGGTAGCGCATCCAATACGGGTGCCAGGCAGGGTCTCCGATGCTTTGGTCGAGTAAAGTGGATGCACAGACGCATATGGCCTCGATCAATTCCCCTGGCGCCCCTTTGCTGACTCCCCAACCCGCAGCCTCGAGCAAGCGTCTCCTCCCGTGGCTGGTGGCCGTCGCGTTTTTTATGGAGTCGCTCGATACTACGATCCTGAACACAGCGGTACCGACCATTTCCGCAGCACTTCACGTAACCCCGCTGAGCATGAAGTCGGTATTGGCCAGCTACACCTTGAGCCTGGCGGTTTTCATTCCCATCAGCGGCTGGATGGCTGACCGGTTCGGTACCCGCCGGGTATTTGCCTCGGCGATCGGCCTGTTCACCCTGGGATCATTTCTCTGCGGGGTCTCCACCAACATTCACCTGCTGGTCGCTTGCCGCATCCTGCAGGGCTGCGGCGGAGCCATGATGGTGCCGGTGGGCCGGCTGACCCTGGTGCGCACATTTGCCAAATCCGAGCTCATCCAGGCCATGAGCTTCGTTGCCATTCCAGGCCTGGTTGGCCCCATGCTGGGACCCGTTGCGGGTGGGCTTATCGTTGGATACTTTCACTGGCGGCTGATCTTCTTTGTGAATATACCGATCGGCATATTCGGTCTGCTGATGGTCTATCTCCATCTGCCGGACTATCGCGAAGAGCACACCCACCCGCTCGATATCGTTGGGCTCATTCTCTTCGGTTCGGGGATCGCCCTGCTGTCATACGTGCTGGAAATATTCGGCGACCATGCCCTGAGCGTGCGCGAGATCCTCGGACTACTGATCATTTCGCTCTCTCTGCTCGCGGGGTACCTATTGCATGCCAGGGGAACTGCGTTTCCCTTGCTGCAGCTAAATCTATTTCGCATTCGCACCTTCAGCGCGGCGGTCAGCGGCAGTTTTTTCACTCGCCTCGGCATAGGCGGAGTGCCGTTCCTCTTGCCTCTCCTCTACCAGGTGGGTCTTGGATTTTCTGCCATCGAATCGGGCCTGCTGATTGCGCCCCAGGCGATTGCCGCCATGAGCACCAAGTTCCTCATGCCGAAGATTCTGGCCCGGGTCGGCTTCCGCGGGGTGCTGATGTCGAATACCGTGATCCTCGGCCTGCTTCTGCTGCTCTTCGCCACCATCGGGCTCGGCACGCCCGTCTGGCTGATCGTGCTGCAGGCGTTTTGTTATGGGACCTTCAGCTCGCTGCAATATACCAGCATGAATACTCTGTCTTATGCAGATGTCAGCGAAGAACAGACAAGCAATGCCAGCTCGATTGCCAGCACGATGCAGCAAATGGCCATCAGCTTCGGCGTAGCGTCGGCCGGGCTCGCTACTGCGTTGTTCATTCCCGCCAGCCACGCCAATCAGCGGGATATGATTCACGGTATCCACCAGGCGCTGGTGGTGCTGGGCGGATTCACCATCCTCTCCACCATCATCTTCCGGAAATTGAAAAGTGGTGACGGCAGCAGTGTCAGCCAACAAAAAGCCGCTCGCTCCGAGTGATCAAAAGAGAATCAGCGCCCACTCCTAAGAAAAAAACTTTCTCCTCATGAAACGAAGGAGGTCGCTCGCACACTATAGTTTCGATTGTTCTTTTTGCGAGGACTACTACGAAAGAGGCCAGGGTCTCTTCGAAACCTGGCAAAATCCTCCTTGACTTATCAACCTTCCAATTCAAGATCGAAGAGGTGCTGCCAATGAACCACAAAAAGAATCTGCGTCCGCTTAACGTCTCCTTCCGTCACGGATCACCATCTGAACGAATCTTTCGCCAGCGGGCAGGTTTGCCTGTTGCTGCGGCCATCGCTCCTGGTGCAAAACCCACGCCCGCGCATGATCTACATTTCCACGGCGGTAAGACGATCCCGGATCTGCATTTCATGAACTTCTATGTAGGAGGCGATGTGTGGCCGCCGGACGACGTCACCGACATTGACAAAAGCCTCGCGGCGGCTATGGCCGACGTTCACCTGAACAACGTGATGGAACAGTATTTTCCGGGTGATATCACTAGCACCTTCGATGGTTCAGAGAAACTCGCTGGGCCGGCGCCGGGAACGGTTTCGCAGGGAGATATCGAGACCCTGGTTACTTCGTTGGCGACTCAGGGGAAGTTTGCGGGACGCGATCTTAGTTCCACGGTGTTCAATTTCATGCTTTCACCTGGAACCATCCTGAACGACAACGCAGGACCCACCGCTGCCATCTCCCATGGCGCCACAACCGTTAGAAAGAATCCGATTCCTGATGACGACGATGGCGACTCGCTGCAGGGCCTGGGCGGCTATCATGGCTCGGTCCATGCTAACAACGGGAACACTATCTACTATGCAGTGGGTGTTTATTCCGAGACCCGCGCAGATGGCACACAGAACGGCATCCCCGTCTTCGATAAACCCTGGAAGAATGTGGTGGCGACTTTCTACCATGAATTGAACGAGGCTCGAACCGATGCCGACGTGGAAGATGCGATCCGCGCGGGAAATGATCCAAACGCAAACAGATTTCTAGGGTGGACCTCGGACCAGGGTGAGGAGTGCGGCGACTTTCCCGTCTTCGAGAGCGGGAATGATCTTTCAGAGGTCTTTCAGGAAGTACCCTTGACCGCGGGCGGTGGGACGGTCCCGGTCCAGTTTCAGTACTCAGACAATGCCCATGGGCCCGAGGGCCCCAGGGCGACGCCGGCCAACAAGGCCAATGCGTGATTGATACGGCGCTATAAACAAAAGGTCTTGTGTGAACGCATGAACAACAAAACCAACAGGAAACGACTGTTGGCGACAGGAACGTCAGGGGGTTCCTTAGTGGCCCTGACGTTTCTGCCCAAGTGCCCGCTGTGCGTTGCAATGTGGCTCTCGGCGATCGGCTTTACGAGCTTATCCTCAAAGCTTACGATCGGTGCGGCTTCTAGCGCGTTCATCGCCGTCGTGCTGGTCCAGTTCTTTTCCCGGATAAAGAAGTCCCCTGCAAAAGTCTCCGAGGAAGCTACCGCGCCAGGCGGAAAGCAGAGTAATCACCGTTGTTGCGAATAGTTAAGGAGTGGTCTCATGGGCGTGCTTCTACAAGGTTTCTACAAGAAAAGGCCGAACAATGCCGTACCGTCTCCTGCAGATGGCAACCCTGCGACGCCGTGGTGGTGGGATCATTTGGCCACCCAGGCAAATGAGTTTCGCAAAGCGGGTTTTACGGCGGTGTGGCTACCGCCCGTACTGAAAACCGGATCGGGCGCTAGCCCGGGAGCCGATGGTTACGGGGTTTTTGACGACTACGACTTAGGCTCAAGGCATCAGAAAGGTACCCTACCCACACGGTTCGGATCGCGAGAGCAGTTGCAGCGTTGCGTGGCTACCTTCCGCGCCAACGGACTGGATGTCTATCTGGACATGGTGGAACACCAAAGGAGCGGCGATACGACGCCATTTGTCTTCCGCTATCCCGGTGCGGATGGCACACCGGATGCGGGTCGCTTTCCCAAGAATCCATCAAATTTCATTCCGCAAGTTCATCGAGATCCAAACCTGGGGGGGCCCGTCGCGGATGACGCTCCCTTCGGAAGGGAATTAGCCCCTATCAACGGGCTCCCTCATGGTTACGTCATTGACAATCTCATTGCTGGCGCGGACTGGCTGACCCGGGGACTGGATGTGCAGGGCTACCGCATCGACGACGTCAAAGGCCTCTCGACGGACTTTCTCCGTCCTTTTCTGGAAACCAGGTCGATGGCGGGTAAGTTCGCCGTGGGCGAATTCTTTGATGGCAATCGGGTGCTGGTGAACGGCTGGATATTCAACCCCGGGGGGATGAATGGACGTTCCAGCGCGTTTGATTTTCCACTGAAGTTTGTGCTCAATGCGATGTGTAACAACGCCGGCCGCTTTAACATGTCCGATCTTGACCATGTTGGATTGACTGGCATCTCGCCGCTGAGCTCTGTAACCTTCGTCGAAAACCACGATACCGACCTGAGTTCCAGCAACAGTGTAGTGTTCAACAAGGTCCTTGGCTATGCCTACATCCTGACCTCGGAAGGTTATCCCTGTGTCTACTATCGCGACTACGACATGGGCCCCGACGGTTACAAACTGAAACCCAAGATCGATAACCTGATCTGGATTCATGAGAAACTCGCGGCCGGCCCCACTCAACAGCGATGGAAGGACTTCAACGTTTTCGCGTACGAGCGGCTCGGCGGTCCGCGTTTGCTGGTCGGGCTGAACAACGATCCGGGCGGTTCCAGGACCATCACGGTAGCAACCACTTTCGGTTCGCATGTGACCCTTCAGGATTACACCGGGCATGCCGGCAATGTGGTTACCGATGGCAACAGCAACGTGACCATCACCATCCCGCGAAACGATAACGGGTTGGGATATGTGTGCTACAGCGTGGATGGTCAGGGCGGAGACTTCGCGGTCACTCCGCATGCTGTCAGCCAGGACTTCGAAGGCGCTGCCGACCTCGACATCCTGCCTGCCCTGAGCGGCAAGCCGGTCCAGGCCGCCGCCATCTGGTGCGCCGCAAATTCCCCAGTACGCGCCCAGTTGAAGCCGGTTACCACCTCGTGGAGCAACGCCACTTCCATATTGCTGGAACTACTGTCCCCTGATGGCAGCGTACTCGCTCATCAGTCATTCACCCTGCAGACACCCGGTGGCACAGCACTCCAGGCGAAGACGCAGGCCGAAGGCTTGCATACCCTGCGCCTCACCTCGTCGAATACACCGGCCGCCAACTCAAATCCGGCATACACCTTGTCTGTGACGTATACCGCTCCATCCATCTTCAAGCAGGCCATCGGAGCAAGCGCGCTGGCCGTGCAGGCGGGGAACGCTGCCGAAATGGGACAGTGGTCCGCAAAGATTCCTTTGGCAAACGTGCCCATTCATACCCACGTGCTGCCTAACGGAAAGGTTTTGTTCTGGGGCAGGCGCAATCCTCCAGGTGCCCCTGATTTTCCTTCGCTCAACCAGCATGCAACCCACGCGTTCCTCTGGGATCCAGCCAATCCATCCACTCCCGCTAAACCCACCGGTAATCAGCCCATGGATGGGCAAGGCAATCCCATCAATCTGTTTTGCTCCGGTCACACGTTCCTGCCCGATGGCCGTCTGCTGGTTACCGGAGGCCACATCTTCGACAGTCAGGGTCTCAACACGGCAACGTTCTATGATCACGCCACCGATCGATGGAGCGCGGGGCCTACCATGAACAATGGTCGTTGGTACCCTACGGCCGTCACGCTGCCTGATGGACGAGCGTTCGTGTGTTCCGGCAGTTTCCCCACCGGGCCTTTGCAACCGCCCCAAAACCAGAATACGACCAACAACATTTCGCAAATTCTGGAGAATGGAAATTGGAATAACCTCACCAACTTCACTGGACTTCCGCTCTACCCACGTTTCCACGTGGCCCCGAACGGCTCCTTGTTCATGTCGGGTTCATTGGCCACCACGTACTTCTTTGAAGACCTTGCGCCTGGTAACAGTGGCACCTGGGTTCCCATCGCCACGCGCAGTGCGGGGAACAGTGATTATGCACCCTCGGTCATGTATGACGCGGGTAAGGTCATCTTCATTGGCGGCGGAGCTCCCACCAACATCGTGGAGATCATTGACCTGAATGCAGCGAAACCCGCATGGGCCGTGGCCGCGCCTATGAAGTTTGCCCGGCGCCAGCACAACGCCACGATTTTGCCCGACGGTACGGTATTGGTCACCGGTGGAACCAAGGGAGGCGGGTTCGACGACCTCACCATTGGGTCGCCCATCCACGCGGCGGAGCTTTGGGATCCTTCGAAGGGAACCTGGACACAAATGGCCTCCGAATCGGTTGATCGTTGCTACCACTCCACGGCCGTTCTCTTGCCCGACGGACGCGTCTTCAGCGGCGGTGGTGGAGAATACGCTCCGACCGTCGGGGTAGATGTGTCGAATCTTCCGGTAAACACCCATGCTGACTGCCAGCTCTTTTCTCCGCCCTATCTGTTCAAAGGACCGCGGCCGGTCATCACGAAGACCCCGCCCACGGTCACCTATGGCGCGGCCTTCGCGGTCGAGACTCCCTCCGCGAATGAGATAAGCCAGGTGAACTGGATCCGCCTTGGATCCGTGACGCACTCGTTTGATCAGAACCAACGCATCAACTCTCTTACTTTTCAGCGAGTCGCAAATCAAGTAACCGTCACGGCGCCGGCAAACGGCAATGTCTGCCCTCCGGGTCACTACATGCTGTTTCTATTGAACCAGAATAAGGTTCCGTCGATCGCCGCCATTATCCAGATCACTGCTGCAGCGCCCGCTCACATCGGAACCGCTGTAGTCACCAGGGCCGCGGTCCCGTTCAAAGTGCTTGCACCGGGTCCCACTCCCCTCGAGCAGGATGCCGCCATTCAGACGCAGGAGAAACGTCCTCCTGTTGTCGTCGGCGTCACTCCTACCTGCCCGTATGGTATCTCCGCGTGCTGGGGCGGCGCGTATGAAGCCCTGACACATCTCCGGGGGGTCAGGTTGGTAAGGCCCGTCCCCAACGCGGGTGATTCTACGGCCTACGTCTACCTGGACCACGAGGGACTGCCCGACCTCGATGTTTGGCCAGCCCAGTTCGCAAACATCGCAAACGGTACGCATATCTTCCGCGGGGTTGAGGTTACCGTGGAAGGCTTGCTGCAGACCGGTGAAGGAAGCACCCTGGTCATGGATGGTGACGATACGCGGCCGCCTCTACTCCTGCAGCCGATGCAGGCCGCCGACAAGATTCAGTGGGATGCTCCCCGGAGTACCCCAAAACCATTGGATCCGGCTGAGGAGGACGCTTACCCGAGACTGCAGGACGCAGTTAAGAAAGCAGGCGGGTCTCTCAACGCCACGGTTACTGGTCCTCTGAAGAAGGTTGGCGATGATTATGTTCTCGAGGTGAGACAGTTCTCCGCCTTGCAAGCGAAACCCGGCGTGTAGAAGAGAGTTATGGTGTAGGAGCCGCGGGGGTGCTCCCCAGTGGACCGTAAATGACTAGCGCAGGCTGATCTCCAACGGTTGTTTTATGTGTGCTCCGGTGGCGAGTATCGTTTCCTGCTGGAAAGTCGCGACATACACCTTGCCGTTGGCTACTACAGGAGGACAATATTTGGCGAACTGTCCCAGCCGATCATTATCTCGACCCGTGCTTTCGCTGTCCCAGATTTCGCCTTTTGAGACATCAGAAGCATCGAATGCACGCAAAATGCCGCGCACGACTTGACGGTTTGCATTGTCGTCGAAAGGCATATTCACCCACAGAATCCCCGTCCCGTCTTTCGTTCCGTCAGCAGAGAGCTCGAGGAATCCGCCTGGCATCCAAACGGGTCGACCGCGCGTCGGCGAGAATACGCCGGTGGGGAAATCGGGGTAGGGCGCTGATTCCGGCTGACCTTGAAGGGAGCTGCGGGATCGAATCGCCATCCGGCACTGGTCGAGTCAGGGACCAGCCTGAACTGCTTGAGGTGGTCCTCTTCCCCCATGACGTATACATACATCTCGCTGTCTCTTGGCCATATGACCGCGGTGCCATGAATGTTGTAACCAAGGAGGTTCGCGGGCACGGGGTCATGGGTGACCTGGAATGACTGGAGAGAGAGACTCGCACCTCTTCCGAGATTATTTCGGTCGAGAAGGTAGATGCGTCCCTCTTTGCCTCCTGCTACGGCCAAATGACTGTTGGGAATGAGAGCAACTCCGCCTGAGCCGAGATCATAGTCGTCGTCTTTTAGTTCGACCTGGTCTGTCGGCGTAAACCAGTCGACGACACTCAGTTGGCCACCCTGGAGTTTCATCTTGAGCACGCTGTCGGAGAAGTCTGTGGTGCCGTTGTAGGTTCCATTTCCGGTCGCAACATAGACATTCCCTGACTCATCAATCGCAGGACCCTCTCCAGACATCCAGATTCCGCCCAGGCCTTCTTTGTATTGATGGGTGTTAGATACCGGTCCTTTGCCATTTGGAGTGACGCAAAATACAGCAATCTTCTTAGGCGCTTTTGGATTTGAGACATCGTATGCAAAGACCCATCCATGATAAGCACCGGTGTCGCAATGCCCCCCAAATGCGATATAAAGCATGTTGCCATCCAGGGCGAGAGCCGGGCGATTGAGTTGGTAAAGCGGATTGAAGACGATTTTGGCGTTTGCCCCGGAACCTGTAGATCCTATGCCCTGACCGTTGACTTCTCCCTGGATCGAAATCTTTCCGAGCTGGTTGCCGCTGGACAGATCCAGGGCATAGAGGTTGTAAAGTAAATTGCTGCCGGTGCCGGACTTAGCTGTTACAAACACCATCCCCGCACGAGGTAACGGATTGCTGGTAAGCAGGATCGCCGGCGTGCTGGTGATACCGATCTGGGTCGTTATATCTGTACAGAAAGGAGCGCCAATTGCGCCGTATAAGTCATGGTAATCGATTGCCGGTGCAAGGTTGGTTCGCCACAGCTGCGCATTGGAAGCATGGTTCACGTTGTCCGCGTCGAATGCATACACGCTGTTGTTCTCAGTGGCGACGATCGCCATCGTCTTAGAATCCCCGGCCGGACCTTTGGCGCCAGACACGATGAGCGGCTGCGCGTAGATGTCACCATCTACAAGACGGAAGGCAAGTTTTCCGAAGTTGGCGTTGTTAAGGTTTGCAACCGTGAGTCCCGTAGGGACGGCTGAACTTAACCCAGGACTGCGTCCCATAAGCGCTAACTTGTTTGGGATGTTTTTCTTTAAAACTCCCACAAAAACGTCATCCTGAGAGTCTGTAACTTTATTAGTTTTCTCAAAAATTCCGCGATGAAAACAAAAGGCTTAAGCGTGTCCAAAACCCGAAAAAGCCAATAAAGTCACAGACTCTGAGCGCAGCGCCTCACGGATTCATCGCGTGACACGGCGCTTGATGGCGCGGAGTCGAAGGGATGACGTTTTTGTGGCGAGTTGGAGATGCAAAAAACCAGCGTCTTCTCGGATTTCTATTGTCTGCCCTATGGATTCTGGGTGAACCAGTAATGTTCCTTGACCTTGGCTCCGCCCTTTTTCATGGGTGGGGGATTCGCTTTGCCCCAGGCGGCGTGGTTCCAGGTAACCGCCTGAAGTCCGTCGTGGCTGGGTTGAAAGGCCATCGGAGGCTCCATCGCCTTACCCTGCGCCGAGTCGAAGGTAACCAAAACCTGGTTACCAGAATCGACCCAATGTCCAAAGAGCGTTCTCGTCCCATTTCCTGCGTCTTCCGTGACCGTTGCTGAG
>Ga0182024_10023402_pt1 | contig 11065 bp, 8 predicted proteins | sample P32metaG_FD_120480 | JGI IMG/M metagenome (GOLD analysis project Ga0182024, IMG submission 120480) | Permafrost microbial communities from Stordalen Mire, Sweden - P3-2 metaG (Illumina Assembly) | ecosystem: Environmental > Terrestrial > Soil > Wetlands > Permafrost | place: Sweden: Stordalen... | reverse complement strand
TACTCTGCCCAAGATGCTCATCTTCGGCAATCAGAAATCAAGTAAAAATAGGAGTTTCCCCCACACGACTCAGCTTCGGGCCTGTCTTTCAGATCTTCATTCTCATTAGGGTAATTCCCGTTTTGAAAAGTTTTTTTTGGGTTAGTTTGACAAAAGATCAGGTGTGAGGTGCGTACAGTGCGATTCGTTATTGTTGAGGTGATAGTCTGCATGATTGTTACCATAATGCCAGCAACAGCCGAGGATTCCGAAGCCTCGAAACCATATGTTCGCTCAATATTGGCGAGAATAGCCACAAATTGGGAGAACACGAACTTCTTTGCTAAGCAAGCGGAGCGCCGCTATGAGGGGATAAGAGAAAAGAACGTAGATCCTCATCTTTACGATGCCATTCCAGCATCCTATGCGCGAGTCATAACCTACCCCGAGATATCTTTCTCCGTGACGCCTGACGGGGATGTGGCGAACATATCCATAACGCGATCTAGCGGATTTACAGCTTGCGATTTGGCGGCTTTCGATGCAGTCGTCAGCTCCGCACCATTTCCGGAATCGAAACAACTACCTATAGTAAACTGTAACTTTGCATCTCTAAGATTTGACGAAACAGGGGCAATAGCGGCAGGACTTGGACAGTCATCAGATTTTCACAGCAAAGTATTTAAGTACGATTGCGGTTCACAGTTCAAAGCAGGCTCTCTTTTAGCGTTAGTGAGACCCAATCTAGAGCCTTCATACTGGTTTCACACAATACCTCTTGAAGTTCTTCGTCGTTATCCAGGCGTGATTAACGAGAGTGATGTACATTCATCTTCGGCGCTTCGCGCGCTCAAAATTAGTACAGCGGCAAGTCAACTTACTTCAATCAGAGCAGCTTGGTCTGAGTTTTATAGAAAGCACCCGACAGCAACTAAGAGTGAGATTTTTGAGTATAGAGACAAATTGGACCAAGAGTTTGGACGCTGGTATTCCAAGTGGGTGCAGGATGAACCAGACAGCGATTTACACGGCGGAGACTGAGTAGGGGTGTCCCTACTCAGTCAAGCCTGGTCCAAGCCGATCAGTATGATCCGGTTGGGCAACCAGCATTCGTCATTACAGTAGACGTAGGTGGTTGCTGCGTTTGCACGTATGTTTCAACAACCGTGCGACTGCAGTTATACGCGCGCGGCTGACCAGAAATCGGACTACGCGTGAGGATGAAATCTGTCATCTTGAGAAGCGTTGATGGTGAGTTTGGATCGGCAATGTTCGAGAAGTTCTCAGCAAACAAGTCTTCGTATCGGACAACAGGATTTACGAAATAGGGAGCCCTAGTCATAACGATGTCCTGTGGCTTCATGACTGCGCCGGTCCCTACGCCGCCAACTCTATACGCGGGCAAAACGGTACTTCCAGCACCGCAAACCGCGTCTGACGGAGAGCTGAGGGCGATTTCTAATGAGCTGGAGGTCAAAGTACTGAACATGCTGCAAACGTAGACGGATCTGCTCATATCGCTCAGGGTGGCCCAGTTGGTCGGAGTTAGGTTGAACGGGTCCACAACAGGCGCACCGGAAGGATTGGTACCGCCCCCAACGTTTACGAAACCGGACTTATGGGACTTCGGGTCGCCGCTACCGTCCCTCTTGGATAGAGCGGCGTCGAAGGCATGACCAGCTTCGTGTGAGATTGTTTTTTGAAGGTCGTGATCTCCAAGGCCAGTTGAACTGTAAGCACAGGTTCCCCACACTACTGTGGTAATGATGCCTGATGATCGCTGCCAGCTGGTCTTTCCACATTGGGCAGTGCCCGGCGCGAATGTCGCATCATCATTATATTTTGCGTGTATAAAGTTGGTATAGTCCGTGCGGTTCGCGAAGAAGTAGACCACAACGCCCTGGTTGAGAAACACATTTCTCGATGCCAAGGGTATCGAGAAGTCACGAACTTCGGCGCCAACGACATCGTCATGCGCCTGAGTTCCGCCATCGCAAACCCAATAATGAACCGTGTTTCGGCCTGCCGAGGGATCGTAGTCCATTGGATACAGAGTCGTCAGACCGTTGGAAGCATTATGTGATGAGCAAGTAATGCCTCCGAATGGTCCGTCCGTAATGATTGCCGGAAGAGCGAGCGCTGGAGTTGGCTTGATGGGAGCGAAGCTGCTCCTACCGGAAAACGTTTGAGCTAAATCGATAAGTTCCGACTTTTGAAATGGTAACGGAATATCACGCTATTGCTTAACTAAGTTTGGGCTGTTCGAGGTTTGGTGCTAAGCTTTTTTGACCAATAAGTTCCTACTCTTAACATTCTAGGAACTTTATTTAAGCGCCAAATCCGCACCACAGGACCAGCAGCATGAGAAGACAATGGTCACCCCAAGAACTTCAGGAATCATGGGCACTTGCACCGTCGGAACTGTTACTGCTGCTGAACATGCATCGAAAGAACAAGCTTGGTTATGCACTGTTACTCAAGTTTTTTCAACAAGAGGGCTATTTCCCCGAAAGCAAAAACCAAGTGCCAAAAGCCTGCGCCGCCTTCGTCGCTGAGCAAATTGAAATTCCAGTCGAAGAGTTTTTTGCATTCTTCAAATACGATTGGGATGATAGAAACAGCAGAAATCATCGGTCAGAAATCCGGGAGCTATGCGGCTTTCGTGAATTCTCAAACGATGATACAAAACAAATAACTGCGTGGCTTGTCGATAATTGCATTTCACTTGGCGTCGACGATAAGCAAGCAGGACTCTTGGTCTACGCACGATTCAAAGAACTAAAGATCGAACCTCCAGAGCGGACACGCGTTGAAAGGCTTATCCGCTCGGCGAGAAAAAAACACGAAAAAAAAGTGTTCGAGGACATCACTAACAATATTCCTAAGCGCGTCAAGAAGCGACTGGATGCATTATCATTCGCTGCCGATGATGATGATGACTCTGCCGAACAGCCGCTGACCATCACAGATCTAAGAGAGGAGCCGAGAGGCGTAAATCTCAAAAGCATTTTAAGAGAAGTGAAAAAATTAGAGTGCATTCGAGATGTTGGATTACCCGACAATTTATTTGAGCATCTGTCACCTAAGCTCGTTGAACTGTACAAGCGGCGAGCCGCTACAGAGAAGATGCCTGAGCTCCGCCGGCACCCCGACTACATTCGCTATCCACTGCTGGCAGCGTTTTGCCATATTCGATCACAAGAGTTGAATGACACACTGACAGAGTTGCTGCTTCAAATCGTCAGTAAGATTCACAAGAACGCAGAAGCAAAGGTTGTTAAAGAATTCGTTGCCGATCTCAAACGTGTTCAGGGCAAGACGAATCTGCTTTATCGGCTGGCAGAGGCAGCAATCGGTAATCCAGATGGAACAGTAAGAGAAGTTATTTTTTCAGTTGCCGGTGAGCAGACCCTGCGGGATCTCGTCAACGAATTCAAACATTCTGGACCTTACTACCGACAGCAAGTAACAGCTTTAGCTAGTGCCTCATACAACCATCACTATCACCGAATGGTGCCAAAAGTTTTGAATGCGTTGGACTTTCGCTCGAACAACGAACAGCACCGGCCGGTCATGGCGGCCTTGAAAATCATAAAGAGCAAAGACAAACTCACAGCAGCAGATTTGAAGAAGTTGCCGATCGAAGGCGTGATCAAACCATCTGACAGAGAGCTGGTTCTAACATCTGGTGCCGACGGCAAATCGACCGTCGACCAAGTCGCATATAAACTTCACTTCTTACAAACCCTGAAAGATACCGTGCGCAGTAAAGAAGTCTGGGTCAGTGGTGCGAATCGATACAGAAATCCTGATGAAGACTTGCCTTCAGATTTTCAATCTAATCGTCATGATTACTACAAAGCTTTAAAGCTGCCAATCAAAGCCGATACTTTCATTCGTCACCTACAGCTCGATATGAAACAGTCCCTCTCTGAGCTGAATTCAAATATCCCCAGCAACGACAAAGTCAAAATTCTCGAGCGCGGCAAAATAGTGGTAACGCCGCTAACGGCTCAAAAAAAGCCGCCCAACTTGCAAGCGCTGGGTGATGAACTAGAAGATCGCTGGTCTATGACCAGTGCTCTGGACTTGCTCAAAGAGACAGACCTTCGACTTGGTCTTACCAAACAATTTCACAGTGTAGCGACGCGTGAGACGATGAGTCGTGAAACAATTCAGCGCAGACTCTTACTATGCCTTCACGGTCTAGGTACCAACACAGGCTTGAAGCGGGGCAATGGTGGGGAGAAGACCGATGACCTCCGTTATATTCTACGTCGCTTTGTTACTAAAGAAGCTCTTAGAGATGCGATCCGCAATGTAGTAAATGGAGTTTTCAAAGTCAGGCAATCTCATATATGGGGCGAAGGAACCACCTCATGTGCAGCCGATTCTAAGCAATTCGGAGCTTGGGATCAAAACCTGATGACAGAGTGGCACATGCGCTACGGCGGCCGTGGTGTCATGATTTATTGGCATGTGGAACGAAAATCTACTTGTATCTATTCACAGCTGAAAACGGTCTCTTCGTCTGAAGTTGCGGCAATGGTGCAAGGCGTACTTCGCCATTGCACCGACATGTCTGTAGACAAAGCTTATGTGGATAGTCACGGTCAAAGTGAAGTGGGCTTTGCATTCTGCCACCTCCTGGGATTCGATCTCATGCCGCGGTTGAAGGGGATTGGCAAGCAAAAGCTCAATAGACCGGAAGCAGGTAACCCAGGCGCCTTTCCAAATCTTCAACCAATTCTGACTCGTCCGATTGATTGGGATTTGATTCGCCAGCAATACGATGAAATGGTGAAATTCGCTACTGCCATCAAAATTGGCACCGCCGACGCTGAATCTATTTTGCGTCGCTTTACCAAGAACAATCCGATGCATCCAACGTATCAGGCATTCACGGAACTGGGTCGCGTCATCAAGACTATCTTCCTCTGCCGTTATTTGAAGTCAGAAGAGGTGAGGCGCGAAATACATGAGGGGCTGAACGTAGTTGAAAGTTGGAATAGCGTCAATGGATTTATTTTCTTCGGCAAGCACAGCGAGTTTTTCTCCAACAAGTTGGAAGACCATGAGCTATCAGTTCTCTGTCTGCACTTGCTCCAGGTGTGCATGGTTTACATAAATACGCTGATGCTACAGGAGGTGCTTGCAGACAAAGCGTGGGCCGAGCGGATGACTCCTGAAGATTATCGTGGACTGTCCCCTCTGGTGCGGGCTCACATCAACCCCTATGGAATATTTTCACTCGACATGGATAAACGTTTGGCGCTGAAAGCAGCATAGAGGAACAGATGGCAAGAACAAATCCAGAAAAAAAAGCCAAACAATTGGCAAAATATTTGCGTGATGAGCGCCCTGACTACCACTATCTAAAGGCTGTCTTCCGGCATCTGCGAACGGAACTCAATGTTGCCGTTGAAAAAAATTCTAAAACTTTGCCTGATATTCCTACCGAAGAAGAACTGCAACGCTACTACCAGGTTGTCTGGAAAGCAAAAAACAGTCAGGACCTGTTGATTGTCAAGACGCTCTTATACACTGGCGCACGAGTCACCGAACTCGTAAATATGAAACTGAGCGATGTCGATCTTCAACGGTGCCAAATTCGCATTAACTCGGGAAAAGGCGACAAAGATCGCATCGTTCCTTTTCCTGAACAGTTCAAAGAAGTACTTGCTCTGCACGCAGAAAACCTCAAAGACAAAGGCGCCACGTACTTGTTTGAATCGTCCTGGAAGAAGCCTTACACAGATCGGGGTATCAGAAAAATTCTTGAACGTTATGCACAAGAAGCTGAACTAGATAAAACTATTTCGCCGCACAAGCTCAGGCATTTTCTATTCACCTGGCTCAAGAAGCAAGGCATCGACGACGCACTAATTCAACCGTATTCCGGTCATGCCTCCAGGCAATCATTGGAAGTTTACTCACGATTGTCCCTTGCTGATGCTCAAGCCGAGTACAGCGATGCGATTCGCCGGTTCCCAGTATGAACGTTTTCCGGTAGGGGCAGCTTCGCTCCCACCAAGCCGAGTTGTGAAAGTCGACAGTGCAGCCGCTACCGCGGCAGCGCCGAAAATGAAGGCTAACTTCTTCATGTATTTTTCCTTTGTTTCAAAGTTTCCTTTGATAAGTGCGACAGAGTCGCAAAGATTCCACTCAGCCATTCCCAACTCATGCAGAAGCCAGCAGCCCGGATGGGCAGCTGTATTTCTCATTGCATGAAGGGAGCGGGCTTTTCTTTCGAACGATTCCAAAAAAATGAAGTGCAGGTGGAAACTTGACGTTACGAGCTTCGACTCATCCAATGCGGTCAGTGTTGACCAAGGTGTCGGACAGGAAGTTAGGTCGTCCAACTTTTCAAGAGATTCTCAAAGGCATGGCAGGCGCATGCTATTGAGGTATGCCGGTGGGTGCGCTTTACCGCTGATCTGAGTGATAATTCATAGCTAGCGCTGGGTATACATGGTTAGCGAATCCCCTGAACGGGGGAATCAGCAAGCCTTTCGGGGCGTGAATAATAAAGGAAAAGTATAGGCGAGCGTCAGATAATCTACATTATGTTTCACTCCGTTCATTCTGAAAGTGGCGTGTAATGCCGGTTTCAGAAATCACTGCCTGAAATCACTATTTTTGGGTGACACCATACCCGGTGATCTCGCCGCCACAACAGTTCCCAAAAGCGATTACCAAGCCCGTTGAAGTCATGAGCTACTGCAAACCCCGAAACCCCATACCACTGACGGTCTGCCATAGTCGGCAAAAGATGGCAAAAGTTAGCCGAAGATAGCAAAAGATTGCCAGAGATCTGGACGGCAAGATATGTGATGTACCGGTACACGGCAAGCCGCGACCGGTCCCATCACGGGGATGCTTATTCGCAAACTGCGTTGCTCAACGTCGGGAGTCGGTTGCAAGGCAAGCGCCGTAAGGCAGGATAAAGGGCGCACTGCCAGTAGCTAGAAACGCTGGCCCAACAAAGGTTGGGAATCACTCCAAGCGAATTTTTGCTCAAGCCTTATTCACTCCCAACTCCGTCTAAGCAGCATGACGAGGAGTTTTGACACACTCCCTACTCCCCGCCGGTGCATCTGGTTACCCGGAGCCTTAAGGCATGCCATCGCTGCTTAACCGAATCTGGCGTGGCATTCAGCTAATGTCAATCGCGAGCCTTAAGCGGGGCGATGCTTACCTTAAGGCGAGAACGCACACGGGGCTAGGCATACACCATCAGCCTTAAGATCCTTTATCCTGCGCCCAGGCAGGAGCAAACGCTACGATTTAACAACCGCTGCCATCTTTGCCGTAAGCGCCTTTTCATCAACATCTAGCCGCTTGCGCTGCTTCGCCTTCACCTGATTCACAATCGATTCAAATTCAGAGCGCGACCCTTCATCTGGCAAACTGCGCCAGGTCACCTCATACAAAACGCCCAGGGCTGTGCCTTGTCGGGCCAACATGCCGCAAATTCGATTTGTCATTTCCTTGATCGCTTTCGCATACACACCATCTCGCTCTGCATTCTCTTCGTTTTCTCTTTGCTCCAAGTACCAGGTCATCGCTTCTCGAGCTAATTCGGTCTTCGTCTTACCATCGCTTTCTGCTAAGGTTGCCAGTCTTGCTTGATCGCGAGGCGTTAGTCCGACGTACAGATTTCGATAGGTTTTTAGTTTTGCCATTGCCCTATGACTCACAGGTAAGATAGTCAGCCAGTCCACTGTTTACAGCTTAACTCAGAAATATCGAGCTGGCTTGAGTCGCGGTGCCGTGCCCTAAAGCGTCAACTGGTGGGGCTCTTGTGGGCGCGTGCCGGCGCCCTTTATCTTGCCTTACCGCACGGTAGAGACTCTTCTCCCTCCACGCTAATTTGACGATTTTTTCGTGCGGCCTCGGCTCCGCTTTGCTCCGGCTTCTTGCTGCGCGTCGTTTCCTACTCCGCGCCAATACCCAAGGAGAAGACATAGATAAAATCCCGCCCCCCGCACCTTCCTGCCCCTCTGCCTGAATACCACCGAACCAGGGTCCCGGCGTCAAGACTGCCGAAGGCACCCGAAGGGCTCGGTCTTGATGCTGGGGGTTCGGTGGTAGGCTCGCCGCCAGGCAGGAAAGGAAGGGAGGCGATTCCTTGTGCCGATCCCCATGAATACAGCTCCCAATCCCAAGATCCCCTGAGTCTCCAGCAACGAAGGAGGATAAAAAACTTTCTTTCCTGTGAGCTACTACTGGATCTGGTATAGAGCTAATAAAAGGAACTACGGGGGCAGAAGTAGAACGAGAGAGATCTAGAAAAGGGTTCAGTTCGCCTGCGGCCCTTGTTAACGCCACCGGCGGTGATATCCTCCAGACATCCAAATGACGCCTGATGGTGTGGTAACTGCTCCTCGTTAGTCTCATCAGCGCCCGGCAAGTTACCTTCCTTCCTCTAGATTCCAACAGCTGTGCCGCTTCGCGAATCCTTTCCCTTGCTTCTAACTCCCGCCTTATATTTCCTTTCTGCAGGTCCTCCATCGTCCAGGCCCGCCCGGTCGATTTTGACAGCCCTATTAGCCTCTCTATTGCGCGTTCTGTTAGCTGGTAGGGTGTCCGGACCTGGATGCCTCCCACAGGTCGCCGCCACTTCACAGCCCGCCTTATCTGCGCCTCGACTTTTCGCCAATGTCCTCGATTTATGTGGTTGCAGTATCCGTTGTGGTTCCTCTCCATCCACGCCAGGATTAGCCGATACCGCCCCTCATCGTTCCATTCACCAGGCAGTGCCGGCACGCCGGCGGCCTCGTCGCCATGCCACAAATAATGCTCAATTCCTAAGATCGCATCATGTCGCTGTCCCTTACGGGTCAGCCCACTGCGCCAGGCGTTGCGCCCTTCTTCGTATTTCTCTGGAATTAGCCGGGAATTGAAAACATGCTCGAAACCAGCGGTAGTTAGCCGATCTTCGTGCGCCTGGGCGTCTTTCGATTTCGCGCGATCGAGCGCTTCTAGCTGCGTGTCTATCAGTGTCTTTGATTTATTCCAGTTATTCGCCCGGGCTTTCATATCATTCAGAAAGCGGCTTATCGCCTCATCGGTGGTTAGATTTTCACGCCGATCCAGGACGGCACCGGAATCCTCCAACCAGGCAAACCCAGGCTGCAAGGGCAGCCTCAGACCGTTGCCACTGGGAAATACTTCGAGCTGCCCGCCTCTTACCTCGTAGCCTTTTACTACCAGCCAGGCTCTGACTGTCTCCTGTACTTCGTTGCTGGTTTCCCATTGGTCAAAGAAGAGATATATGTGCCAGCCGCCACTTTCACTGCTTTGATAAAAGGTAGCTGTCAGGCCTACGCCTGTCAGACTTTCTCGTAGTTTTTCGAGCCCCTGGGCGTTGTGATATTTGCCACCGGCATCGACGTCCAGGACGGCAAACCGTGTCCTAGCGCCCCAACGCAAACCATATATGATTCGCTCTTGTCCGGAGACAGCTGACAAAATCGCTTCATCCGACAGCGGCCAATGCTTGCTGATCGTTGTCCACGACTTGCATCCGACCGGACGCAATATCGCTTGAATACGGGAAGGATATAGCGACAAAAACTCTTGTCGAGCAAATTGATTAATTCCGCCACCGTTGGTGGCTTTTTGAAATGCTGTAGCTCCGGTCACTGTCTGCCTTTTGCACGAAAAAACTCGTGCTTGACGGTGCCGGATCTATCCCGTATCCTTTTCGCATCGGGGAAACGCCGCCAAGCAAACCCCTCATACAATCAGAACCGAAAGATCCGGTTATAGGTTTTAGAAAGCATCGCCCCAGGCGGTGTTTTTTCTTTAGTAAGTTTTTGCTCCTGGTGCCACAGACAGTGGCAGATAGTTTTATTCAGTGTTAGATGTTACGCCGGATCGATTTTGGGATCAAGGAACCTGTGAGGGTTTCGAGATATGCGGTGTATATAAATTTCTAGACAACCAGCCCGGTTCCACGCATAATGCTGTGGATTAAAGACTGGTACCACCCTGAAAGGCTGGAAATCAAATGAACGCACTGAATGCTAATACTGTGGGGAATTTAGAGGACTTCCGGGCTTCAGAGAGTGGTTACCAGACTGGAACCAAAGACGGTACCAGTCTGGTACCAGGACAGAAGGCGCCGCCGGTAGAAAATGCAGCTGTCCCGCCAGTAGACAAGCAGCCACCATCTTCATACCAAGAAGGCTTTTCAGACTTTTTTCAGGCAACAGCACTAGACGTTCGCAAAGATTCCGAGGTGGAACCAGATCGGAACCAGGATGGAACCAAGCTGGAACCGGTCTTGAGCCTGAAAGAAGCCGTAGAGTTTTATAAAATTTCTGAAAAAACTATCCGTCTTCATATTAAAGATGGAAAAATTCCAGCCCGAAAAGAAGAGGGGCCGAGGGGTTTAGAGTGGCGGATATATCCACAAGGCGTTCCGAAAGATTTTCCAGCAGCCAAGACTACCAGCCTGGAACCGGACTTTGTCCAGGCTGGTTCCGAGGTTGGCGAAACTGCTACCACCGTCGAAGAGAACGGAACCACTGTGGAACCAGTCCGGTACCAGCCCGGTTCCACACCGGAACCAATATGGTATACAGATGCATCGATCACCAGCAGCGCTCAAGTGTCGGCTCAGCAAAGCGTCGCGTCCGAGTTAAAGAGTCTTCTGGACGTAATTACAAAGCAAGCCGAGAAGCTAGAAGCAGCAAGCATGCGGATCGGATACTTAGAAGCTAGAACCGAAAATTACGAGAAGGAAATAAAGCTCTTAACCGACGGCCAGCACAAGCAGAGCAAGTGGTTGCGGTTTTGGGGCTGGTTCATGGGTCGCGGCTAGCAGTAAAACGATTGCGCCTAGTAGGTTTGACTGATTTTTTTATTGACTTTACCGAAAAGGGGAGTTGGTTTCTTCGTACAGCTAAGAGTGGTGCCCGCATGGTGAGCCGGTTTCATCGTGCTGCACAATAGCTACTCTGCCCAAGATGCTCATCTTCGGCAATCAGAAATCAAGTAAAAATAGGAGTTTCCCCCACACGACTCAGCTTCGGGCCTGTCTTTCAGATCTTCATTCTCATTAGGGTAATTCCCGTTT
>Ga0182024_10023401_pt1 | contig 11065 bp, 10 predicted proteins | sample P32metaG_FD_120480 | JGI IMG/M metagenome (GOLD analysis project Ga0182024, IMG submission 120480) | Permafrost microbial communities from Stordalen Mire, Sweden - P3-2 metaG (Illumina Assembly) | ecosystem: Environmental > Terrestrial > Soil > Wetlands > Permafrost | place: Sweden: Stordalen... | reverse complement strand
CGCTGGCGCAGGGATGGGATCAGAAGCGGGCGGAGCAGCTGGTCGTGGAAGCAAATGGCGTCGAACCCGGCTACTACTACTTCTATAGCAATCACGCGAATTATCTGCTGCCCAAATGGTATGGAAAGGCGGGAGATTCGGAGACGTTTGCGCAAACGATCGCTGACCGTGTCGGAGGATCCGAGGGCGACGCGATTTATTTTCAGGTGGTGCTGAGCCTGAACTGCTGTAAAGCGAAGGCACAAGCGCCCGGTGTCTCCTGGGATCGCCTGAAACAAGGCTTCGCTTCGTTGGAGCGACTCTACGGCGGCACCAACTACGAGCGAAACGCCCTTGCCTTTATGGCGGTTCGCGAGGGGGATCAAGAATTTGCGCAGCAACTTTTCGCGCGCATCGGCGACAATTGGAATCAGAGAGTATGGGGCAGCAAAGATAAATTTGAGAGCAGCAAAGCTTCGCTAAGCTTAGGCCGCTGAGATTCTGAGCCAACTTACATTTCGTTGATCGCAACGCCAAGGTCTCGGCAGGGATAAGCCCGGCTCCGGGGTTGTCATTTAACAGGTTCTGGGGCTAAATCGTTGCAATCGTCGCAACCTCGCAATTCGACGGCATCGATAACTGGCCTGCCAATCCGGGAAGTGTGCGACGGACAATGCGCAAGAGTTGCAAGGGGCTATCGTCGCTGCAACTCCCTGGAAACAACGGGGTAGTGAAGGGACTCCAATTCCCGGGTCGCTCGCCAGGCAAAGCCTTTTTGCCAAGAATAATTCTCTTCGTGGTGGCCACGGTTTTGTTCGCATCCGCTGTCCGCATGCGCGCGCAAAGCGAAGTCTCACCGTCGCCGGAATTTGCTGACGTTACACAGTCCGCCGGGATCAAGTTCGTGCACTTCAAAGGAAATGAAGGGATTGCTATCAACCTGGAGGAATTTGGGCCGGGCGTGTGCGTATCGGACTTCAACCGGGATGGCTGGCAAGACATTTACTTTGTGAACGGGCGCGACCGCTACGGTCGCGGCATCGCCGCCAGAAATGCGTTGTATCGAAACAACGGGGATAACACGTTCACGGATGTGACGGACCAGGCGGGCGTTCCGGGCACTGGCTACGGACTGGGTTGCGCGTGGGGGGACTATGACAATGACGGATTTCCCGATCTCCTGGTGACGCAATTCGGCAGCAACGTGCTTTACCACAACAATGGTGACGGAACGTTTACGGATGTAACGGCAAAAGCCGGGGTCGCCGGCAAGGAGTCCGGAGCGTTTCATTCCGGCGCCATTTTCGTGGACTATGACCGCGACGGACGACTCGATCTCTATGTGGGGAGTTATGTGGCCTTCGATCCAAAAAGCAGGCGTTATTGTAATATTGGAGGGGTACTTTCCAGTTGTCCACCGAGCGTGTACCCCGGGAGCGCCGATGCTCTCTATCACAACAACGGCGACGGTACCTTTACAAACGTAACGGCCGCAGCGAATATTTTGCAACCGGAGGGGAAGAATCTATCCGTTGGAGCAGCAGACTACCAGAATAACGGCTGGCCGGACCTGTTCGTGGCCAATGACGGGCTGCCCGTGTACCTCTACGAGAACCTGCACAATGGAAAATTTCAGGAGACAGGTGAAGTGGCGGGAATGGCGTTCACCATACGCGGACAAACCATTGCCGCGATGTGTATTTCTTTAGGCGACTACGATAACGATGGATGGTTGGATCTGTATATTTCCGACTTTCAGAAGAATTCTGACCATTTGTGGCGCAATTCAGGAAAAGGCTACTTCGACGAAGTGAGTGATGAAGCGGGCATCACGGTTCCAACGCGCGATGTGCTGAGCTTTGGCGGCGGATTCTTGGACTATGACAACGATGGATGGCTAGACCTTTTTATCGCGAACGGTCATGTGTATCCCGAAATCGAGCAGGTCTCCCCGGAAACGCACTACAAACAACACAACTCCCTGTTCCACAACGAGCGCAACGGAAAATTCAAGGACACTTCCATGACGGGCGGTTTGGACGTTCTACCTCCACGGGCCGGGCGAGGTGTGGCCTTTGCAGACTTCGATAACGATGGCTACGTTGACGTAGTTGTAGCCAACAACGGGGATCCACCCACTCTTCTCCACAATAAGGGAAGTCATGGAAATCACTTCGTGAATTTCAAACTGGTTGGGACGAAAAGCAATCGGGACGCTTTGGGGGCCAGGATCCGCATCACCTCGGGAGAAATCTCTCAGATCCGAGAAATCGCTGGAGGGGGGAGTTATCTTTCACAGAGCGAACTCCGGGCCAATTTTGGTTTGGAGACTATGACCTTGGTATCGACAGTCGAGGTGAACTGGCCAAGCGGGGCCCGGCAGGTCTTTCACGACATCAAAGCGGACCGATTTTACTTGATCGAGGAAGGCCGCGAAGAAATGGGTCTGCAGCAAATCCGGGGAAAGAGTTCGAAGTAATCCAGCGCCGACCTTCCGGGGCTTCGAGGATTACCGCGACTGCTGGGCGGTACTGACTTCGTGCCCAGTAATTGCCTGAGCGGCGGGGAGAATTTGCTACGGGTGAGGGACCTCGAGAGGTCTTCCGCGGCGTAATAGGACCCAGTCTCCGTTTTCGGTTAACGCTTCCTTACCAATCTTCCTTACGCAATTGACCGCATTCTCGTAGTCCTCGCGGTCCAGAAACTTTCCGAGGAGATCCGAGGCGTGGGCAAACAGCGAAGCCATGCGCTGGTATTGCTTCGCGCGCTCGGCATAAGCCATCCGGTCGTCGAAGTGGTGCAGTAAGGCCCCGGCGGCCAGCAAGGTTTCCAGCCCGATCGCAGTCCAACCAAGATGATATTCATCGTGCCGGACACTGGGGAAAAAAAGGAGCGCGCCCAGCACGCCCACACCGACGACGCAAACTACCCCAAGGCGCTCGATCCATTCGTGATATTTCAAGTTGCGCTCGGAGGTCCGGCTGAAACCAGTACGGGGTGGCGATTTCGGGGGTGCGGACGGAGTCCTGCGGCGGAAATTAGCGTGGATAGTTGGGGAAAAAGATAAAACGGGATTTTTGAAATTAGCGGTAGGCATCCTTGCGATGAAGTACGCGCAGAATTTCGATGCTCAGTGCTTCGTTGAGCAGGGAGAGTACGCGATAGTCGCCTAAGCGCAAGCGGAACTCGTGATGAAGGGGTTGCAGGCGTTTCACGTCGCCCACTCCAGTGCTGAGATAACTGTCGAGAGCGCGCAGAATGCGCAAGGCGGTTTCGCCGTCGATGGCACGGAGATCGGCCCGCCCTCCGGAGACCACGCTACGCTCTTGTTCTGTATGAGCTAAGGACTACCTGGAACGAAGGCCACCTCGCTGAGAATGTCTTCGTGCGAGATGCTTTGACCGCTCTTAATTGACGCCTGGGCGGGATCGAGTTGGTCGATCAGTTGATGGGCTTGCTGCTTTTCGTCGCCGGAAATCGGTGCCACACACTCTATTTTACACCATTCATGGTTCGACGAATTCGTGAATGCCTTGTGAGCAACATCACTGGAAACGGCTTACCACCGACCGTTGTTGCGCGGCGAATTGGATTAGGGTCTGGAGGTGCGCGCGCCGGGTGGGTGGAAGTCGATTTCGATTTGGGCTTGGGTGTCGGCGGGCTTGTTGTCGAGGTAAGTGGGTTGGTAGTGCCAATTGCGGATGGCGGCGGCGACATTTGGGAGAAATGCTAGGGAACCGTAGAGAGGCTTGACGCTGCTGACGTAGCCGTCTTTATCGATGGTGGCCAAAACGGTGATCGATCCGTAGGGAACGGCGAGTTGCGAGACTTGTGGATCAATGCGTGAGACCAGTTCTCCTGGGATCACTGTCTTGTGCCCGCGCCAGAGCCAACGTTCGCCGGGGATGTGATCGCCAGGGACGCGCACGGAACGCTCGATGTGCATGGTGAGGGATCCCGATCGAAGCACTCGCTCGCCGGGCAGATTCACGTAGGAGGCCGTCAGATCTTTCGTCAAGCCCTTTGGCGGGGTTATTTCGATTGGGCGGGCTTGCGGGACGTCCATCTGGATAACCACTGAGCCAGCGGGGGACGGATTAGCGGGCACCGGAGTACTCGGGGCATTGCTGCTGCTCGGGTTGGGATTGCGAGGCGCAAACGAGTTGCCGCGGAGCATGGACTGTCGAGGATAGGCTGGTGGCGCGGAAGACGCTAAGGTGGTCGATGGCGCGACGCCAGATGGCGCAGCGGGGGAAGAATTGCTTGAGCGCGAGGAGTTGTCAATCGAACCGACGATTGCTGACCGGTGCGCGGGAGCATCCGCAGCCGATCGGACGGTCGTAGGCGGCGCGGCGGCAGTATTGTTCATTGGCGCTGCGGGAGCCGGGGCGCTGGAGACGGTGGTGGCCGGGACCGTTACGGGAGTTGGGATCCGCGCTACGTTGGCAGTATTCATTGCGGTTAACGAGGGAGCGGAATCCGCGACGTAAGAGCGAGGGACCTCGGGGGCCTCCGGCGGCGCGGGGCGATTTGGTAATGAACGTAAGTTCGGCTTGGAGCCGGACACCTTGAGCGCAGGGTGTCTGGTCGCTACTACGCTTAGAGGCAAAGCGTTCGAGGTGGCGGCTGGGGCGGAAGTCGCGTCCGCGTCGTGGTCCGCATCCTTGTTCACCGCCTCCCTGTTTACATCGTTCATAGTACTGTTCGCATCGAGGATCGAGGGAGGCTCGGCGGCCGACTGTGCCGTAGTGTCCGGAGCACCCGAAGACACGTTGTCCGTCGGTTGGGCGCTCTCTTTGGCGATTTGCGTGGGCCGATGCAGGAACTTATCGGAGAGTTGGTGTCGGAACGACCAACCGGCTGCAGCACAGATTGCGGCCATGAATAAGGTCCAGAGAACAAACTGCGGTACAGGTGATCGCGAGCGTGAGCGAGACGCGCGTTCGCGGCGGCGAAGGATTTCTTGTTCCCGCTGGGAGAGCGGCTGATACGTGAACTCGCCGTGAATCGGCAAGGGCATGGGAGGAAATTCAGACTCGATTGCGGATTCGGCAAGCTTTGGTGACGCTTGAGTCGCTGCAGGCCAAGAAAGCTTGGGTGCGGGCGGCGGAGCTACCTCAGGCGACGCAGCCAGGGACGGCTCCGCTGCGGCGAGCGAGGGCTCCGATTTTTTGGGTGAGAACCAATGCTCAAGGCCCTCGTTTTGAGAGGTTTGCAGCGTCACCCACCCGCGGATTTGTTGGCGATCCTGCTCGCTGAGATCCAATAACTGAATGCCGGAACTGTTCTGCGAGTCGGCGGTCCAAATGGTGCGAACGCTAACCGCAATTGTGTTGGAAGCGCCATCGAGAGATAGGAATATGCGATAGACGGAGTTGACGTCGAGACGGGTTGGAGTGACGACCTGAAAACCGTTTTCGCTGACATTCAAGAGCGTTCCCAAGTTGTTGGGACCGAAGGCAACGTAGATCGCAGCCGACGGCGTGATGCGCGGATAAAAGCGCCGCTCCACGGGCGTGTTCAGGGTCACGAAAGGATCGATCGACGTAGACATGCAGCCTCCCAGTTGCATTTCGCATCGCCGGCGAACGGCAATGCGATGTCGTATGGGCGTGGGCTCGGACTGGCGTACCTGCCGTGACGATACTGGGCGACGGGCCTAGAAACCATCCCACAGGTCAAGCTAAGGCGCAATCCGGTATACACGTTATCAACCCGAATGAATGGGATAGAGTTGCGGATTTTCTATGCAAGTATAAGAACCGTAGGGTAGTTACTGGGCGGATGAAGCCCACAAGGACTAGTACCAATCTCTCGGGCAGCGTGCATTCTAGGGTTCATGGAGAGTCTGTGGGAGCAGCAAGTTGGCGTCGCCTGACCTTATGGGCTATTGCGGGATACTGTTGACATGCCTAGAGTTGTTTCGATTGTGGCTTGCCGGCGCTTGGTCCCTCTTGGGGGGTGACTGAGCCGGTGACTACCCGTGGAGATGCACCTATGAAGTCTCATCGCAAAAACAGTAAGGCTTGGCTCTTAGGGGTCGCTTGTTTTGTCTGCGCTGCTGCGGGGATTGCCTTAGCAAGAGCAGCTGCAGCTGCGAATACCGGTGGGGACGAAGGCGTTCTGGCTTCCGCGATCTGTCCTCTAGTTTACCCGGTGGACGAGACGCCCGGGGGACACGGGTACCAATACGCGTTTTACGGGAATGGGTTTTTTATCAGCCGGGAAGGGTACCTGATTAGCGCGGCGCATGTCTTGCATTCGTTCAGTAATGGAGGGCAGCCGTACATTCTGGTGACTCGAAGCGAGGCGCCGCCGACGATGCTGAAAGCGGAAGTAGTGGCGGTGGATCCGGAGCACGATGTAGCGGTGTTGCGTGCAACGCCGAATCCGTTCGCGGGGAGTTATCGTGTGGGGATTCTTTCCTTGGGGACACAGACGCCGGCGCGGGGCGAGGACGTAGTGGTGGCGGCGCTGCGGCCTTCGCGACGGCAGCCCCGGAGCTTCGAGACCGAATTGCAAGACCATTCGGCGGCGCGCGTGGTGGATTATCAATCGAGCCAACTGGAGAAGGGAATGGGCGACACCGAGTTGCTGCTCTTTAATCACGAAGTGATTTTGGGGCAGAGCGGGGCGCCGGTCCTGTCGGCGGACGGGCACCAAGTGGTGGGATTTATCGAAGGGCAATGGTTGCGACCTGCGGCGGGGTTGGCTTCACAAATGGAGCAGGGGGCGACTTCGGTGGGTGCGGCGGTGCCGATTCGTTATGCCATTGCGGTGTTGCGGGAGAAGGGGATTGCTTGGGCCGCTGTTCCGGGGAAAGAGGGACTTGCTGCGGGTCGAGGGGTGGGGACGGGAAAGTTCTAGGTTCCGCGAGAAATGTGCAGCGGATTTTTGACGCGCGAGCGTTTGTGGTTCTTTTGGATTTCACGACTAGCCAGCCAGAATTGAATGGGTTTGGCACCTCTTCCAGTTCGCCCTCAGCGGCTGAAGCCGTGCGCTCGCTGATCGTATCGTAACCATATCGTCACAGTACTATTGGCGAGCAATGGCGCGGGGGCGACTATGGGGAGCATTTGATTCCAAAGATGCCGGCGGCACGATGCGTGGGATTGCGCCTGGCTATGGGGACTGGGATGAAGGCTCGAATTTGTGCTTTGGTTCTGACGGTGATGGGAGCCGCGCTGTTGGGCGCGGCGTCCACACGGGCGGCCACGACCGGCTACGCGTATTGCGGCACGTATGGCTCGTATGTGCTGCTGTATAAATCGAATGATCAGTTCGAAGAGCTGGGGAAACTACGGTGCGGCGAGAAAGTGGAAATCTTGAGCCGATGGTTTGAATATGCGCAAGTGCGCGCGCTGGACGGCAGAGTGGGCTGGGTACACTATGCGGAGCTTTCGAATGCGCCGGGTGAGGCGCCTACAGCGAATTTCGGACTGACTGACCCGTCGGCGAAACCGCAAGCTGCCGCGGTTCCGTCGCTCAGCAATGCGAGCATAGTGAAGATGCGCAGCTTGCGGTTGAGTGCGGATGTGATCGTGGCGAAGATCCAGGCTTCACAGTGCGAGTTCGATACGACCCCCTCGGCGCTGCAGAAGCTGAAGCTAGCCGGAGTTCCGGACAAAGTGATTTTGGCGATGGTGATGGCACCGTCGGCGGCCGCGCCGCCTAAGGCAGTGAAGGCACCGGAAATTGTCGAGGTGAAAATTCCGGGTGGCACCATTGTGGAAGTGGAGCTGAGCTATGTGGTCTCGTCGGACGACGCCGTGGAAGGCCGACCAGTGCTGATGACGGTAGCGCAAGACGTTGTGGTGGATGGCGTGATGGTGATTCAACATGGCGCGGAAGCGCACGGAGAAGTGACGACACTGAAGCAGCCGGGATTCATGGGGCGCCCGCCCGGGTCATTCAGCTGGACGATGGATTACGTGACGGCGGTGAACGGCGATCACATTCCGACAAGCTTTTTTTCCAAGGAAGCCGCTGAGAATCCGATGAGCAGCATTATGGGGGCCCCCGGGCCTTCATGGGAATTCAAAAAGGGAAAACCCGCGGTCATTGCGGCGAAGACGCGATTTCAGACGGTGATCCGCAAGAGCGGCGCGGTCGTGCGGGTGACGCAATCGCCGGGGACCAGCGCTTCCGCCGAACCTTTGCAGGGGCAACCCGAGTTACCAGCGGAGCAGGCCGCGAAACCGTAGGCGGCCTTCGCGTTACACCATCGTGCAAGATGGGCTGGATATGTGGTACAGACACGCGCTGGCCTTGTGGATTGCCGGGCTGAAGCCCGGCGGCTGCATAGATTCGGCGTCGTCGGCCGGTCGCGGCTAGAAATGCATCCTTCCAATTCAACCGACTAATACTCGCGAGCACCTGAACGTTTTGCTGGACGTCAGACCAGTAGTTTTCTGAGCGGTTTGGCGAGTAGTCTTGCGTGAAGCACGGGGCTCGATTTCCCGTAGCCTGGGAGAGCAAGCGTGTTCTGCGAACGCTGCGGATTAAACTTCCTGCCGAGACAATCGGTGTGCACGCGCTGTAAGGTTTCAGCGACGCGCCACTGGTTTCAATTGATGAGCCTGGTGACGTTGATGGTAGCCGCGGCGTGCAACGCCTTGGTGGCGGTGATCTTCTTGCCGCGATTGGCCGCGGCGAGTACCCACGTGCGGGGCGTGTTTCGTGCGTGGCTATGGTTCGACTACAAGTGTGCAATGTATGGCTGGGTCCCGGTGGCGATTGCGCTGTTGGCGTGGGACTTTCTGGTGTGGAAGGAAGCGCGGCCCAAGGTCAAGGGATGGTTCACGCGCAAGCTGCTGACTTTTTCCCTGGCGGCGGGAGTGGCGCCGATGCTGCCGTGGTGGGTTCCTGCCGGGCAGCCGCCGGGCCAATTTCTGGCGACGATCGGCAAGTATCCCGGAGCACCTGCCGCCCTGGCGTGGGCAGTGGTGCTGGTTGTAGTGGTGCTGTTGTGCAGCGACGCGGAATCACGGGACTACCTGCTGGGACATGGAAAGACGCTGAGCGTTGTGAGTGTGGGAGCGCTGCTAGTGGTGTTGACGATGACGATCGTGGGGTGGTCGGCGACGTATTGAAGTTCATTCGGCTCGGCAGCTTTGAATCATTCCGCAGTATTCCACAGCAGCCGGGTAATTTTTGGACGAGGGAAAAGAGGAAAGTCGTCCCAGTGCGACTTCCCGATTTGAAGGGATGGTGGCGGCTTCCCCTTTTCCCTCACTTTGCGGGACGTTTGTCCCCGCGGCAATGGCAGAATGCCAGAACGCCGTTGCGGGATTCCATGCGGTAAATCGTGTAGAGATTCCTAGGGCCGGACTCCGGTAGCTGGCTAAATGGAAAAAGCCCGCGCGGAGAGGTTGCGCTCCGCGCGAGGTGCGCCCCGGCGCAAAAAATCCGCAGGTGATAGATGACGAATCGGCCGCAGCATGGTCAGAAGCGAAAAACCGGGCCGAAGGCGACGCGCAGATTGTTGTGCGTGCCGTGGTTGAAATAGATTTCGTCGCCGACGTCGAGACGCAAGCCGATCGGCCCGAGATGACCTTGCAATCCCCCGCCAGGATAGAGCACACCGTTGACATTGTCGGCGCGGAGGCCGTTGATGCTACTGAAGAAAGTTCCGAGGGTGGCGGGAGCGGGATCGATACGGAAATCGACGAAGCCGCCTTTCAACGTGACAAATGGCTGGATAGCGTGATGACCGATGTTAATTTTGGGGCCAAATTCTCCGTGGAGAATGCGCATATTCGTGCGCGCAAACGTGACCGAACCGGTGCTGGTATCGGTGAACCCTTCCGTGAACGCCTGGTTGAAGTCGTAGCTGATTTGTCCTTCCAGCTTTATTTCCTTATAGACTTGAAAACTGGCTGGGGCGCCGACGCCACCGAAATTGTTGTGGTTTGCGCCAAGCGGAAATAGTCGGCAAAGACACCCAATTCCACGTGTTCCCCGTCCTGCGCAGAAGCGAGAGGTACGAAGCAACTTCCCAAAAAAAGTAAGAATCCGACCCGCTTCATGATCCGTGTTCTCCTTGACCTATGATTTTTCTGCGAGAGAGTTCACCGCGCGGAGTCTGGGGGCCCGGGGGGTCTTCTGCTTACCGTCGTTTTGATGCGGAGCTAAAAACGCTCGTTGCTGGGGTCCGCGTCGCAGCCTGGAAAATGCGGAATTAAGAGCACTGCCATACATTGGGTTTCCGGCCGTCCATCGGGTATTTGCTGTAGCCCAAGGCATGCGATTCGATAGCATCCAGGGGGTTTTGTCGCGGTCTAAAGCAGCGGTGCAGAAAGACCCGTGGATAATTAACGTTTTGTTTCACCGTGTTTCGCCCTCCCACACACAGGGCGGAGATCCAGCATTCCAGCTTGGAGGTCTTAGTTCTTTGGCGACATCGAAAGCACGACGCGGCAATGGGCAGGGCGCATTGCCTCAATTGCAGAAAGCGCGCAGCGGGATCGCGGGGTTCGACGAGATTACGAGAGGCGGAGTGCCGAAGGGCCGACCGACGATTGTCTGCGGCGGGCCAGGCTGCGGGAAGACGATGTTCGCAGCGGAGTTTTTGGTGCGCGGGGCGACGCAATTCGGCGAGCCGGGAGTTTTGCTGACCTTGGAAGAGACTGCCTCGGAAATGACGAAGAACGTGGCATCCCTGGGATTCGATCTGGAGGATTTGTCTTCGCGTAAAAAACTGAAGATGGACTACGTGCGCATCGAGCCTGCGGAGATACAGGAAACCGGGGCCTACGATCTGGAGGGGCTGTTCATCCGGTTGCAGTACGCGGTCGATTCGATAGGCGCAAAGCGTGTGGTGCTCGACACGCTGGAAGCGGTCTTCTCGGGATTCTCGAATCAAGGTCTTTTGCGGGCCGAGATTCGAAGACTGTTCCGCTGGCTTAAGGATCGCGGGCTGACGACCGTGGTGACGGCAGAGCGCGGCGAAGGCACCCTGACGCGCTACGGCTTGGAAGAATATGTTTCCGACTGGGTGATCTTTCTCGATCACCGTGTGACCGAACAAGTTTCGACGCGGCGGATGCGGGTGATCAAGTATCGTGGATCATCGCACGGCGCCGAT
>Ga0182024_10023400_pt1 | contig 11065 bp, 9 predicted proteins | sample P32metaG_FD_120480 | JGI IMG/M metagenome (GOLD analysis project Ga0182024, IMG submission 120480) | Permafrost microbial communities from Stordalen Mire, Sweden - P3-2 metaG (Illumina Assembly) | ecosystem: Environmental > Terrestrial > Soil > Wetlands > Permafrost | place: Sweden: Stordalen... | reverse complement strand
TCACCATCGGATTTGACGCGGAAGGGATAGCCGATGAGCGGCTCTATGCCCGGCTGGCGGCCGAGCGTTTCGGCACCCGGCATTACGAGATATCCATGTCCGCGGAGCAGTTCCGTGAATATTTGCCAGCTTATGTGTGGCACATGGAAGACCCGGTCTGCGAGCCACCCGCCATCGCCCTCCACTATCTCTCAAAACTGGCCCGGGAGCATGTCAAAGTTGTGCTCTCGGGCGAAGGGGGCGACGAAGCCTTCGGCGGTTATCCCAACTATCGTAATCAACTCCTCGTAGAGCGTTTGAAAACGCTCATCAGGCCGTTTCGGTCATCGGCCGGAGCGGGACTATCGATGTTACAATCAATTCCGAAGCTGAGCCGGTTTGCTCCCTATGGCCGGCTGCTTCCCCTGGATGTCTCCGATCACTACCATAGCCGGACTTCGACGCCCGCGGGTTATTCCGATCAATTACAGACCGCATTCTATACGGACTCCTTTCGCGCGGCGGTGCGACAGGACGGAAATGGTTCCTATTTTGACGCCCTCTTTGGCGGCGTTTCCGGGCAGGATGTCCTTAGTCAGATGCTTTATATCGATACCAAGACATGGCTGCCGGACGATCTCCTCATCAAGGCCGACAAGATCACGATGGGCAACTCGCTGGAACTCCGCGTGCCCCTGCTCGATCACGAGGTGCTGGAGTTTGCCGCGCGCCTCCCATCCAGTTACAAAGTCAAAGGCTTCCAAACGAAGCGGGTGCTTAAGCGAGCCTTCGAGGGCCTGGTTCCAAAGGAAATTCTAAATCGCAAGAAGGCCGGCTTCCCCGTCCCCTACGGAATCTGGCTGCGAAAGGAGCTTCGCGAGTTTGCGCGGGAGACCATTTGCAGCGAGCGCGCTCTCGGCCGCGGATATTTCACCCGTCGTGGTATTGAGAACATACTCCGCGTTGATGCCCGTCCCAATGGGGATATGAAGAAAACATTTTGCCTTCTTGTGCTGGAATTATGGCACCAGCAGTTTGCCGATGCTCCCGCACGCGAACCCGCCGGGCTCGATATGCCCATCGCTGCCTGACCCCGGGGGTCTACATTCCATGCCGGCCAGCCCATTACATTCCGGACGCCCTCCGAGGGTGCTCTATAGCTTTCCCCATCGCCTGGGGAGGAGCCGCATCTGCACGACGGCATGGCACGAGATAGACAGCGCGGCAGCCGCCGGCGCGCAGATGCAAGTCATTGCCGGCGATTGTGTGCGTCCCTTTTCACGACCAATAAAGATACAAAGAACATTTGCATGCGGGAAGCTGACCATCCCTTATCGGCTCCTTGGGACCAGGCGCATGTGTATTCTTCATGACAGGATGGTCGCGGGAATGCTTCCGCGCCTGCAAGGCAAAATCGATATTATTCACGCCTGGCCGCTCGGCGCATTGCATACCATTCGCGCCGCGAAGCGCCTTGGCATCCCCGTCGCGCTGGAGCGTTGCAACGCTCACACGCGCTTTGCCTATGAGGCTGTCAGAACCGAATGCGACCGGATCGGTGTAAAGCTGCCGCCCGGACATGAGCACGAATTCAACCCGGACGTTCTTCGCCATGAAGAGGCGGAATACAACGAAGCTGACTTTCTGTTATGTCCATCCGACTTTGTAGTGAAGACCTTCGTTGCCGAAAGATTCCCCCGGCAGAAGCTGGTTCGCTTTATTTATGGGGTGGACGAGACGAAATTCCGGCCATCCGACGAACCTCGAGCAGCGAAACCCGGCCTGACGATGATCTTCGTTGGGGTTTGCGCCGTGCGGAAGGGACTCCACTTTGCCCTCGAAGCATGGTTGAAATCGCCGGCCTCTGAAACGGGACGATTCCTAATTGCCGGAGCCTTCGTACCGGATTACCAGCAAATGCTTGCGCCAATGCTCGCCCATCCTAGCGTTCAGGTTCTGGGTCATCGTGATGATATTCCTGAACTAATGCGAAACGCCGACCTTTTTGTGCTGCCGAGTATCGAAGAAGGGTTTGGCCTCACATGCACCGAGGCGATGGCAAGCGGGTGTGTGCCCCTGATTTCAGACGCCTGCACGGAGGTGCCCCGGCACGGGAAGCATGGATTCATTCATCATGTGGGCGATATTGCGGCGTTAACTTCCCACATGACCCAATTGCACGAGGATCGGTCCCTGGTGGAATCGATGCGCGCCGCCTGTATCTCCGAAACCCCAAACATTACGTGGAAGGCCGCCGGCGAGCAGTTGGTCAATGCCTATGGTTTCGCCCTAAGCCGCCTGGGGCGCCCCGCTTTGGGTGTCATGGCTGCACAGACGTAAAGTCTTATGAGAATTAGTGTTCTCATCCCCACTTACAACTCCGCGACGTTTATTGCCGGGACGATCGACTCGGTGCTGCGACAAACTGTTCCAGCCGACGAGATCATTGTTCTCGATGACGGAAGCGAGGATCATACGGTAACAATTCTGAAATCCTACGGCGATCGCATCATGCTAATGGAACAACCGAATCGCGGCGTCGCCGCGGCTCGCAACCGGCTGTGCGCCAGCGCCAGCGGCGACCTTTTAGCCTTCCTGGATCACGACGATGTCTGGCATCCGGCTTACCTTGAACTTCAAAGCAAGGCCTGTAGAGACAATCCGAAAGCTGCCGGCTTTTTCACCCAGCACCATACCTTCCTGGGCAATTCAGGATACGAATGGACTGCTTTGGAACAAAACGCGGAGCCGGAGATCCTCGAACCTGTCCAATTTGTAACGCGATATAACTCCAGTTCGGGTACGTTTTATACCATGAGCGTCTGCTGCCTCCCGCAATGGGTACTGGCCCGGATCGGCGAGGAGCCCTTTACGGAAGCCTACAGCGGAGTGGACGATTGCCATGTCTGCAATCTTTTGCCGTTATATGGGCCAATAGTGTTCACCCCGGTCTCCGCAGTGGCCTACCGTGTAACCCCCCGGGCACAATCGTCGAATCAACTGAGAAATTTCAGAATGGTGGCAAGTCTATTCAAGGACCTTGAACCACTCTATCTCGCTAATAGCGACAAACATCTGCTTCGAGCTTTTTATCTCGCCTTTGCGGGAAAGCAACGGCGCTATGGGAAAACACTGATGGGAGCCGGCAACATAGCGGTGGCGCGCGAAGAGTTTCGCCGCGCAATCTTTCAATCCCTTAACCCAGCGTCAATCGCGAAATCCCTTTCGCTTCTGGTCCTCAGTTATCTGCCGCCTTCTTTACAACCGGCCTGGCCATCGGCATCGCGACAAATGCAGTCCGCCGCGACCTAACGGCCCCGCGCCGAGGCAACGACATGCCCTCCCAATCAAATATTTCCTCCGTAACATCGCCCGCCCCGCTATCATCCGGCAGCGCGGACACTGTTGCCGGTGCGCCCAAATCCCGGATCAAAAGTTTTACCTTCAATCCATGCGAACACGACTATCTTTTCTATTATTATTTTGTACCCTGCATCCGCAAGGCCGGCGAAGCGGCCCGCGGTCGCCTGCTTGATATCGGCTGCGGGAATAAGCCCTACATAAAACTATTTCCCCACGTCACGGAATATATTGGGTGCGACATTGCGCAATCCGACCTGGGGCTCGTCAATGTATTATGTCCCGCGGATGCGATTCCCCTGGAGTCCATGTCATTCGACGTCGTTCTTTCCACACAGACGATCGAACATGTGGCGAACTACACCGGTCTGTTACGGGAAGCCTATCGATTGCTTAAGCCGGGGGGAATACTTCTACTCTCAGGTCCCATGTATTGGCCATTGCACGAGGAACCGTTCGATTTTCATCGGTTTACCAAATATGGATTTAAGAACGCATGCGAGGGGGCGGGCTTTGAGGTGCAGACGATTGAGCCTAATGGCGGGAAATGGTCCGTTCTCGGACTTGCGCTCACCCATACACTCCCGCGCCGGCTATGTCGGGGTGGGGTGCGACGATTGATAAACCATCTCTGCCTCTGGCTCGATCAACGGAATTTTGATCCCGTAAGCACGAGCAATTACTTCGTAGTGGCGCGGCGGCCGGACTAACCCTTGAATGCGCGCCGATTCAATGGCTCTGGATTCCACACCGCAAGCCGCGCCTCCCGCAATGCGGACGCGCATTTCAATCGTCATTCCCTGCTACAATCACGGCCAGTATCTTGGCGAAGCAATTGACAGCGCAAGGCGCATTGGGCGGGACGACATTGAGATTATCGTTGTGGACGACGGATCAACCGACTCCGAAACAGAGAGCGAAATGAATAGTGTCCGGAAAGGTGGAGTATCAGTCATTCGCCAGGAGAACCGCGGCCTTGCGGCAGCGAGGAATGCGGGGATAATGGCCTCCAGGGGAGATTATATCCTGCCGCTGGACGCGGATAATCTTGTGCGGCCCGAATATGTTTCCGATGCCCTTACGATCATGGATGCCAATCCGCGGACAGGCGTGGTGTACGGGGATGCCAATTACATCGGAGACAAGACCGGACGCTGGCACGTGGGTCCGTTTGACATGGATCGGCTGCTTCGCTGGAACTATATCGACGCATGCACGGTGTACCGCCGCAGTGTATGGGAGCAGAATGGAGGGTACGATCCAACCTTACCCGTGCAAGGTTTCGAGGATTGGGATTTCTGGCTCGGCGCAGTCCAGAACGGGTGGGAGTTCGCTTACGTGCCGAAGGTCCTTTTCGATTATCGGATCTCGGAAGGCTCGATGAGGGCGCGGATGGCGGGTCACGAGGCCGAGATCGCCGAATTCATTCTTGCCAAGCATCGGAAGCTTTACGCCCAGAGGTGGTTTGAATTACGTGATAACACGTCGTTCCGCGCCGCGCTGCGCCACACCGTCAAGCTCTTCCGCGTGAAGCTTGGAAGAAAAGTGGCGGAAGCCATATCGTCGCGTCATTAGCCGGAATGCGTCCGGCCATCTTTGTAAAATGACAGTACTCGGGTTTATATTGACCGCTCTTTTCTGTATTGCGGTAATGACACTGCCCCGGAGGATGGCGCCATTGGCTTTCCTTGGCGGCGCGCTTTATATAACCCAGGGGCAGGCTGTTGACGTTGCCGGCATCAATTGCTTTGCGATTCGCTTTGTTGAAGCGGCGGCTTTTCTCCGGGTTCTAAACCGGGGAGAGTTATCCAAGGTTCGTTTCACTTCGGTCGATCGCTGGTTGCTGATCTTTTTTGGCACTTATGTATCCGTGATGCTGCTGCGCACCGGAACCCTGGACAAATACGCAGTGGGAATGGCGGTCGATGGATCGCTCGTCTATTTCACTTTCCGCTCATTGATCGCCAATCTTGATGAATTCCGGGATTTCATGAAAGGAACGGTGTATGTACTGATGCCGTTCACGTTGCTGATGTTGATCGAGGCGACGACCGCCCGCAATCCATTTGCGGCGATGGGTGGAGTCCCGGAGGTCTCTTACTTCAGGGATGGCAATGTCCGATGCAGCGGGAGTTTCCGCTCGTCAATCGGAGCGGGCAGCATGGGAGCGGCCTTCATGCCACTGTTCATCGGCTTTCTGTTCGATAAGCCACAGAGAACCTGGGCCGCGATCGGGATTATGCTAAGCCTGGGGATAGTGCTGATGTCTCATTCGAGCGGCCCGCTGCTGGCTACCATTGCCGCAATTGCGGCATGGGGCTGCTGGCAGTGGCGAGCGAAGATGCGGACCGTGCGCTGGGGAATCGTCGGCAGCCTCGTTGGATTGCAGTTGGTCATGAAGGCGCCGATCTGGTTCATCTTTTCCCACATCAGCGACATAACCGGCGGGGATGGGTGGCACCGGTCCAATCTCATCGACCAGTTTGTCAAACACTTCCAGCAATGGTGGCTCGTGGGGATGCCATTTGATAACACCGGAGATTGGGCGGCAACGCAGATGCCCTGGGGCGGTGTTGACGTAACCAACTATTATGTATCAGTGGGGATAGGCAGCGGGTTAATTTCGCTCGTTTTCCTGGTGGTCATGTTAACCAAATGTTTCGGATTGCTTGGACAAGGACTGCGCGCCGCCCGTCAGCTATTCACCATGGAACTCATCGACGAGGCGATGGTATGGGGCGCCGGGTGCGCGATCCTGACCCACGTCGTCAATTTCTTTTCCGTAGTGTACTGGGATCAATCTTACGTTATTTATTATATCCATCTCGCCATCGCGGTCAGTCTTTCGCAATACCTACTTATCGCACAACTGGGTCTGGAGCCTGAAATGGAATTAAATATCAGTGAGGCGAAGATCGAATGCTGAGACATCACGCAATTGTCACAAACAAACTACTTTCCAATGGCATGAACCATGCTAAAGGTTAGAGGTTATGCAATTTCTGTCCATTCCCCCAGCCCGATCCGCCTTACGGCTGTGTACCGCCCTGCGAATCGCATTCTCTATAATGTTCTTGGCAACAGGTGCTTCCGCTCACAATTGGTACCTCGCCCAAGTCTCCTCGGGAGCCGGGACGGGAGCCGATGCCGCCGACGCGCTCCCCATCGGCTGGATCAACAGCCCGGGCAACTGGGGCTCCGGACCGAATGTGGTGAGCCCCGGGGACACCGTGCACCTGACCGGCACCATCACCTCGAGCCTCACGGCTTTCGCCAGCGGCGTGCAGGGAAATCCGATCACAATTTACTTCGAGCCAAATGCCAGGATGAGCCAGCCCGCGAGCGGGCTAATCAATATTTCGAACCAGAGTTACATCGTCATTGATGGAGGAACTAATGGGATACTGGAGAATACGGACAATGGCACGGCCCTTGATTACCATGTGTCCACAAATGGGATCTATGCCTGCAGCGTCTCAAACATCGAGATCAAGAACCTTAGCATCCAAAACTTGTATGTTCACACTTCGCCGGCGGACAGCGCGATCGATTTCACCTCGGCGGGCGGAATCTACATGAACGGGTTTGGCAGCAACATTTCCATTCATGACTGCACGTTCCACGATATTTGCTGGTGCCTGACGCTTTCCGGCTCGCCGGGCGCCTCCGGCCTCAATATCTATAATAACACGTTCTACAATTACGATCATGCGGTCGCCGGGATCGGTGGAAACCTGGCATCGCCGGCGAATGTAGATATCCATAACAACACTTTTGGCTCGACGGCCAATTGGGACACCACGGCAAATGTCTATCATCATGACGGGATTCACATTTACTTCGGCACCGGGGGGCTGATCTCCGGAGTGAATATTTATGGAAACCTGTTCCAGGGAGACCAGGGCAATAACAATACCGCGCATATTTTCCTTGAGGGAGACTGGTCCCACGGCAACCCCGAATCGATCAGCAACATTGCTCTTTGGAACAACGTGTTCCTCCAATATCCAGGCAATTACCTGAACGATGGTTTCCTCGCGGGAGCGGGCGGCAATGCCAGCCTCTATAACAATACCTTCGTTGGTTCCGGCATAACCAATAGCTCGGCAGTCACGATGTCCGGCTCCGGGCTGTCCATCAAGAATAACCTCATTAGCGGCGTCACCACATTCCTTTCCATCGGCGGCTCTTCCACGTTTGCCGCAGGGGGACTCAATAATAATCTGTACGCCGCCGCGACTCCGGGCGGAAACGCGCCATTCAGCTTTCTTAACACGTCCTATAATACCTTGAGCGCGTGGCAAGCGGCGACCAATGGAGACTCGAATTCCTCGGTAGTTATCGGCGCGCAAATCGAGAGCAACGGGCAGTTGGAGCTCGGCAGCGCCGCAATAGGCGCGGGCGCGAATCTTTCCCCCTATTTTAACACAGACAAGAATGGGAGCATCCGGAACGCGCCCTGGGACATTGGTGCTTTCGATGCCCCGTTGCCGCCTCCCGTGGAGAACGTGCGGGTGCGGTGGAGTTGGACTCGATAGGGTAATTGCAAAGCGAATCGGGAATATGCCGGCCCCGCGGAACAGCCGGCTCCCGAAATAATTGAACTCCGTGTGGAACCACCAATGGAAGTAATGACAAAGTGGTCCTTATGCGTCGCCTCAAACGATGCGACGCTGCTTCACGAGAACCTGCTTGCGTCCCCAGACATCGGGGAGGCCGCGGCGGTAATCGTCCAAAAGGGATTCTCGTCAGCGGCGCAGGCCTATAACGATGCGCTGGAACGCGTCACAACGGACATCGTGGTCTTTGCGCACCAGGACGTTTATCTGCCGGCCGGTTGGGCGAATGGATTTCAGCAAGCCATCGAGCGGCTGGAAAATGGCGATCCCAACTGGGCGGTGGCCGGCTCTTACGGGACCTCCTACAAGGATAGGGACGCGGGTCTCGTTTATTGCGTGGCAAACAGGCGAATGATGGGAAGAGTCACGGGAGAACTGCAATCCGTGGACTCGCTGGACGAATTGCTCCTGGTCATAAAGAAGTCTAGCGGGCTGCGTTTCGATGAAGGTCTGCAAGGATTCCATTTTTACGGAACGGACATCTGTTTGCAGGCGAGGGCTCGCGGCTTGAGTTCCTATGCATTCGAAGAGCTTTGCATTCATAATGCGGAAAAAACAGAAGTTCTCCCCCGGGCCTTCTGGAAGGGCTACTTTTACATTCGGAAAAAATGGCGGCGATACCTTCCAATCGCCACGCCGTGCATTTGTGTGACGGCGAACCCGCTTGACGTGGTCAGGCAATGGCTAAGAGGCTGGAAGAACTATTTCACTCCCATTTCGAACAGCCCGGCCCGCGTAACTGAGCCGAATCTGCTGGCGGCTAACCTTCAGGGTCATATTCCAACGAAGTAAACTTCCGCGCATTGGGCGCGATAACGAGGACAGGAATTGAGATGCCACATACGTTGGACACGCTGCCGGCTTCCGTGAATTACGCTGCCAAAGGAGCAAATTACTTCGGGAACGCACGCTGCGCCTTTATCGACGAGTTGCCAATAAATCCGGATGCGAAGCTGCTCGAAATCGGGGCCGGCGAGGGAAGTACCGCGTTGTATGCCCGATCTGAAAGCAAGTGCGGCTGGAGTTGTGGCATCGAGTTATGCGAGCGAGCCGCGAATATTGCGAAATCAAGAGTGGATCACGTTATCACCGGCAATGTCGAGACGCTGGAACTCGACTTTCCCGAGCAACACTTTGATATCCTGATCCTCAGCGAAGTCCTGGAACACCTGGTGGATCCCTGGAAGGCACTCAAGCGCTTGCGTCCCCTTATGAAACCGGGCGCCCTGGTTCACGCCGGGTCTCCGAACGTGTGCCATTATCATGTTATCATCGCTCTCTTGCGCGGCAGATGGGATTATGAGGAACAGGGCGTCTTTGACGCAACGCATCTGCGCTGGTTCACCGCATTGAGCTATCGGGAAATGTTTGAGCAAAGCGGCTTTATCGTGGACGCGGTAACTCCCGCGAATCCTTTGAGACTAAAGGCGCGGATGTTCAACGCTTTGACATTCGGAAAGCTGGAACACCTGTTGTATTCACAGTTGCATCTCAGGGCGCATTGTCCGTAGCGGCATTCCATCAGTCATGATTGATCGCGTTCTTCATTGGCCCAAGCAGACTCTCAGGAGAATCCCTGGCTGCGAGAGACTTCTGGCCACGTTTTCCCCGGTGGGGAAACGCCTGTTGCGGGGGACCAGTTGGATGCTGGTCGCCACGGTTCTGTCACGGGTGCTTGCGCTGGCGGGATCGATTCTTCTCGCGCGATTCCTGGGCAAGGAGGGCTTTGGGCAACTCGGTGTGCTTCAAGGCACCACCGAAATGTTCGGCGCGCTGGCCGCATTCAGCCTTGGCGACATGGCCTCGAAGTATGTGGCGGAATTCCGCCTGACGGACCCGCAGCGGGCCCAACGGATCATCGGCATGTCGAGCGCCGTGGCGTGGGTAACCGGGGGAGTGATGGTGGCGGCTCTGATCCTGGCCAGTCCCTGGCTCTGTTCCGTGGTCCTGGCCGCGCCGCAACTTACTCGCCTGTTTGAAATCAGCGCCATCGGCCTCCTGGTGGGATCGGTCAATGGCGCGCAATCGGGCGCATTGATGGGTTTCGAGGCCTTCCGCGAGGATGCAATCATCAGCCTTTACACGAGCCTCGCGATCCTCGTCGGCAGGACTGCGGGCGCATATTGGTTTGGACTGGAAGGAGCGGTCCTGGGGCAATTAGCCGCGGGGCTGCTGGGCTGCATTGCCAATTTTATCGTCCTTAGAAAGGTTGCGAGCAGATTCGGCGTCCGATTGTCCTATCTGGGGTGTGAAAGGGAGCTGCGAGTCCTATGGCACTTCAGCTTTCCCGCCGTGGCTGGAGGACTCCTGATAACCGGGGCCACCTGGGCCTGTAACGCGTTTCTCACCCATCGCCCCAATGGGTATGCGGAATTGGGTATCTTCAATGCTACTTTGCAATGGTACTATGCGCCGCTGCTAATCCCCGGCCTCGTGGGACGGGTCTTGCTCCCGGTACTATCGGAGCGGCTCGGGCTGGGCGATGTGCCGGAGTCCAGGAAACTGCTGCGCCTGGCCATCATCATCAACACCGTGGTAATGCTCCCGGTGGTGCTTCTGCCGCTGGCCAGCCGATTGATTATGCGGACCTATGGACAGGGATTCGAGCAAGGATGGCCCGTTCTCGCCCTCATGCTCGGAGCGGCGTTCGTGCTTTCAATCCAGATGCCGATTGGCCATGTCCTGGCGGCCTCCGGACGGATGTGGACCATCTTATGGATCAACGTCCTATTTTCAGTATCCCTTGTCGGAGGCAGTTGGCTATTGCTAAGCCAGGAAGCAACCGGGCTTGCATTGGCGAAGCTGGGAAGCAACATACTCCTTCTCGCGGTATCTTTCGTTGTAGTCAGGAAGTTGTTTTGGGGGAATGCGCCGCCGGCGCCTGTGCCACGGGAGGTCCTGACAGCGGTTGCGCTGGAGGAGTTTTGACATGCATATGCAGAGCAACGGAGATGAGGACGAGCGCCCCGACTATTATACCCGGGTAAAAGGCTGGATGCTTCCGTTTATTGAGAAAGGTCCAAATCGGATCCTCGATATGGGATGCGGAGCCGGCCGGCTTGGTTACGAACTGCGGGAAACCGGCAAAGCGCGGGAACTATTCGGCG
>Ga0182024_10023399_pt1 | contig 11066 bp, 6 predicted proteins | sample P32metaG_FD_120480 | JGI IMG/M metagenome (GOLD analysis project Ga0182024, IMG submission 120480) | Permafrost microbial communities from Stordalen Mire, Sweden - P3-2 metaG (Illumina Assembly) | ecosystem: Environmental > Terrestrial > Soil > Wetlands > Permafrost | place: Sweden: Stordalen... | reverse complement strand
TGGTAGTGAATGGCTGCTTCCTGCCTGAGCGCAAATTGATTCTAGGCGAATGGGCCTGGCAGGACAAGGGAAGGCACAGTGGCAAACGGGAAACCGTACCCTGGGTGAAGTGCGTGACGAGCGGGGCAGAAAACCCCCGCCTCTGAAGAGGCGGGCTACAAAAGGCGGGTTACAAAATCAAAAACTGCTGTAGCCCGGGTCTTCAGACCCGGGGATTGTTTGCGCCGCGAAGATCATTGTCACGACCGTTAAAAAACTTACTGAGCGTTCGCATTTCCCGCGGGACGATTTGCGGCGCTCGCAGACGCATTTGGTTGTTTTAAGGGATCGACAACCAACTGGCCGTTGGCTCCCGTGCCGGGAATGAGCGTATCTTTCAAAGGCTGGCCGGTTTTGGCATCGGCGATCGAGATGTTGTAAACCTCGAGAGTGCGGGCCATGGCGCGGTCAAAATTTACTTTGCCTTCCACCAGATTGACACGCGCGCGAACTTCCGCGGATTCCGCCGCGGCCAAAGTGTTTTGGTCGGACACGATGTTGAATAGGGTGGAAGCGCCGACCTGATATTTTTTCTGTTCGGCGTCCAGGGTCTGCTGATCGAGATCGCGCGTCTTGATGGCGGCGGCCAATGTTATGCGCGCCTGCTCCAGAGTAATCTGCGCGTTGCGTACATCGATGGCCGCGTTGTTCACAATTTGCTGATAGTTGGCTTCGTCCGAACGCTTTTCGAGCGTGGCAATCACGTTATTGGCCTGCGCTGCGCGATTGCGAATCGGGATCGTCAAACTAATCTGCGCATTGTACTCCGGATAGACGCCCGTAAATTCCTGGCTGAGGGCAGTGGGCAGGCCGGAAAGAATCTGGCAAGTCGTCGCGGGCGCCACGGGAACGCATTGTTTCGTGCTTCCGGCAAGTCCTTCCGTTGCATATTCTCCGGAAAGAGTGAGAACCGGGAGCAGCGCGTTCTTTGTGGCCCGCACGTTGATGTCATCTCCCTTGATCTGGAGCCCGGCTTGCAAGACCTCAGGCCGCTTCGTGACGGCTTCCTTGACCAAATCTTCCAGAGGGAGCTTTTCCACTTCAGGCGGCGCCGTGTTCGCCATGTTGGTGGGAATAATCTCGACTGTGCGTAAGACCGGTGAATTGGGGTTCTTGGCAATCAAATTCAAAAGCGTGAGCTGATCCTGAAGAACCGTGGTTTGCGCAACGATCAAGGCTTGCTGAGCCGTGGCGAGTTGCGCCTCGGCCTGGACGATTTCCAGAGGGGCGAGAGTGCCAACGTCCACTTGCTTTTTGTTGTCGCTGTATGTTTTCTCCGCAAGCGCAATTTCTTCTTTCGCCACATCCACGTTGCCGCGAGCAAATACGAGTTCCCAATAGGCGTTGCCAACCGCTGTGATGGATGTAATGACCTGTTGCACCAAGCTCTGATCGGCGATGCTCTTATTCACCTTGGCGATGCGAATGTAATGCTCATTGGCAAGGAGTCCGAAACCGTTCAGCAATTGCTGGCTGGCGACGAAGACCATGTTGGATTGCACGTACGGGCTGAAGAAGAAGTTGCCAGCACTGGAATAGGATCCGCGCGTGTTATTGAAAGTCGCCGAAAAGAAAGTGCCGGTGTGAAACCCCTGGGAATATGCTACGTCGCCTATGGTCGTGTGCGTATCCTGTTGGGCAAGAACGCCAGTGCCCGTTCCCGTGCCGCCGGTGAGGCCGTTATTCACGGGAGCGGCGCGTTGATCTAGGCTCAAAGTGGAAGTCAAAATTGGATCGAAGCTCAGAGTCGGGATGGTCCCGAGTGCGTTTACTGTCCCCGAATAAGGTGCGGCGCCACTCAGCGTGCGCATAACATTCGCTTCGGCGATCCAGGGAACGTAGCGCTGGATCACAATGGCCAAATTGTTCTGCAGCGCGAGGTCTACAGCGTCCTGCAGACTAATGGTCAGCTTACCGTTCTGGACCATTTGCTCGATGCGCGGCGCATTCAGCAGCACGGGCTCGGGGACCACGGTCTGCGTATACGGCGCGATGATATTGGGGAACCATCGTTTGCCGTAGGTGTAGTTCTCCGTCGAGAACGGAATGGTGCGACCCACGGGCTGCGGCTCGGGGGGTGCCGACGATTGTTCCTGCTGCTGGGCAAATGCGGGTACAACGGGCGCCAGGGCAACGAGAACTGCCAAAAGCATGGCGAGTGAGATACGGCAGAGCCTTCCGATCATTTTTAAGTTTTCCTCTCCGTACAGCAATCCATATTTAATTGCGCAGCGAAACGGTAATTTAAGATGGCTAAATGACTTAAACGTGCGCCGAAGCTTAATTGTTTCAACTATTTTGCCAAAGTTTCCCATACATTGCGGGTTTTTAATTCAACCATGCCGAGCAAGGACAATATCCAGGCATTCCACCGCGAATAAATTTATAGTTTTGGCGAATTTATTTAACCCATTCTAGCGCCCGAGTATTGGACGCGAGAAACCGCGGAAGGTCAAGGCCCCATGTAAATGTTCGGCGTGGTAAAGCCGCAAGCTTGGTCGCTTGACGGTGCTGGAAGGCAAGGGCTAGTATCAAGTTAGGGTGTTTTTTACTGTGTCTTCTTCAGGATGCCTACTGCCGCGGTGCATGGTCCACCAAAATGAAAATAGCCTATTTTGATTGTTTCTCTGGAATCAGCGGTGACATGACGTTGGGAGCGTTGGTCGACGCAGGATGCGACCTTGCCGAAATTGAGAGTCATCTGCGCAGGCTGCCTGTGCCGGGATGGAAAATTTCGGCGGAAAAAGTTTCACGGCGAGGATTCAGCGCGACTCAGGTGAAGGTGGAAACGTCCGACACGCAGAAGCATCGCGGGCTGTCTGAAATTCTTCGGATGATTGAAGCGGCGCAATTGCCGCCGAGAATTGCCGACCGCGCTTCGCGCATTTTCCAGCGGCTAGGAGAGGCGGAAGCGGAGGTGCACGGTTCTCCGATTGAAAAAGTACATTTTCATGAAGTGGGCGCGGTCGATGCGATCGTCGATATTGTGGGCGCGGCGGCGGGATTCGAGCAGCTGGGTGTTCAGGATTTTTTCTGCTCGCCGCTGAATGTTGGCGCTGGGCGAGTGGACACGGCGCATGGAAATTTGCCGGTGCCTGCTCCCGCGACGGCGGAATTATTGCGCGGCGCGCCGACGTACTCGAATGGAATTCAGCGTGAGCTGGTGACGCCGACGGGTGCGGCGATCGTTGCGACGGTGGTTTCGCGGTTCGGTCCGCAGCCGGGGATGACGGTGTCGGCCATCGGGCTGGGCGCGGGCAGCGCGCAGCTGACCGAGCAGCCGAATGTGCTGCGACTGTTTATAGGCGAATCTGCCGCTCGCGAAGTGGGCGCGGCGGAGGCGGGTGCTTCGCTCGATGAAGAGATTGTCACGCTGGAAGCGAATTTGGATGACATGAATCCGCAGGTGTATGGCTATTTTGTGGAGCGCGCGCTCGACGCGGGAGCATTGGACGTGTTTACGATTCCCGTGCACATGAAAAAAAATCGGCCGGGGCAACTTCTCACTGTGTTGTGCAAGCCTGAGGATCGCGAAAAACTGTCGGAACTCGTGTTTCACGAAACGACGACGCTCGGCATCCGGCAGTCGACTGTGAGACGCCGCACGCTGGACCGCGAAATCGTTTCCGTGGATACGATTTATGGCCCCATTAATTTGAAGATTGCGCGGTTGAATGGGCGCATCCTCACCGCGACTCCGGAATATGAAGATTGCAGGACGGTGGCGGCGGAGATGGGAGTCCCCCTGAAGCAAGTGCTGGCCGAGGCCATGTATCAATTTCAGAAAACGAATGGGGTTCCGGAAGTTCAGAACGAAGTTCAGAAAGAAGTTCAGAAGGAAATCCAGAAATCGGATGAGTCTGCGGAAGCGGCGGGGGAATGAAATGAAAAGCAGTGAAAAACAAAACGCGCCGATGGCCGCACCGCAAATGGATGCCGGCGGGAAGCAGGAATTTTTGGGCGCACGGCTGCGCGAACTTGGTTCCGTGCTCGTGGCATTTTCCGGCGGCGCGGATTCGGCCTACCTGGCGTGGATAGCGAAGCAGACATTGGGCAATCGCGCTCTCGCGATTACGGCGATTTCGCCGAGCTATTCGGAATATGACAGGGAGCAGGCGGAAGCGTTTGTGCGGAAAGAAAATTTACGGCATGAATTTGTGGAGACGCACGAATTCGATAATCCGTTGTACGTGTTGAATCGAGCGGACCGCTGCTACCACTGCAAGACGGAGCTTTTCGGCGTGCTGGCAAAAGTGCGAACGGAGCGCGGATTTGGCGCCGTGACGTACGGCGTGAATGCGGACGACATGAAGGATTTTCGTCCGGGTCACCGCGCGGCGTCTGAATTCGGCGTGGTTGCGCCGCTGCTGGATGTGGGTTTAAACAAGGCGGAGATTCGCGAATTGTCGAAGCGGGCTGGGCTCGCGACGTGGGATCGGCCTGCGTCGGCGTGCTTGTCATCGCGCGTTCCGTACGGCATGCCTGTGACGATCGAAACATTGTCGCGCGTCGAGCGCGCGGAAAATGTATTGCGCGAATTCGGCTTCCGACAAATCCGTGTGCGCGCGCATGATGATCTCGCGCGGATTGAAATTGCGCCGGACGAATTGCCTCGCGCGCTGCAAGCGGAACTGATGGTCACGCTCTCCGAGCGCATTCGCGCCGTCGGCTTCACCTATGTGACGCTGGATCTGGAAGGCTACCGGCAAGGGTCTTTGAACGCCGCTTTGAAAAAGAAATAAATTTCCCGCATTCAGATACTCGCATTTGGAAATTAAATTTATTATGGATCAACAGGATATCGAGCGACTGCTGGTTGGTGTGCGCGCGGGGAAAGTCACCGTTGCGCGCGCCGTCGAGCAATTGCGGCATATGCCCTTTGAAGATTTGGGATTCGCGAAGATCGACCATCATCGCTCCCTGCGCCAGGGATTTCCGGAAGTGGTCTACGCGAAGGGAAAGACGTCGCAACAAGTGGTTGCCATTGTGCGCGGAATGTTGCGGCGAGGTACGTCGAATAATATTTTGATTACGCGTGCCGATGCGGCCGTTTTTCGCGCGGTGCGGAAACTGAACAGAGCCGCGAAATTTCATTCGCTTTCCGGAGCGATCGCCATTCGCCGCAATCAGGAAATTTTAGGCAAGGGCACAATCCTGGTGGTTGCGGCGGGCACGAGCGACATTCCTGTGGCCGAGGAAGCCGTGGTCACGGCGGAGATCATGGGCAATCGCGTCGAAAGCGTTTACGACGTTGGCGTAGCGGGCTTGCACCGCTTGCTGCACCATCGCGAGGAAATTGCAGCGGCGCGCGTGATTGTCTGCGTAGCGGGAATGGAAGGGGCGCTGCCGAGCGTGGTCGCCGGATTGGTTTCCGTGCCGGTGATTGCCGTGCCTACGAGCGTGGGTTATGGAGCGAGTTTTGGCGGACTTGCCGCGTTACTCGCGATGCTGAATAGCTGCGCATCGGGCGTGACAGTGGTGAATATCGATAACGGATTTGGCGCCGGTTACGCCGCCAGTGCAATGAACAGACCCTAGAATTTATTCTCTCCATTAAAAATCCAGTCTCCGCACATGGAATAAATTTACAATTTATCTTCGGCCAAAGTGGAAGACCAGTCCCACGCTGCCCTGAAGATTGTTCTGGTTCAAGGTCAGGAAGCGCGAGAGTACATAATCGGCTTGCAAGCGAATCGATGCCATTCTGGTGACATGGACGTCAATGCCACCGCCGCCGGCCGCCGCGAATTTAATGGCCGATTGTGAAATTCCCAGATAACCCTGGCTGGCGTGAATTGCGCCAAGCTGCACATGTGCGAAAGGCGTGAAGGCGCTGAACCGGCGATAAGAAAAAACGGGGCCGTAGGTGATCGTTTGCGCCGAAACCGTGGCGCCTGCTTCCGTGCCGTGAAACACGCTGACCTCAACTCTGCCGCCGAACTCGCTATTCAAATTCTCCGTCGCGGATGCGGTGGCGCCATTCAACCTGAAATTGGAGTGGCCCAGATCCGCATCGAGGTAAGAGTAGCCGCCGGAAACTTCCCACGCCGGAGTCGCCTGCTCCTGCGCCCGCGCAGAAATCGAAAGCAAGAGAATTGCCGGCACGATCCAGAATATCCTTTTCATTTCTTTATCTCCTCGCGAGTGGTTTTCATGTTCCACCGCGTTTGTAATGAATGCCTCGTCCTGCTGCATTCCCTCAGAAAAGTGCTATGCAGGTGCACTGCTTCGCTGCGTTTATTTCACCTGCACCGTAAGTGTCGTCGAAGTGCTAAGCGCGCCCGACGTGGCGATCACGGTGACTTGATAATTGCCGGCAGGCGTTCCCGCAGGCGTTCCCGGGGTGCCGCTGCCGCTGCAAGCCACGGAAGCGAGCAGCAAAACCACCGCGAATCCAAACGCTGCGGTGAATGGGCGCCGTCTAACGATTGCCGCGGTCATCACCATGAGGATGGCCGCCAGCAACAGAAGCGAGGTGCCATCGAAATGACGAAGCAGTGTGAGCGGATCGATTTTGATCCGCGAGCTTGGGGGCGCGATTGTGCGCAGTGACGTATTGACCGTAAGGACGGCGGATTGCGTTGGAGACGCGCTGGGAGTAACGACGTTTGGCGCGACCGAGCAACTGAGCGTTGCCGGAGCGGTGCAGTTTAACGCCACTTGTTGGGAGAAGCCGCCAAATGAAACTACGCTGATCGCAAAGAGAGCTGGATTACCGGCGGGAACCGATGGAGTCGCCGTCAGGGAACTGACCTGGAAAGATGCTCCGGTTCCAGTTCCAGACAATGTAATTGTTTCCGGGCTGCCGGTCGCGTTGTCGGTAATCGTGACCGTGCCAAACAGGTTACCGTCCACGGAGGGCGAGAACGTAATGTTGATGGCGCAGTTGCCTCCAACCGGTACACTCGTTGGGCAGTTATTGATCTGTGCAAATTCTCCACTCGCAGCGACGCTGGAGAGGATTAGCGGGGCGCTGCCAATGTTGGTCAGCGTAACGCTCTGCGCACCGCTCGTGCTTCCGATTGCCTGCCCGATGAAGGTGAGTGTGGTAGTCGAAAGATTGACGACGGGTATGGCCAGACCCGTGCCGGATAACAGAACGGTTTGCGCAGATACTGGCGTATTCGCTGCGTTATCTGTAACCGTCAGCGTGCCGTTTCTGGTTCCGGCCGCTGAGGGAGTAAAGGTAACATCGATCGCGCAGCTCGAATTGGCGGAAAGGATTGAACCGCAATTGCTGGTTTCGCTGAAATCGCCGGAGCTTACGATGCTGGAAATATTTAACGGCGCATCGCCAACATTCTTTAACGTCAGGATTTGTGCGCCGCTGGTCACACCCACTGGCTGGCTGGTAAAGCCCAGGCTGGCGGGAGTCAGCGAAGCTTGCGGCTCGAGCACGCCGGTTCCGGTGGCAAGAATCTCCTGCGGGCTGCCCGATCCGCTATCGGTCAGTGTGATCGCGCCAATGCTCGCAACCGCCGCGGACGGCGTGTAGGTAATTTGAATCACGCAATTGGTGCTTGGCTGTAGCGCGGCCTTTACGCAATCATCGGCTTCGGAGAAATCGCCACTGGCGGTGATGCTAGAAATCGTGAGTGCCGTTGTGCCGCTATTCGTTACGGTCACGGCCTGGGGCGCGCTCGCAACGCCTACCTGCTGAAATCCAAACGCGAGGCTTGAGGAAGAAAGCGTTACGGTGGAAGTGTTGCCCGACAAGTTTACGACTTGAGGACTGCCGGGAGCGCTGTCCGTTATAGTCAGCGATGCTTTGCGAAGTCCGGATGCCGCGGGAGTGAAGGATACGGTAATCGTGCAAGTGGCTCCGACTGCAAGCGAGGAGCCGCATGTGGTGGTCTCCGCATAGTCAGCGGCGTTGACGCCGGAAATCGCGATGCCGGAAATCGTTTGCGGGTTGTCACCATTCGTGACAGTCACGGTTTGCGATTGGCTCGTGGTGTTCAGGCTCTGCGCAGGGAACACCAGGCCGGCTGGATTCAGAGCGAATCCGGCCAGAATACTGATTTTTGCCACATAGGCATCGCAATTGCCGCCGGGAACATCCTGCAAAGGATTGGCGAGCGGAAAATCTTCCGAGCAAGTTTGTCCGGTGACGTAGGCCGAGCCGCTCGTGTCCACAGCGATGCCCGTGGCAAGTTCCGTGTTCGTGCCGCCAAGATAGCTCGAGTAGAGTAAAGTTTTTCCTGTGGGATCGAGTTTCGCCACAAAGCTATCGGCGTTGCCGCCGCCATAATTCGGTTGAAACACCGCGCCCGCAGTAGGGAAGTCGGTGGAGACCGTGGAACCGGTTAGGTAGACATTGGCGGTGGAGTCCACGGCAATTCCAGTCGCCGCGTCAGCTTTAGTGCCGCCCAAATAAGTGAAGTAGGAAAGAGCGCCGGTTGGGGTTAGCTTGGCGACGAAGGCATCGCCTTCGCCTGCATAAGCCGTTTGGAAACCATTCGGTGCAAAGCCGAAAGTTGCTGAGTTTGTAAGACCTGCAACGTAAGCATTTCCAATGTTATCGATGGCAATCCCATTCCCTTGATCCAATCCTGAACCGCCCAAGTAAGTCGAGTATAAGAGTGCCGTCCCGCCTGGATTAACTTTGGCTACGAAAGCGTCACCTGCGCCACCATTTGCGGTCTGGAGAGATCCGGCAGTAGTGGGGAAAGTCGTTGAGTAAGTCAGCCCTGTAATGTAGGCATTCGCATTGCTGTCCACGGCGATGCCATAACCGACGTCTTCGATATCTCCACCCAGATAACTGGAGTACAAGATTGTCGTACCCGTGGGATCGATCTTTGTAACAAAGGCATTGATGCTGCCTCCGCCATACGTCGATTGAAAAGCGGTGAGTGAGATCGGGAACGGAGGAGGTGGTTCGTTCGGCGGAGTAATAGTAACGGTTGGCGCGAAGTTTTCAGTTGTTTGGCCAGTTACGTAAACATTGCCGTTGCTGTCAACCGCGATAGCTGTTCCCTGCACCTGCTCATATTCACCCAGGAAAGTAGAGTAAATTAAGCCTGTTCCGGCTGCATTTAGTTTTGTTACGAATGCATTGGAAACTATTAGTCCCCCGGGGTTCCAGGAGGCGCCGCACTTAGCATCGCCGCCACACTCAACATTGACTGAACCAAAAGTCACGGGGAAATCTGAGGAATGCGTATATCCGGTCACATAGGCATTACCCGGATTATCAACCGCTATGCCATTGGCTACGTCCACATCCTTCCCGCCAAGATAAGTGGAATACAACAATGTCGAACCATCCGCGCTGATTTTGGAAACGAAGGCATCCTGCGGAAAGTCTGGACCTCCTCCTCGGTTGTCCTGGAGAGCATGTATAGTTGGAAAATCAGAAGAGAACGTTGATCCCGCAACGAAAGCGGTATTGTCGGGCGCGATTGCGATCGCGTTGGCACCATCAATGCCGCTCCCGCCGAGGTACGTAGAGTAAGCAAGAATCGGATCGACGATCAGCGTACGGCTCCGGTCGTAATTTCCGATGGCGAATGCCACGCCGTCTTTTCCATTCAAAACATAATTTGCCGCGACCAATTGTTTCTCGCTGCCGATTTGCTGGTAGGCGACCGGCTTGTGCAGGACCATGTCCTCGTTGCCTGCGGCACTTAGAACGAGGTCGCCATTCGTGTTTTTGTGGATATTATTCGGGCCTTGAAATGCGATTTGAATTTTGTTGGGGCTCACGCCGGGAGCGATCACGAAATCGTATTCGAGTTGGCGCTGCGTGCCGTAGTACACAAGGTCGATGCCGGGATAAATGTTGTGTTCCGCAACTTTGCGGTAGGTGGGAATGTTGGTGTGCCACAGTTCCGGTTTATTGCCGATGATGTAATTGCTTTTGCCGGGCAGCTCTTCCATTCCCGAAAAACTGGGATTCTTGTTCGCTCCCAGCAGGCTCATGCGCATGACCGTGCCGGATTGCGCGGACTTGCGCATGGAGAATACGGCGTCATTTCCGGTCAGAAAAAGAATGTAGCCGTCTCCGCGCGCCAAAAACTTTACGTTCGCGCTGTTGGTCTGCTTCTCGTTCGGCTCGAAGGACAAGGGAAATTGTTTGTAGCGCTCGATCACGCTGGGAGATAGAGAGGGCTTGAGGCCGGAAGCCGGCGCACCGTGCGCCTGGAGAAGTCGATCAGCAGAGTTAACCGAGGCCCGCGTGACCAATGGAGATCGGCGAGCGATGGTGTGTCCTTGTGCCGTCAAACCAATCATGAAGAGAGCCGCGGCGCAGCATGCGATACATCCGCCTGTGACTTGTCCCGAAATTCGCAACCTTTGCATATTCGTATGTCCCCTCTACCCGTCTGAAGCCGCGCAACTCCTGACGGCATTCATTTCTAAATGTCGCGGCACAACAAATATTTGCCGAAGCCTGCGCCCACTTTCACGAGAGATCTAGCGCGGGCGATTACACACTTGACTTGGACGAGAGGAGCACTTGGACAGCCACTTGTCAGGGGAATATATGTGTGCTTTTTGTGTTACTTACAAATACTCTTGAAATTAAATGTACAGATCGGTTAACGATCGGATACAAGCTTAAATGTAAAACCGTATCCAATCGGATATTCTTTTTCGGCGAATGAAAGTAGAAGTTTAATTGTGACAATGAGGCGGAAACTATTTTCATTTTTCGAAAAAGTTATCTGTGTGCATAGAAGTGCCAGAATTGAGTGAACTGTTTCCCGAACGTGGGAAGTGAGTGGCGGAAATATCAAATCTCAAACCTGAAATCTCAAATTTGAAATTTTAAATCCTAAAATTCGAGTTTCAGTTTCCGGCTAAACCTGGGGCGTGGAGGAAAGCCCTGCGATTTGAACTTGAACGGGAGCTTCCGGACGATAGGAACAGGATCGCAAAACCAGAACTAGAAAGAGGTGAAGTAGCAGGCAGCAAGCACAACGAGAGCCGTCAACAGGATCGTGACCCAGGGCAAGAAACCAAAGGAGTCGGTGGCCGCGCCGCGCATGGTCTTATCTTCCACGGCGATAACATGAGCAAAT
>Ga0182024_10023398_pt1 | contig 11066 bp, 4 predicted proteins | sample P32metaG_FD_120480 | JGI IMG/M metagenome (GOLD analysis project Ga0182024, IMG submission 120480) | Permafrost microbial communities from Stordalen Mire, Sweden - P3-2 metaG (Illumina Assembly) | ecosystem: Environmental > Terrestrial > Soil > Wetlands > Permafrost | place: Sweden: Stordalen... | reverse complement strand
CCGTGTTCAGGAAGGAATCCTGGATGTTCTGCGCCGGCTTGCCACTCTCCATAGCCGATCTCCTTGGGTTCTGTACTTGAAGCACACCAACTCGCCCCTTCCGCAGTATCAGGGCAAGCTCAGTTCAACAGCATGTTCCTCGCGGACTTTCCGCCTCGAGGAAACACGGGGGGACAACCTGCCTCCTCGCCGCCTAGTTCAGACAACGCCGCCTGGCAGGTAGCTGTGAGTACGATACGGTGTCCCACCACTCTTTTCAACCCGTAACTTGCGATTAGTTGCCTTTTCTTAAACAGCGTAAAGGTTTCGTTCCGTCAGGCTTCTTACCCGCTGTGTACAATCCCGGCGTGGGCCTTTCGCCCATTGGTGAAATTCTTAGGAGGCATCATGGCAAGCGCCGCGCTCGCAACTCTGCTAACTCAAATCAACGCTTTACTGATCAACGCTCCGCAAATCAACTTCCCTCAGGACTTCAACACCAACTTCCTGATACTCGTTCGCTGGATCCACTTTCTCGCTGGCATCACCTGGATCGGCCTGCTCTACTTCTTCAACCTGGTCAACGTCCCGCTGATGAAAGAACTCGACGCAGCCACCAAAGGCAAAGTCATGCCGGCACTCATGACGCGCGCCATGATGTGGTTCAGAATGTCTGCAGCGCTAACGGTTCTCGCCGGAATCGTCTACTGGGAAGTCATCATCACCTCCGACGTCCACAACGCTCAAGGTCTGGGATTGAATCCCTCCCACGGCCTAATCATGGGCAGCTTCTTTCTGATCTGGACAATCGTCTGGGGCGTTCTCTACGCCATCCTGATCCCCGGCAAAGGAATCTTCGACAACGGAGCATTCGTAGGCGTGGTCTACGCAGTAGTAGTAGCGGCCGCATCCTGGCTCTTCCTGAGCCTGAACACCCACGGCTGGGAGAGTAACCGCCTGCTAGCCATCGGCATCGGCGGCGGCATTGGCTGGGTCATGCTGCTCAACGTCTGGGGAGTAATCTGGCGAATCCAGAAGCGCCTGATTCAATGGACCCGCGACAACGCCACCAACGGCACGCCTATGCCCGACAAAGCCAAAGACATGGCCAGGCAAGCCTTCCTGGTTAGCCGCGCCAACGCATTCTTGTCGATAGTAATGCTGTTCTTCATGGGTGCCGCCAGCCACTACCCGTTGTTCGGAAAATAAATTTGCTTCCCAAAAAAAATAAGGGAGCCAGAATTCCGGCTCCCTTAAGGTTAAACACGAACTCCGACTACCAGGTGAACTGAGCCCCGAGACGGATTTGGCGTGAGGTTTGCCAGAGGTTCGGCGAACCGTAATGTGAATTCAGTACCACGCCGCTGTTGACAGCCGTGGTCTGAGGGTTGTACCCGGTTTCAGCTGCCTGGTAGAAGGCTGCACCCTGAGTGATGTTGAACCCTCCGGGAAACAACGCAGACTCGAAGAAATTCGAGTTGAACCCCGCCCAATACGCGGTGACGGCGTGCTGGTTCAACAGGTTGAGAAAGTTTGCGTTGAAGCTGAGCACCTGATGCTCGTTGTTCTTGTTCACTTTGATGGCATGGGAAAGATTGGCATCGGTCTGCGTGTACCACGGTGTCCGGCGGGCATAGGGATTGCCCAGGACGATGTTCCCGCTCGCATCAGTGCTCGCGTTAACGTATTGACCGCGGCCATAGATGTACGTGGCTTCGATGGGGCTTGATCCACCTGTGCCGATGTCAGCGAACGAACTCACCGGGCTACCCTGGTAGGCAACCTGAAAGAGTCCGAAAGTTGTGGTATTCGTGTTGGTCTTCCAGGGTAGCGTGTAATACGCGAATCCCTTGAGGACGTTCGGACGATCCGTCGGCAGAGGTCCATCGTTGGATTTGCCATTGGCGCCGAAGTAGTAAAACGGCTCGTCAAACGAACGGGTGGTATCGGGCGAGTTACGTCCAGTCGTGCCACCATCGATCTGGTCGGTGGTCGTCAAGCCGGTATAGTTGCCCCACAGCCGGCTCCAGGTATAGCTGAAGTTTCCGGACCAGCCCCTGCTCTGCGTCTTGGTCAGCCGGAATTCCAGGCCGTCGTAGTTGCGGATCGCCACGGGGTTGGCTGGGCACGTCGGACAGGTGCCGAACTGGGCGTTGGGGTCGCCGTTAAACGCGGCAGTCCCAGGACCGTAGGCGTCGCCAAGAGAGGTCAGGTAATTGGCGTAGCCGTCGATGGTCTTATTCACGCCCTGGCCAGGATTGACGATGGTGTAAATTTCGAACGCGGCCTCGTCGGCCAACGAAGCGTCTTCAATCACATGGTCAAGGCGCCGGCGATCATAACGCGCTTCGAAAGCCCAGTCCTTGTTAAGCTGGTAGTCCACGCCGGCGACAAACTCGTGCTGGCGATAAGGGTTCACGCCATGCGCGACCGGTTCCTCCGGGCGGAAGTTGACGTTTTCAATCAGTGAAACGTTGGTAGCGGCGTCCGTCAGGCTGGTCGGAGTGCCACTGGGGAAGTTGGCTGGCACGTTGGCGACACCAGTCGGGCAAGCCCGGCCGCCGGCGTTGTAGGCCAGAGTGATATCGGAGTTTGAGAACCCGTTGGGCGTCCCATCCGGACCGAGCGGGTAGGTGCAAGTCTCGAATCCCTGCGCGCCCCACGACGTCTGGGCCAGCAGCAGCTTCATGACGTCATTGGTGACGCCGTAGCTGCCGAAGATCTTCATCTTGCCATTCCGCGATCCCCATGCAGCTCCCAAGCGGGGCTCAACCTTCTGGCTCCACGCGAAGTTGATGGAGCTGATGTTAACCCCGATTCCCGGAGGAGCAGGCAGGTTTTCTTTTTCGATACGGAGGCCCAAGTTAAGAGTTAAGCCGTGCCCTACAGTCCAGGCATCCTGTACGAACAAGGCATGGTTCGTGTCGGTGGCCGGTACCACCACGCCAGCGGGGGTTTTCAGGACGGTCGCGAAGTCCTGGACTTCGAAAAAGCCGTACTGGCCGGCGCAGGTCGGTGTTGGAACGCCGGCAATCACTGGCTGCCACTCTGCCTCCAGCAGGGCGCAATTGTTGGCTCCGTTTTGTGTGCGCGGGCCGTAGGAAACTCCTGTGCCAGTAACCATGAACCCGAAGGGCAGGTTGCCGTGCTGATCAATCACATTGGAGAGCTTGTTGAACTGGTAACCAAACTTGAAGTTGTGGGTACCGCCCCAGCCGCTCTTGAAGAAGGCCACGTCTTGATCGAACTGGTAGTGCTTGCTGGCATTGACCTGCGTAAAACTTTGATCATACGGAGCAGTGGTCGAGCCGGCAGGAATCTGCAACGATGCTGGCAGCGGTGCCCCAGTCCCAGTATTATCCGTTGTTGCTCCGGTGGCGAAATCAAGATCTACACCCTGCGTTGGCCAGCCAAAGTCGTGATAGTTCGTGAAGAAATAGCCGTAACGCGTGGTCGCGATGATCTTCGGGGTCAGGGTAAGATCGGCCCCAACATTGTAAGTGGCGTTCGGCGCCGTGTAGCCAAGGCCGTGTGAATACTGCGTCAAAGGACTATTGATCGAGGTATTCAGCAGACCGTTTACCGAATCCTGCGTGGGCAAGCTGACCCCCGACGCACGCGACAACTGGTAGAGCCAGGAACCGAAGACGCGGATCTTCTGCGTCACGGTCGCGTCAATTCTGGCGGTAGCAAAGTACTGTTGTGTGTCGTTGTTGAAGACCTGGTTCCCAAGGGCTGAACTCCCCGGAAACGTGGAGGGGGTGAAGTCCACCGTTCTAACCCTGGAGTTCAACTGAGGCGCGAACCCCAGGAAGAAAAAGATGCGGTCCTTTAAGATCGGGCCGCCAACAGTAAAGCCACTCACCAAGTCGCGGAAGTGGTCTCTCTTCGGTATATACGTCTGTGAATCAGCGTCCGGAGTGAAGGAAACTGGGCTTGGATCATAACGCAAGGTGCCGTTTGCAGAACCGTCCAAGGGGTCGGCTTCATAAGTGGCGAAAAACGAGCCGTGGTAGGCGTTCTGGCCCTTCTTCATAACGACGTTGACCACGCCGCCAAGTGCGCCGCCGTGTTCCGCTTCGATACCCGAACTCTTGACTTGGACCTCCTGAATGAACTGAAAGGGGACGTTGGCAGCGGATGCGCCGCCCGAGATGTTCTCTGTGTCCTGACCTTCCACAAGGTAGCTGTTCTCCGAATCGGCGCCGCCGCCGACCGAGAATCCAACGGACAAGCCGTTGCCTGCGCTGCCCGGCAGGGAACCGCCAGCGTTGCCAGTCATGCCCGCAGACCCACCCGCAAGAGGTTCTGCGCGAGCCATCGGCGCGAACTGAATGACGGACTGGAAGCTATATCCGTGGGGAGTATCGTTCAGCGTTTCGTTGGTGAGGTTCGTCTGGTTGGTATTGGTGGTGACGTCGATCGCCGGCGCTTCGCCGGTCACTTCGACCACGGTACCCGCGGCACCCACCGCCAGCGTCAAGTCAAGGGTGGGGAGGTGACCCACTTCGACGAGGATGCCTTCGCGCTTCAGCTCAGAGAATCCTGAGGCCTTCACCGCCACGGTGTATGTGCCGGGCGGAAGGTTGGCGAAGCGATAGTAGCCGGAGCTATCGGTTACAAGGCTCTTTTCTCCACCCAGCGCGGAACCCGTCACCACTACGCTTGCCTTCGATACTACGGCCCCGCTGGGGTCTTTTACGGTTCCTTGCAGACCGCCGGTCGTCTCTTGCGCGAATACATTTGCGATCAGCAGCAGCACAGAGAGTAAGCAAACGGTAAACATCCCAAACTTCGTTGAAACACGACTCATAGTGTTGTCTCCGATTAATGAACGATTTCTTGAACTTTTTTTACTTTTGTTTCTTCTGGGCCTTGCTTTGAATCCCGGGCAGAACCACAACCTTACTTTGTTCCGGCGACCGCCTTAGAACCACTGCGTAATAACCTCAGAGTTCTGGGAGCGAGACCTTATGAACGAAAGTACTATGCAACTGACAGTCCAAAACATTCGCGGATAACAGTCAATGTTTTCAATGGATTGTAGACGGCGGCTGCGACCCCACTCTTTGAATTGGAAGATAACCAAGGTCATTTATATGGTTTTGCGTAGGATGAGGTGCGTTCAGAAACGCGCTCCTAGCAAAATCCGAAGACCGGAGGGAAGCGTTTGAGAAACTACTTGAGGCGAGCCATTCAGCCAAACGGGCCTCCAGTTGGAGGCCCGTTTAACTTCCCATCAAATCCCACTTTCTAATAAAATCTTCGGCCTAGAAGAGGTAGCGGAAGCCCAACTGCAATATCCGAGGACCATTTACGTCGCCCGTGATGTTGCCGAAAGTATTCGGGACGAGCAGGTTGGCTCCCGGGTTGCTAAAGTTGACGTGATTCAGCACGTTGATAGCATCCACACGGAGCTGTATTCTGTGACCCTCCCAGGGCATCTTGAAGTCTTTGAGCAGCGCCACATCCAGATCCCAGAACCCCGGTCCATAGACTACGTTGCGGGTGCCGGGACCGCCCGCGATCGGATAAGTGAATGCTCCCTGGGCTGCTGTGAGGTTTTTGAAATACTGGACAGTATTCGGCAAACCTGAACCCGAAGAGACTTGGTGAATGCCACCTTTAACGTCTTGCGCTGTACCGGTGAATACCGCCGGCTGGGTCTGCGTGAAGTCGATCGTATATGCACCGGAGTCAATCTTGAATGGAGAGCCAGTGTACGCCGAAAAAATTCCAGAGATGCGCCAGCCGCCGATCGCTTCGTCCAGCGGCCTCGAGGCATTGTTCCCGAGCCACTTGCCGCGCCCGAAAGGCAGGCCATATTCGAAGCTCGAAGAAAGAATGTGCCGGTGATCGAAGTCGGAGGCGCCTCGGCAAACATTAAGGTTGCGCAGGTCGCAAATCTCCGAACTGGAGAACGTAATCAGGTTGTTTTGCACGCCCGAATCATTGTCAATGGAGTGAGAGTAGGTGTAGTTCAATTCCATTGTCAGATTGTGCGACACCCTGTGATTCACCTTGACAAACAAAGCGTTGTAGTTGGAGAAACTGTAATTGCCGATGAAACCGGCAGCTCCATCTTGAGCGAGGAGGCCGACGTTAGGCGGCAAAAGCCCCTGCTCCACGTTACCGGTCAACTGGGTAAGTGCCAGAGTCAGAATAAGTGACGACGCGTCGCCATCGCCAAAGTAGAAGCCGCCCAGAGCGTCAGCTAGCTGGGTGCAATTGTTGCTTGGACCTACATAAGGAGCAAGAGCGGCGCCGATATTCCCGCAATTGAGGCCGACGCCGAGGGTGTTGAGGGCCTGTCCCATCTGATTTTCGAACCACGGTTGGGCAGTGACACTTGTAACCGCCGTGCCTGCCTGAACCTGTTGCTGAACTGCTCCATAAGCGTTGTAGAAGCTTTGGTGAGAAGTCGCGTCCACGAAGTTCAAGGTCTGGGCAGGATCTCCCAGCGCAGTCAACCTGCGGCCAAGCTTGCCAACGTAATCCGCCTCTACCAGCCAATCACCGGGCAACTCGCGTTGAATGCCGAACGTGTAGTGCACCTCGTAGGGCGTTTTGTAGTGCGGATCGAAGTTAAAGAAAGTTCCCACTCCAAAGCCGCCATTGTTGAATCCAATCGGGAAGCCGTTCGCATCCACGTTTGGCGTAAAGGTAGGCCGCGGCGTTGTGCCAGCCGGAACCGGAGCGGGCAAACTCGCGGACAAATTGCTGCCCACGCAAGACGACGACGCGCAGGAGAATCGCGGGTCGGTTGAGACATTTCCATAGTTTACAATCGGGCCGTTGCTGAACAGGAAACTGGTTTCGTCCAGCTCAAATCCTTGTCCAATGAGGTTGTTGTCATAGTCGATTCCGAACCCTGCGCGTATGCTCGTCTTACGATTGCCTAAAAGATTGGCGAGCCATCCACCGCCGCTGGGACTCGGCGAGTACGCCAGTCCAACCCTGGGCCCAAAATTGTTATACGAGGGCTTGTAATACCCTGGCGCGTGATTGGCGCTGCCACCAAGGCCATAGGTGATAAATGGAACTGCATTGGGACCGGAAATCCCCGCAGCCGCGTCCGCCTGACGAACATTGAAGATGCTTTGCGGGGTCTGGTTCTGGATGGCTTCGTAGCCATTCACTTCGGTAAGCGGTTTATGGAACGACCAGCGTACACCGTAGGTGAGGGTAAGGTTTGGGTTTACCTTCCAGCTATCCTGCGCGAAAGCCTCATACTGCGTGGAGTGGTAGTCGCGGATAGGAACGCCGCCCTGGGGCAACGGGTTCCCAGCCAAATCGTAGTTGTAGCCCGACGAAATATTCGAGTACCGGCCCAGAAGCAGAGTATAGACACGGTCCCATTCCGAAGAGTCCCCCGCGAAATCAGATGGACGCGCGGCTGAGGTAAGGCCAGAGATATCTCCTCCAATACCAAGGCCGTAGCCGTTCGTATCCGTCACATTCCCGGATTTGAAGATCACCGGCGAGATCACGCCTCCGAATGTAAGCATGTGCTTGCCGCGCACCCAGGTAAACGTGTCGCGGGCCTGGTAAACCGGAACTACGGGAAACTGTGCATTCAAACTCTGATACGGATTGGTGAGAACACCCCCGTAGAAACTGTCGAAGAAGCTCAAGCTGTTGGGGAATGTCGGCTGATAGTTTCTTGCAAAAGCGAGGACTTGGTCGGTTACACCAAACGACGCCTGGTTGGTCATGGTGGGCGAGATCGTCCAGGTCTCGCCGCCGACATACGCTCGCGAGTGGTCTACATAGGTGGCGATGGGGTTCGGATCGTTCGGAAAAAGCTGCACCGGCGCGCCGCCGAATCCGCCGTCCAGGCTATGGTCCCGCGTGCCCCGGAAGAAGAACCTGTGATTGGTGCTGGCCTGATAATCCAGCCTGGCTATGTACGTGTTTTCGTCTTTGCGTGCAGGAGAAACGAAGTAATAACCCGAGGTGTTGAGGCCATCTCCGACTGAGCTGTTATTGGGCAGCGGATAGCCGCGTGCCTGAAGGAAGGAGATCAAAGACGGATCCACGCCCGGGCCCCATGTCGGACATGCGCCGCCAGCTTGGTTGCATGGATCCAGGTTTGCGAGAGAGTTCGTGACGGTGGCGTCTCCTACGGGAGTGAGCACCGTGTTATTGCTGCTGTTGACGTAGTACATCTGCCCGTTGTAGAGGTTTGCCATCGGCACCGTATCGTAGTTCTGCTGCGGTGAGACCTCGCGCAGGCCGTTGTAGGAAAAGAAAAAGAACAGCTTCTGTTTGATGATTGGCCCACCGATATTCCCGCCGAATTGATTGCGGATTAACTGTGGATTCGGGATTCCCTGAAGATTGTTGAAATAGTCATTAGCGGTGTAAGCGGTCACACGATTGTATTCGAATAGCTGGCCGTGGAACTTATTGGTACCGCTCTTGGTCACCAGTTCCATCTGTGCCCCGGCGCTATGGCCGTAAGTCGCATCATCGCCGGTGGTCGTGATCTTAAACTCCTGAATGGAATCGAGGGGAGTATTGATCGAAGTGACGAAGGCAAAGCCGCCTCGTTGATCGTTTACATCTAGACCGTCCAGAGTGATGTTGGTCTGGTCGGAACGGGTTCCAGCCACCGTGCCGCCGTTCCCGCCGGCATCGTTCGGAACCACTCCTGGCGCCAGGGAAAGGTAGTTCGCTGCGTTATTGACGAGCACATTGGGCAAATCCTGAACGCGGTCTCCGTCGACATTCGACCCAATCGTGGCGTCGGTCGTATTCAGCGTTTCGGCCGCGGCAGCATTCACTTCGACGTTTACCCTGGTGTCACCCACATTCAGTTGGGCGTTTCGGGTTTCCTTGTTGCCGACGTTCAGAGCGATCTTGTCCAGAACCAGATGAGAGAAACCGTCCTTCGAAAACGAAAGCGAATAGTTACTGGCAGGCGGAACGTTCGAGAACTCATAGACGCCGATACCGTTGGTTGTCTTCGTCGACGTAAAACCGATCGAATGATTTTCCAGTGTCACTTTGGCTTCTGGCACGACGGCCCCAGTCTGATCGGTAACTACTCCCGTCACGCTGGAGTTGTCCTGCGCATTCGCAAGCGATGCCGCGAAAACCAGCATCAGGGCTAGAACCAGGTAAGCAATCAAACTTCGTTTCACAGCGGGACGAAAGGCGGATTCCATTGAACTGCCTCCTGAGTAAGCCGGGGCACTGCGAAAGGCCCGCAGCTTCTAATCTTCTTCCAAGCGTTGTTGTTTGAAATCGCTGACGCCGGCGAATCACCTATTGCCCGGACAAAAACGACCGGACAGACTTGGTAATATCGAGAAAGTTAAGCAGCTTACGGCCCAAAACAGTTCTGAGGTAAAACCCTTATTTATCAGTGATATATAGACACAAAAACAGTTTGTCTCCCGAAATAGAGATAAGTTTGCGGAAGTAGGCTATGAAAATTGGTATAAGTGGCTTTATCAAACAGGAATTATTAATAATTTTGCCCACGGTTTTACCTCGGGTTAATTTCGACTCTAACCAAAAGCTTGAAAGCGGGACGTTCCTACGCCCGAGTTCGTGGCTAGCGTCGTCCGCATCGTGTTCGCGTTCAGCTACGTTGCATGCCCCTGCTACAATCTCCTTTTCGGTGACTATTATTCCCACGACCAAGGCCGAACCTGTGAAGCCGCATGCGGCGAAGGCGCACTCTGACGCTGTGCCCATGCTCGACCTGCAGCGGCAGTATGACCAGGTTGGCGCCGAAGTTCTGGCGGCTGTTGGAAGGGTTTGCGCTTCGCAGCACTACATTTTGGGTTCTGAGGTTGAGGCCTTCGAGCGCGAGCTTGCCGACTTCTGCGGCGCTCGCGACGCCGTGGGCTGTTCTTCCGGCACCGACGCTTTGTGGCTGGCGCTCGTTGCCGCCGGCGTGCAGCCCGGCGACCACGTTCTCACCACTCCTTTCAGTTTCTTCGCTTCGGCCAGCGCCATTGTGCGCGCCGGAGCGCGTCCGTTCTTCGCCGATATCGATCCGCAGACGTTTAATCTCGATCCCGCGCGCGTGGAATCTTTTCTGCGCGGCGCCAAGCGTGACAAACTGCGCGCGCTGCTTCCGGTTCATCTTTATGGCCAGTGTGCCGACATGAATGCCTTTCAGCGGTTGGCCCAGGAATTCCATTTGTCCATGGTTGAGGACGCCGCGCAAGCTATTGGAGCGCGCTGGACCGATGGACCGGGAACAGTCCGAAATGCGGGATCCATGGGCGTGGCGGCAGCGTTTAGTTTCTATCCCACGAAGAATCTCAGCGCGTACGGTGATGCCGGCCTAGTCACCACCAACGATCCTGAGATTGCCGCGCACATGCGCCGCCTGCGCAATCACGGCAGCCCGCAGCGCTACATTCACGAAGAGTTTGGATGGAATTGCCGTCTCGACGCCATCCAGGCCGCCATCTTGCGCGTGAAGCTAAAATATGTCGAAGGATGGAATGAAGCACGCCGCGAGCACGCCGTGAGCTATGATCGCCTGTTCAGGGAAGCCGGGCTGGCAGCTTCGCAATCCACAACCAGCAATCAGCAATCTTCAATTCCAAATTCAGCAATCCCTGACGACTTCCCGATCCACCTGCCTCACACCGCGGCGGCCGCTCATCATGTTTTTCATCAATACGTGGTCCGCGCCTACCGCCGCGAGGAATTGCGCGAGTTCCTCGCCGCGCGCAAGATCGGAACGGAGATTTACTATCCGATCCCGCTGCACTTGCAGCCGTGTTTCGTCTATCTCGGATACCGCGAAGGTGACTTCCCCGAAGCCGAGCGCGCCGCAAAAGAAGTGCTGGCCTTGCCTATGTTTCCAGAACTCACGGAAGATGAACAGCGGCGCGTAGTCGAAAGCATCGCCGACTTCTACTGCTAGACTTCCGACATTGCTAACCAGCGCGCATGCAGCCTTGTCTAACCAGACGGCATCGTAACTTTCGGTGACAGCAGGCATCCGATTCCGAAGCAGATATTAAAGATGCAGGAGATGAGTGCAATGAAAAACTTCCCCACAGCGGCAAGGTTGTCCCTGGCAATCTTTGTTGCCTGCCCGTTCTTCGCTCTCGCGG
>Ga0182024_10023397_pt1 | contig 11066 bp, 15 predicted proteins | sample P32metaG_FD_120480 | JGI IMG/M metagenome (GOLD analysis project Ga0182024, IMG submission 120480) | Permafrost microbial communities from Stordalen Mire, Sweden - P3-2 metaG (Illumina Assembly) | ecosystem: Environmental > Terrestrial > Soil > Wetlands > Permafrost | place: Sweden: Stordalen... | reverse complement strand
GGGTCGAAGTTTGTGGTGGCCGGGTATGGCTGGTGCGGACGCGGGCTGGCCAGCCGCGCGCGAGGCGCCGGGGCGGAAGTGATAGTCACGGAGATCGATCCGACAAAAGCGCTGGAAGCGGTGATGGACGGCTTCCGCGTGATGTCGATGACCGAAGCGGCGAAGCTGGGCGATGTGTTCTGCACGGTGACGGGCAACAAGAGCGTGCTGGCCAAGGAACATTTCGACCTGATGAAAGATGGAGCGATCATTTCGAACTCGGGCCACTTCAACGTGGAGATCGATATTCCGGCGCTGGAAAAGATGTCGTCGTCGAAGCGGACGACCCGGACTTATGTCGACGAATATTCGTTGAAGGATGGGCGCAAGATCAATCTGCTGGGCGAAGGACGGCTGATTAATCTGGCGGCGGCCGAGGGGCATCCCGCATCGGTGATGGATATGAGCTTTGCCGACCAGGCGCTGTCCGTCGAGTACATGGTAAAGAACTTCAAGACGCTGGAGAAAAAGGTTTACCGCGTGCCCGACGATCTCGATAAGCGCGTGGCCAAGCTGAAGCTGGAGTCGATGGGGATCAAGATCGACCGGCTCTCGCCCGAGCAAGAGGAGTATTTGGCGGGGTGGAACGAGGGGACGTAGGGGCGGGCGTTAGGCCTTGGGTGTTAGGTCTTGGGCGCTAGCGTAATTGACGGGGCGGCGCAAGCCGCCCCGCTTGGTTTTTTCAGCCTGCCAGGCGGAAATGAATACTAAGGGGCCAACCCTGCGCGCAGTGGGTGAGGCCCCGATCCAATAGGGATCTGGTTAATTGTGTTCAAGGCAGGCTTTCCTGCACTTGTCATGCTGATCGCTGCAATACTTGACCCTGCCGGCATCGCCGCCTTTTGCGCAGTCCGCATATTGCTTGTCGCAACTTTCGATGCATTTCGCGTAGTCAAACGACACGATCTCATCCAGATTGAAGTTAGTTGGCGCCCGTGTAAGGGTGGACGCATCGGCTGATAATGCCTCAGCCGAACGGCACGTATTTGGACTCTCGCCGGGTGTTGCGCAGGTTACGCCGCCCCATGAGAGAACTGAAACTACCAGCACCGAAATCGCAAGAAGAGATACCTGTCTCATTTCAACCTCCTAGGCCGGGATTGTCATTGACCCCCTCAAGCAGAGGCGATTTTACACCCGATGGTCACCTTTAGGGACGAAGCCGTTCCTCTCCTGTGCGCTTTCGCGGCACGGGCGAACTCGTGCGCTTCCGACCTCACTTCCTCGCCTGAACTGTCGCAGGGAGAACTCCCTGAGATGGCTGAGTTGCGGATCAGGGTGCAGGGATCCTTCGACTGCGGATTTGCTTTGCTTCGCAAAGCAAATTCCTCGCTCAGGATGACAAGGCCAAGAAAATACGCATGTAGTGTATACTTTGTATCTACTATCGTAGATACTGCGTGTATCTCCAGGAGAGCGACCATGCCGACAGTACAGATTGTGAAATGGGGGAACAGCCTGGCGGTGCGGATTCCGAAGCCAGTCGCCGAGGAGGCGGGGGTGCGGGAGGGGGATCCTATTGTGATTGAAGCCGAGGCTGGACAGATCAATCTGCGGCGGAAGCGGAGAATCCCTACGTTGAAGGAACTGGTGGCGGAGATTACGCCAGAGAACCGCTATGAGGAAACGGCGACTGGGGCGGGGCGCGGGAAAGAGGCCGTGGAATGGTGAGACGCTCGGCTGCATTCGCTGTGAAGGGTTATGTGCCAGAGGCGGGCGATATTGTGTGGCTGGACTTCGATCCGCAGGCAGGGCGGGAGCAGGCGAAGCGGCGTCCGGCGCTGGTGGTGACCGAGCAGAGCTACAACCGGGCCAGCGGACTGGCGATTGTTTGTCCTCTTACCAGCCGTCGCAAACCTTATCCCTTTGCATTGCCAGCGAGCGTTGATGAGGTCGAGGGCGCAGTGCTGGTGGATCACATTAAGAGCATGGACTGGGCGGCGCGCAAGGTGAGGTTTCACTCCAAAGCCGACGCCGCGCTGTTGTCCAAAGTGCGCGCGTATCTGGGTGTCCTGTTGGGAATCCGCTGATCGCGGCGGGAACACTTGTCGTGGCGCGAAACAGCCATCTGTCTCGTTTGTTTAGAAAGCTCTTAGGCAATTGTGGCTGGTACTTATGCCTGCCTGCTCTTTCCGCGAATTCTGCCGATAGTCTTTTTTGGTGCTGAATTTCCGCCATGGAAGGCGGGGACCGCATCCGGAATTGAAGCGGTGAAACGGATGATCAAGATACTTCTGGTGGAGGACAGTAAGTTTCTTCGGCTAGCGACGGAGAGGGCATTGGCGCGGGCGGGTTACGAGATGAGCAGCGCCAGTGATGGAGATGAGGCGCTGCGCATAGCTCCGATAAAGCTGCCGGATTTGATTCTGCTGGATATGTTGCTGCCGAAGATGAGCGGGCTTGAGGTGTTGAAGGAGCTGAAGAAGAATCCGGTGACGAAGGCAATTCCGGTGGTGGTGATTACCGGCATGGCGCAGAAAAATGCGGAGCGGCTGCAACAGGATGGGGCGGCGGGATTTTTGGAGAAGTCATCGCTCGAACTTGACAAGGGTTCGGAGCGATTGTTGACGGCGGTGCGAGAGATTGTGGAGAAGCTGCCGGCTAGAAGCGCGAGCTGAGCAGGTTACGGATTTTCGGGGGACTGGAGGGAAGGCGCCTTTTGTGCCCGCCGACTGCCAACGAAAGTGGGAAATCCGGCTCTGTAAGGATCGTCAGTGAGCTTGAGAACGACGTTCTACAAGTCTTTTGTAACCTCCGGTAGTTACTCTTCTAACAAAAATCCTAATGAAGCGGGAACCTACGGGCGCCCGGTGGAGTCTATGGTTAGTACGGTATTTGGCAGCGGGAGGCGATTTTTCGGTTCAGGATGACTCGGGAAAACCTATAATTGGGGAGCAAGCGGGTAAGATCGGTAGCGGGTTGGGAGTGCATCCTTGGGAGATTTAGCGAGCGCGATTGGAGCACGGGCGGAGGAGGCGACGATTGTCGCGGAGCTGAAAGCCGGCTCGGAAGAAGCCTACGCGTGGCTGATTGGGGAATTTCAGAGGCCGGTGTATGGGCTGGTGTACCGGGTGGTGAGCGATCCGGCGGACGCGGCGGATACGACGCAGGATGTGTTCCTAAAAGTCTTTCGCGGGATGAGGCACTTTCATGGCGAGTCGAGTTTGAAGACGTGGATCTACCGCATCGCGCTGCATGAGGCGGCGAACCGGAAGCGATGGTGGTTCCGGCACAAGGCGCATGAGACTTCGATTGAGCCGGCGGAAGCGGATGGCGCGGGTGGCGATGCGGCGATGCAGAGTGCGCTGACGGACCGGAACGATTCTCCGTTTGACAGCGTGGCGCATCGCGAGGTGCAGCAGCGCGTGGATGCCGAGTTGCGAAAAGTAAGCGAGCCGTACCGGACGGCACTGATCCTGCGCGACCTGGAAGAGATGGCGTATGAGGAGATTGCGGAGATCCTGCAGATTTCGCTGGGAACGGTAAAGTCGAGAATCACGCGGGGACGGCAGGAATTGAAAAAGCGGCTTGCGCCCTACGTGAGAGAAGTAGGCGGAGAGTTGGGACTGCAGGAATTGGAACAGGGAGTGAGTTTGCAGTCGGCGTTAGGAAAGAGTGGGGTTGTTCGAGGGGGAAGAACAGCCGAGGTGACGCCATGAAATATCTGGCCATGAAGTTGAATACGATGAATTGCACGAAGGCCGCGGGATTACTGTCTCCGTTCCTGGATGGAATCGTGACCGGAAAGGAGATGCGCGCCTTGCAGGAGCATTTGGATGGATGCGCAGCGTGCATGCGGGAATATAAAGACATGCGGCAGACGCAACAGTTGTTGACGAGCATGGGGCGGATCAAGGAGCCTGCGGACCTGGGATTGAAGCTACGGCTGGCGATTTCGCACGAGGCCGCGGCATCGCGCAGGCCAAGATATGAGGCGTTACGCGTGCGTTTGGAGGATTTGTGCCAGGCATTCATGGTTCCAGCGACGGCCGGGCTGGTTTGCGCGGTGCTGATCTTTGGATTAGTAACCGCGATTCTCGCGATGCCGGGACAGTTGCAGGCCAATAATCAGGATGTTCCGCTGGTATTGAATACTGGTCCGGAGTTGCAGCAGAGCGTGTTTGGCACGACGCTGAGCTCGATGAATACCGACTCGCTGGTGATTGAAGCGTACGTGGATCAAAACGGGCGCGTGCAGGATTACAGAATTCTTTCCGATGCGAAGGAATCGCAGGAGTTATTGCCTCAGGTGAAGAGGATGCTGATTTTCACGACATTCCGCCCAGCCATGTCGATGGGAAGGCCGATTTCGTCGCGCGCAGTGTTGTCGTTCTCGCGGGTGAGCGTTCGGGGGTAGGTTGCTTCCGGTTGGACGCGCGAGAATCTGCCTCAACGTGATCGTCGTAAAAGATTCATGCGTCCCTGCGGTGTCTGTGTCATAGCTTATCTTTCGCCCCTTCCGGGGCTTGGTTCCATCCCACTTTTTCACCCACGGCTTGCGCCCCTTCGGCAAGCTCAGGGCAGGCTGTGGGCTGCATTCTAGCGCAGCTTCACGGCTTCAAACCTTCTTGGAGTTCCACTTTTTCCGCCAATCGACGTATGACACGGTTAGTGCCCCTCGGCTGCGGGGATGCGTCTCACGGGAAGAGTTAAGTGAGGTCTGCTCCTTACCAGCTCGATAATCTCATTGTGCGATTGTGGGATACGGCAAAGGCCTGATAGATGCTGCAGAGTAAAAATCTGGCGGGGATTTTTGGGAATCATAGGGTCGCAACCCGATGGTCGCAGTTAAGCCCAGTCGACTAAGGTGTGTCTAGCGCTTGCTTCATCTTGCTGCATAAGACCGGAGGGTTAGCTCCCCACCGGATTTCGCATCGCCGAAAGGAGAGACGTGGTCCGAATCCTTCTAGTTGAAGACAATGCGATGATGCGAGCGCATCTGCGAACGGTGCTGGAGAGGCCTAGCGACTGGAGGGTAGTTGGCGAAGCCGAGGACGGACGGTGCGCACTCGAGACCTGGAACGAACACGCTCCGAACGTGACGGTGATGGATTTTATGATGCCGCGAATGGATGGGCTGGAAGCAGGGCGAAACATGTCGGCACAGCATCCGGAGTCGCCGGTGCTGATGGTGACGATTGATCCTTCCCGGCAGCTCCAAGAAGAGGCCAAAAAAGCTGGGATCAAAGGGCTGGTGGAAAAATCGGATGCGCGGTCGATTTTGGAGGCGGTAGAAGCGTTGATTGGCGGGGGAACGTATTTTCCTCAGCATCTGGCGGTCGCTTAACACTGGGCATTGGTTTAATTCCTAGCTGAGTTTTCGTTGAAAGCAAATCCCGGCTTGATCTAACGTCGAATCGCGGTTCGCCGTAGCGGCAGTTCCCTACCTTATTTTCCTTCCCCTCAAGTTCCGCAGTTCTCTTGTTCTTCTGTTCTTCCTAAATATTTTCTGTGGCAATGAACCGGGGCTTTCTGGATGCAGTGATTTTTTTTTCAAACCCTTCGCATAACGAGGCGCATCCGAATCTACGCGGCTATAGCGGAGGCAGCGGTATGCCAGCAATCGTAAATATCAAAGCGAGGGAAGTTCACGAGTTTTCGACGTCGACAACGGCAAGACAGACGTTGATTGGCCGGGTATGCGGTGCGATGGTGCAGATTGCGCTGGCGATCCCGTTTCTGACGGCCGGGCTGGCGGCACAGTCGCAAACGCTCGATGTGTACCACAATTTTGGCGCAATCCCCGACGGACAGACGCCGGAGGCTGGCTTGTTGCGCGACCATGCGGAAAATCTGTTGGGGACGACGGAATACGGCGGAGAGTTGGAAAAGGGAACGGTGTTTGAAATCACCAGCGTCGGAGTGGAGTCGGTGCTGCACAGTTTTGGAGCGGGGGGGGATGGAGTGAATCCCGTGGCGGCGCTGGCGGAAGACGCGGACGGCAATCTATACGGAACGACGCTCTATGGCGGGACGGGGAAATGCACGCTGGGTTGCGGAACAGTGTTCAAGTTGACGCCGGCTGGCGAGGAGACGGTGCTGCACAACTTCAGCGCGAATATCGGCTCGGACGGGAATTCTCCCTCAGCGGGGGTGATATTGGATTCGGCGGGAAATCTTTATGGCACTACGCAGGAAGGCGGCTGGGGAAGTTGCCACGGGGGCTGCGGAATCGTGTACGAAGTGAGCAGCGCGGGCGTGGAAAAAGTCTTGTGGAACTTTGAAGGGGGAACGGTTGGAGGCTGGCATCCCGAGGGCGGTTTGGTGATGGACGGGGCCGGAAACCTGTATGGAACGACGACTTTTGGAGGCGGCGGAACGGGAGACGGATGCGGCCTGGTTTTCAAGCTGAGTTACAACGGGACAAAATGGGTAGAGTCGGTGATACACCGCTTCTTGGAATCGGCGAGCGACGGATGTGAGCCGGTGGCTGCGCTGTCTTTGGATTCCGCAGGGAATTTGTACGGGACGACGGCGTTGGGCGGAACGAATAATTATGGAACGGTTTTTAAAGTTACTCCCGCGGGGAAAGAAACGTTGCTGGTGAACTTCGATGGGACGAACGGGAGGCTTCCGCAATCGGCTCTAGTGCAGGATGCTGCGGGGAATTTCTACGGCACCACCAACTTTGGCCCGGATACGAGCGGGTGCGGGGGGCTGGGATGCGGAACGGTGTTCAAGATAACGCCGGCGGGAGTGGAGAGCGTTTACTTCGCATTTCAGGATAGCGAAGAGGATGGGGAACATCCGTTGGGAGTGGTTCTGGACGCGGCGGGGAATCTTTATGGAACGACTCCGGTAACGATGGGGAACCAGTATGCGGGAAATGTGTTTCAGATTGCGCCGTAAGGGATGAATCAGGTAGTGGTTGCAGTTGCACACTACCGCGCACCGCCAGCATTTCAGGCATCCGTGTAGTCCATCGCAGCTTCTTGTCGATGACAGTTCTTGCAAATAGGCAAGGGGACGGAACGAGTTTTACCGTCTTGAAGTAAGAACGTAGCCTTCCTATACAAGAGCGGCGCGCCGCAGTCGCCGCAAAAAGAAATAGTTGGTTGAAGGGCGAGCGTGTCGAGTAGTTTTTCGGCGGCAGAGTGCGTGGCGCGAGCACTCATGAGGCGGTTGATGTAGCAGCCTTCGTGAACTGGCGAGCCCGCCTCATCGGCGCATAGATCAATGCTTAGATTGACGGGATCACAGCAAATTGTGCAGCGAATTTCTGGCAATAAGTGACCACCCATAATGCCTCCTTCGGACGGTCACAAGTAGATTAGGCGTTCTGCGCAAGGAAGAATGAGCAATATTGAACGGATTGTGCGGCTCCCCAAGGTGGGTAATTAGGTGGTAGTGCGCTGTTTCGAATTATGAGTCCACAAGAACCGGAAAACGACGTATGAAAACGCTGGGGGAGGCGGATTCGAATACAGCACAGTACCTTGAAGATCGCTGAACTCTACTGCCACAGGATTCTTTTTTGCGCGGCCGAAATTGCACGATTTTCCAGACAGGTTTCAGCGGTGTGCCAATTACATGCTCCACGCGCAGCGCGTTCTGTGCTAATCGGGCTTGCTTAATCGGCTAGGCATCCAACTAATTATTGCTTCCAGTCGAGTGTTCGGTAGCGTACAATTCCCTATCGAGGCCGAGCCGTGTCCTCACAAGTAGGGACCGCCAGGATCAAAGCCGAACTCAAGCAACTGGAATCTGCCTTAGATAACATCACTGACAGTCGCATCCGAGAGATCGTCGAAATTCGAATCGCGGATCTGAGAACGAGATTGCGCCGGCTTCAGAACCTTCTTCGAAGCGCCTAAAAAATCAAAACACCCCACTACCGATTAGGTAGACGCAAGAAATTTTCAGGCAGGATGACGCGACAGTCAAGGCCTGAAGACTCTCGTACAAAACGGAAAAAAACGGAACGACTCTTGAGAAGGCAGGTGGGCTTCGGCGAGTACGCTAGCATACAGACATCGGGGTTTTAATACTCTACTCTTCCCGGTCCTCGTCATGACGCAAGAAGAACGACAGCAGATGGATCGTCTGTGCCGGAGCATTCAGAGTGAGAAGGATCCTCACCGCTTCACCGAACTGGTGAAGCAACTGAATGATCTACTGGAGCAGATGCACCCATCGGATCGAGCCGAAGAAAGCTGAGGAACGCTAGGGACGCTTTTGTCATACTTTCGCCGTTCGGGTTGAAGCGGACGTGGTATGATTAAACGGTCTCTTCTAGCAACCTCCGCCGTACCCCCCTCGTGGGAGACGGTTCCTTGCGAAAACTGATAGCAGTCATGCTACGCAAGGAGCCGTTATGGTGAAGAAGTATACGTCTGTCCACCCGCCCACACTTTTCCAATCAAAAACCCTCAGGAACGGTGACGGAAAGCTAAGAAATAAGATCCTGCTCGGACTTCCGCGCAAGGAGTGCGACGCGGTTTTCGCCAAGCTGACTCTCGTGGACCTGGAACTGCACCACCTGATGCAGGAGGCGGGACAGGAAATTGAGCATTGCTACTTTCCCAATACTATGATGGCCTCGGTGCTAAACGTGATGACCGATGGCAAGAGCGTGGAAGTTGGACTGGCGGGCTGGGAAGGCTTTGTGGGCTTGCCAGCGACGGCGGGTTTTCGCACCAGCGCCAGCCGTGTGGTAACCCAAGCCGAGGGAAATGCATTTCGAATCAGCGCCGGCGATATGAGGAGAGCGGTTCGCGCCTGTCCGCAGTTAACCATTGCGGTGATGCGCTATACGCACGAAGCCGCCATGGAGGTCACGCAGATTGCAGCCTGTAACCGGCTGCATGAGGTGGACCAACGGCTGGCACGATGGCTGTTGATGAGCCAGGACCGGATCCGATTAAGGGTGTTGCCTCTGACCCAGGAATTTCTTTCCCAGATGCTGGGAACGCGGCGGGCCAGCGTATCCGTGGCTTCCGCCATTTTGAGAAAAAAGGGCTTGATCGAAGCGGGGCGAGGCCATGTGTCGATTCTGGACAGAAAAAAATTAGAGGAAGCCAGCTGCGAATGCTACGGAGCGATTCAGCGGCAGTTGGAGAGCTGGAGAAAAGATTCGCAATAGATTTTGAGATGCTGCAAGTCGATACGATGTTCTTCCTGTGCTGAAATGAACGAGGCTGGAAGCTGCCGCTACCGGTTTGCCCAAAGTGCGATAACGGATTGAAAGACCTGAAGGCGGTTTCGGTACAAGCTGCGTGAAGGCCCCAGCGTGGCGGAGGCTAGTAGTCGGGGATTGACAGAATGCCAGGCAGAGGAGTTCCCAATGGCAGCCCATCCAGTTTCCCCTTACCCCCTATGCCCAATCTGCAACCAATCGGTTGACCTGGAAACTTGCAAGACCGACCACAATGGTGAAGCAGTTCACGAGGACTGCTACTTCTTCCGCGTGCACAATTTCCGCGCGCACAAGGCGTTGAACGGAAGCGCGAAAAAATCCCAACAACGGGTCAGTGGGGAGCCTACATAGATTTCAGAAGCGATTCGGCTCTGGGAATGAGCTGATTGGAGGCGTGCTCTTTTGAAACTACCGCACTTACGCCTGCCGCTATCGCTGACTTGGAAAAAGCTTCGTTCGCGAACAAACACAGTATAGATGGCAATTCAACGCGAACGGCGCTCCCTCGGGAACGAAGCCTCCTTCTCCCAATGATCTTCCGCTGGAAGAAGGGGACGTCTTCGTTGGCTGGGCAGAGCAAGTTGCGGTAACAGGAAAAGCAATTGTCTATCAACCGGATCCAGGGACTTCAGCAAATTATCCACTCTTCAACCTTCTCACTGCAGATGGTTTTTTGGAGGCGGTTTGTAAATGCCCGGATTGCGACTCCAACGAGTATCGTGAGGCGCTTCGCTCGGCGAATCGGGGCAATGAACCACCCCTCGAAGTCTTCAAGCCCTATGTTTTCACTGGGTAGAAAAACAGAGAACGGAAGGGCTGAGTTGGCTCCACAATCACAACTGTTGAAAGCAAGGCGATAGCGCTCATTGACCTGTTGATGAGTGTAATCGGGATATTTCAACAGTTACCGGAGTTGCGCGATATGATTACGGCATGTCGAGCCTCCTTGTTTGGTTCCTCATCGGCATCGTGCTGTTGTTGTCGCTCGGTTTCGTCAAAATGTTTGCCCTCAATACGTATGACCTGAAACTGTGGCCTGCTATTCATCGTGCAAGACGGGAGATTCGGAAGATCGCCCGTCAGCGCGTTCCGAACGCGGATGTATTCAGCAGGCAGGGTGCGACAGCAATCAGTCCAGGCCACCTAAGTTTTGGTATCAGGGTGGAAACCGACAAGCAGCGAACCGCCCTGTGTGAGGACCGCGAGATTCACAAACAATTTCGTGATGCATTGGTGAAGGCTGGGTACCCGCCAACTACTGTCCCTGTGGTGCATTTCGGCATTCAGTCGCAAGAGACAGTGGACCGCGAATACGGAGGGAGTTGGGACGAAGCCGGACAGATGCCCTGAAGCTCTACTCTCAGTTGACGAAACCAGGCGATTACACTCATTTACTCCCCGCGCTGCCCCGCGAGCGAGCCCCGGCCTAAAGTCAAAGGGTGCGGTGGGGGTGTAGCGCGACGATCTCGTCCACTTCGCGCTGATGTTACTTCCCTGCGATTCCTTCAGCGATGCCCGCCGCGATCGGTACTTTATACAACTGGTGTTGATATGCCTTGATCATTAACAGGATCCAGAGTATGAGGCCCACTAACGTTAGTAGCAACGAGATCATGGTCCACACGCCAAACCCGAACAAGCCACCAATGTTAAGAATTATTGCGAGACCAATCCTAAAAATGGTGAGCGCTCCGAATACCACAATGGATTGGGCCGCGTGAAATCTTACGAAGGGGCGCTTGTCGATCAGAAGAAAGATAATTCCGGAGATCCACCCAAGGGCGTAGCACAACAATCCCGCTATGTTTTCTGCTAGGCCTTCGCTAGACGCGCTTGCTACCCCAACCGTCACAGCGTTTTGGCTGGCACCGCACTTCGGACAAAATGTCGC
>Ga0182024_10023396_pt1 | contig 11066 bp, 9 predicted proteins | sample P32metaG_FD_120480 | JGI IMG/M metagenome (GOLD analysis project Ga0182024, IMG submission 120480) | Permafrost microbial communities from Stordalen Mire, Sweden - P3-2 metaG (Illumina Assembly) | ecosystem: Environmental > Terrestrial > Soil > Wetlands > Permafrost | place: Sweden: Stordalen... | reverse complement strand
GTACTGGAAGCCGGTCTATGCGGTGCTCGAAGGCGACTTCGAGCTGATCGTCGGCAACGCCCATCACATCAAGAACGTGCCGGGTCGAAAAACGGACGTGAAAGACAGCGAATGGCTCGCGGAGCTCGCGCGCCACGGGCTGATCGCTCGGAGCTTCGTGCCGCCGAAGCCGATTCGGGAGCTGCGTGATCTACTGCGCTACAGGCGGAAGCTCATCGACAGCCGAACGGCCGAACGCAATCGCCTTCTGAAGTTGCTCGAGACAGCGAACGTCAAGGTGTCGAGCGTCGCGACGGATGTCTTCGGCAAATCAGGGATGCTCATGCTCCGGGCGCTTGCGGGCGGCGAAACGAACTCCGCCACAATGGCGGAGCTTGCGCAGGGCGTGCTGAAGAAGAAGAAGGCCGCGTTGCAGGGAGCACTGGAAGGGCGCGTCGACGACCACCATCGTTTTCTTCTGCGAATGCAGCTCGAGCGTCTCAAGCGCGTGGACGGTGATCTGGGCGAGCTCGATGTGTACATCGATGCGAAGCTGGAGCCGTACCGAACCGAGCAGCGAGCGCTTGCAGCCATTCCGGGCATCGGCGCGCTCGCCGCCGCCACCATTCTCGCGGAGATTGGCGTGGACATGACCGTGTTTCACAGCGCACACCACCTGGCAGCGTGGGCCGGCGTATGCCCAGGCAACAACGAAAGCGCGGGCAGACGTGCGAGCGGGACTACGCGCAAGGGCAACCCGCACCTGCGCGCGGCGCTCGTGGAAGCCTCGCTATCGGCCGCGCGCAAGAAGGGCAGCTACTTTCGCGCGAAGTACTACCGCCTCAAGGCGCGACGCGGAGCCAAGCGCGCCGCGATGGCGGTCGCCCACAAGTTGCTCGTCGCCATCTACCGCATCCTCGCCGACGGCACCGCCTACACCGACCTTGGCGAAGGCTACCTCGACTCCCTGTCGCAGAAGCGGACCACGCGCCAGCTCGTGCATCGGCTTGAGACCATGGGCTTTCGCGTGCAGCTCGAAGCCGCCGCCCCGCCAAGCTGACCTCGGCTTTGGACGTCCATGTCGGTCTGGACGTCCACTTTCTTGGCAACCCGGGGGAGAGAGCCGAAAAATTGTCCGGCGCCATACCGCCCGAACGTTTCGGGGGGTGGAGGTGCCAACATGGCAACCGTTTCTATCGGCAACCACTCGAAGATCGTCGCTCGTCACTCCGACCAGGAGCGCATCCGCGCGTTTTACCAAGGCGTGCTCGGCTGCGTTCTCACGAAGGAGTCGACGAGCGTCGACTACATCAAGTTTCACCAGGGTTTCTTTCTCGCCGTGCTCTACCAGGACGCGGTGCCGACCCAGGAGCAGCTCAGGCAGTCGATCTGGCTCGAGCTCCGCTCGGACGAACCGGCAGAGCTGCGCAAGAAGATCGTCGACTTCGGCGTGACCGAGATCGACATGCCCGGAGCCGATCACCTCTACTTCCAGGCCCCGGGGGGCCAGGTGTTCCGGCTCGTCCGCAACGGCGAGGATCTCTCGCGATTCGAGAAGTGAGGAGACCACGATGAACACTACAATCGCCCCCAGGATACCAACATGACCAACGACAACCAGGCGGGAGGCAAGCGCCCCGTGACTGCGCACGTCAGCTCGGCGCCGGTTGCGCGCGCCGTGACGGACGGAGACATCGTGCTCGCGACCGTCGACGTCGCCGCGTCGCCGGAGCGCGTATTCCGCGCCCTGACGACCGACGAGATGGAGCGCTGGTGGGGCGCCCCCGGCGTCTACACCACCGAGGCGTGGAAGGCCGACCTGCGTGGCGGCGGAGCTTGGAGCCTCGTGACCCGTCTACCCGATGGGACAGCGCTCCCGGCGAGCGGCGAGTTCCTTCACGTCGACGCGCCGTCGAAACTGGTGCAGACGCGGCGTTACGACTGGGATCATCCGACGCTCGGCCGCCGCGCGACGAAGGTAACCACGTTGCTCGCGCCGATCGAGACCGGAACGCGGGTGACCGTGCGTCACGAGGACTTCGGCAGCAGCGAGGCTGCGGTCGAGCACGCGGGAGGATGGGAGCGTCTCCTCGATTGGCTCCAAGAGTACCTGGCGCGGGAGAAGGGAGGAGCGCGATGAGTCAGTTCGTCTTCCTGTATCGCGAGGACAAGACCCCTTCGCCGCAGGAGCTCGAGTCGCGGATGGCGAAGTGTCTCGTGTGGTTCAAGGATCTCGAGAAAAATGGCCACCTCGCGTACTACGGTCATCCGCTGAACCGCACGGACGGCGGCGTCGTTCGGGATTCGAAGGGCTCCGTGACTGACGGCCCCTACGCCGAGACGAAGGACATCGTGATCGGCTTCTCCGTGATCGAGGCGAAAGACTTCGACCAGTCCGTGAAGCTCGCGGCGGCATGTCCGCTCGTCGCAAGCGGGTGCCTCATCGAAGTGCGGCCGGTGCTCAAGCTCTAGTGGAGGCCGACGGTCCGTTCTACCGGAGGGAGAGGGCGCGCCTGCTCGCGGCGCTCACGCGCGTCTTCGGCGTCGAGAACCTCTCGCTCGCCGAAGACGTCGTGCAGGAGACCCTCGCGAAAGCCTTCGAGACCTGGGCCTTTGGCGGGGTGCCCGAGCACCACTCGGCCCTGCTCATGGCCTCCGCGAAGAATCGCGCCCTCGACGTCTTCCGCCGCGAGCGCACGGCGCGCAAGTTCGCCCCCGCGCTCCAGCACGTCATCGAGAGCGAATGGACGCTGCGCCCCGCCGTCGAAGAGCTCTTTCTGCCGAAGGCGCTCCAGGACGACGAGCTGCGAATGATGTTCTCGTGCTGCCATCCGCAGCTGGCCGAGGAGGCGCAGGTCGCGCTCATCCTGAACATGCTCTGCGGCTTCGGGGTCGAGGAGATCGCGCGCATCTACCTCGCGAGCGTGGCGGCGGTCGAGAAGCGCATCTCGCGCGGCAAGAAAATCCTCGGCGCGGCGCAGCGTCTGTTCGAGCTGACCGCCAAGGACTTCGCCCCGCGGCTGTCGGCCGTTCATCGCGCGCTCTACCTGCTCTTCAGTGAGGGATACCACGGGGCGAGCGACGAGGCGGTCATCCGCGCGGAGCTCTGTCGCGAGGCGTTGCGGCTGGCACGCCTGCTCGTCGACCACGCGCCGGCGGCCACGTCCGCGACGTATGCGGTCGCCGCGCTGATGTGCCTCGACGCCGCGCGCTTGCCGGGTCGCACCGACGAGATCGGCGACCTGATCGCTCTCGTCGAACAGGACCGCTCGCGCTGGGATGCGAAGCTCATTGCGGAGGGGCTCGCGTTTCTCGAGCAGTCGGCTACAGGCAGCGAGCTCTCTGAGTACCACCTCGAGGCGGCGATCGCGGGGATGCACGCGACGGCGAGCCGCTTCGCGGACACGCGATGGGGCGAGATCGTGGGCCTCTACGACATGCTCCTGACGGTGCGACCTTCACCCGTCGTGGCGCTGAACCGTGCCATGGCCGTCGCCCAGCTCGAAGGGCCTGAGAAGGGCCTCGAGTCCATCGAAGCGATCTCTGGAATCGAGCGACTCGAGGACTATCCCTTCTACGCCGCCGCACTCGGCGAGCTCGAGCTGCGGTGCCGGAGGATCGAGGTGGCCCGCGCGCACTTCGAGAAGGCGCTCGACTTGGCTCGCAATGAAGCGGAGCGACGATTCCTCGCGCGTCGTGTCGAGGACTGCGCGGGCGGAAAGCCTGCAATCAGCAGAGCGACGCTGCCGTGAGGCCAGCGCGACGGCCGCCCCCCGGGAGACTGAGGGATTTCGCCGATAACGCGCGAACTGTCTCCTCGGCCGCCCCCCTCCTTCCTCGGGCCTCCCGCTTTGGACGACCTTCTCGCCAGCGGTCCGCCTCGTAGCGCGCTTCAACTCCGCTCGATAGTCCCGAGCCAACTTGTCGTCGGACCACGCTTCGCGGCGCGGGTCTTCGTCGTTGGGATCGCCAGGGGAGCGCTCCGCGTCGTTGTCAGGGCACCAGGCCAGGCGAGGATCCAAGCGTCCCGCGAGCCACGCGATCAAGCACTTGAGGCTCTCCTGCAGGTTTAGTGGAAGCGCGTAAGCGCAGGCGGTGGCGTTTTGCAGGGGGATGGTCGGGTCTGCTGAGCGTGATCTGAGTCGGGAGGCGAGGCCGCGTAGGGTGCGCACGAGGGGCGGGGTACCTTGCGGTTGTTCAAGCCTTGACGAGGGGCTCGTCGAGGGCTGGGCAGTAGGGTCTGATCTCCGCGACAACGTGGCAGCGGTCCCGCCCGCGACCGGACCGTCAGGGGATGGCGCGGGGTGACACAAGGGTCTCACGAGCGGGCGGGGTGTCTTGTTGGCGCAACCCATGCAGGTTAGAGCATATGACTCTCGTTAGACATTCGATCGCATGGTCGGTCCGCCGGATCGTATTGCTCACGCTTTATCCGGCACCCGTGGTCGCGTGCGCGAGCACCGCTATGGGCCCGGGCGACGCCTCTCTGCCGGAAGCGCCAGAAGGCCCTCTTGGCCAAGATGCACTTTCGGACGCGGATGGGCTGGGCGAGTCCGCCGCCGCGACATGCGACGCCAGCGCGTACGACGACGGCGGCGCGGGTACATGCTCGCCGCACTGGATCCAGGGGGATGGGTGTAACGGAGGGGCGGTGCTCTTCCCTTGTGGCTTGCCCCTCACGCCGCTCTCGACTTCTATGCAGGGCTCGTACGGCCTCTGCTCAACGTACTGCATGGCGAGCGACAATTTTAATGGCTGTCAACTGCAGACGGCGGACGGTGGAGCAGGCGCACCGATTACGAGCTTTATTGCGGACGCTGGAACCGCACCGACCGTCGTGAACTGTTATTTTGATCACACGGGTCGGCGCCCGGTTACTCTCGTCGGGGAGCCCCGCGGCGAAGCACGAACGGTTGGCGACGCCCTAGCACGCATTGCGTATTTGGAGGCGGCATCGGTGGAGGCGTTCGCCGACTTGGCGGAGCAACTCGAGTCACACGCCGCCCCCGGCTCGTTGGTTCGTCGCTTACGCGAGGCTGCGATGGATGAGGTGCGCCACGCCCGCACTATCGGACGTTTGGCATGTGTGCGCGGACGTCGGCCACCGGCTGTGCGGTGTCGGGACGCCGAGGCCCGTGGGCTGTTTGCAATCGCATTGGAGAACGCGCGAGAGGGTTGCGTGCGGGAGACGTGGGGGGCAGCCTGCGCCATCGTGCAGTCCCAGCGGGCATCGGACCCGGAACTCCGCGAGGCGATGCGCCTTATCGCCCGCGACGAACTTCGGCATGCGGTACTATCATGGGACGTTGCAGAGTGGATCGCCGCGAGGCTGACAAACGAGGAACGTGACTGCGTCGACGCCGAGCGGAGCAGCGCCATAGTTCAGCTGCAAGGCGAATTGGAGCACACACTTCCCAAAGACTTGGCCCGAGTTCTTGGATTTCCGACACGCGATGAAGCGCGAGCAATCGTTTCCAGAATGCGCGTCGACGTCTGGAGGGAAGCTGCCTAAAAGCGCATCAGCCACGGCGCTCCGTGGCTCAAGACCACGTTGGTGCAATGCGCGAGCGAGGCCTACCGTGACGCGCTGAAGACCCTCGGCGCCGTCGCGAGCATGAGCCGCAAGGGTGACTGCTGGGACAGTGAGTATATGGCGGAGAGTTTTTTCGGTCTCCACCAGGATGACCAGCATGGCGCTGATGCTTTCGATGTGCCCTCGTTCAGACGAAAGCGCTGGCAAGCGTCGTTCCCTCGCGCATCCGCCACGGTGCCCCCGGTGAAGGCGAGCCTGTGAGCCCGACAAGGCCGCGTGCACGGCGCACGCCGCCACGCTGGCCAGGGCCACGGGACGATCGATCGCGGGCGATACTCGAAGGGTCCAAATGTCACGAAGGTGTTTCGACAACGCCGCCTTCGTTCCCGTAGCGTGCGCACTCGACTGCTCCTGTCTCGGTCGTGACCGCGTCGGAGGCCCCGACGTCGTTGGAGCCCGCGTCGGAAGGGGGGGCGCTGTTAGCTACGACCGCACGCTGTACGCCCCGGGCAGCCCGTGTGCCGGCAACCCGGGCACTGAAGTCATCTTCGACGAAAGCATCGACTACGACGCCTCACGCCTTTTAGCGGAGGAGTGAACGCGGCGAACCTGCCCTACTCCAAGGACGCCAATGGCAACTGCAATGTCGTCTTCCCCCACGACTTCGTGAAGGTCAATACGATTTTCGAACTGGTCAAATCTGCGGGTGGGCACACGGCGTGGTCGGACAAGCATCCGGCCTACGAAATCTTGAACGGACCTTCGGGTGTCGGCATCGACGATCTCTACGCTCCCGAGCAGGCGTCCAACATCGCCAACGCGCCGCCCGGCACCGTCAACGGGATCAACCTGGCGGCCACTCTCGCCATGTGCGACGGGACGACCAACTCCCTCCCCATGGCCGACGTTTCGGACTACACGACCTGCGAGCCCGCTGCGCTCGCTTTCGACGACATCCGCGTGCAGGCCATCCTCAACGAGATCGACGGACTCTCCTCCGACGGATCCCATCCTGAGCCCGTGCCGACCCTCTTCGGCATGAACTTCCAAGCCGTGAGCATCGCGGAGAAGCTGCCCGTTGGCGGGTACACAGACGCAGCCGGCACGCCAAGCGCATTGCTCGCGTCGACGCTGACGCATGTCGACGCGGACCTCGGAAAGATGGTCGGCGAGTTGCAAAAGAAGCAGCTGCTCGCGTCCACCCTCGTCATCATCAGCGCCAAGCACGGACAGTCGCCGATCGACAAGACCAAGCTGGCCATGGAAGCCGGCGGTCTGGGCAACGCCACGGTCCAGGATCCGCAGCCCTTCATCGACGCGGTCGACCCCAACATCGGATCCCATCCATCGGTGTTCGTGAACCCGAACAGCGGTAGCTCCTACGACACCGATGGCCGCTTCCAGACGGACGACGTCGGCCTGCTGTGGATCCAGCATTCGCAGGACACGGCGACGACGGCGAGCATCGTGAGCGCGCTCCAGACCAAAGCGGCCGCCATCTTCGCGAACACGCTCCCCGCAGGCACCATCTTCACATCGAGCATCACATCGGGCGCCGCCCTCGCCGCAATCTACGGAGACCCCGCATCGAGCGATCCCGTGGCCGCTGCGCGCGCACCGGACGTGTTCATCCAGCCAAACTGGGGAACGATCTATTCGGGTAGCTCGAAGAAGATCGCGGAGCACGGAGGCGGCACGACCGACGACACCGCGGTCGCGTTGCTCGTCTCGCTTCCGGGCTTCGGTGTCCGGAAGACCGTCGCGACCTCGGTCGCTACGACGCAGGTCGCCCCAACGATCTTGCGGGCGCTTGGAATCGACCCGACCAAGCTGCAAGCGGCCACGGCAGAGGGCACTGTGGTATTGCCGGGCCTCTTCTGACCGAGTGCATCGAGAGCCGCATGTATTGGCTCGTCGACTGTTTGGCGTAGGTTCTCCATGTCTCTCGGAGTCGAGTACGAGCTGAACATCGGCGTGGGCGAAGGCGTCACCGACGCGAGCAACCGGCTCGTTCTCGAGACCGTCCTCGGCTACGCACGGGAAAAGGACGACCCACCGAGGCTCTCTTATCGACGTTGAGAAATCCCCAGCGCAACGGAAGCGCGGCGCCGAGCATCCCTCGCGTAGTACAACGGCCACCGGAGGAGCTCGACCATGGAATATCAACGCCTCGGCGCGACGGGCCTCGTCGTGTCCCGCATCTGCCTCGGCTGCATGAGCTACGGCGATCCCGACGCTTCGCTCGCCGGGTCTTCACTGGGTTGGAAGTGGGCGCTCCGAGAGGAGGAGTCGCGTCCGTTCTTCAAGCGGGCGATCGAGCTCGGCGTGAACTTCTTCGATACGGCAAACGTCTATTCATTCGGGGCGAGCGAGGAGATCACCGGGAGTGCGCTCAAGGAACTCGCGCGGCGCGAGGATCTCGTGATCGCCACCAAGGTGTGCAGCGTGATGCGCCCCGGGCCGAACGGCCGTGGGCTCTCGCGCAAGGCGATTCTCGACGAGATCGACGCGAGCCTGAAGCGGCTCGGGACGGATTACGTGGACCTCTACCAGATTCACCGCTGGGACGACGCGACCCCGATCGAAGAGACGATGGAAGCGCTCCACGATGTCGTGAAGTCCGGGAAGGCGCGCTACCTGGGAGCCTCCTCGATGTGGGCCTGGCAGTTCGCGAAGGCGCAACACGTCGCGGAGAAGAACGGGTGGACGCGCTTCGTCTCGATGCAAAACCACTGGAACCTGCTCTACCGGGAGGAGGAGCGAGAGATGGCGCCCCTGTGCAACGACCAGGGGGTCGGGATGATCCCGTGGAGCCCGCTCGCCCGAGGCAAACTGGCGCGCGCACCGGAAGCGAAGACCGCTCGGACCGAGACCGACCTCTTCGGAAGTCGCCTCTATGTATCGATGGAAGATGCCGATGCGCGCGTGCAGGCGGCGCTGGACCAGGTGGCGAAGGGTCGCAAGCTGCCGCACGCGCAGGTAGCGCTCGCGTGGCTGAGCCAGAAGCGCGGCGTGACCTCACCGATTGTCGGCGCGACTAAGACGCACCACCTCGAAGACGCCGTCGCGTCTCTCGCGGTGAAGCTGACGACCGACGAGGTGCGCGTGCTCGAGGAGAGCTACTTGCCGCATCCCGTGGCGGGGTTCGGCTGACGGAGGTGGCCAAGGCGCAAGGCTCGGCGATCGAGGTTGGTTTCCCCCCGGTGAACGACGGTTCGCAAGCGCGCCGACACGGACCAGGTCCGTCCTCGCGGGGACCACCTTGGACTACCTGCTTGCCCGCGAACCCAGCGGTTGCGTGCAACCGCGTGGACACGCGCCAAACGGCTCCGGTACCGGCGGCCAGCCTTCGGGGCATTGCCCGCGCGCAAAAAGGGACTTGCGCCCCATGCGCAACCGGTAGCCCGGTGGCCACTCGGGCTGGCCCGCGGCAGCCGTCTCGTCCATGCTTCAATTGATGCTTCCCATTGCGAAGGTAAACCGACGAGCGTGGCTCATCGGGGTCATCTTCGCGCTGGCGGCAGCATGCGGCGGAGGCAAGGGCAGTCCGAAACCTGGCGACTCGCCGCTGTCCGACGGTGGCCTGGATGGGAGCACGGCCACGCCGGAAGCCTCCGATGGGAACGCCGGAATCGGCGTCGGCGACGACGGCGGCATCGGACCGGCTCCGACGCCCGGACCCGACGCCGGCGCTGCACCTGGCGACGACGACGGTGGCCCCGCCCTTTCAGGTGATTCCGGTACGCCACAGCCCGTCGCGGTTCCCGCGACAGACCGGACGAAGGTGCAGCTCGCCGACGGCTGGAGGCTCATGGGAAGCAACACGCTGACGGGCGCGGAGGTGGTGGCATTCAACGACGCGGCTTGGCCGACGGTGTCGGTGCCTCACACTTGGGATTCGGTGACCGCCAGCACCAACGCGATCGCTTCGTATACGAATTCCTGGTATCGAACGCGGTTCTCGCTCACGGCCGCCGACCTTCAAAAGCGCGTATACGCGTATTTCGAAGGCGTATTCCAAATTGCCGACGTCTACGTCAACGGCAAGCACCCTGGCCAGCACCGGGGCGGCTACACACGGTTCATCTTCGACGCGACGCCGGCGGTGACGTTGGGCGTGAATATCCTCGCCGTGCAGGTCAGCAATGGCACGTGCGCGGACTGCCTGCCCGACGGAAACGCGCGGCTCAACAAGGGCTACGGAGGTATCTACCGGAAAGCCTGGATCGTCACGACGAGCCCGTACCACGTCGCGACCACCGATTACGCGTCGAGCGGCGTGTACGTGACCCCCTCGAATGTCAGCAGCGCGTCGGCCACGGTCGACACCCGAGTTCTTTTGACCAACGACGGGCCCGCCGACAAGATGTTTACCGTCAAGGTCGTGGTCAGCGACCCCGGCGGCGCCCCCGTCTTGACGTCGACGAGCGACGTCCCCGTGAAGGCCGCCTCGATGGCGCCGGCCACGCTCACAGGCATGGTGACCAACCCAGAGCTCTGGGGACCGGCCTCGCCGGCTCTCTACAGCGTCGTCTTCACGGTCACCGTGGACGGCGCCCTCACCGACGCGGTCGGTGAGCACATCGGCTTTCGCTCTTACCAGTTGACCACGAGCGACTTCATACTGAACGGCGCTTCCGTCCGCCTGCGGGGCATGGGCAAGCACCAGGAAACGGAACACCACGCGTCGGCCGTGACGGACCAAGAACTGATCGAGGACTGGGACAACCTGCAGGACATGGGCGCGAACTACGTTCGGCTCGTGCACTATCCACATGCCCAACTCGAATACGACTTGGCCGACCAGCGAGGAATCATGGTGTGGGCCGAAGACGGCCATACCAACGGGGGCCCGGTCACGCCCAACGGCGATTCCCTCTGCCGCGAGATGATCTATCAGAACTGGAACCATCCCTCGATACTCTTCTGGAGCGCGGGCAACGAGGGCGGCGGAAGTCCCGTCGCGACCTCTCACTATGCGATCACCTTGAAAATGACCGACGCCTCCCGCCCGATCGTTTACGCTAACAGCGGCCAGAACCCGACGAACATCGACTTCACGTTTACCAATCGGTACGACGGTTGGTACCCCATCGACGGCACGATGTACGATCAGCTCACCGCGGCCGCGCACTGGGTTTCCGAGAGCGGGGCAGGGGCCGTCATCGGCATACATACCCCGGATGCATTCGCGATGAATCACACAGTGGATTCGTTCGAACCGGAGGAATACGGCGCTCTCGTCAACGAGGTGCGATTCGACGACCTTTTCCGCAACCCGAGCCACGTGCCGGCCTTCGCAGGGTTCCTATTCCGCGACATCTCCGACGTCAAATACAAGAACCTCGTCAACACCAAGGGTCTCATCACCTTCGGTGGCTACAAGAAGGACAGTTTTTATCACTTCAAGTCGTTCTTACAGAGGTCGCCGGTCGTGCACCTCGTCGGGCCGCACTACTTCCTGCGTGGCGCGAACGGCGCAGGGCAGGGCGTGGTGAAGGCGTACTCGAACGCGGAGACGCTCACTCTCACGGTGAACGGTAACCGGATGGGC
>Ga0182024_10023395_pt1 | contig 11066 bp, 14 predicted proteins | sample P32metaG_FD_120480 | JGI IMG/M metagenome (GOLD analysis project Ga0182024, IMG submission 120480) | Permafrost microbial communities from Stordalen Mire, Sweden - P3-2 metaG (Illumina Assembly) | ecosystem: Environmental > Terrestrial > Soil > Wetlands > Permafrost | place: Sweden: Stordalen... | reverse complement strand
TGATTGCCCCTGCAGCAGTTGCTATGGCGCTGAGCACCATTCCGGGAAGTCCCATGTCACACCTTCTTCTACGTTCCCTAACTAAATGTCAGGCGAGAAGGAAGCGGGGTCTTGACGTCCTAGTTGGAATAGTAACACCAAAGACCACGCGGCACTAAGCAAGCCCGTAATCCTTAAGTTCGAGGTGAAAAAGCTTGATTTGACCAGTTGCTTGCCAGGGCGACGCCTCGAGCTAACCGACAATGGCTGGTGGCAGGCGCAGAAGAAAGCCGCGCCGACAACAGGGTCTCGAGCACCGTGAAGTTGAGAAGCGAACGGTAACGTCGTTCCCTGAGAGAAAACAAATCGAGTGGACGGGCAACAACATGGTCACTCGGTCGCCACTGGCGCGTCTGAAGGAGTTTGGGGCTTCGATCCGAGGCGCTCAACGGCGGCGTCAACCTCAGCGCCCATCAAGATCGCCAGTCCGGTCAGGTAAAGCCAGAAAATAAGGATCGCCACGCCGGCGAAAGCACCATAGGTCTTGCCGTACGAACCGAAACTGCTGGTGTAAAAGGAGAAACCCAACGACACCAGGGCCCAGAGGACCGTGGCGAGGAGGGCCCCGGGGCTAGTCCAACGCCACTTAGAGCGCCGTCGATTTGGGGCCACAAAGTACAAAAGCGAGAATAAGAGATTCATCAGAACGAGCGCGAGCACCCAGCGCAGCACCGTCCAACCGGCACTAAAGGCCGCGCCGCCGAGAGGCGACGTATCTTTGATGAGACCGCCCAACTGGGGACCGAAAATCACCAGCGCCGAAGCGGCGCCACCGAGCACGGTCGCCCCGACGAGCAAGGGTATCGCCACCATGCGCTTCAAGAAGAACGAGCGATCGGACGGCAGATTGTAAGCCATGTCCAAACCCTCTTCCACGATCACCATCCCCGACGTGGCGCTCCATAGCCCCACGACGCTCGCAATCACGGTGGCCCAAAGATCGGCGTTGGGATGATTCGTGGCGTGCGAGAGCGCCGTCGTGAATACCTGGGCCGCCCCCGAGGGCAAGGACTTGGAGACACCGTGAATGAGGTTGATCACCACGTTGCTGGGAATCTTCACCAGGGCCGCAATCCCTAAAAGGGCAATGATTATCGGAAAGATGGCGAGAAACCAGCGAAAGGCGAAGGCGCCCGCGGCAATGTTGACTCGATCAATTTTGAGATTGGCCATCGTAGAGCGCAGCACGGCCCGAGGTCCACCAATGTTCTTCACCTCCAAGTAGGCAATGAGGGCTGAGGGTTCTTCGTTCAACTGCGTTCACCCTTCGATACCATGCCCCCAACGATATGGCGAAAAGTTGGCCAAGATATTGCTCCAGGCCGTCACAATCTCGCGTGGATACCGACATCAGACAAAGCCCCTCGACGTCTTCTACGCTTCAATGCCACCCGGGCCGATCGTGGGCGACCCGTTTGCATCGGTCACTCACGCCCCATTGGCCTTCGACGTGCGTCGCCTCGGCGGCCCAATTCGGGCATCCGGGCAACGTGTTGCGGAATATAGAAAGAGGTGCCTCCGATCGCAAAGGGCGCAATTGAAGCGACGGTCATAATGGTCACAATGAGCCATCCGAGGGCGTTGACGACCCGGCCATTGGCGAAGTCACCCATCAAGGTCCGACTTACTAGATCCTCTCACCGGCCTCATTGCCCAGTTGTCGTTCTTGAATGAAGTAAGAATCGCTGTGAAACATGGCGACGTGTGGAGTCCCTAATTGCCAGAAACGAACCCGACTCCACGTGCTCGCTTCTTATGTCAATAACGATGAGCGGTCGTCGGTCCAAGCGTCTAACAGACAATCGACGAATCGTTGTTCCAACATCAATATCGCGGCCGCTCCGAAGATTACATCCGGGCCTAACTCCGGCTCCTCACTAATCAGGCCAACGACCATGCGATCACGGGCGATCACCGCGTGCTTGGCATCGATGTGAACGTGCACGTCATAGAAGCGCCGTCCCTCAGGCCCAACGTCGAATCGCGCCAGTGCCTGGCTGTAGCGTCGCATCGCTTCCACGGATGTCATCTCGAAAATAGCGAGGTGTCCCACCAGCGCGCCCCGCCAGCGCCGATGAAGGCCAAACATCGACACTAAATTGACCGTAGCGAGGGTGGTACCGGGAAGCCGGTCCACGTACGCCCCGTAACTGGCGTCGAGATCGAGCGCCACCATGGTGTCCGCAAACAGTTTGGAATGCATGCTCGAGGCGTCACCGGAACCGTATTCGTCGAATTGTATTTCCACCATGGCCGCTTTTGCTTCTCCGGTCAACCTTGGAATGCCAAACGTATGGGGATCGGCTTCCTTCAGTTGATAGGCGGAGCGATGCACACAAAATTCACGAAGCTGTTCCAACGTCCCCGACTCGCTGAGGTACGTCGATAGCGACGGACCCGATGAGCCACGAATCAGTTCATCAAGTGCGGTCACAACCTCAAACGTGAACCGAGGAATGGCCAGACCGATCTCCTCGCGTAACCGATCGACAAATGCCCATTCCATCTCGCCTCGGAACCGCAAGAGTCCCGGATCCCACTCCCAGTCGGCTTTACCCGAGCCGCGATAATGAACTTCGTAACAGAGATAGAGAGCCAGTCCGAAATCATCGTCGCTCAGTGGATCAATGTCCCCAATCGGCGGCGTCTCGCCCAAAGAGCCCGGCGTTCGTTGAAGCGCGGCGATCACCGCAGCGCTGAGCGGTCCACGGGGCCGCGGCAATGGAGACCACGGAGACCACGCAGACCCGCTGTGGTTTTGGTCGAAGATCGGTTCCGTATCGTGTCCGATCGTCTCGCCGCTCATCGGAAATGGTCCTAGATCCGTAAACATCCGGTGCAACATGAAATCTTGCTTTGTCATCTCAGTACCGAACCCTTCGACCAAAGTAGTTCCTTACGTGTTGGTGAGCACCGTGCGAGCGTCCGACGAAACATGAATCGGTTGGCAGCACGACGTCAGTGGGTATCGGGACTCGTGGCCGCAATCTCATCCAGTCGAATTCGATACTTTCGGGCGCCTGGTGCAACCATGAAATCACCATCAAATTCCGGTTATCGGAACTTTGATGTGAGAATAATTCCTTCACGTAGCTCTCCTCTTCAAGTATTCACAACTCCCGCGTAGATCCGTACATTTCTCTCACGTGAGAATTAAGTGCCGATCACGAATCCATTCAGTCACCTAATTGTCAACGAACAATCTGCGTCCTCCGATGCTCGGCACGTGTGTTAATCCGTGAAAACCTCTCTGGCTTTTTCACCCGCTTCCTTTAGTTTGTCCATCATTTCATCGCCTTTTGCTTCGGCCGCGAGACTGCCATGGCTAACCGCTCTACCGGCCGTCTCTTTGACCTTGACCTTGGCCTCCTGCACAGATTTCTTAACCTTTCTCTTGGTCTGGTCGGCGGAGTTCGTAGCCTTTCGCTCGGCTTTTTTCTCGGTCACCTTCGCTCGGATTTTCGCTTCTTCGATTGTTCTCTTGGCCTTGCGATTGGCTTTTTCCATCACGTCCTTCGCCCGGCTTTCAGCTTTGCGCTTGGCCCTACTGACGACGTCTTTCGCGTGACTCTCCGCTTCGACGGCAATCTTCTTCGCCCGGCGCTCTGCCTTATTGACAATCCTTTTAGCTCTGACTTTCTGTGCCATCGTTGATTTCTCCTCTTTCAATCGTGTAGAAGAAAGCGCTCACGTTTTGTATTCCGAATTAGAACGAAACACGCTTCCCAGATGACCTTTCAGTTGGACCCGGATTATTTCGTGATTGTATCGTCGACTCCTACCACCGTCAATTAAGCGACTTACGAAACCACAACGTTTTCTTCGTTTCGCGACTTGGTCTTCGTGTACATCCTCGTCGCGGCCCGTCTAGGTGTCGACAAACTGCACGGACCGCGGACCAAAAAAACTTATAGAACCCTTATAGTTCGCCCGCACGCAGCGCAGGGTTCAATCCGAAAAAACCGCTTGAAGAGGAGGATCCTTTACCGCTTCAGTCCGCCAATACGGCAAACTAAGATGCGGAGCGTATGCAGTGAACGTCATTGACGCCAAAGCAGTTCCCGACTCCGGAGGCACCATGATTACTTTTGGCCTGGTACTTATGATCATCGGATTCTTGCTGGGTATCCCGGTGCTCTGGTCAATTGGAACGCTGCTGGTTCTGATTGGACTGGTTCTTTGGATTCTGGGATCCATCGGTCGCGCAGTAGGGGGCCGACGGCACTACTACTAGGGACGTTTCCAATCATGCCAGGCGGCGGCCGTGCCGCCGATGCAGAGTGCTCGTATTGATCGCGAAAGGTAAGAAAGCGTCCCCTCGAGTTACATGATTGAGGGTGACGGAAGCACACTTCTCAGGAGCCAACGATGAGCGGTCGTCTTGTTATGTAGTCATTCGACGTCACGTCACACTCGAATTGTCCGACCACCATTGATCAGTGAGCGCTCGTGACGAACGAACGTGATGAAAAAGGAAGCGCGGTTTCACGGGCAACGCGTGCGCCCGCGACGCCGTCGACTGACCTTGCGCATTCACACCGTCGTTGCCTAAATCGGCCTTCAACTGGTCCGCCCGGGCCATCAACTTCAAGTATCGATCGTCGCTGCCTTGGCGTCGGACAAACTGCTTCATCCTCTCTTCCTTTCCTTATAGTTCCCACGCCCGGTCACGCTCGACCCGCCATCCACGACGATTGACGTACTCCCCGAAGTTCTTCCAATCACTGCGCGTCGAGTTGAAGAGTCATCAACGCTCCTTCGAGTTGATTTCGAGCAGCTCTCGAACGCAGGCCTCGAGTTGTCGCAGGAGTTCGAGCGAGGTTGGTTGCTCTGGTGACCACCGAGGAGCGGCGTCAATCGCTCGAAAAGTAGACGACGGGGACGACCCGTTACTTAGCGAATCAACGCCGTCGACAGGGATCAGGGGGGGGCATTTGATCCCTGTCGACGTGCGGTCTCTTGCGTCCCAACTGCGGGCGCTCGATCTATTTCTTGAAAGCATCCTTGACCTTCTCTCCGGCCTGCTTCAGGTTGCCCTTCATCTGGTCGGCCTCTCCTTCAACTTCGAGCTGGCCATCGCCAATGATCTTTCCTGTGGCCTCTTTGAACTTGCCCTTGGTGATTTGGGTGGTGTTGCTCGCCTTGTCTTTTTTAGCCACGATTCAACCCCTCTTCTCGCGAAGCAAAGCGATCGGAATCTCCTTCGGCCCTAGGATCGCCACGAAGTTTCTCTCTTCGGTCCGACGACCAGTCAGCGGCCGTCATCAGGAACTTTACCTCGCGATGCTCTCCAATTCGGTGTTCAAAGTGCGTTCGTCCTCCCCCACCTTGTGGGGTCGCTTTTTCACTCGCGGAGCCGCACCGACGACGTTCGAGCGAAGCCACGCCATCCACATCTCGTTGAAAACTCGAAAACGGACCCACTGGCCGACGCGGGGTGCGGCTCCGGCGAGTGGAATCCCGCGACTGAAAATATTGGAGCGTTAGGGACACGTCGGGCCCCTCATTGACTTCGTCCACCGACGTCAAGGAACCAGCCCGATCGTCGAGGTTCTCAAAAAATGGGTCGCACATCGAAAGTCTTCTAATGACCATCGATACCCGTGACTCTGGGGGCAATCTATTTGGCGAGTAAGGGCGCCCCGGAATGCCGCGACGCCAGATGAAAGGTTGGCACCTAGCCCGACTGCGAAAAGACCCACTTCACACCCTCTTCTACCAATCCTGACTAATTATCAGGGGAAAAGGAAGCGGGGTCTTGACGTCCTGAATGGGATGGTAACAGGTCGACCTTTGGAGCTAGGCCATTCTGGCCACAACTTTATGACTACTTTTCACGCATTGTGCATTCATTCACATTGTCGTGGCCGAGCCACCTTGTCAGTGCCGGAACCTCGTTTTCACGCGCCGACACCGAGGATGTACCCGTCGTCGCGGTCAACGATTCGCGCGTTCGCCGTGGGCAAAAGGCTGACCGCGATCGGTATCCACCGATAACTCGGTCAGTTTGTTTTGGTCACCTTCGGTAAGTCGAGATCCTGGCCCGAAAGTGAACCCTCCACCACCATGGTCGCCAACGTCGTGAGACCTTGATTGTGATTGCGCGCATGAGCCCTCAGTCGATTAAAGGCTTGATCCATATCGCAATTCGTCGCTTGGGCGACCTTTCCTTTCGCCTGCTCGATAATGATGCGGCTGTCGAGCGCGTTACTCAATTGAAAGTTCAGGGTTTTGGCATCGAGTGAGGTCCGGTGCTGGAGGATGGCAATCGTCGCGATATCGGCGAGACCTTGCGCCAAGATCACGTCTTCTGCGTCCAATAGACCCTCTTCTTGGCGGAAAAAATTGAGCGCACCAATTGTTCGCCCGCGAAGACGCATGGGAAGACAGTGCACCGAGTGGAATCCGAGCGCCATGGCCCGCGGGGTGAAATTGGGCCATCGTTCATCCGTTTCGTTCAATTCGTGGTTGATTATGGCGTTGCCGTCCTTGTAGCAATCAACGCAGGGCCCTTCATCGGCTTGAATTTGAAGTAATTCCAGCACTCGCATTGATTCGCTTGACGAAGCAATGAACTGCAGTTCCCCTCCGGGCGACGCCAGCATGACGCCGGCGGCATCCACGTCGATCGCGTCGACGCACCGCAGGCTCAGCATCGTAAGAACGTCAATGACGTCGAAATCATCGACCAGATTGTCGGCAAGTTCAACGAGCGTTGCAATTAGAAGCGACTCCCTAGCCATCTCCCCACCTGTCTTTCGATTTAGCACCGGCGCACCGCGCCAGGAAAGGACAGTGCCGGCCAATTGTCTACATAATATCGCTTTATCCGCTTATTCGGTGCCTCGTAGGCCATCGGCGCGCCAAGTACCATAATCCGGATCGAAGCTGGTCTCTCGTACGACGACGCGAAGGGCGAGATCCCTTAAGGCTGTATCAGTGGCGAACGCGTGTGATCGTAGCGCCACGAGGGCGTCGCCCACGGTCATGGAACCCTGAACCGCCACCATGCCGGCGGCCTGATGGACGGAAAAATCGAATGTCGCCTCCCGTTCAAGCTCCGCGGAGAGCGTATCGCTGGGAGCACCGGCCTGCATGGCCAGCACGGCCCGGCCAATTACCGAAGCCATCAAATACGCGTCGGAGGACTGCGACGGGCTTAGGGCCCCCGGCCGGTCGCGATAAAGGCTCAGCGCCCCTAGCCGGATGGCGCCGATGCGCACCGGGAAGCCAAAGACGGCGTGGGCACCCGCGACGGTCGCCGAAGGCGCGTAGGCAATCCAGCGCTGGTCATTGGACGCAATCAGATCGGCCTCATCGATGGCGAATTCGGACAAACAGGCATCAACGCAGGGGCCTTCGCCCACGGTCATCTCCAGATCCATCAGCGTCCGAGCGACCGAATTACTGGTGCACAAGCTGGTGTACTGTCGCCCGGAAGAAACCAGAGCTATGCCGGCGCCGCTCAAGTTGGTGAATTCCGCCGCGACCGAGCACAAGGAACCGGCCTGCGAATGGGATTGCTCGCGCTTGGCCAAAAGCATGAGGATTGCCATGAGGCGGTCAGTCGCCACAATCCACCACCAACGCATCTATTTTCCCGAAGCGGCCCCGTACGCAAAACCCCTTCGTTGTCGCCATCTCGTTGTACCGTGACGCCACGAGAGTTGCCACCAGCGGGCCGGGTGCTGGGGACCGGTACTTCAACCTAACCCTCACTCCTATAGTCCTTGCCACCAACACGACCACTCACCACGTTGGTCGTTACCAGTTGTCTATCGCGAGTATTTCTGCGGGCCAACCGTCGCGACCCCAATTTGTTGCGCGGGAGCCAGTTGAGAATTCGCGGAATCCTGACTTGGACGGAATCTCCAATAATTCCGTAGACGTTATCCATAGAACTGCACACTTTCTACCTTCCCTGACCAACTGTCAGTCGAGTGTGGAAGCGGGGGTCTAGACGTCCTGAGCCCAACAGTATCACTCGCCCGTGCGCATTCACGAAGAGTTCGCGAGATTGAACCACCTCCTTTTTCACCCTGACGTCAATACCGCGACATCAGTTGCTCGTCTCAGTCGAGAGATTGTGGATCGATTCCGACGCCTCCGCCGGCGCTGCTCTCATAGGCGGCCAGGGCCACGCGCAGCACCTCCATTGCTTCCTCGGCTCCCCACAGTAAGGGTCCTTCGCCGTTACGTAACCAACGCAGCCAGTGCCGGCCGGAGTCGCGAAAGCTGCTCGCCCAGTCGTCGTCGAGTCCGTGCTGGGCGCGCATTTCGCCGTCCAGATACATTTCGAAACTGGGTTGCTGCAGCCCGCGACCCGTGCAGCGGTTCACCCGGGCGAAGCCCCGTCGCCCCGTGACTTCCCAGCGCTCATCGTTGGTGTAGTAATCCGAACGCAGGTACATGTCCACGGCCAGGGTGATGTCCCACACGCCGCGAATGCCGTTATGGTGCTCCCAAATAACGGTGGTCGGTGCATCAATCGCCATCCCTGGAATTATTTCGGTGGATCCGATCCAGGCCCGGACCTCTTTTATCGGACCGAAAAGCCATAGCGCGGTGGAAAGTTTGTGCCAGCCGTCGTCGAAGAACAAGATCCCCCGCCCGCGTTGGGCCTGGTCAAACTGCCAGCGATAAGTATCGCCCGGCACCTCCCAGCCGCCCCGCCCGCTGGCCACCATTTTCAAGTGGTAGCCACTTATCGGACCGAGCTGGCCGCCGTCGACCACCTCTTTGAGTTTTTGCAAAGGTTCGTAAAAGAGGTAGTTCTCCATGACGCGCAATTGGCGACCATTTCGCTGAGCCCCCTCAGTCATTCGCCGGGCGCTGGCCAGATCGTTGGTCATCGGTTTTTGTAGGTTGACGTGCCAGCCGTGGTCGAGGCACTTCATGACGCCCTCTTCGTGCAAGACAATCGGCAGGAGCACTTCGACGGCGTCGACCTGGAGGTGACTCGAGGCGAGCTGCTCAATAGACTCGAAAGCCTGCGCGTCCGGCCAATCGGCTTGACGTTGCCGGCGACGCTCTTCGCTCGGGTCAACCAAGGCCACCACTCGGCCGTCGTCGTTGTCGACGTAGCCGAGTTTGTTTAGTTCGTAAATTCGACCGAGGCCGACAATTGCGACGCGCACGGGACCTTCGATGGGCGCGAACTGACTCGAAAGGGCTCGCGCTTCCATGCCAAATGGTAACGGTCGCCGGCTACCGATGAGCATCGAGTCGCTGCCTGCGAAGAAAATGATCGAGTCGTGTGACCGCTGGAGCGGATGGCCCCGGCGTCGCTCGAGGGCGGTGAGCCCAGAGCAACGACTATTGAGCGGACGAGCGCTGACGCCAACGGGCGTAGCGACCTCGGCCCCTCAGCAGGTCGCTGCCCGGCGTCTCTTCGTGCACGTGGGCCACCAACGACGAGGTTGACAGACCCACCGCGCCCACCACCATGACGCCGAGCGAAAGGATTTCCAGGCAAACGTAGAGCGGACCGCTGCGCAATGACTCTCCGAATAAGAAGTGGCCGACGGCGATGGCCACGAAGGGATTGACCAGGATAAGCGACGACTGGGACGCGGCAAAGGGACCTACTTGGAAGGCGCTCTGCATTATGAGAAAAGAGCCCAGTCCGATCACGGCGATGGCGTACAACTGCCACGAGCCAAAGAGTGCACCCCATCCCGAAACGAATTGGTTGGTCATGGACTTCGTGATGGCCGACAGCAGAGCAAAACCAATCGAGGCTCCCGCGCCGAGCAGCAGCGCCCGCCACCAGTCGGGACCCCTCCACGCGAGCATCACGCAGATGGCCACCACCGCCAGGATCGTGAGAGCGACCACCAACCACAGTGCATCACTGGGAACCTTCGCCCCACTACTGGGTGACGAGATGAAGAGGAAAAGGCCGAGACCCAGCCCCGTCGCCAACGCCGCCGCGATGTCGCGCATCCGCATGGGCGTCGCGAACCAGAGCCACAAAATGAACACCAAAATCACCAGTTCGCTTACCAGGATGGGCTGGACCACGTTGAGCGCGCCCAAGTGAAGGGCCACCGCCTGGGCGCCGTAGCCGAGAGCCATAATGACGAATCCCAGCAGCCATACGGGCCGCTGGACCATGTGACGCACCAAGCCCAACGATGGCCCGTGACTCGCCGGCGCGTCCTCCACGCCAAGTCGCTGGCAGATACTGGCCACGGCGTTGGCGAAGGCGGCGACGAGTGCCATGCAGATGACCACGGCCCGAGCCTACGGTCCCGCCCATCACCGATGTTGCGTGAGAAGACTCGGTTTTTCAGCCAACTGCGTGCTACGCCAGCGTCGCGAACACGCCATCTCAACGGTGCGCCGTCGAGGAGTGGTGGACGGTGGCCAAAACGGCGACCAAAAGCAACGGAGGTGGAGACGGCGACCTCCCGTCTAGATTGTCCACATAGAAAGCGAGCACCGTGGCCTTTAATCTTTCCAAACTGCTAGAAGAACGACACGGGGAGAATTTTCAACTTCACGCGCAGTACCTCAACCCCCAGTTGGCCAAAGTCGTGAAAACGTTGGGCTTTGACCGCTTCTACGAGCGCGGTGAAGGTTGCTACCTCTTCGACGACGAAGGAAAACGCTACTTGGATCTCCTAAGCGGGTTCGGCGTCTACGCCTTGGGCCGGAGCCACCCCGTTATTAAGGACGCACTGCGCCAAGCCCTCGAGGCCGATTTGCCCAACATGGTCCAAATGGACTGCGCCTTACTGCCGGGACTGCTCGCCGAACAGTTGGTGCAACGCAGTCACGCCGGCATCGAAAGGGTGGTCTTCTCCAACTCCGGCGCCGAAGCGGTCGAGACGGCCATCAAATTTGCCCGGGCCAGCACCAAAAGAAGTCGAATCTGTTATCACGCCCACGCCTTTCACGGTCTCACGTCGGGAGCATTGGCCCTCAACGGATCAGCGGAATTCAAGATCGGGTTTGGTCCCCTGCTTCCCGGAGCCACCGAGATTCCTTTCGGTGACCTCGATTCCTTGCGTAAAGAACTGCGC